>Ga0364887_10005_pt1 | contig 210303 bp, 171 predicted proteins | sample ExccelJu500001D4_4_FD_206924 | JGI IMG/M metagenome (GOLD analysis project Ga0364887, IMG submission 206924) | Enriched cells from Trout Bog Lake Hypolimnion, Wisconsin, USA - BchlTB.July23.5000.01.D4 | ecosystem: Environmental > Aquatic > Freshwater > Lake > Hypolimnion/Profundal zone | place...
CAAGAAAAGTACGTCTGCCTTAGTAGATGTAAAAAACAAACCTAAATTAGCAGCCGCTTTTGTAGGAGGCTATGTACTCACCTTAACTCCAGATATCGTTACCTCAATTCATTCTAATGTAGCGATAGACTACGCTGATCACGACGAAGGCTCTTATCGTACCGAATTAGGTAATGCAGATTTAAGAAAAGCACCAGAAGCTCTACGATTTGTGAATGCTGTACTTAGTCCCGCAGATGCTATTCATGAAGTTCAAATCGGAAAATCATACGGAGACATAAAATCCAAGAGCTTAAGGATCGTATATAACACAGGTCCGATGATTCATCCCCTTCTTCCTTACGATCCAACCTCTATTTCACACTTAACGCAGTTTTTCACCACAGTATTTAATGTACCATCAGTTATAGATGATAAAAGTCAGGTCTGGTATATTAAGGAAGCTGGAACATTAGTAGCGCTGATTGGAGGCTTATGGCTACTTGTTCCTCTCACCTCCCTCTTACTCAAAACACCACTGTTCAACTCCTTGGTACACCCCATTCCTGAAAAATTGCCTCCCCACTCAAAAAGCGGATCTGTTCGTTTCTGGGTTACGTTTTGTTTAAGCGCTGGGATCGCAGCCTGGCTACTCCTTCAAACCATCAGCTGGACAAGCACTCTTTTCCCTACAGCAACTGCGGGGCTACAGACTTGGTTTTTTCCTGAACGAATGAACAATGCAATTATGCTATGGGCATTCCTTAATGGAATTATTGGCATAATTATTTTCATAATTAATTTTAACCTTTCGACGACACCTCAAGAACGCAAGTCTAAGGCTATTGGCTTAAAAACATCTGCCATAGAAATAGTTAAAACACTGGGGCTTGCTCTATGTGTAACTGGCATATTCTACATAGTCCTTTTCAGCATCTATGCTATATTTCATACCGATTATCGTTTTGTATTCACTGCAGCCCCCGCAGCCTTTCCTCCGAAGATTCTAATTGTGGCCTTAGAATATATTCCGTTTTTTCTCGTTTTCTATCTAGCTAATTCTATTCGTGTTAACATCGGAAATCGATTCGAAGGACAAAAAGAATGGCTTAATCGATTACTCATGGCCTTAGCAAATTCAGTGGGCCTTTTAGTTATACTAGCAATACAATATGGTACACTTATCAAGACAGGAAGAGTCTATTGGACAACAGAATGGATCCATATCGATCTACTCTTTGGAATAACTCCCATGATGTTCATTCTTCCTTACTTTAACCGTTCTCTTTTCTTACTCACGGGACGTGTTTATCTAGGAGCTTTTATAACCTGCTTTGTATTTATCATGATGATGCTTACAAGCAGCGTGTGCTACATACCAATCTGATGAGTAAAAGATCATGCAGCTCTGCCAGGTAAAAGAGCCATAGCAATAAAAAAGCCATCTACAAAACGTAGATGGCTTTTTTGATTTTAAATAGCATTAGCCATTACCGCCGAATGACACATAGTCATCGAGATCTAAGAGATCAAAAATAGTACTAATATCTGAACGATCAGCAGCATATTTTTTAATCGCCTCTGCAAACCATGCATGTCCATCAGCTCCGCCTGGTGAACGTGTTTCGATCCATGTAGTCCAAGCGAGTACTTCCGCATGTGAGCGCTTAGCCTTTGCCTCAACCCACTTGAGCATTTCTGTATCGGATGCTCCTTTTTTAACCTGAGCAAGAAACGCCTTATGATCAATTTTAGTGAAATCAAAGAAATACTTATCCATAGGACAGTTATAATGATATTCACCTGATACACCCGCTAATGTCGCTCTAGCTTTATCAAGCATACGAGGAAGTAAGGCATAACCGCCAAGACGCACACGCGGACTGCGAGGTGGAAATTTAGTAAGATCAGGATTCTTTAGTATTTTAGCCATAAATAGGTGTAATTGTTAGAATATATTTACGTCATAAGGTTTAGCAAATTATTTGACCTAGTTTTATACTACCTTAGCTATTAACCACCCGATGAAATATTTATTTATTACCCTAGCACTTATCTCTTTAGGTTTACAGCAATCTCATGCAGACGAATGGAAAGTGCTATTCAACGGAAAAGACTTAAGCGGCTGGAAGGCAAACACTCGTCCGGACTCTTTTTCAGTAGAAAACGGCATACTCAAAGCTCACGCAACCAATATCATAGCGTCGCATTTATTTTATGTAGGTGACAATAAAACGGGCACCGAAAACTTTAAGAGCTTTGAACTTGAAGCGACGGTTCGTTCAGAAGGTATAGCAAATTCAGGTATCTTTTTTCATACGGCTATAGATTCAGGCGAAGGTCCTCATTTACATTTAAGTAAAGGCTACGAAGTTCAGCTTAATAACCAAGCACGTGACCAACGCAAAACCGGTAGTCTTTATGCCGTAGTCGACATCTTAAAGTCACCAGTAGATGAAACCCAGTGGTTTAAAATCAGGTTCCGTGTTGTAGAGAAGCACATCACTATTTGGGTTAACGACAAACAAGTCGTTGATTATACTGAGGAAAATCCACCTAAACGCGCTAAAGGCCGTGAAAAGCGCGTCATTGATCCAAACGGTGGCGCTATCGCTCTACAAGCACACGACCCTAGCAGCACATACTACTTTAAAGATATCAGAATTAAACGTATCGACTAAAACGACTATTTTAGCGCTAAAACAACAGTACCTGCAGTAACGAGTAAAACTCCTATTAATGTTTTTAGAGTTACTGATTCTTGAAGACTGACAGCTCCTAAAATAAATATGAATACGAGACTCAGTTTGTCGATTGATGCCACCTTCGATACTGGCCCAAGTTGTAGTGCTTTAAAGTAACAAAGCCACGATAAGGCTGTTGCAAATCCAGAGAGTATCAAGAATAGCCACGTTCTTTTTGAAATGAGAATTACAGAACGTGTATCTGTTGTTACCAGAGCGATTGCCCAAGCTAATATAAAAACAACTGATGTGCGTATTGCTGTAGCTAAATTCGAATCAATACCAGCTACACCTTTTTTTGCGAGAACAGCTGTAAGCGCTGCAAATAGCGCTGACAGTAAAGCAAAGGTTATCCAACTCATACAACAATGCCGCTTAAGCGAGTGCTTTAGCAACTGCCTCACAGGTAATAACACCCTCTTGCGTATTAATACCCTGAGCTAACCCTTTATGCTCACTGAGTGCTTTCTTTACACCTTTTTCCGCAAATAAAGCGACGTAAGGTTCTGTGGCCTGAGTGAGTCCGATTGTTGATGTTCTACCAACAAGGGCAGGCATATTAGGGACCGCATAATGAATCACACCATGTTCCGTATAAACCGGTTTCTCGTGTGATGTAGCTCGAATCGTTTCAATACATCCACCTTGGTCGATTGCTATATCTACAATAACACTTCCAGGTCTCATATGCTTCACCACGGAAGCTTTAACAACGATTGGCGCTTTCGCTCCAGGTATTAAGACTGCACCAATGAGTAAATCTGCATCTGCGATCGCGTGCTCTAGATTAGCAGGATTAGACATGAGTGTTACAACACGGCCTCTATATTCAGCATCGATTACCTCAAGTTTACGTGCGTCGGTATCGAGAACAGTTACACGCGCACCCATTCCTACAGCCATTTGTACTGCATTGGCTCCAGAATTTCCAGATCCTATAATTACAACATGCCCAGGCAAAGTTCCTGGAATACCACCGAGTAAAACTCCTGATCCTCCATGCTGTGACTGTAAAAAATAAGCCCCTACCTGAATAGACAAACGTCCCGCTATTTGAGACATGGGCTTTAATATAGGATACGATCCCCCAATTCCTTCTACCGTCTCATAAGCTATTCCTAAAATTTTCTTTTTGAGTAAAACTTTCGCCAACTGAGGACCAGCAGCTAAATGCAAATACGTGAACAGAGTCTGATTTTCTTGCATTAAATCATACTCTTCAGCGAGAGGCTCCTTAACCTTTAGAATCATATCTGATGATTTCCATACTTCTTGAGCGCTATCTACTAATACGGCGCCACTAGAAACATACTCTTGATCCGAGAATCCGGCATTAATGCCTGCGAATTTTTCAACTAAGACTTTAGCACCTAATTGGACACAGCGTTTACATACGCTAGGTGTCATAGAAACTCTTGTTTCTCCTATTTTTATTTCTTTAGGAACGCCAATTTTCATACATAAATGCTATCAGGAATATTTGAATATACAAGGATAGCATAGATCCGTTCTCACGCTGCTTTATGAAAGTAGATTATTTTGCAGAGCGTATAACTATCTCAAAACAGTATTCAACCAATTGATATTGGAATAATGAACGCGAAAACTCGTGCTACTATTTTATTTCCAGATTAGCACAACGCCTTGTGCTCGGTGCATAAAAAGCGTTTTGAAAGCACGAATTAAACCTAATACTTTTCGGCCATAGATATTACCTTCATTAATCGACTTAGCATATGTGCTACGATAGATGTGCCGCAAATGATCCCACGGCCATGGCAATACTAACCAACGCTTAAATCCTGCTTTTTTGGCATACGAAATTATTTTACGTGGCGGCATATCCTTCTCATGCACACCAAACTCTTTAACAGCGTTAAGTGATACCGCTGATTGACTATGACCATCACCAGGCTCAATGCATATTACCATACCACCGGGCACTAATGCCGCATAAGCTGCTGCCATTGCTGCGTCCTCAGATTCAGCATGATGCAGCGCATCGTGAAAGATAACGTAATCAGCAAGCGGCTCTATTTTCACTTCTTCATAGTCCGCTACTTGAAAAGCAACATTCGTTAGCTTCTTTTGATCACGTAGCTCATTGGCAATTGTTATAGCATCCGGAGAAATATCAATACCTGTAACTTCAAAGCCTCTCTGTGCTAAGATTAAACTTAACCAGCCCGTTCCACATCCAAATTCTACAATACGAGCCGGTTTTTCAGGGATAAGAGATAAAATCGCGCATGTATTCATCAGATACTGCCTACAGTTTACATCGCTAAATGGTTTACCCATAGCATGACGTCTACCCTCTTCACCTATTCTGGCAAAATACTCGCGCTCTCCTTGCTTGGGATCGACATTAAGTGTCTGATGATTGAACGCGCTATTGTCCATTAAACTGAAAATTAACTGTTATTCCTATGGGCGCAATGCATTCTATATCTGCATTATCATGGTGCCCAAGGGGGGACTCGAACCCCCATGCTGTTAAGGCACAGGCTTCTGAGACCTGCGTGTCTACCAATTCCACCACCTGGGCTACTGTTGAGTGGGTGATTTGATGGGGTAATCGAGGTGATGGCAATTCGATAAAGTGTTCAGAGAGATGGGAGTAGAAAACGGTGTGTACCAGTGTAATACGGATAAGCGCTGGTAATCACAGACGTGTGCTTGGATAAGGAGAACTGGTAGCTAACTGAATCACACAGAATCACACAAAAGTACAGGTGGGTAACTGTGAGGATTGCGGTGTGAGTGCGGATTGAAGCACTAAAAAGCCACCAGCGGGTAAGTGATGCTCTTGAGAGATTAAATTAGCTACTGGATTATTACGGGCTACTTACTTCGTAGATTTCTACAAGTGCATTACCCGTTGTTCCGTTTACTCCAGATACTTGCACTGTGTAAGCACCTGCAGGAAGTGTTACAAGTACTGCTGAATCTGCTGATGTTGCAGGTAAAGCAAACGCACCTACTTGTGTCATTGCAGATGATAGCGTTGATCCACCACCCCAGATAGTATTTGTGGCTACTGATGTACCAGATGCATTGTAAACAGTGAGTGTTGGTTGTGCTAGTACCCCTGTAACACCGTAAGTTGATAGTGTTGGTCCTACTGCACGGATTAGAACTGTTTCTGTAGAATTACCTGAAATTACAAATCCACCAGTCATGATTGATGATCCAGTTCCAACCATACCACGTGCTGATATGTTGACTAAGCGTGAAGTAGCACCAGTTGGATCGGCATCATAGATTTCAACCATTGCTGCACCTGTTGAACTATTAGCACCTGTTACTATTGCTGAATATGTTCCTGATGACAGTGATTGATTGAGTACAGCATCATTAGATGTAGCAGAGAGAGGGAACGCACCAACTTGCGTGAAGATACTTGATAATGATGAAGCACCACCCCATGTACTATTAGATGCTAAGGATGAACCAGAACTATTGTATAATGTTAGTACAGGATTAGCTAACACTCCAGTAACACCATAGTTCGCTAAAGATGGACCATCGCCACGTAGCAGGATTGATTTAGATGATGCTCCAGTAGAAACAAATCCAACTGATAGATTAGATGTAACAACAATTGAACGTGCTGATAGATTTTGTAAGTGCGTTGTGTTGAGTGTTAATGTTGCAGCTGGTGTTGTTACTGATCCTGCATCATTGGAAATTGTGCAAGTATAGTTACCTGTAGCACTCGATGAAGCTGTTACAGTATATGAAGCTGATGTAGCTCCAGCAATCGGAGTACCATTCAAGTTCCACTGGTATGTTGGTGAAGTACCAGAAGCATTTACTGTGAATGTTGCAGATGATCCAGAACGTACTAATTGATTAGTTGGATTAGAAGTGATCGCTACTGGTGAATACGCAGATGCAGCGATGGTCGCAGTTACAGATGATGCTTGGTAGTCATTAGTACCAGCTTGATTAGCTTGAATGACTATTGGATTAGTATCCTTAGCTATGAGTGTTGATCCACTAACTGTAGCATTACCAGAAACTACAGAATAAGAGATTGGTCCATTACTTGTAGATGTAGCTAAGAGAGTGGTAGGAACACCTACGCGTAGACTACTCGGTGTAACTACTGATACAGTCTGTGCTGCCGGAAGAATTGTAAGTACAGACGATTGAGAACCATAGTACGTGTTATCTACTACGTTAACTAATACATAGTAAGTACCAGCATCTGTAGGCACGTTGAATCCAGGATAATACACAACAGCTGCGCTTAGTGTAGACGGACTAAGTGACGTGGTTACTGAGATTGGCTTACCTGTGTAGGTCTGGGTTGTGTTGGAGATTGAGATGCCTGCTGCAATCTTTGGTGGTGTTGGATTTGGTAAGGATACCATTGTTAACTTACCCGTTACATTCGTGCTAAAAGGAGCTGAAGTATAACCTGTTGCTCCGTATGGATAATACCCTATTGCTCCAGATGATATAGAATCAAATGAAGTAGATACAATAGTCGGTGCATAACTCTCGTTAAATATCACACTGCTCAAACTCGTGCAGTTATAAAATGCGTAATCTGCAATACTGGTAACACCGCTCTGTATAGTCACACTGCTCAAATTCGTGCAGTTATAAAATGCGAACTCTCCAATACTCGTAACACCGCTCATATTGGTCACACTGCTCAAATTCGTGCAGTTATAAAATGCGAACTCTCCAATACTCGTAACACTACTAGGTATTGTAACACTGCTCAAATTCGTGCACCCGTTAAACGCTAAAACTGCAATACTTGTAACACTACTAGGTATTGTAACACTGCTCAAATTCGTACAATTGGAAAACGCACCATCTCCAATACTCGTAACACTACTAGGTATTGTAACACTGCTCAAATTCGTGCAGTTATAAAACGAATAATTTCCAATACTCGTTACACTGCTTGGAATATTAACACTGCCCATACTACTACAGTATTGAAACGCACTATCTCCAATACTCGTTACACTGCTTGGAATATCAACACTAAGCAAACTCGCACAGCTGTTAAACGCAGCAGTCCCAATACTCGTAACACTACTTGGTATAATCACATTGCGAATCGCTGATCCAGCAAACGCATTATTTCCAATGCTCGTAACAGGATGACCATTTGGTACTGATGCAGGTATAATTGCTGGTGAGGCAGCGTAAGTGAATCCTGTTATTGTAGCATATGCTCCTGAATCCGTGTATGTATACGTATTACCACTAGTGTCAGTTAAATGCGTAGAATCTGAATATGTGTAAACATGACCAGCTGAGTCGGTGTATTGTCCATTAATTGTTAATACCAAAGTAGCGGAACTAACTGGAAAACCTAATGCATCCTGAAAAGCTATCGTTACATTAGTAATACCATATGTTGTAGGAGTTCCAGAAATGACGCCAGTTGATGAATTAATAGTTAAACCAGCTGGCAAAGGTGTTGCTGTAAAACTATTAGTTAAATAACTACCAGAACCACCCGATCCAGTAATTGTATATGTGAAAACTGAACCAACTGTTGCAGATGCAGTAAGTGCACTACTAACAGAAGGAGGTGTATAATATCTAAATATATCAGCTCCACCAGTAGCGCCTGGTATACTAACAACCACGCTAGCTATACCTGCTGAGTGAGCTGGAGTAGTTGCTGTTATTGTAGTGTTGCTAACTACAATTACACTTGTTGCTGATATTCCTCCTATTGTTACTCCTGTTGCTCCTGTGAAATTATCACCAAATATAGTAACATTTGATCCTCCAGTTGTTAATGCATTTGCAGGGCTAATACTTGATACTACTGGAGCTGGTTGAATGTATGTAAAAAGAGTGTTATCAGAATTACTGCCACCAGTAGCAGTCACAACTACACTTGCAGCACCAAAAAGATGAGCAGGAGCAACGCAAGTAACTGAGTTATCATTAACTACGTTTATAGACGTTGCTGTTGTACCACCGATTGAAATACTAGTGGCCCCTGTAAATCCGCTTCCTGTTAATGTTAAAGTTACACCACCGTAAATATAGCTAGAAGCGGGAGATATTGATGTTACTACAGGAGTAGACGGAATTGTTATAGTTCTAATGGTATGGTTACCGTAATCTGCTACATATAAATGGTTAGTACCATCTGAAGTAATACAATTAGGACGACTAAACCTTGCAACTGTTCCAATCCCATCTGTTGTACCGGGAGTACTATCACCTGCTATTAAGTTGTTCGAAAAGGGAGATTGAACAATAGCCCTTATTGTATTATTAGAAAAAGTGGCTGCATAAATAATGCCATGATAAGGAAACGCATCAATTATACCGGGAGCACCTAATGATACGTTTGAATACGTAGTTAAATTAATTTTACGAACGTCACCACCACCAGACCAAAGAGATGCATATAGATTAGTTGCATTCCCCAGTGCATCTAGCTCTACGTGCAAACCTTGAATACCGCCAAACGAACCAGTATAAGTATTAACAGTAGCACCGTTAAGATCCAATTTATATATAGCGGTAGAAGTTGCTACATATAGGTAACCTGCTGGATCATAGGCCAAACCTTCTGGTGCGTCTGAGGGAAAAGTTTTTATTGTTGTAACAACTCCTGAAGAAATAACAATTTTTCTTATTACACGATTGACTTCATCTGAAACGTAAACGTTAACATTGTCGGTAGCTATTCCAGTTGGCCTACCTAATCTAGCCACTGTACGATTACCATCTAACACAGATAAATCACCAGCTGTTCCTGCTATAGTAGTTACAACACCTGAAGAAATAACAATATTTCTAACTGTTCCACCACCGTAATCTGCAACATAGAGATTACCAGCATTGTCAGCACATATTGCGATTGGAGATTGGAATCTAGCCGAACTTCCCGTTCCGTCTATTTCACCATAGTTTGATCCTGATCCAGCTAATGTTGTAACTTGGTAGTCGTAGGCAAATGCTGTATTTAAATAAAAGAAAAGTAACAGAAAAACGATTTGAGATAAATAATTTATCTTAAATATATGTTCTAATTTAGTATTTATTTTAGTAGGTAATGTCATAACGTAAAAGTAACACATATATTTTGTGTAGCTCTAAGGATAAGCACTACATTACAAAAATACGGAGTAAGTCCTACACGGCTCCGTAGTCGGGCAAAATTCTTTTGTAATTTGCAAACAGCTGACTTAACAGTCAATGAGTTATTAGCTTTGCTATCTTTTGTAGCAAATACTGCGTGTAGATAACAGTATTTCGTATTAATCTAATTTAATCAATGTAGCTCTAAGAAACTTACATAACTCGTTAAGAAACCTGATAGAATTCCAGCAATCGCTTCTTCATAGCTGTTTCATCTCGCGTATCCTCTCGTAACAGTGCTCTAACCTGTTCATCTCGAAGAGATGCAGCGTGTTCAGCAATCACTCCACAGGATGGTATGGGACCCACCTGCGTTCTACCAATCTCTGCTGCTCTATTCGCACTGTAGCGATATCTCCCCTGTTCTATATCTCCTTGATTATGATATAGCTCGATAACAGTAGTTTCTTATTAGATACACAAGAAATACCCACTTTCCCAGTACTTTCCATACCTTTACCAGTAGCACTCAGCAGCGTTAGTGCGATACTGTATGTATGGCACGAGAATTTAAGCAGATAACAGGAACGATCACGAAGATCAACGCACCCTACTACGCAGAGAAGCGTGGACTGTGGGTGATGATGGTAAAATCGAATAATAGCTGGGTTGCGATAAATTCGAGGGATGAAGTAAAGATTAAGGAATACCACGCACTCCTTGAACAGCAGAGGTCAGCACTGAACTTAAACTTGAAAGTACAGGCAACGACACTTGAAGGGAACTGGCTTAAAGCAGCTGAGTACAGTGCAGGAATGATCCAGCAAGCAAAGATAGCAGATCCGCATGAGATGATGAACGCTGTAGCGACTCATATTAAGGTTATCAACGAAACGAAGAATATTCCGACGGTTGAAAATGCCTGTGATTTATTTATTACGAAACAACTCAAACGACAACTCAGTCACTACACAGAAAAAGATTATCGCAGATTAGTACGAGAACTTAAAAATCGGTTTGGTACGAGATTAGTATCCGAACTTACATCAACTGAACTCACAGCATTCATAGAAGAACTGGAACATCCAGTATCCCAGAGAGCGCGTTACATTTACTTAAAATCGTTCATGAGCTTTTGTGGTGGTAAGTTAAATCCACATTGTGAAGGTATTTCTTGGGTGAAACCAGGATTACTGCAGTGGGAACCGCCTAAGACTGATATGCATGAGATTCAGGTTATCTCTATAAAGTATTGATTATAACATCTAAAAGCACACTGATAGTTTATTTTGGGAGGGATGGGATATGTACAATTATAGGTACTTGCAGGGCTAAAAAAAATTGATAACGTGAATATATGGCTAAAGCAGTCTTAATTCCTAAAGAGCAAATCACTGCACTATGTCTTAAGTTTGAAGTAACAAGCCTTGCTATATTTGGGTCTGCCACACGTGAGGACTTTGATCCTAATACAAGTGATTTTGATTTCTTAGTTGAATTTAGCAACACCCTAAAACCTGGTTACTCAGATAGATATCTTGGCCTAGCAGAAGGTCTTGAAAAATTACTTGGTCGCAAAGTTGATTTACTCACCACTCGCTCACTTAAAAATCCCTATTTAATAAGCCGCATCGAGAGCGAAAAAATACAAGTATATGCAGCCTGATATAAAAACAAGAATCTTAGATGCCAAAATTGCTTGTGATAAAGTAATGGAATTTACTAAAGGTCTAAGCTACGAAAGTTTCAATCAATCAGCATTGATTACATCAGCAGTTGAAAGACAACTTGAAATAATCGGTGAATCACTAAACCGTGCCAGCGCATTAGATCATTCATTAGCTAATAAAGTACCTGATATTCCAAAAATTATAGGACTTAGGAATCGTTTAATCCATGGGTATGACGTAGTAGATGATCATTTAATTTGGGATATAATATCTACAAAGATAAAACCACTGCGAGATAAGCTTGAAATGCTTCTAAATAGCTAAGATCTAAAAGTAACTGAATTGATATTAGTGCGTCAGAAATAAGGTAATTCGATAAATCATTATATTGATCGTATAAATAAAGTGCTGATAGCTAACAGAATCACATAAACGCACAGGTGGGTAACTGTGAGGATTGCGGTGTGAGTGCGGATTGAAGCACTAAAAAGCCACCAGCGGGTAAGTGCGTAGTGGCTTTGATATGGTTAGATATATTTAATCATCTACATTGCAACATTAGCGATAGCTGCCGCATGTATTTGTGCGCAATTGATTACAGGGAAAGGCAATTTACAATCTTTGAATGCTAATTCTAAGTCAGTACCTGCTAACATTACTGCTTCAACGTTTGATTGCTCAACTAATACATTACAAGCATTCAAGAAAATATTTCGTTGAGATTCAGTTACCAACCCTAATGTAGCCATAGAAACATAAGCATCATGAACTTTAGTTAAAATATCAGGATCAGGCGCTATTACTTTTGCATTAGTTATTGCTCCGTAAAAAAGAGACTCCATGACAACTCGCGTGCCAATAATTCCAACCTTTTTGTAATTTAATTTAGAGATCTCAAGATTAACGGCTTCTATTAAGTTAATGATAGGCAGAGGTGAAATATTGCTGAACTCTTGAATGCAAAAATGTCCAGCTATAGATGTTATAGCTAAGACATCCGCACCTGCTGCTTTTAACTTACGACTTAAGTTTGTATATATTTCTAATTGAGCACTTACATTACCTTCAGCTTGATGACGCAGAAGAGTAGCTGCATCTGCATGAGCCATAGTAAGCTCAAGTTCTAATCCAGCTTTTGAAAATGCATTTATCAAATACCGATAATAATAATCAGTAGAAGCGGGTCCTATACCGACAATAAGTCCTAAATGCATAAATGGATTCACTGATAAAAATCAGGATACATCAATATGAATAAATAACCTCTTCTTAATATTCTATAAAGTAACAAAGGTCGTAAAACTGTGAGGATTGCGGTGTGAGTGCGGATTGAAACACTAAAAAGCCACCAGCGGGTAAGTGCGTGGTGGCTTGTAAGTGTTAAACTATTTGCAGGATTATTATGGGCTACTTACTTCGTAGATTTCTACAAGAGCATTACCGGTAGTTCCATTTACTCCAGATACTTGCACTGTGTAAGCACCTGCTGGAAGTGTTACAAGTACTGCTGAATCTGCTGATGTTGTTGGTAAAGCAAATGCGCCTACTTGAGTCATTGCAGATGATAGCGTTGATCCACCACCCCAGATAGTATTTGAAGCTACTGAAGTACCAGATGAATTATATACAGTGAGTGTTGGTTGAGATAATACTCCTGTAACACCGTAAGTTGATAGTGTTGGTCCTACTGCACGAATTAAGATCGTTTCTGTAGAATTACCTGTGATTACAAACCCACCAGTCATAATGGATGTACCAGCTCCAACTATACCACGTGCTGATATGTTTACTAAACGTGAAGTAGCACCAGTTGGATCAGCATCATAGATTTCAACCATGGCTGCACCTGTTGAACTATTAGCACCAGTTACAATCGCTGAATACGTTCCTGAAGTAAGTGATTGATTGAGTACAGCATCATTAGATGTAGCTGTTAATGGGAACGCACCTACTTGTGTGAAGATATTGGAGAGTGATGAAGATCCACCCCATGCACTATTTGCTGCTAATGAAGTACCAGCACTAGTGTAGAGCGTAAGTGTTGGATTAGCTAAGACTCCAGTAACACCATAATTAGCTAAAGATGGACCATCTCCACGTAGCAGAATTGATTTAGCAGCACTACCAGCAGAAACAAATCCTACAGATAGATTAGATGTACCAACAATTGAACGTGCTGATAGATTTTGTAAGTGTGTGGTGTTGAGTGTTAATGTTGCAGCTGGTGTTGTTACTGATCCTGCAGCATTGGTAATTGTGCAAGTATAGTTACCTGTAGTACTCGATGAAGCTGTTACAGTATATGAAGCTGATGTAGCTCCAGCAATCGGAGTACCATTCAAGTTCCACTGGTATGTTGGTGATGTACCTGTTGCATTAACTGTGAATGTTGCAGATGATCCAGAACTCACCAATTGATTAGTTGGATTAGATACGAGCGTAGGTTTTATTGTAACACTTACTACTTCAGGTGTAGATGTAACGCTACCGAGTGTATTAGTAACCACACAGGTATAGGATCCAGCACTTGATGATGTTGCTGAAGCGATACTATAGGTTGATGAAGTTGCACCTGCGATTGCTGTAGATCCGAGATACCACTGATATGATGGTGATGTACCTGTTGCTGTAATAGATAACGTAGTAGATGCTCCTTGATTTACTGTTACTGCAGATGCTGGTTGTACTGTGATTGCTGGCTTAATTGGATTAGCAGTAAGTGTAACTGTAGCAGAAGCTGATTGGTAGTTATTTGTGCCAGCCTGTGTAGCTTTAATCGTTACCGAATTACTGTCTAAAGCAGTCAGTGTTGATCCAGTGAGTGTAGCATTACCTGATACTACTGAATACGTGATTGGTCCGTTAGTAGTGGATGTTGCAGATAGTGATACAGGTACTCCAATGCTGAGTGTTGCAGGAGTAGCAATGGATACACTCTGTGCTGCAGGAAAAATCGTTAGCACAGATGATTGAGAACCGTAGTACGTGTTATCTACTACGTTAACTAATACATAGTAAGTACCAGCATCAGTAGGTACGTTGAATCCAGGATAGTACACAACAGCTGCGCTCAGTGTAGATGGACTAAGTGAAGTGGTTACTGGCAGTGGCTTACCCGTGTAGGTCTGTGTCGTGTTGGTGATTGATATACCAGCAGCGATTTTGGATGGGATTACGGATGCTGGTGCAGCTGCTATAGTGATAACCAGTGTAGCTGAAGCAGCAGGATAACTCATAGCATCCTGAAAACCAATAGTCACATTATAGATACCTGCTGCAGTTGGAGTTCCGGAAATAACGCCAGTTGATGAGTTAATAGATAAGCCTGCTGGTAATGGAGAAGCTGTAAAACTACCTGTTAAAACACTACCTGATCCACCAGCACCAGTAATTGTATACGTGAAAGCAGAGCCAACTGTTCCGGATGCTGTGAGCGCACTTGTAATAGTTGTACTAGATATCATTGTTAACTGACCAGATACACTCGTGCTTTGAATTGTAGATGCTGTGTACCCAGTTGATAAGTAAGGATAAAATCCTTTAGCATCTACGCTGATACCAATAAATGAATTGGTATTTATAGTCGGTGCATTCCCGTTAAATGACACCCTGATTAAACTGCTATCGAAGTAAAACGCATAATTTCCAATACTCGTAACACTACTCGGAATACTCACACTGCTCAAACTCGTGTTATCTCTAAACGCATTATCCGCAATACTCGTAACAGAATAGGTCGTTCCACCTACCGTAATTGAAGCAGGAATAGATACAGAACTGCCTAAATTTACTGTGTAACCTAAAACAGAAGCAGTACTACCAGAATATGAATATTCGACACCTTGATCTATTAAAATATCAGCCACAGCCTTAGTACTTAAAACATAAAAGCATAATATGCTAATAATCAGGTAATGGATTTTACTAAAGCTTAGTCTTAGGAGGACTTTAATCTTCATAACTAAAAACATTTGCTACGAAATTACTGATTCAATTCGCGCAGCACAAAAAGGTAGCACTGCATCACTGAATACGGAGTAAATCCTACACGGCTCCGTAGTCGGGCAACAATTAGACTTAAAAGCTGCAAGTAGCTAACTGAATAGTCAATGAGCTATTAGCTGTTCTATCATTTATAATACGGATTATCGTATTTTTTAATTTACTAATTAATTAACTATTTTCTTACGATTTTCTCATTGTAGCTCAAAGAAACTTACATAACTCGTTAAGAGATCCAATAGAATTCCAGCAATCGCTTCTTCATAGCTATTTCATCTCGCGTACCCTCTCGTAACACTGCTCTAACCTGTTCATCTCGAAGAGATACAGCGTATTCAGCAGTTAAACCATAGAATGGTATAACACCCACCTGCGTTCCACCAGTTTCTCCTGCTCTATTCGCACGGTAGCGATATCTCCCCTGTTCTATATCTCCTTGATACCTATTTAGTACAATTAAAGTAGTTATTAATTAAATACATAAAAATTTCTGCTACAAAATCTTGACTACTTCCACTACCAGAACGCGATCATCTTAAATATTATATTCTTTATTTTACTTTTTACCATTTCAGGTAAATTTCCCCAAATTATAGTGTGATAATTTTAGCCATTATTTTGCAGGATTAGATATCTTGAAAGATTACAGCTAAGTTAACTTAATTTATTGTAAGACAACCTCACCTTACATAAGAGTATACATAGCTAAAATTATACATGTAATATTATTTATTTAGCTATAACCCTAAAGCGCTTTACCCCCTAACTACATATGAAAAGAATAGCCCTACTCGTCTTAGCTACCTGTCTAACGCTTAACATCACAAATGCTCAGGACAAATCTCCTGATAAAACCGAGTCTAAAGAACAACGTGATAAACGTATGGATTGGTGGAGAGAAGCCAAATTTGGTCTATTTATCCATTGGGGAGTCTACTCAGTACCCGCAGGCTTTTATCATAACAAACCTGTAGCTGGAATTGGCGAATGGATCATGAACCGTGGCAAAATTCCCATGGCAGAATACCAGCAATTCGCTAAAGGATATAATCCAATCAAGTACAATGCTGACGATTGGGTTAAAGCAGCCAAAGAGGCTGGCATGAAGTATATTGTTATAACAGCCAAACACCATGATGGCTTTGCAAATTTTGCTACTAAAGCAAGTCCATGGAATATTGTAGATGCTACACCTTACGGTAAAGATGCGCTTAAACCGCTTGCAGAAGCCTGCCGCAAATATGGCATCAAGCTAGGTTTCTACTATTCTCAGGCACAAGATTGGAATAATGGTGGAGCAGAAGCTGGCGGCATATGGGATAAGGCTCAAGAACATGATATGGATGATTATATCAACAAAGTAGCTGTTCCACAGGTTAAGGAAATTTGTTCTAACTATGGCGAATTCCCATCTGTTATTTGGTGGGATACACCGCGCGATATGAATTATGAACGTGCAAAAAAATTATACGATGCGGTAGAACAACTACGCCCAGATATTATTCAAAACAATCGCCTTGGTGGTGGCTTTAAAGGAGATACTGAAACCCCAGAACAATTTATTCCAGCTCAAGGCTTTCCTGGACGCGACTGGGAAACCTGCATGACCATGAACAACACTTGGGGATTTAAAAGAGATGACAACAATTGGAAATCAACAGAAACGCTTATTCGTAACCTATGCGATATAGCAAGTAAGGGAGGAAATTACTTACTCAACGTTGGACCGACGAGTGAAGGATTAATTCCAGAAGCTAGTTTAGAACGTTTAGCAGAAGTAGGCAAATGGATGAAAGTAAATGGAGAAGCAATATATGGTAGTCATGCTACCCCTTTTAAAGAACCCCATGGTAGCTACAGCAAAACTGAAAAAGACAAAAAAGGTAATCCTGTCTTCAAACCTACCTGGGATTATCGCGTAACCAGCAAAAGTGGTAAAGTCTACTTACTCATATTCAAATGGCCTAACAATGGCTCATTTGAAATCACTGGACTGAAGAGCCAAGTTAAAAGCGCTTACTTAGTCTCTGACCATACAGCTATATGCGTAAAACAATCTAACGCATCCCTTAATCTCAATTTACCTACTAAAGCTCCAGACCCAATCGCTTCTGTTGTATGCGTTGAATTAGAAGATGAGGCCGCTAGGGTTATAAATTAAGCTTTAGTATATAATACTCGCTTTGAAAAACGATGTTCTAAACCAGCGAGTATTACTAAGATCATTTATTGTGCTTCCAGACTGGAAGCACAATTTGGCCTTCATCGTGATTGCCATAAGTTTCGTAGTTTTTTGTTAGGTATAATTTACACATATGGGCACAAAGGATTGAATCTACTAAGTCAATTGAGTGCTTTTTATCAAAACGATATCCAAGCTCTTTTAATAGATCACTACGGTCATGTCGTTTATTAGAGGCATTAAGTATTCTGCCTTGTAAAGCACATGCAATACCGTGCGGGAAAGTTTCAACTAGTATGGTATTCTTATCTTTGAAATAAGTTCTTAGACTATTCCAAAGTTTTTCCCCATTAAACATCCAATTGTAATACTTTTTGGTATTTAATAAAGCTGCTGTACGCGTAGGCGTATAGAATGACTGTATGTTTTTGAACTTTTTCATATCACGCTCTGCTTGTCGTGATTTACCTGTCGGAGAGTATTTTTTAATTGCCCATCCACAGGGAGCATCGATCGCAATAACATCCGCATCTTTACAAACAGCTATTAATTCATAAATTAATGAAACACGAAAAGTACGCACTAATTCTCCGTTCATGAGTGCTACATGAAAACCTTTGTTTATATCTCCAACATCAATTCCTACTGCGATCATTTATTTTAGACTCAGATTGGTTTTTAGGAAATTATTTACAAATCGATAATCAAATAAAGAAACGGATGAGTTATTATACGTATAAGCGCATAAGATAAATTGCCTCCTTATAATATCTTTATGATTAAGCCTTAGGGCAACTGTGAGGAATACAAAATTAGTCCGTATTATATTATAAATATATATCTATCAGACATACATGGAGTTGCTTGTAAGCTGAATATGATACTTCGCTTCCACAGAAAATAAAATGCGTACCACCCTCACCATTAAGTAGTTGGTTGCGGTTAAAGGCTTTCGCCACTTTCTGCTCCTGAGTAGGATGTGGCTGTAAATCACCCGCCAGCTGTTCGACCGTAAATTCATCAAAAGGCATGTTATCATTCATCGCCTTTACAACCCAATCTCTCCAAATCCACTGAAACGTATCTCCATCTTGTTGATAATCGTTAGAATCTGCATAACGCGTAGAATCAATCCAAGGCAGAGCCATCTTTTCTCCATAGTGTGGAGATCCCATGAGCCTATCTACTAAACGCTCATAAGCATCCGGCTTTTCATCATTCAAAAACTCTTCTACCTCATTTAGCGTTGGAGGAAGACCTGTTAGATTAAGACTTAAGCGTCTAATTAAAGTTTCTTTAGTCGCCTCTTGCGAAGTCACTAAACCACTCTTCTTTAATTTATTAATAACAAAAGAATCAATCGGGTTTCTCACCCAAGTTGTAGTATCTCATTTAGGAACACTAGGTCTCTTTAATGATGTAAAACTCCAATGAGGGGCAAATTCAGCTCCCTCCTTAAACCAGCGATTTAGAATAGCTTTTTGTTCATCTGTTAGTTGCCGATTAGATGATTTAGGGGGCATATGCTCATCTTCATCTGCTGAAAAAATACGTGCGATTAATTCACTATTTTCAACATCTCCTGGAATGATGATATCATTAGCTCTCTGACCTTCTTTAGTATCTAGCCTTAATTTTGCTTTTCTTTTCGCGGCATCCTGCCCGTGACAATAAAAACAATTTTCTGCTAATATCGGTCTTACATCGTGCGTATAATCTACAGGCACTGAATAAGCCTTTATACCCACAAGGGTTAAAAAAAGCATCCACTTGCACTTATCTATCAGCATATGAATCGAGCTAACTTATAAATTTTACTCAAGGAGACCTAAGAGATAATAAACGAACCGGACCAATTAATCCCGATGAAAGCAGAGGAGAATTCGCTGAATACGGTTTAACATCCGCGTATGTATATTTTACAACGCCAGGCTGTTCGTCACCAATAAGACGGTTAACCCAAGCATTTGTGACCCTGATTTTAATGACATTGGTTCCCGCTTTAAGATACTTAGTTAACTGCAAACGGTAAGGAGCATGCCAGACTTGATTTAACTGAACTCCGTTAATTTGGACTTCTGCCATATTTTTAACATCTCCAAGATCAATCCAAACTTCACCGCTGTCTTTTAGCCAAGCCTCGTCTACATTAAACGTTTTGGTATAAGCTCCAACCCCTGAATAATATTTTATTCCTATATCTTTTGATTCACTCCAAGAAATAAGCTCTCTAAATTGAGCAGATGCTGGAGCACCTCTGCCATTTTCAAACTCCACTTTCCAAGGTCCAGTAAGTTTATTTAAAACATACTCGGTCTTTTCAGAAATTTTAACGCTCTTAAGATTTGCTGTTTTTCTAAATACGATGAAAGCACTTCCCCATGCTTCCAACTTAAGAGGAACTTCGGTGACTTCCTTTTTTAATTCAAAACTCACTGTTTCTTTATCACCTGTTTCAGGATGCCAAAGTTCAGGTTTTTTACCTTCAACTCTAAAAGAGGCATTAAACACTTCGTCGTGGCCTGTGCGGTTAGCTATAAAGTAAATATCCTCATCTGCGACTTTTCTGTGAACATACTCAATACGTGAATCTACAGCTGATTTTGTGTAACTAAAATCGGGCATCATAACTAGCTGCTTTAAAACGTTTTCAATAGATTGACCCGAATAGACACGTCCATCACCTACATGATACTGTCCTAGTCCGTTTCCAAAAAGTGCATCAGATAAAGCCTTAAATTGTGCCGGATCATCTGAAAGACTTGGGTCATCAACCGGTTTATCTCCAATTAAAATCGCGCCTTGTTGCACAAGTTTATACACGGCACGCAGTACAGGTAACGACATGTTTTTACTGAAAGGATCCAGACACAGGACACGGTAGCTCATGCCACTGGGTGCCGTGATTAGATTGTTTTCCACGTGAAGTGCATGGATTAGCCCATCAGGGTTTATATAATCATACCCGTAACCCTGCGGAATTTTTGGTGCCGTTTTAGAAAAGAGCGCAGTCAGATTAATATCCTCGCCGTAGTAATAAATAATATCTGCTTGAAACTGACCTTGTTGTAAGAGAAAGCTGCACCGAGATAGATAGTCTATCCAAGGTCCTGCCTGTTCAGCCCAAGTTTCATTACGATTAAACCACTGACCATATGGCCCGAGCGTTAAACCTGGAGACTTACCTACCACAGGTTGATGCGCTGATTCATGAATAACAAAACGGTTAATGCCGTTGAGAAACTCCTGATCTGCCGTTGCCTTCAAAGTCGCTGGAGACCAAGCCCAAGCATCAGAACCTGCAGTCATGGACTCTGCAGCTGCAATATTCTGCCCATAAATATGTGCAACGGACGCCGACTCTCGGTCGTCTGCGTTGTAAGTAAAAGTTTCTTTATACGTTCCAAACGCAGGCGTCCACATTGCACTCATAGGAATATCATTAAGCTTCTTTACCTCCATTCCATCAGCAATAAGTGCACGTCCACCTTCGTGAGATTCACCATAATGACCCATGCCTCGCTCTTTTAATGATGCTTGTACCTGACCATAATGTTCATCAGCGACTAAATCTGAGATTGTCTTTCTAAAATCCCATAAAAAGCGGTCACTCGCCTCTGAACTTTCAACAACATAACCAGCAAATACAGGTAACCATGCAATCGGATCATATCCACGCAACTGCTTAAACTTTTCTATCATATCATCGGTCCAGTTTTGTGCACCAGCCTCCCAGCTATCCGTGATAACATATTTAATTCCACGCTTACCCATCATCTCTGCTCCAACTGTTTGCTTATAGCTATCAAGATAGCCGTCCATGTAGTTTTTGACATAAGTACGGTTCAATTTATCGACCTCAAGGCCTGTAGCCTCTTCGGTTGCAGGATGATTAGTTTTACCGATTAAAGAATAACCAAGTCTAAATATTCTCCACTTACCTGCAGGTACATTCCAATGGATCGTACCATCTTTTTGCATCAGTGCAGTTAAATCTACGATCGAGGTTTTGGGAATAATGTCAGAAGCTTTATAAGTTGGAGTAGGAAACTTATAAAGACCCTGTTCCATCATTCCAAAAGCTGCTTTCTTCTCGAAATAATTAATCCGAGCGCCAGGAATTAAACTATAATCAACAACCTCATAATATTTAGAAGCTGGGTGAATTTTTGTTTTAGGATTCTTCGCTGAAGCCTGTGTTATCTGCTTTCTCTTAGTTGCTGAATATTCCTGCCTAAAAACAATTCGGAAGTACTTTGCTTTAACTTCAGGAAATGAAATTGTTAATTCGGGAGAATCAAAAGATTCTAAACGAGAGATTAAGTTAAAGTCTTTCCCATTATCACTCGAATACAGATAAAGTAGAGCTGTCCGTATTCCATAGTACTCATCATCAGTTCTCGTAAAGCGTCTCGCACACACTTTAGCTGCGTGAATGACTTGAGGCTCAGAAAAAGAATACTGAATCCATGAATCCTCGTCCGTATCTGATATTGGAAGAAGCTTCATCTTTAATGGCTCGGATCCACTCCTATCCATTTTTTCGGAAAGAGGCGCACTCGCAGTAATCACAGGGTTGAGAGCTTCAAGTGAAATATCCGTTTCTGGAACCTTATAAGCTACAACTGCTACATCTGCATAGAATTTAGGAACGCTTAAGTCCGTTTGAGAAACATGGGCATGATCTTTTGCAGGTATATTCTGAAAAGGTCCGGTTACGGTTGGTGGATGATTGAGTACCCCTACAAATGGCCTACCTCCTTCAACATCGGTTTCACTCCAAACGTATTTCTTCATTCCTTGTGAAGGCGGGACCCAAGGCCCACCTGTTTCACTCCACCCTGGAGAACCAGCGATTGCTTCCTCAAGTCCAAGTTGATCGGCTAGAACGGTCGCATACTTAAAGGCGTCCTTCCACTCTGGGGTCATGTAAACAAGCCGCTTTGGAACAACGAGAGGAGTAGTTAAATTAGCATCGAAATTCTGAAAGCCTCCTAAGTGAACCCGCTGCATCCACTCGAGATCGAGCTTAATGCCCTCTTTGGCAATATTTCCATTCATCCAGTGCCACCACACCCGTGGTCGTGCAGCGAGCGGAGGATTTTGAAAACCCTGAGTAAGGTTATTATCCGATGTCTCCGCAGTTAAACTATTAACTGCAAAGATTATAACTAGTGTAGCATAGACAACAGGTCTTAGTTTAAACAATTTCATACAAGGGTAATCTACGAGGGGGTAACCTATAAAAGTACTGGCTTCATACGAAAGCCAGCATGATTTACGGGGTCTTATAATGACGTCCTTGATTACGCTATGTTACAGTATCATTAGCGCTTGAAATTAACTCTATATCCCGGCCTCAACTATCACTTAAGCGTTTCATGAGTCTGATCGTATTTTCATAAATTTTCATCTCTTGTTTACTCATAAACAGCTGCTGTAACTACCACAGACTCAGTGTACTAAGCATTCATAAGATAGGTTTAAGATTACCTATCATTTTTAGCTTAAGTCTTTAGTGTTCTTTCAGCAGATACTATAATACTACATGTGAACTAGCCACTTTTTAGCTACGCCAACCACCACCCTAGTTTCTCATACATAAAGGGAGCGAGTTAGATCATTAACATCACGAGTATAGCAAAGTATTATCTTACTTAAGTGTCGTAGTTGGAAAAGCTGAGATACGTAATCGAGCAGCACCCATAGGAATAAGCACCAGGGATTCATCTGGCGCTAGAGTTTTAACAGGACTCTGGGGTAAAACATCGCAGAGTTCATATTTATCTATAGTCCAATCTGCAATTAGCTTACCGTGCGCCATCAGTCTTAGTGGTGCATTTGATGCACTGAATGGATAATTATTAGTTGGCCATGCTCTCTTTTCGACTTGGGGAGCAAAGGCTAGTTTCGAATTTTTTAATTCAATCGCATAATTCCAAGATGTCGTAGGAAAAATATCATACGATGGCCACAGTAACGGATTGGCATTTTTTTGATACCGCGAATCGTGCATAATCGTACTTTTAGTATCTACCTTTTTATAGTTCTCTCCTATATTAAGAGAAAAGCTGAGTGGACCATAATCTATGGTAACGCTGTTTTTATTTTCGGTCCACGTACGTGTTGAAATTTGCATCGGCAGAGTCATGACAACTGCATCTTTCTCACTCCATAATCTATTAATGCATATAAAAGAATCTGGATTTGCATCGACACTATGTGCAACACCATTGATTGAGACCAAGGCCGCTTTACACCATCCAGGGACACGTAAATAGAGTGGAAAAGCAACAGGCTGTGAAACATGAACCGCAAAATTGATAGTATCCTCGAATGGATAATGTGTTATTTCTACTATTCGAACAGTAGCTCCATTTCCTACTTTAGCAGTAACTTCATTTTCAGAATAAGCACCTACGCATAGCCCATCATTCGAAGTAGCATACCATAAATACTTAGAAAAATATGGCCATCCCATTGAGTGATTGTGCTGACAACACCTAGAGCTAAAAGGGTTCATTGTTAAGAAAGGGCCTTTATTCCCAATACCAGGTGCGTGATTTTTTGAGTCACTAATTACCATGTTAGGCGCAGTAAGATATCTCAACGCTTTCATATCCTCCATAAATGCCGCAGGCAGTGAGTTAAAAGCGACATCTTCACAGTTATCCATCCACATAGGATCTCCTGTTATTTCCATGAGTATTTCATCGGAAAACATTTGCTCCACCATGCCACAGGTCTCAACAGCCTGTCTTGGATCGGAATAACCTACTCTACAATTTTCATCTGATCCAAACATACCTCCAGGTACTTGCCCATAACGTTTACGTACTTCTTTAAAATCTGCATACGTTGCTTCTAGTTCAGTATTATTATGTGTCTGCAAATAGTGCATTGCTGGTTCCCTAAAGCACTCAGCAATATTGACATTATGCCAATTAGGAAGCGTTCCCTTCATTTCCCAATTAGCCGTACACCGGTGTATCTTAGTAGCCAACTCTAACAGCATGGGATTTCCTGTTCTATTATATAACCAATACACACTATATAGATTGTCACCGCCTCTCATCTTTTGCCAATAATGGGTCAGAAAAATTTTATCTGGCACACTCAGTTGATACTTAAAATAATTTTCTAATAAAGTGATAACTCGCTTATCATGCGTGTGATCATAGTAAGTCTCTAATGCGAACATCATTAGCATATTAGCCCAAAAGTCTCGGGATCCATCATTTTCAAATTTTATATTTGGCCCAAAATCTCCATCTAGTCTTTGGCTATTTAACACCCCTTCTATCCACGTATGACTTTCTGAAATCATGTGCGAATCATTAAGTATGTAAGCTAATTGTATGTATCCTCTTAACCAATAAGGTACCTCTTCCCAGCCATATTGCCCTTCACCGTCTTTTGACAACCATGCATTATCTGTTTTTTGAAGCCATACACTGATCTCTCCAAGGTGTCCCGCTAAACCATTACGCTCCCTCGTAAGCATTTCAAGAAGCCAGCCCTTGGGTTGTATCGATCCAACAGGAAGAGAAACCAAACGACTTGGTTCAAGAGGAAGTCTATTACTTACATAATAATGATTTGTACCCTGAACTTGAATGCCAGAGACGCTCGTTACTTCACTTTGCAACGAAGCTAGGACAGGAATCGTCAACAGACAAACAGCTAAGCAAAAAGTAAAAGCGGTTATACAAAGCTTCATAAGCGTGATAATATTTAGGGGTAACAACTAATACGACTCTGTTAAAAATTAAGCTACACAAAACCAAAGGTAGCGCCAAGGCTTGAGCCACTAATGAATAATCAATTAAATTAAGAATACTAATAAATTTTTAGATAAAAATCAAAGCATGTTGAATAACACCTAAGACTAACAATTGATATTCTTTACCCGGCATAGATAAAAAACTAGCTTATTTTCCAATTAGATATCTTAAAAAATTTAGTTATGAATAAAAAACCAATTACTTTTAAATCAGCCTATTTAAAATCATTCGTATACCTAGCATTAATAACCATTACTTATATTCCTGTATTTTGTGATACGAGAAATAATTTTCAGGTAGATAGTAAAATTGGCACTATAAAAGAAGTGTATGATGGAACGTTATTACCAGACCTTCAAATAAGTACCTATAGAAACATCGACCGCATATTTCCTACACATATCGTTAAGCATGGGACCAACATCTATCCACTTCCTAAAAGCGATCGAAGTATTTCAAATTTGAAATTTACATCTGCAGGTAAAGATTACGATTTATATGACTACATTTCCCTTAATCACGTTACCGGTTTACTTATTATTAAAGATGGGAAAATTATAACAGAAATTTATCAATACGGTAATACCGAAGAGACAAGATGGATGTCCATGTCTATGGTCAAATCGATAACAGCTACACTTATAGGAGCTGCAATCAAAGACGGTTATATTAAAAGTATAGATGAACCTATCATTAATTACTTACCGGAATTAAGAAATAGCGCATATGACGGTGTTACGATTAGAAATTTATTACAGATGGCTTCAGGTGTAAAATGGAATGAAACATACACCGATTCTAATTCCGATAGACGTCATTTATTAAATGCACAAATTTCCCAAGTAGCTGGAAGCACGTTGAAATTAATGGCTGCCTTGCCAAAGGCAGCGCCTGCAGGAAGTGCCTGGAATTACAGTACAGGTGAAACACAAGTCGCCGGGGCTTTACTTCGGGCAGCAGTTAAAAAACCTCTTGCTGAATATTTATCTGAAAAAATATGGTCAAAGTACGGTATGCAATCCGATGCTACATGGTGGCTAGAATCACCTAATGGACTTGAAATTGGAGGAAGCGGATTATCTGCTACGCTACGTGACTACGGAAGGTTTGGTCTATTTTTACTCAACGGTGGAAAAATTGGAAACAATAGTATTTTGCCTGAAGGCTGGCTAGAGGACGCAACGACATCTAAAGTAATAGGCTCAAAAACAGTGGACTATGGATACATGCTATGGCCAATACCCCATTCGTTTGGATCGATACATAATACCGCGTTTGAGGCACGTGGTATTTTTGGCCAGCATATCTATGTAAATCCCAAACAAAATATTGTTATTACAGTTTGGAGTGCACAATCAAAACCTACAGGTAAGGCGGTAGTTGCAGATTACGATTTCTTTGGTGCCGTTTCTAATGCTCTATCTAAACAATAAATCACTTAATGAAAGATCATCGGCAATAAATACCTACGATAGCCGCTCACACGGAGAAGCAGTTTATCGAACCAATATAGGTATTAGAAAAGACGAATGGCTCTTAACTGATTCCAATTTATTTAGATGGAGCGCAACCGATATCCAGGTCAAATCACTCGGCGAATATCAATTAAATAGAATAAAATATAATTTTAACAAGTTTGGTAGCGCTCTTCTGTTTAATGATGACATAAACTATGCGCATTACGTAAACAAATTGAGCAAATACGTTGAGTGGATTGATCAATATGGCAGCAGCCTTGCAAGTCAGAAAAAAGTTGAAGCAGAAAATCTTATTAAGCTCATTTAATCACACTATCACATTGAATAATCTTAGCATGGATTGACCAATCCAATAAATTTGCTGACAATAATACCGATGAAAATAATACCCCTTTTGATAATAACTTCAGTTAGTTTTATATCTGCTCAATCAAATGCAGCTGAATTACCGGATAATTTTAAACCTGTACCTCCCGTTGTTACTGTTAATGAAAAAGGAGTGCCATCCGATGCAATTGTTCTTTTTGATGGTACTAATTTAGATTCTTGGTGTTCTATAAAATCTCCTGACCAACCTGCGCCATGGAAAATAGTAGATGGAGCTTTAGTTGTATCCCCTAATTCAGGTGATATATGCACAAAGAAGGCATATAAAGATTTACAACTTCATATTGAATTTCGTGAACCTTCCGAAGTTAAGGGCTCGGGACAAGGAAGAGGTAATAGCGGAATTAAATTTATGGGACTGTATGAACTTCAAGTTTTAGATTCATACAATAATCCCACGTACGTAAACGGCCAAGCTGGTGCAGTCTATTTGGAACACGCTCCTTTAGTTAATGCATCAAAAAAACCAGGTGAATGGCAGATCTACGATGCTGTCTGGATCGCTCCTCGTTTCAGCCCAGATGGAGTTTTACTTAAGCCAGCCAGAATGACGGTATTTCATAACGGAGTGCTTGTACAACATGACTTTTCACTTCTAGGAACTACGGGAATGAAAAATCCACGCTACACTGCCCATCCAGATAAACTTCCTCTTAAACTACAAGATCATCATAATCCAGTAGCATTTAGAAACATATGGATTCGCGATCTTGAAAAGACCGAATAATATATACGCTAGGATTTAAACCTTAGCGCAGGAATGTACCGCTATATAATACATTCCTCAAATTGACCGTCACTTGCAGTCACCTTGCTTTTGTACGCCAGGTTTCTGCAAGTGAAGAATCGGCTAGTGCTTTAATATAAACACCCCCAACTACGCTTCTGGCTTTAAATCCAACCATTTTACCGGTTTTGGTATCATACCAATCCGTTAAGGGAACCCTGGAAATAGTTTCATTAAGCCAATCAGTAATTAGACTAGTTAGCGCCTTAAAGTCGGTCGGATTATCTGCAAGCGTTGCTGTCCAAATAGTCCAATCAAGTTTTGTGTAATCTTTTCGACTATCTAGCGGCAACCCATACTGATTTAACTGAGCTAGATAATACTTAACCTCAGTTTTACGTACAGAGTCAGAGAATAAATTCAGTCCAAGAATGCGATCCCAGACTAAATTATATTTCTGGCTCCAGGTACCAGGTTTATCGAACGCTAATGAATAATGATCTTTGTCAAAACCCAGACCTTCCCAGGCTTTAGCCATTTGCTTAGCAGCATTCATATAATCATCAGCAATTGAGTTGTAGCCCAATCCACGAGCCATGAGTGAATAAGCACCTAAGGCTTCTATCGCTTTAATAGATAAATTAGCATTATGTGCCAAATGCCCTGCAAAATCATCTGTGCATAATTGATTTTCAGGATCTAAGCCTTTTTCTCTTACATATTTTGCCCATGTAGAAAATTGGGGCCAAAATTCTTTGGCTACATGCCAATTTTTCTGAGTCTGACCAAGTGCCGCTCCTAAAATTAAAAGGTTACCGCTTTCTTCAACAGGCATTTGGTCAACCTCGGTGCTCTCACCACCTCCATAAACTTGGCCGTTTGCCAGCGGATATGTACCAAGATCGTGAGGAGCAAATTTAAAACTCCACCTTGGCAAACTTGCATATTCAAGCACTGGACGCACCTCAGCTTCAAGTAACGCGGGATTGAAAAATAGATAAAAAGGCGCAGACGGATATATCACATCTACCGTGCTAATACATCCGTTAGAATTATTTTCTTTAGGAAAACTCAGCGGATTACCATTAAGGTCTGCAGCTAGTCCATGAGCCGCAAGCGTTTGACGGTAAGCTAAGATTGCAAGTTGGCGATAACCGCTACCACCAACTTTTTCTAAATCCATTGAAAGTGTTTTGTCATATTCTTTTCCACGAACCTCTAGGGATGTATAGTCAGCCTCTGCTTGAGCTAACATGGCTTGAGTCGAAATATTATTTCTTTGCCAATAAGGTTTTAGTTTACGGCCTAGGTATTCGATCATGTAACTTTCCGTATAAGCGATTAAAACATGGCGTGTTTCTGTTTTTTCGGGAGCTAGTGTTAGCTGAAAAACAGCTCCAAGGTGCGCTGCCTTACCCCTAGGAGTTTTTGGCATATCTAAGTCATCTTCTGCAGATAATTCTCCTTTAGATACAAAGTTAGTAATATTAGTATTAGATAAAGCTGATGAAGCGTTTTGGTCCTGAGGAATAGCTAAGTGCAAATAGCCCCAATCAATTCTTAGATCATCTCCAGATCGATTAAGAACATACTGATCACGGCTTCCGATATTAAGCACTGTTAGCCCCTTAGCTTGTGTTTTGCCCCAAGTGACTAATTGGTTATCTGTATTTGTTGATATAACACCATCTACATCTAATAATAATTCTACCTGATGTGATTTACCATCCACGCTACGCACACTCCATGTGATATAAGTAACAGGTCGCGACAAGAGGTCTAAATCTTGGGCAAATGCAGGAGTAAAGAAACAAAGATCGAGATGAGTTCCACCTGCTTCAAAGGTGTAATAGCTATGGGTAGCTTCAACTTTAACACGAAGTTGTTGCGCTGCCTCAAGAGTCCGTGGATTCGTGCCCATATATCTGTAAGCTTTACCATCGACACGCATGATCCCTACCAGAGGTTGATAGGTCTCGGTCCAATGCTTTGTTTGCTGATCTGTTAAATGATCAGCCATAGACCATATACTAAAATAGGGATTATGTGTTACTAATGGGACGGCAGGCGGTCTTTCATCTCCCAAGACTACTACGGAACACGATAAGACACTTACAATAAAGAGAGTAATTAATGCCAATTTATTCATAGGGGTAATAATGGGGCTGTATAGATACTAAACAAACAACCTAATCAGTAAGGCAGACGTTAAGCATTAAGTCTAGTTACACAATACACCAAAAGGCAGCGGCTTTCAGGCCCACACTCCAATGTGACTACAACTTAATCTACCAATTAACGCGACCGCTCTACTCTTTTACAGTTGTAATCCACGTGACATGCTAGCTTTTAAGAAAATTACGACGCATAAGGATAATTAGCATTCTTAAGTTAATAAAGTAACCAAACACTTGACCGTTATTTTATTTTAAAAGTTTATAATAGTTACATGGAAATAAAACTGCAGGCACCTGGAGCTGGCTTACCAAAACCGGAACTTATTATAGCGCGCATTATGTTTCGCCTAAGATGTGCACTAACTCGTTACGACTCCTACTCGAAACGTTTCCTGGCAGAGCGATCAAAAATAAAATCCATATACTCAAATCTCACTGAAGATAATGCCAAAGCCCGTATTTTAATTAAACGATTACCAGGTTTAGAAGATAGCAGTCGCTATTGGTCCGTGTATATGACCCTTGATCACCTACGTATCGTAAATCTTTCTATCGCTGATGTAATTACGAAATTAGCTAATGGAGCTAAACCTGAAGTAGCCGCCAGTACTGCTGCAGTGAAACCATCTGAGCTTGTTACGTCTTCGATAATTAATGAATACGAAAATTCATGTAATGTAGTACTAAAGGCTCTTGATGAAGCTAATAACAAAATCAGCAATGTCACATTTCCGCATCCTTGGTTTGGCGAAATGACCTATCAGAACTGGGCAGCGTTAGTTGGAAGTCACATGGGCATTCATAGAAACCAAATGAATGCTATCATTGAAGCAAAAGGGTAAACTGCACTGTGTCGAGATTACCAACTCTAGCAATATAGCTAGTAATACACCTAACACCTTTTATTGAGTCAAAAATAACATATAAGTTTAGTGGTGTTATCATAAAGCTATAAACCCTCTTTGATAAATCGTTTACTTTTATCTTAGTAGATTACTTCTAGGGCTCTATTTTAAGTTTCAACACGACTAAAATTCAGTGACGAGCAAGAACCCATCTCCATATATTCCTGACTTAAATGTACTTTTTCAGTTAAACATCTGAAATTTTAACTTTAATGTTACGTCTTATATTACCCCGCCCCTAAATTATGACCGTACCGCTTAAAATTACCCCAAGAGCGATCTCTTATTTAATAAAACTAACCGCTAGTGTATGGATTAGTCTTAGCCCAGCCCTAAGAGCTACCACTACTGATGATCCTAGCTCACATGTGATTTGGCTAAAAACGCCTGCGACGCACTTCTACGAATCAACCCCTATTGGAAATGGGAGACTGGGCGGTATGATCTTTGGAGGCGTAGATGACGAAAAGATAGTGGTCAATGAATCAGGCATGTGGTCTGGCTCACCCCAAGATTCAGACAGAAAAGATGCAGCGAAATATTTACCCCAAATTAAACAGTTACTCATCGAGGGAAAAAACGACGAGGCAAGTAAGCTTGTTAATGCCCACTTTACTTGCCTAGGCCCAGGAAGCAAAGGTGAGGAATACGGCACATATCAGTTACTTGGTTTCCTTCATCTGATTTCAAAATCAGAATTAAAATCTTCAGCCGTCACCAACTATCACAGAGAGCTCGATCTAAACACAGCCATTTCAAAAGTTACTTACACGAAAGATGGCATTAATTTCTGCAGAACGACTTTCGCAAGCGCTCCTGATCAAGCAATCGTAATAAAAATTACTGCAAACAAAGCTCGCGCAATTTCTCTAGATATAGTCCTAGATCGTCAAGAGCGTTACCGTGTTTCAAATCCCGATACTTCAAGTCTTTTAATGGTTGGCCAATTAGCAGACGGAAAAGAAGGCATTAGCGGCGTTTCGTATGCAACATACATAAAAGCATTTAATGATGAAGGAACACTAACGTCAGAATCGAATGCCCTACATATTAGTCATGCATCATCTGTTACTTTAATCTTAACTGCTGCAACGAATATAAAAACGTTTGCAGGTCGCCATACGGATAATCCAGCAAACGCAGCATTAGCCGATTTACACTCCGCTGAATCCCAAAGTTATGAAATGTTACTAGCTAGACACATCAAAGACTACCAGAGTTATTATAATCGTGTGGTCCTAGAGCTAGGTAAAACAGATCAACCTATTTCCACTCAGTCTACTCCTGATCGACTCTACTTACTTTCCAAAGGAGGAACTGATCAAAGCCTAGAAACACTATATTTTAATTTTGGCCGCTATTTACTAATCTCTTCCTCTCGACCAGGAGGACTACCAGCTAACCTGCAAGGGATTTGGGCTGATGCACTAAAATGTCCGTGGCGCGGAGACTGGCATCTTAACGTAAACGTACAGATGAACTATTGGCCTGCTGAAATTTGTAATTTATCTGATTTACATGAACCTCTTTTTTCTTTGATTAAATCACTGCAAGAACCTGGCTCAAAAACAGCGAAGCTTTACTACAACGCGCCTGGTTGGGTAGCTCACACGATTACAAATCCGTGGGGATTTACTTCACCTGGTGAATCCGCAAGTTGGGGATCATCGACATCAGCTTCAGCATGGCTATGCGAGCATCTCTGGGATCATTACCTTTATACTCAAGATAATGAATTCTTAAAAGAGGCATATCCTATTCTAAAAGGCTCTTCGGAGTTTTATGCTGATATGCTTATCGAAGAACCTTCCCATCACTGGTTAGTAACGGCTCCTTCAAATTCGCCTGAAAATTCATATATTCTTCCCACAGGAGAGCATCTTAATGTCTGTATGGGACCAACTATAGACCAGCAAATAGTCCGATATTTATTCAGCGCATGTATTCAAGCATCAGAGATATTAAATAAGGATCCAGAATTCAGATCTAAGTTAAAAGATAAACTATCACGTTTAGCTCCTACACGAGTATCATCAAGCGGTCGAATTATGGAATGGCTAGATGATTACAAAGAATCTGATATCCACCACCGCCACGTATCTCATTTATGGGGACTATACCCAGGTAATGAAATTACTATTGAGTCTACTCCTCAACTCGCCACTGCTGCGCGCAAATCTTTAGAAGTGCGCGGTGATTCTGGTACCGGCTGGAGTCTAGCTTACAAACTCAATTTATGGGCTCGGCTCCATGATGGTGATCATGCTGAAAAAATATTACTACGACAATTACACTTAGTAGGGGTCAGTGATATGAATTACAAAGATGGTGGAGGTACTTACCCCAATTTATTTGATGCGCACCCTCCTTTTCAAATCGATGGCAACTTTGGTGCCTCTGCCGGAATTGCTGAGATGCTTGTCCAAAGCACTCCTGATTTAATCGAACTATTACCGGCACTCCCTAGTACATGGACCGAAGGCCGTGTATACGGATTAAAAGCGAGGGGAAACATCACGGTAAATATAACGTGGCATAATGGAAAAGTAGTAAACTATCAGCTCACGTCCCCAAAGCCTTCTTACATTAATCTAAAAGTAAATGGTATTATTAAACGCGTCTTAGCGGACTAAATCTAAATTTTCACATTTTAGTTAAGCATCTAAAGGAGGAGACTAACTTAGCGCTTAAAACTAATTTAGCACTTAACTGTCGCGTTAAGTAGATTTAATTAATTTACTCAGTTATCATTAAAATAGTAAGCACTTTTAAAGTACAATATTCATGTTAACATATACTCCAAAGCGATTAATCGCACTGCTTGTACTTATATCGAGTGCTGCACTTACACACACATCGGTCAGCCAAACAGTTGATTACTTTACAGATAACGGTTTCGCCAATGCGATCTCATCCCTTCAGCATCCTACATCTGAATTTTTTGAAGGATACACCTACATTGCATATCAAGGAACTAATCAAGATGCATACATCTGCGCTTATAACCATATAACTCATAAGTGGATTGGTCCCTTCTTGGCTGGACTCAGTCCCATGAGATCTAAATCGATACCTTTAGATAATAGTAAGGTAGATAATCACGGTAAGCCTGCCATGTTTATAGATACTAAAGGTTACATACACCTAGTATATGGAGCGCATGGCGGAAATTCTTTACTTGGAACAGATGATCTTGGAACTCCTGGTAAGGGTAAAATGATACACCTGATTTCTAAAAACCCTAAAGATATCTCCTCTTGGAAAGAATTAGACAATATCTCGCACTTCGGAACATATACTCAATTTGTTAAATTAGATAACGGTATAGTATATCTATTTTATCGTCATGGATCACACCGCAGTGATTGGGTTTATCAAAAATCTAGCGATGACGGTCACACTTTTAGTCCCGCCGTATCAATTCTAAAACACAAGGTTACAAAAACACCTTCAATTGAGGATTCATGGTACGCTTGGTTTGCGAAAGGCAAAGGTGATACCATATCAGCCGTGTATGTCTACCACCCATGCGCTGATGCACCAAATCATTCGAATGGAAGATTCAATACTTATTATATGCGAATGGATTGCAGGGACGACTCATGGAACAATATTCGCGGAGAAAAAATGATTTCCCCGTTAACAAAAGAATATGCAGATAAAAATACTTTAATACAATTCACAGGAACAATCAGAACTAACCATGGCATATGCAGATACGATAGCGAAGGGAATCCGCATTTATACTTTTTCTATGGCAAAGGACAATTAGGTTATCAGCAATGGACCGGTAAAACGTGGACAAAAGTAGCAACAGTTACCCAAAATGGAGAACGTAGTTCAGGTGATATAATTGTCGATTCACCTACCTCAACAAGACTTATACTGCTTTCCACTAATAACAATAATGCAGAGGTTGGTTGGTGGAAAACAATAGACAGTGGAAATACCTGGAAAAAAGAGGCGGTTATTTATAAATCTTCACCAGGCTCGAGTGATGGAATTGAAATTGGAAGCTTAGTGCACAATTATACGGATGAAAATTTAATTGTAATATCAGAACGTGTATCAAAAAATAATTTATTTAGAAAAATGATATTACTTGGAGCAAATGGGCCTGTTAAGCGACCTCTAAGTGAAGCCTCTCAAATTAATGATATACTTAAAGAAATTGGTGAATCTTCTAAAGACGCATGGAGTGGTAAAAGTAAAATTAAAGAAAAACAGGCTAAGATAAAAGTAGATAACCAAGAGCCTGAGTAATTCTAATAAATTTTATTTTTACGCGCATTTTCTCTGGTACCTATAACTTATTTACGCTTTGAAATACCTAATACACTATAAGTTGGTTTTATTACCTGCAAATCCTGACAAGCAACACGCTTAACCTGAGCATCTTCAACCTCTAGCCATGGTCGTATGTCCCTAACATAACAACCAAACGATACTTGTTCTAAAATTATATCTTTAGAGTGACGTACATATAAGCCGTACGCCGGAACAACTCCAAACATATTACATTGAGGATATTCTTTTACTTTTTCCTGGGGTGAATGCGTTGCTTTACTAAAGCCACCAGGCATCTCGATATAACAATTTTTAATATGAATATTCTTAACTAACGCATAAGGAATTCCCGTTATTGTACACATTGAAGGAGACGTTAAGGTTGGGGCATTATTATCATCAGCATAATTGGTTTTATAAGCCCTCATATTTTCAATAGTCACATTAGTGAGCGATCCAACGTTTCCACTTCTATTTGCTAAACGTATGAATAGTGGATCATGAGATCTATAAATGTCCAAATTGCGTACGATAACATTGCTTACATTTGAACCATCAACGGATTCAATACATAAACCCCCATATTTTGCATACGTTACAAGATTATTTATAATTCTAACATCTGTTACTGGCCCCTTGGTAGCTGTTCCAAGTTTAATAGCATTTGCTCTGTAAGAATGAACGCGGTTGTTTTCAACCAGTACATTTTTTAGCCCACGCAGATCATGGCTTTTGAGACAAATACAGTCGTCTTCTGAACTTATATCACAGTTACGGATAATGACATTATATGAATCACAAATATCCATACCATCCAAATTCGGACAATCTGGCGGAGCGTCGACTATAACATGATCGATGACAAGATTTTCACAGTCACTATAAGTCTGTGTCCACATACAGGGTCTACGAAAGGTTACATTTCGAATTGAGACATTTTTACTGTTAAATACACGAATCAACGATGGCCGCAGTCTTTCTGTTCCGCCTTTTCTCAATTCAGTCGGCATATCCATTAACTTACACCGTCCATCAATAACACCTTCTCCATCTATCTTTAAATCGTCTGCTTGATATGCGTATAGTAGACTACGACTCAGAAAATGACCTTTAAGACTGTCGGCTAAAAGAACAGGAAAGTCAGCTAATTTAGTGCTACCCAGTAACGTTGCGCCTTTTTCTAAGAAAAATGTCATGTGACCGCGTAATGTAAGCGGTTTAGAAACATAACTGCCTGGAGATAAAACTACGCTACCTCCTGTTCCCGCGCAGGCGTCTATTGCCTTTTGTATCGCACTAGTATCATAAGTAACACCATCTCCTGTAGCGCCAAAGTTACGTGGATCGAATATAGGAGCAGGCGGCAACCCTACCTGAGTAGGCAAGATAGCGACATGACTTGAAGGCTGTAAATACCCAATCTCAGAAGCACAGGCTAATGAAACGTCATAAGATAAATTTACTAAAGCTAAACTAAAATATAAAAACCATTTTTTTTGAAAGTCACTCATGGGGTACATATATACTAATGATAGAATATGTTAATTTTACTATTTTTAAAAATAGCACTAAAAGTTGACGTAATCTAAATCAATCTATCAGTGATAAACAATCACCATCACAACGCCGACTCAAAGCAATAATGGCCAGCTGTGATATGTTGGATCATTTTAGGTAAAATGAGCTCTGCCTCTGCGTCCTTAGGTATTGTCACTTCGGTAAGTATTTTTTGATTCTGTATCTTCCATGATACTTCCACATTCCCTTGTGGTGTAGGAACCCTTCCTTTTGCCCAAATTAAATCACACACGTGTGGACGGATAAACATAGACTTAAACCCAGGAGTCTTAGGCTCAACACCCAAAATACGTTGCGACATTTGAACTAGTGGTGTGGAACACCAACCATGACTTAAATCTCCACTATTCCACATTTCATGAAAAGACTGAGTACTTGGTACAATATTCCAACGGCGCATCTGAGTAGCACCGTATTTGTTAAACAACCCAGCATGGTCAATAGACTGAAACACCCAGTGCATAAACCATGGTTGTGTATTAAGCGGTTTTTCGGCTAATACTTTATCAATAATAGAGCTTTGCTCATCTTTGGCTGCTAAATCATAGAGTACAGCAAGTAAGTTAACATGCGGACTAAAAGTTTCTATCTCTTTATCAGCAGGTATCCACTTTCCAGGTTTAATTGATGTTTTAAAAGGCTTCCCATCTCGATAAATTTTTTTATCTGCAACCCACAGTTCATTGTTAAAAGAATAAGCAACTTCAGTTCTAAGCTTCTTATATTTTTCGTAGCGGTTGTTATCCCCTAGCATTAAAGCGATACGTGATCCCATATCCAGACCGTGATAATACAAAGCTGTTAGGTATCCCTGACCAATAACTGCAGGAGGATGATGACAATTAAACCCATCGATATCTACCCAATCCATAAACATATAGTTTGGAGCCTCTGAAATTAATTCGTTCGCACCTCGCCACGAAGTGTAAGTATCGAGTAGTTCGTGGACATAAGGCGCCATTTCAATAACAAGCGACTCATCTCCTGTGTAATCGTAATAATCCATCAGCATCTGCACCCACCCAAGTGAATAACTTGTATGAAAATTATGATAATTTTCATTTTTTAACAGCCATGCAAACTTACGAATATCTTGTCTAGCAAGCCATGGTAATGCGAAAGCATAATAATTTACCATGGATTCAATAAGGTAATCCCCTGGATCACTAATTGGCTCTTGATGGTTTGGAGAATCAAGATGATGAGTCTGTAGATTTATTTGTACAGTCCATCGAGAGACATTCCAGATCTGATTCAAAAGCGGGTCACTACAACTAAATTCTCCAATGTACTCGACTGGCTGTGATGTAAAAATTGCTCCAGCAGATTCAATCTTTAATGGTTTATCTACATGCTTTAATTGAACCGTATAGGCAGGAGCTATTTCATCCATATAAGGCAGTTCAATAGTTTCATGACCACCACGTAGCTTAAATGAGTAAGTGTGATGCGCTTGAATACTTATTGTAGCTCCTGAACCACCTTCGACAGATATGATTGGATAACCGCTTAAAACGCGGTCAAATATTACCTTAAAATTTCCATCTTTTTCAAAGACTCCATTAAGTGGCAATCCTTCAATCTTTTTTGGGTTATATTTTACCTCCATTAAAGGAGGTATTTCGCTTGGAAGAAGGGGTTCCCATATATTTTTTACAGTTTTACATTGAGCCCAGTTAGTGTCGTCAAATTCAGCTAGTCTCCAGCCAATAGGCTCAAAATTAAGATCACAATTCTTGTCGTCTAAGAATTGCTTTGCGGGCAAGGCCTTCCACGTATCGTCCGAAAATAATCTTCCTACAAAACCTTTAGTATCGGTGTATTCTGCTTCAAATAAAAATCCTGGTTCGCCATGGGAAACAGTAAACTTAATTGGCCATTGTTTAAAAACCACTGCACTTATTACATTAACACCTTTTTTTAAATTAGGAGTTAAATTGCGGTAATCATAAAACCAACGTTCTGTAGTTCCACCAGAATAGTCACGACCTATATCAGCGGGGCCACGCGCAACAAGTTTACCATTAATATACAATAAATATTTTGTATCCGCAGTAACCCATACTTTTGCGTCCTGGACGTTATCATTTATCGTTATGGTTTTACGAAACATTACAGCAGGTGCAGAAATAGTTTCATCAGCCCAAATCCAATGACCATGCCACGCCTTCAAATTAGTACTACGCTTATCAAAATGATAACCTATTGATTGAACACCGATCGTATCTACTCGAGTCGTCATACCAACATTTTCGATCGGCATCGCGGTCGGTAGATCAATCAAAGCAAGCAGGCAACTCGAAGCGCCCGTAAAAATACCAAGTAAAATTAAAACATTTCTTACCCGCATATCATTATCGAAGGTTCTCTATGCCTTTGCTCGTCTTATAATATTGAACACAAATAGTATATCTAAACTAAAGCTATTTGTATTAGATATGTATTACAGAATAGCAGTAGTCTAATTTAAGCAAATTATGTTTATAATTAATAAACCTATAAACATACATAGCTGAACCTCAAGCCGCCTTTTCTACATGATGCGGCACTTGTACTCATAACCTGAGTTGAAATCCGCTATATGTCATAAGTGAGGATTTTGGAGTCAACTGATTACTCAAATCACGACCTATAGCTAGCATGAAAGTCAATTGCTCAGTGATATCTATTCTTGTACCAAAATTAAGAATCACTTCCTTATTAGATAAGGAACTGTCTGTATTCACGTGCAATTCAGCATCTATTTCCCAGTTCTTTTTTAATTGTTTACCTATCACAAAGCCTCCCATCCAACCTCGGTCACTTGCTTTGGTGCTAAATAAATGACCAAAATCAAATCCTAGCGAAACAGGCCCTAAATCTTTCTGCACTTCGATTGGTAATAATAAAGTTGTCGCAGAATCTGCTAGACCACGCTTATCAGAATTTGACCCTGGATTTAGAAGGGTAAGTTGGGGATAAGTCGATACTAGCCACGCATGTTCGTTTCCATCTTTAAATCGCCATTTAACACCCAGAGTTGAATCTCCCATACCTGAACTCTGTACATTCTCTGTTTTAAGTATGGCATAAGGTGCTTCGTAAGTTAGTTGTAATGTATCACCCACACCGTAATTTGCATCTAGAAGGGGTAACCCATATAGCGTAGCTCCGGGCAAACGTTCGCTCGTACATACTAAATTAATTTCCCATTTATTATTACCGGGAGTACCTGGATCATCGGTCAACATCGGAGGGCCTCCTTGTGCTGCAAGTTTACTAGGTAAAAATACGATTATCCCAAGTAAAATACACCAAATAAAAGGAGGTAAACGATAATTCATAAATATAGTTAAACGAAGCTAATAGGTTATTATGGTATTTCAAGTAATCATAAGATTAAAAAAATTAATACTAAACATCTTACATAATAAAAAGGAATCTAAGCCTCTACTATAAATCTATTAATCAAAGTAAGTGCTAATTCATTAATTATTTACCTAAGACCAAACATTGCTGAAAAATAAAATCTAAACTAATCTACGATTATGAATATTTGGTGTAATGTAACACTTTCTGACAAAGCGAAAGAAAAACTCAGTGATGGTCTTAAAGAGCATAATCTACTTATAAACGATGCACCTAGGAATCCTTTTGCGCGCAGTTCTTGTGATATTATATTCGGTCAACCCGACCCTGAAGAATGTCTTAAGAGTCAGATTATAAAATAGGTCTCACTAACTACGTCTGGATACACACGCTACGATACTGATTCCTTTAAGCAATCGATGAAGAGACGCGGTACCCTTTTTACAAATGCATCCTAAGTTTATGCAGATCCATGCGCTCAGCACATTCTTGCGATGATGCTATCTCTTTCTAGACAACTACCCGCTTCCTTTCATTCACAAAACACAACCCATGATTGGCCATATTCAGAACGCCGCGAGAAATCTACGCTTCTGACTGGTCAAACTGTTGTACTCCTAGGTTACGGAGCAATCGGGAAACGCCTAGTAGAGATACTTAAGCCGTTCAATATGCAGATAATCGCTATTAGGCGCCAGGTTCGCAGTGAACGAGGTGTACGCATCGTACCCGAAGAAGATATGACACGTGTTTTAGCGATGGCAGATCATATCGTTAATATTTTACCTCAAAACGAATCGACCTTAAACTATGTCAATCGCAGACGTTTAGAATGTATGAAACGCGGCTCTCGATTTTATAATATTGGTAGAGGAAAAACAGTAGATCAGAATGTCTTAATTCAAGCGTTAAATACCGGCAGACTACAATCTGCATACCTAGATGTAATGGATCCCGAACCGCTACCAGAAAATCATCCGCTATGGACAACTCCTAACTGCTACCTAACTCCTCACATTGCTGGAGGTTTTAATAACTTAGATACCGCAATTGTAAGTCATTTTCTAAATAACTTTACTGCTTTTCTTAGCAGGAAGACACTTAACGATGAAATCTTCTAAATTAACATTTAAATTCAGCAATAGCTGAAGAAGCCCCACGCTCGTAGGCTTGAATTAATTTATCGGATAAAGCGCTTCCTTTATAATCTATATTTTTACGTTTAGGTTCAGCATCAAACCATGCTAACGAGCGAGCTATACCTTCTTTGAATCGCGTCGTGGCTTTAAATTCAGGAACTAAGCGTTTAATCTTAGAATTATCAAATACAGCCGAATGCGATTTATCTCCAAGCAGAGAACCGGCGTAAGCAGGTATACAAGCAGCAATAAGATCAGATGAAATATGAATGAAACGAGGTTCCTCAATACCTGCTGCTTCTGCCGTATAGCTATAGATCTGATTCCAAGTAAGTACCTCGTCACTAGTAATGTGAAAAGCTTCTCCTATTGCTTCCTTCTTTCCGCATAGTCCAACAAGTCCTTTTGCAAAATCAGAATTATGTGTGATTGTCCAAAGAGATAATCCATCCCCTGGAATAATAAGAGGCTTACCACTACGCATTCTATCAATTGATGTATAACCACTATTAACTGCAAGCGGGATGCTTGAATCACCGTAAGTTAAAGACGGTCTTACAATAGTTACAGGAAATACTTCGTTTCGATAAGCCTCCATAAGCCGCACCTCACAGTCTATCTTACAACGCGAATACTCCCAAAATGGATTAGATAGGGGTGTAGACTCTGTAATGAGATATTGCTGAAGCGGCTTTTGATAAGCACTGGCGGTACTTATAAAAATATAGTGATCGGTTTTACCGCGAAAAAGCTCAAGTCGTGCTTCAATATCATTAAGGTTAAATGCAATAAAATCTACCACTACGTCAAAATGCCTACCTTTTAATTTATCGGTAACAGCAGCTATATTAGTTATATCTACAGTCAAAGTTTCCACTCCTGGAATTACAGCACGTAAGGACCTATTAAGTAGTGTAAGCGAATACCCGCTTTTAAGAGAAAGCTCTGTACAGGCAGTACTGATATTACCTGTACCACCAATATCATAGAAGTAAATCTGACTGTATCAATTTTTCGACCAGCTATTACAAAGAGTCAAAGCATTACCTAAAGTCACTTACAATAGACTTATAGATATAAATGCTCACAACTCTACTCAATCCTTCTACTCTATCCTATTACTTTTGAATGCAATCAGAACGCCAATTTGGAAGATGTAGATTAAATTAATCTCTAAACTTTGGATAAAGACCAACTCATTGAATTTCTAGAGTACCAAGTGAGTTTAACACGCCAGATATCATGCTCTTTAGACTAGACTGATTTTAATTTTAGAAATCCGCCTTTAAAGAACTGAGGGTATACATTTAAACACTTAATTAAGGGATCAGTTTATTAAGATACAAAAATATGAAGGGCTATTTGCTGATTCACTAACCTAGGCGCTTGCTTCATTTATTTTATAGTTATTATGATCTCATCCATACCTAGCCTGATTAGATACCCCTTAATCTTTCTGTGAATTCAAACTCCGCTACTATAATATCAATAGGACTGCGCCTTGAGCGTATGCCTGTAACAAAAACTACTTGGAATTTAATCTTCCTATTATCGATTGGCGCATTCTTTGAAATTTATGATATCTTCCTAACTGCTTATCTTTCCCCAGGACTAATACGTAGCGGCATATTTTCTACCCAGTCCCATGAACTATTTGGTTTGTCTGATCAAGCAACGTTTGCAGCAAGCACTTTTGCAGGACTTTTTGTAGGTACTATTCTTTTTAGCTCTGCTGCAGACAAATTCGGAAGACGTTCAATATTCACGTGGTCTCTTCTTTGGTATACAGCTGCAACTATAGTCATGGCCATGCAATCAACGGCTATACATATTTTTATTTGGCGCTTTATCGCAGGTATCGGTATCGGTGTAGAATTAGTTACAATTGATGCCTATATTGCAGAATTTGTCCCAAGACAAATTAGAGTTAGAGCTTTTGCTTTTAATACTTTTGTTCAATTCCTAGCTATTCCAACTGCAGCACTACTTGCTTGGATATTTATTCCACTAGACCTGTTTGGAATCGCTGGCTGGAGAATAATTGCCTTAATTTCTGCACTAGGAGCGATTGTTGTATGGTATATAAGAAAGAACGCACCTGAATCTCCACGGTGGCTAGCAAGTCAGGGGAGATTTAAAGAAGCAGAGGTAGTTCTTCATAAGCTTGAGCAAAAGGCGGGAGTTCAAGCAAGCGATACTATTTACACAACTCCTATAGAAGATCCAAAGCACTTCATAATGAAGCCAAGTATTAAAGTTCGTATTGGCATCATGATCATTTTCCAATTTTTCCAGACGATTGGCTTTTATGGATTTGGAAACTGGCTACCTGCTTTACTTGCAGCTAATGGTTTAACAATCGTACATAGTTTAAAATATTCTTTTGCTATCGCACTAGCTTATCCTATTTCACCGCTCATTTCATTTTTATGGGCCGATAAATTTGAGGCTAAATGGCAAATTGTTTTTTCCGCCTTGGGTATTGCTTTTTTTGGACTAGTCTTCTCTCAGCAAACAAATCCACTTCTGACGATTGTATTTGGAATACTGGTTACGTTTAGTAATTGCTCCCTAAGTTATTCTTACCATGCATACCAAACAGAGCTTTTCCCCACATCTATTCGAGCTAAAACCGTGGGCTTTTGCTACTCTTGGAGTAGGTTCTCTACTATACTTTCAAGCTATATGATTGCGTTTTGCTTACAACATTTCGGAACTCTGGGAGTTTTCACCTTCATCGCTTTAAGCATGATCGTTGTAATGACCGTTATCGGATTTTTCGGCCCACGCACACGCAATCACAGTTTAGAAGAACTTAGTTCTTAAAACGCTATGCCATCCCATAGTCACGATTCATCTGTAGATAGAAAATATCGGTACTGGCGCATACGTGTCATGTATTCGATGATGATCGGTTATGCAGCATTCTACTTAGTGAGAACCAATATGTCTATGGCAACAAAAGCCATTACCGATGAGTTTCATTTTTCAAATACTCAGTGGGGATTAATGCTGAGTATCTCCACTATTATCTATGCCGTTTCAAAGTTCTTAAGCGGTGTACTTGCAGACTTAGTTAAACCCAAGTACATCATGGGCATTGGGCTACTCGCGTCTGCACTGATAAATCTATTTTTCGGCATGGGAAAAACGCTTTCGTTTTTCACAGCTCTTTGGGCAGCAAGTAACTTATTTCAAGGAATGGGAATGCCGCCCTGCAGTAGACTACTAACACGTTGGTATAGTCCTAGAGAAATTGGTAGAGCATGGGGATTTTGGAATGCATCTCACCAAATAGGAGGCGCTATTGTAGCAATAGGTGGAGGCTTTTTAGTGAGTCACTACGGTTGGCGCTCTGTATTTTGGGCACCTGGACTTATATCGATCGCTATTGGTATTTGGCTTTTTAATCGTTTACCAGACACACCTGAAAGTAAAGGGTTACCTTCAGTTGAAATTTATCGTCAAGATGGAATTCCTATAAAAGCAGATAACGATAATTCTTTTAGCAAAATATTCTTTTCTCAAATTGTTAAAAATCCTTGGGTTTGGGTTGTAAGCATCGCAAATTTCTTCGTTTATATTGTACGTATTGGTATACTTTCATGGGGACCTAAATACCTACAAGAGGCTAAAGGTTTTAATATTGGTCAAACAGGATTAATCATTTCAGCATTCGAAATTGCTGGTCTTTTTGGAGCACTATATGCGGGTTATCTTTCAGATAAAACCTTCCGCGGCAGAAGAGGTCCTGTATCTTTTATTTTTATGCTTCTGCTTATATTTGCAGTTACAGCTCTGTTAATTGTCCCCAAAGGACACACTATTATGATGGTTGTCATATTTACATCGCTAGGGTTTTTTGTATACGGCCCACAACTTCTGGTTGCTGTTGCAGCAGCTGATTTTGCAACGAAGCCGGCTGCTGCTAGTGCCGTAGGTCTAACCGGTCTTTTAGGATATTTGGGCGCTACTATATGCGGAACTGCTACTGGATGGTTAGTAGATCGCTACGGCTGGGATTGTGCAGTTTGGTTTTATATTGGCTCTGCTGCTTTAGGAGCAGCACTACTTGCAAGTACGTGAAATAAAGCACCTAGCGCTTTAAATGCAGAATATATTAAACGATAAAATAAGTATACGGATTAGATATTTAAGGGTTATTAATGATATATAGATAGTTGATAGGACTTATAAAAAATTAGTTTAATGATACAGTAAATCTAGTTAGATATATTAAACTATAATATTTATTGAGATATGTTTAACTAATATCATCAGTAAGTATCCAATGAAGTTTATCACACAGAAATAAATTCATCTGGTATAGCATTGATGAAATATTCTCATTGGTATATTTTATTACTATATGTCATAATCTTCTCACGGTACCGGATTAACAGACGCAGATGTAAAAAAGCGTCACATACTGCCAAAAGCCCTATTAATAGGTTTAGTAGCAGGAATAATTGCTTCCACATTTAGAATGGCTCTACATTGGACTGAATTTACTCGAATATCTCTATTACATAAACTCTCTTCAAATAACGCTTTAATAGTTTCCTTAAGCCTAGGTTTTATAGGAGGAGGACTAGGCCTATGGCTAGTACGACGCTTTGCTCCAGAAACCTCTGGTAGCGGAATTCCTCACATGAAATCAGTTATTCTAGGTGAGGAACAACTGCATTGGCACAAAGTTCTTCCTATTAAATTTATCGCAGGCTTATCCAGTATTGGAGGAGGACTAGCTTTAGGTAGAGAAGGCCCCACTATCCAGCTAGGCGGGGCAACCGGCATGATGGTATCAAAATTGTTAAAAGTAAAAGCTGGTGAAGGTGAAAGAAAAGCACTCATGAGTGCCGGTGCAGCTGCTGGCTTATCAGCAGCTTTTAACGCACCTCTTGCAGGATTAATTTTTGTTCTAGAAGAATTACATAACGCATTCACACCAGTTATATTTGTGGCTGCGTTTCTTGCCTCAGTAACAGCTGACATTGTTTGTCGAGTAACAACAGGAGACACTCCTGTATTCGAGTTACATGGTATGCCCGTTCCCTCACTCAATGCTCTTCCTGTTGCTTTAATCGTAGGTTTCGTCGCTGGCTTCGGTGGTGTATTCTTTAACAAATCTTTATTAACAAGCCTAGATCTGTTCCACAAAGTACGACACTATCCAGCTTTTATTGTGGGTTCACTCGTAGGCCTAGTAGTTGGTTTCTTTGCATGGCTATCTCCTGACCTAAGTGGATCCGGATCTGGATTAGCTGAAAATGCAATCGCTGGTAAGATAGTCTTAAGCAGTATTTTTATTTTTATCATAGGGAGATTTTTAATGACTATGTTTAGTTACGGATCAGGTGCAGCGGGTGGAATATTCGCACCCCTGCTTGTGATTGGTGCCCTTCTAGGCCTGGCAATCGGAAATGCTGCTCATAGCATACTTCCTACATTCGCAACACATCCCGAAGTCTTTGCTGTGCTTGGAATGGGTGCGATACTAACTTCCGTTGTTAGAGCTCCCCTAACAGGGATCGTACTCATGATAGAATTAACAGGTAAATATGATTACATGTTACCACTGCTTGTAAGTTGCTTTATAGCCTATCTAATCGCTGAAGTATTAAAAGATGAACCTATTTATGAGGCGTTACGTGAGAGATCAAAACGCCTAAAAGCGGGTAAATAAAATATTTTTACTTAATTCAGAACGGCAGTGCTTCATGCAGTTTTTTTACTCACTAGCATATAGTGTGTAAAAAGTGCTGATAAAAATGCAGAAGCTCCCAATGTTCCACCTAGGCTTATAGGTAGATATCCTGCTAGATAAAAAAGACCGCTAAAAATTACTGCCCCAATAATAATACTACGTTCTGACAATCGATTGGCATCACTAACCCCTACAAAACTAGCCCCATAAAAAGAGGCCTGTAGCTTAGGAATAATTGTCCAACTGAAGGGACTGGTTAAAAGTAAAAATCCTAAACCCGCTAAAGTAGATGCTCGTATGACACTAACTTGCATACGATGTCTAAGCCAATACGAGGTTTGCGCGCCTAAAATAGCAGATGCAATTATATATAATTGGTTCACTTAATAAATTGGGATAACACAAATAAAATAAATGATGCGACAAGAGCTACTGCCCCTAATTTTCCGCCAAAACCTTTAAAAGCAGGTTTAAGCAGCAGATAAACCAGTGATCCAGTTGCTGATAATATTAAAATTCTAAAATTTCCTTTAAGTAACTCCAGAGAGCACATTCCTGCGAAACTTCCTGCATACATAGCAGCTTGAATACCAGTAGGGTTGTACTGCTCTGGTATCGGCAAGAGCGTTCCTAGTAGACCTACAACACATGAAGCAAATACAGCTGACATATTCAGTTGGCTTCGAAGTAAAAAACATCCAAGGCAGCCAATATAAAATGCAACAAATTTGCGGGCAAATAATGCAAATTGCTTTAAAGTTATCATCTTAAAATTGCTCCATAAATTACTTGTTTGATTAAAAACAAATAAGATCAATCAAGTATAAACAAACTCGAGAACTCCACCTTGAGTAAGATGCAAATGGTCTATTTTGGAATTTTCGCACGCGCGTCCGTTAAACCGTATTTCCTTTAACCTGCCGCGTTTTTCATCTCTTGTAATCATTAACTTTTTATCATTTGGAAGCGCAATAGTAATTTTACGAAATAACGGAGGTGTTAATGTGTATTTAGATTTTCCTGGGCAAGCCGAGAAAAAACCAGATGAACTTAACAAGTACCAAGCTGCCATAGATCCCGTATCCTCATCTCCACAGAATGTTGTTGGTGTATATAGCTCTTTTAAAACTCTAGTAACCCAGTAATCTGTAAGATCTGATCTTCCAGCCTCTGTAAATAAATATAGTACGTGATGAACAGGCTGATTACTATGAGCATACTGACCAAAGGGAACAGCAGCCATCTCCGACATCTCATGAATTTCAGTATTGTAAGAACCTACATGGAAAACTGGCTTCATCGTTAGCATTTCATGTAACGCCTGGACTGCGTTTTCTCTTCCACCAAGAACTTCTATAAGACCTTCAGGATTATGCGGTACATCAAACCGATGTTGCCAAGGTCCACCCTCTACATGAGCCCCACCCCACGAAATAGGATCAAACGGCTCAACCCAACTTCCATCTGAATTCTTTCCGCGAATAAAACCTGTAGATGTATCGAAAAGGTTTCTCCAATTCTCAGACCGTTTTATAAAGAATTCATAATCTTCCTTTTGTTCTAAAATTTTTGCTACCTGAGCAATGCAGTAATCTCCATAAGCAGAATCCGTTGTTTCTGCAGCAGACTGTCTTATTACATCAGCAGGAACATATCCCATTTTCATATACTCTTCGATTCCACGTCTGCCATACCCCTTCTTTGGATTACCAGGTGTTGTGGCGTGCTTCTTTAATGCTAGGTAAGCTGTTTTTAAATCAAAACCAGAAATGCCTTTTACCACAGCATCGCCAAATACTGCATCGATGAGTGTACCCGTCATACAGGCTCGGTAACCAGGTGAGGGAAACTGAGGAAGCCAACCACCCTCCTTTGAAATATTAACCCATCCTTGCAGAATTTCGGAAAGCCTTTCAGGAAAAACTACTGACATCCATGGATACCAGGCTCGATATACATCCCAGTAGCCGTGATCAGCATACATAACTCCCGATTCAATATTTTTAGTATATGCACTGCGGTGTACTGTTTTATTATCATTATCTATCTCATGCCATATACGTGGAAAAAGTAACGCTCTATACATGCAAGAATAGAATGTAGTTTTCTCGTTAGCACTAGCACCTTCTAGCTGCATGCGAGATAGATGTGAATTCCATACATATGCACCATAAGTACATAAACTCTTAGCAGAATGAGACCCTACTTCTCTGATTAAATTAAGAGCTGCTTGATCAGCAGAAATAAAAGAAGTCCCTATTCGAACTTCAATATCTGGACCACTAGAACCGAACCACAATATTCCCACATGACTTTCATTGGGGTTTGTTTTTACAAAAGACTCCCAAGCTCTTGAAAAAGTCAGAACGTAGTGTGTAGCAAATGCTCCATGCATACCACTAGCATTAAATACCGACGCAAAGGATAAACTTTTTTTGTCCGCACTTAACACCAACAATGGATTTTCACCAGGTACATCAAAAACAAATCCCAGCTTATCATTCGACTGATTCTTAATTGAGATTAAGGCACATCGTTCCGTTGGAATCAGTTCGGCTGAAACTTGATAACGTAATAAATTAAGAACTAAGTGATGTGGCAGCAGTACAGCATCTTTTGTATTATAACTGCTTGCCCTTCTCGTTTGATCTCCGTCACACACACCGGTGACCGGCATAAACGTTGCATAGCCATAATCTGATAACCATGGGCTTAATTGATGCGTACAACGAAAACCCTGTATTCGGTTATCATTAGGATTAAAAAACCATCCACCACCTGGTTGAGACTGCAATGTCCAATGAGCCATACCAAAAGGATAGGCAGCAATAGGTAATGTATTACCACGAGAAAATTCTTTTGATGAATTTGTTCCCTGAAGAATATTAACCAAACTCACTAGATCAGAATCTTTATCTGTATCGGCTTTAACTTCAGTCGTAGCTGCATTTGCACTAGATTTAAGTAATCCAGTAGCAACAGCAGCTAAGCTCGTAGCAGAGAGAAATGCACGGCGGCTTAGAGAACTATCATCGGCAATATTCTGTGACATAGGGAGGGTAATATTAAACATCTCCACACTCTTACTTTCATCACAGATCGTCAACCATCAGGACTTGCTTAACTAGGCTGGATAATACCATTCAACTAAGCATAATATTCCTGACATTATTACTTAATATTTCATGAAATAGAATACAGGGTTATTATACAATCATAAGACTAGAAATCTCTTTCATCAACTCATGATAAAAGAGAATCTTGCTAGGGTTGTTAGCAAACTACTTAGGTATCAATCCATCATCAGGATGAAAATCCAAACCGGAAGCGTTCCTCGTCTGGTTTTATTCTCATAGACGTACAAATAAGCTTTGAGGCAACTGCACTGGCAGCAATTTTAACTATTCGATCGAATTCGTTTTGTGGCAGATCGATACCGTCACGTCTAATGCCATGCAAGCCCATGCCATGCCTAAGAACATTTTCTACGAAATCCTCACACGTAATTGGGTCATCTGTATAATATTCATGATGCTCAGGTGGAGAATGCTTACGAAACGCTAAACTATAGATTACACAGTATTTCTTTAACATAATCATACCTTTCGTTAATTGTTAGCACTTTCTTTGTAAAAGAACCTTTAAGCTGACAACAAACTATATACCCAGCTTCCTATATTAGCTGCGCGTAAATTGGCCAAATAGCACTGTATTCAGCTACCTACTATCATTAAAATCTAGCGTAGTTGTAGCTTACATATTTGATACAAATCAAATCACTCTTCTAGCTATTTCAGTTATAACTTTTATACACAAATCAACATCCTCTTGCGTAGTAGCCCAAGAGGATACACTGATCCTCATAGCTGTAATACCGTGCCAGGTAGTACCACTACACCATAAGGTTCCTTCTTGCTGTATAGCCTGAATAACTGCCTTGGTTTTTTCTGATCCGCCAAAGGAAACAAGCACTTGATTAAGCACTACATCGTTATGTACCAAAAAACCTTGTTTTTTTAGTCCCACAGAAAATGCTAAAGCGTATGAGCAAGTTCGTTCTATAAGATTATCAAGTCCACTCTTTCCAAGATATTTAAGTGCTGCCCAAACTTCAACTGCTCTAGCTCTTCTAGAAAATTCTGGCACATATTGACTTGGTTCACGCTCACTACCCATCACTAAATAAGGAGCGTTTATAGTCATAGCACTTCTAAGATGAACCGGATCTTTAACTAAAGCTACTGCACAGTCATATGGAGTGTTTAGCCACTTATGACAATCAACTGCCCATGAGTCAGCATGTTCTAATCCCTTAGTTAAATACTGTTTAGAACTACAAGCTGCTGCCCACAGACCAAAAGCACCATCTACATGGACCCATGCACCCGCCTCTTTTGCCTTTTTACATACGCTATCTATGGGATCAAACGATCCCGTATTCACATTTCCTGCTTGAAGACATACAATCGTATTAGCGTCTAAATTAGGGAGCTTTTCAGATATCATTCTGCCTTCAGAATCTGTTGGAACTCGCACTACTCTTTCAAAACCAAGTCCTAAGATGGAAAGTGCTTTTAATACAGTAGAATGAACTTCATCAGAAACAACCACCGTAATAGAAGGTGCTCCAAAAAGTCCTTGGGCTTTAACATTCCATCCTTGCCTAGCAAGTACAGCTTCTCGTGCTGCAGCAAGTGCAGTAAGATTTGCCATCGATGCACCAGTAACAAAACCACCGCCAGTCTCCTTAGGAAGTCCAATTACATAGATAATCCATTTTAAGCATACATCTTCCAACTTTGCACTTATGGGTGATACTACCCGCATAGCTGCATTTTGATCCCATGCCGCAGTAATCCAATTTGCAGCTAGCGCAACAGGCAACGAACCGCCTACAACAAAACCAAAATATCGACTTCCTGTTGTTGCTACTGTCGCAGGTGAACCAAATACTTCAAGCTCATGCAATATTGATTGCGGTTCTGTAGAATTACTCGGTAAATCAATATCAAAGTGATTTAAGGCATTTAGTGCTTCTAACGTTGGCGCAACATTTCTAGATGAAATCTGCGATATATAATTAGTTGCAATGCTATGTGCCTGCTTAAAAACGGGATCCATAATTATTTATTAAGTCAAATCGACCCATTCTTAGCAAGGCATTGCCAAAGCATACGTCTTATAAAGTTTAATTAGAATTCATTCAGATGCAGTCTATGATCTATCATTACTGATAAAGTAAATTTGAATCCGTGAATTAGATAAACTAATCTAAGATTCATAAAACGCCCCGTTTATTTCTGTTTATTTACTGATCTAGTTAGCAACAAATAGTAAAAATCTACGTCATAATTAATATAAAAGAAAATAAACAATTAAGACATAGAGGAAAAAGGATAAGGTTCAGTCTAGAACGAAATATCCAATGAATGTTGAGCTTCATAACAAAATCCTCAAAAGCTCAGCTATTGGCCATATGGTTTCCAGTATTGAGTATCCTGCTGTAATACTAAATTCAAACCACAGAATAGTATTAACAAACAAAGCCTTTAGAAGCCTAACCGGGTATACAGATGAAGATATTCTCGGCCTACCTCCCAGAATACTGACCCCCAACAACTATTCCGAAACGGACAGACAGGCACTTCGTCATTCACTCAGTGTACTAAAAAACCAACCAAGGTTGATTTTACAATTTGTGATAAAAATAAAAAATTATCCAAAGTAGTACTTATTGGAGCACCACTCACACCAACACATAATATTCCAGCAGGTTACATCTTATTATTTAATAATAAAGAAGAAGAGATGAATCTCTATACAAATTTCCTTAGTATCGGAATAAGTAATTTATTAAATTATAAAAAACCCGACAAGACTCTATCTGCCAATATAAGCGGCCGTGGGGATAAACAAATTGAAATCATGAAGCTAGCAAAGCTTGGATACACTGTAAAAGAATCGGCTGTTATTTTACGTTTATCAAAAAACACAATATACTACGTTAAGTGGAAAATGGGTAAGAAACTAAGTATTCCAAATTGACGTATCTTTCCTAAAAAATAATATTAGCTCAGGATCTTGCTTTAAAAATGTAGCTGCATAGATTTGCAGGATGCATAACCTAAGCGGTTTACAAAAATATACTAACCTATTCGCCAGCGTTTTAACTGTCGTTTTAGTTGCAAGCTGTAGCCAACAGATATCTCAAGTTGCAACACCAGCAGATGTACAAGTTGTAAATGTCACACAGCATGATGTGCCAATAACGAGAGAATGGGTAGGAACACTAGATGGTTCAATTAATGCACAAATTCACGCCCAAGTATCGGGTTACTTAACCAAACAAGATTATAAAGAAGGTGAACTTGTAAAGGAAGGTGACGTTCTTTTTAAAATCGATCCTAGGCCATACAGGGCAGCATTAGCACAAGCTACAGGAGTACTCGCTCAAGCTCGTGCACAATTAGGTAAAGCGGTTCATGACGTTGCTCGCTATAGTCCACTAGTAAAAGATAAAGCGATAAGCCAAGAGGAGCTAGATGATGCCATACAAGCGCGTCTTGCTGCCCAAGCCCAAGTTCAATCTGCCCAAGCAGCAGTCGAGCAAGCCAAACTAAATCTAGAATTTAGCCAAATTGTATCACCTATTACAGGAGTCGCTGGTTTGATACATGCTCAAATTGGAGATTTAGTTGGTCCAAGTACAGGTATACTCACAACAGTATCCTCTATTGATTCAATCAAAGTTTATTTTCCATTAACCGAACAAGATTATCTCGCTTTTAAGAAAGCGCATGACCCTCACGATGCTATAGCCCCAAATCAAACCTTTGATCTTATCCTAACGGATGGTTCAACCTATCCACTTAAAGGAACTTTTTTTGCGATTGATAACCAAATTGATATTAGTACCGGTACACTCAAGGCTGTTGTAAAATTTCCAAACCCACATGGCCTCTTAAGACCAGGGCAATACGGTAAAGTACGTGCTACTATTGGAGTACAAAAAAATGCACTCTGTGTTCCATCTCGCTCTCTCACAGAGCTCCAAGGAAGCTATCAACTAGCAACAGTAGATAGCGCGAATAAAGCCCATATATATACAGTAACGATTGGCCCAGAAGTAGGAAACGAAGTTGTAGTAGAGTCTGGATTACATAGCGGCGATCGTATCGTTTTAGATGGTGTACAAAAAATAAGAGACGGCGTGATCGTTAATCCAGTTCCTGTCGCATCAACAGTTAAATAATTTACTCCGTGTCTAAATTTTTTATTAATCGGCCTATTGTAGCGATCGTCATATCGATCCTCACTGTAATTATCGGTGCTGTTTGTTTAGTTTCATTGCCCATAGCTCAGTTTCCTAAAATTGTCCCACCTGAGGCCAGAATTACCACAACCTACGTTGGCGCTGATGCTCAAACCGTTGAGCAATCAGTAGCTACTCCAATAGAACAAAGCTTAAGTGGCGTTGATAACATGAACTACATGTACTCAATCAACGCAACAGATGGATCACTTCGACTTGTTGCCAACTTCGACGTAGCAACTGATCCAAATACAGATTTGATGTTAACACAAATGCGCGTGAATCAAGCGCAACCTCAGCTGCCCTCTGACGTGGCTGCATACGGCGTTACTGTTCAAAAGCAGCTCACAGCTCCTTTAATGCTCATTGGTTTATACTCACCTAACAATACTTATTCGAGCACCTTCCTCGCTAATTACGCGTACATTAACATTAACGATCAACTAACTCGCCTGCCTGGTATTGCTAGTACGGTCGTTTTTGGAGCCGGACAATACGCTCTACGTTTTTGGGTAAAGCCCGATCAACTCGCAAAACTTAATATTACCGTTGGAGAAATTATCCAAGCAGTCAAAGCTCAGAATAATGTAAATCCAGCAGGTACAATCGGTGCAGAGCCAGCTCCAAAAGGACAAGAGTTTACATACTCTGTACGTGCACAAGGCCGTCTTACTACCCCTGAAGAATTCGGTAATATAATTATCCGTGAAAACGCAGATGGATCCTCCGTACACTTAAAAGATGTCGCACGTGTAGAACTTGGATCACAAGTCTACAATGTAATGGGACGATTAAACGGTAAGCCAGCTGCCGTTATAGGCGTCTATCAACTTCCTGGTTCAAACGCACTGGATGCCGCAAATGCCGTTAAACAAACTCTAAAAAATCTTAAACAACACTTCCCTGATGGTTTAGACTATCAAGTAGCACTAGATACAACACGATCTGTTTCCGAGGGCATGAAAGAAATATCGAATACGCTCTGGCAGGCACTGCTTTTAGTTATGCTTGTTGTATTTGTCTTCTTACAAGGCTGGAGACCTACATTGATTCCACTTCTTGCCGTTCCTGTTTCACTTATTGGAACATTCATGCTTTTCCCGCTTTTCGGCTTTTCAGTAAACACACTCTCTTTGTTTGGTTTGGTACTAGCTATTGGATTAGTCGTTGACGATGCTATCGTAGTGGTTGAAGCCGTAGAGCATCACATCGAACAAGGCCTTTCACCACTTCACGCAACGCATAAGGCTATGAATGAAGTTTCGGGACCGGTCGTTGCAATAGCTATAATTTTAGCAGCCGTATTTATTCCTACAGCATTCATACCAGGAATTACAGGAAGGCTTTATCAGCAATTTGCTATTACAATTGCCATTTCAGTTATTATTTCTGCTTTCAATGCGCTTTCATTAAGTCCTGCCTTATGTGCACTACTGCTTAAACCTAAAGGAGAGAACAAAGGCCCACTCTCAAAGTTTTACGCCGGATTTAATCGCATCTTTCTTAACGTACAAACTCACTACGTTGGTACATCTAAATTATTAATTAGAAAAAGTCTGATAAGCATCTTCATTTTAGTCGGTTTTGCCGTACTTGCCTTTTTCTTAGGTAGAAAATTACCTACAGCATTTCTGCCCGATGAAGATCAAGGTTACTGCTATGTAGGATTACAACTACCTAACGCATCTTCACTCCAGCGAACCGCTGATGCAGCTCATAAAGTAGAAGAAATTATTAAAGCCACACCAGGCGTACAAACCACCACGTCTGTTATAGGTTTTTCTTTATTAAGTACTGTCTATAATACCTATAGCGCATTTTTCTTTGCTAATTTCAAACCGTGGGATGAAAGAACAGGTTCCAATGAAAGTTATGATGCAATTAAAGCGCATCTTAATAAAGAACTCGCTAAACTACCTGAAGGTAGAGCTTTTGCTTTCTCTCCACCGGCCATTCCAGGCGTAGGAACAGCTGGAGGTTTTACATTTGTACTAGAAGATAGAGCAGGTAAAGACGTCTCATTCCTAGCTAAGAATGTAAATGCGTTTATGGAAGCAGCTCGCGCGAGAAAAGAAATCACCGGGCTTTCAACAACCTTCCTGCCTTCTGTTCCACAAGTCTTTATTAAAGTAGATAAAGATAAAGCTCTTAAACAAGGCGTGGCCTTGGCAGACATCTACCAAACGCTACAGTGCTACTTGGGTGGTGTTTTTGTTAACTACTTCAACCGCTTTGGTAGACAGTGGCAGGTGTACGTTGAGGCTGAAGGCGAATATAGAGACAGCACAGATAAGCTCAGTACTTACTTTGTTAAAAACAAAGATGGCAACATGGTACCATTATCAGCCCTAACAACTGTTGAAAAACGCTTAGGTGCAGAATTTACCATGCGCTATAACTTGTATCGTAGCGCACAAATCAACGGATCTGCAGCCCCTGGTTATACATCAGATCAAGCCACTAAAGCACTTGAAGAAGTTTTTGCTAAAACAATGCCTCGAGAAATGGGCTATGATTATATAGGCATGTCGTATCAAGAAAAGAAAGCTAAGGAAGGAATTCCTCCCGCAGCAATCTTTGGGTTATCTTTATTATTTGTGTTTTTAATTTTAGCAGCCTTATACGAAAGCTGGTCGTTACCATTTAGTGTTCTCTTAGGTGTACCTATAGCTGTCTTTGGTGCCTACGCTGCATTATTTGCACGGGGTTTTGAAAACAACGTTTTTGCTCAAATTGGCTTAATTATGCTCATTGGTTTATCAGCCAAGAACGCTATATTAATTGTTGAATTTGCTCGTACGCGCTATGAGCACGGAGTTCCACTACTTGAGGCCGCCCTTGAGGGAGCAAAAATAAGATTACGTCCTATATTAATGACGTCATTCGCATTTATTCTTGGATGCGTACCACTTTGGTTAGCCAGTGGATCAGGTGCGTTTTCTAGAAAAGTGATGGGGACAGCTGTTATTGGTGGTATGTTAGCTGCAAGCGCTCTAGCGATTTTTTTAATTCCAGTAACTTTTTACGTAATTGAAATGTGGTCCACTAAAGGACTTCCTCACTCGGCTCACAAAAAAGATCACGACAAGACAGAAGCTAATAAATCTAATCATTAATCATTTTGTCATGACTAAGTTCATCCAAAGCTTCTCTTTATTAGCACTGACTTTAATTACAGGTTGCGCCGTGGGACCAACCTACCACCGGCCTAACCTTGAAGTTCCATCATCAGAATCAAATCAAGATCACTCCGTAAGTGATTTATCGTGGAAGGATATATGCAAAGATCCGATTTTAAGGCAGTACATACAAACCGCTCTTGATAAAGGTTATGATGTAAAAATCGCCGAAGCCCGTTTAGCTCAAGCACGTGCTATAGCTCAACAAGTCAATGGCATGTACTTTCCTAGTATAGGTTATAATTCAGCAGCAGACCGCGGAAAGAATGCAACACTTGGAAATGCATATACATCAGGTAATGGGACTTTTGCCGAAGGCTTTGATGCTTACCTAAGCGCAACGTGGGAACTAGATTTCTGGGGACGCGTACGTAAATTGAACGAAGAAGCTAAAGCTCAATACCTAGCATCAAACGAAGCTAGAAAATCATTAACATTATCACTTATAAGTAATGTCGCAAACGCTTACTATGATCTACTTGAACTAGATGTAGAACTAACCATTGCTAGGGACTCACGTATAGCATTTGAAGAGAGCTTGCATTTATTCAATCGTCGCATGGAGGCAGGGGTTAGTTCACGCCTAGAAAGCGCTAGCGCTGAAGCCGCTATGGCAGCAAGTGCTGCAAAGATCCCTGAAATTGAAAGACTCATTTCTCTTAAAGAAAATGAGTTAAGCGTATTATTAGGACAAAGACTTGGATTAATTACCCACGGCGCACAACTAGACGATTCATCATTACTGGCAGAAGTTCCAGCTGGACTATCCTCAAGCCTGCTCGAGCGTAGACCAGATGTACGTGCAGCGGAAGAATTAGCCATAGCAGCGAATGCGCATGTGGGAGTCACATTAGGAGGTTTTCTTCCAAGAATTGGCCTAAGCTCAATTTTAGGTGCTGTTAGTCCAAGTCTTAATTCTATTAATAATGAAAAGGCTGAACTATGGTCTATAGGCTTAAACGGTGCTGGTCCCCTATTCCAAGGAGGAGGTTTGTTTGGTCAATATCGTTACTCCAAACAAAACTGGGAAGAAGCTAAAACTCGCTATCAACAAGTAGCGCTCAACGCTTTCGCTGATGCAGCTAACGCTTTAACTAATCGTCAAAAACTAAATGAAATAAGGATCCAAAAAGAAATCCAAGTTCGTGCTTTAAGGGAACAAACGAAACTAGCTAAAGAGCGTTATGTGGCAGGAAAATCAAACTATTTGGAAGTGATTCAAGCCCAGGAACAATTGTATCCAGCAGAATCAAGTTTAGCACAGACTAAACGTGATCAATTTAAAGCAGTAATACAGCTATATAGCGCGCTAGGCGGCGGATGGAGTATGTAAAAAATATTTATTAATACTTCTGCAGTACTTACTTCAATAATGGCATTACTTAAAGTTTTAGCTACAGCTTCAGTGTTAAACTTATTTATATCTGCACGTAGAACAAGTTTTTGGAAACTTGTTCTACGTGCTATAGACTGAGCAATCGATCAAACACCTATTACAAAAAAATCGTGCTACTGAACATAGGTATTTTGCATATGCTTAAATACGCGGTCCGCAATCTCGAGTGCTTTAGTATCATGATAAATTAGTCCATATAGTGTAAATGCAAACACTACTTCTTTCGTGTTAACATTCTTAGGATGCCCAGCAACGAATTCTTTACCAACCCCAGTTCTTGTATTGTAAGTCACATCCACTTCACCATTTGCTTTAACACGGCTCATCTCCCATTTTACGGCTGCAGGTAATACTGCTTCGAATTCTGGAATATTTATATTTAAAGCCAATACTTCACCGAAGAAAATAGATACTGCATTATAACTAGAGTCCCTCCCGCCTTTCTCAATAAATATTCCATCTTTATCCCTGTAGCTGATCGCATGCCTTATCAGTTTTTTAGATGTAGCTATTAACTTTTCATCTTTAAGTATCACGCCGCATAACCCAAAGGCTTTAGCTGCTATGACAATGCGATTAATTGCTAATGTATTATCACTGATGATAACATCGTAATTATTACTTAGTAGCACACAGGCTTTTCTTATTTTTGGAAGTAGTGCATTAATACGATCATGGAACCTAGGCTCCATGTTTGATTGTTGAACGATAATAATCGCGTGAGCCAACTCTTGTAGATAGAAAAAAGTTCCACGCACATTTGCTGCTTTATTAAGGTTGTTTTCGTTAACCACTGCCCCGTCTTCTTTTTGATAGGAAAAAGCCGTATCAACCGTATGCCACGCTTTTTCTGCTGCATCGGTATCTCCACTGACCACGGCTCCTATCAAATACCAGCATGTTGAACGACTTGAGGGCGTTTTGCCTTCGTCATCAGGTTTTCCTTTCACCACTAATGCAGTTAAACGCCCCTTGGGGAACAAACGAAGGTATTCAATCTCTGACAACTTACCAGATGCGTAGGCTGAATGACTGAAAGCAAAAAAAAGACTGATACATAATATCGCTAAACGATAAATATTTCTCATGGGCATATAACGGGGTTATTTTAGGAATAGTGTAATATAGTGCAGATTTATCTTAATTTACGATTATCTTTTATTAAACCCATCTCGAGTTGGTTTACTGTATTTTAAGCTTAGCTATAAACCTATGTGTTTGCCTCTTTTATTTTAATCAGAAAATTATATTCATATAACCTTTCTAGTTAAACGCATGAGCCAATTAACCCCAATCAGCATTGTTGATTATAATCCACGTTATGCTGATGCCTTTGGTGATCTTAATAAACTCTGGATCAGCAAATATTTCAGGATGGAAGAATCTGATGTTTATATGCTAAACAATCCTGAGAAGGCTATCATTGATAGAGGCGGTTTTATATTTGTCGCGCTTGATGACTTAAAACCAGTGGGCGTGTGTGCTTTAATCCCACATACCCACGATAGCTACGAATTAACTAAACTAGCTGTGGATGAATCCACTCGAGGTAAAGGCATAGGAAAGCGTCTTGTTATTACGGCTCTTGATAAAGCAAGAGAGCTCAAGACAACCTACGTGCATCTCTATAGTAATACCAAGCTAGAGACTGCTATATCGCTTTATAGAAAGTTAGGATTTATTGAAATCAAAGGTGCTGAATCTCATTACGAACGGTGCAATATCCAAATGCACTTAAAAATTAAAAGCTAATCATATAATCCACCACTTCATATGAAATACCTATTCTTTTTCTTATGCTTAGGGATTATAACACTACCACGATTAGCAGGCTCAACCACAGGTAACACACTCAATGGCATTGATGTTTTAGAACGTGATCACTTTGCACCACTTAAAGGTAAACGAATTGGTCTTATTACAAATCCGTCTGGTCGTGATAAAAATGGAAATTCGACGATCGATATCTTGTTTCATGCATCAGAATTGAAGCTTGTCGCATTGTTTAGCCCAGAACATGGAATACGTGGGGATGTAGACGTATCTGTAGCTGACTCAATTGATAAACGTACAGGTCTTCCTGTTTATAGTTTATACAAAAGTGCACCTAAACGTCTTATTAATCAAACAGACGTAGAATACCAGGAAATGGTTATGCGGTCTCGCGGACCACAGAAAGAACAACTCGAGGATATCGATATTCTCATTTTCGATATTCAAGATATCGGTGCTAGATTTTACACATACGCAGCTACACTTAGAGCATCCCTACTTGCAGCATCAGCTTATAAAAAACCATTTTACGTATTAGACCGAATTAATCCAATTGGAGGATATGCAGTAGAAGGACCTGTATTAACAGATCCTATTAACTTTATCGGTTTTCATAATGTACCGGTACGCCATGGAATGACATTAGGTGAACTGGCATGTATGATGAATGCGGAATGCCATCTCGATTTAGATTTAACCATTATTAAGTGTGAAAATTGGAATAGATCCATGTGGTTTGATCAAACAGGGCTAACATGGAATAACCCTTCTCCTGCGATTCAACGACTCTCTGCAGCAACGTTGTATCCCGGACTTTGCCTACTTGAAGGAACAAGCATTTCGTTAGGACGCGGCACCCAGCTACCTTTTGAACAAATCGGTGCACCATATATTAATGCCGATCAATTTATCAAAGCACTTAATGCCTTACATATTTCTGGCATCGTCTTTCAAAAAACTTCATTTACTCCCGACACATCACTCTACAAAGGTCCTAGTTCGACACTCAAACTACGGAACAAACTCTGTCATGGAGTGCGCATAACGGTTACAGATAGAAATGCATGCGATATAGTTAATCTAGGAATTGAATTGGCTTTAGTTTTAAAGCATTTGTATCCAGCAGATTTTAAATGCGACTCTATTGAAAAATACCTAGGTGACCAAACAACGTATAAAGCACTACTTAGTGCTTCAGATGTTAATGAGGTAGTTCGTGTCTATACACAAAATCTAGAATCATTTAAAATTCGCAGGCTTCCTTTCCTTCTCTACGCCGATAAATAAAAAAGGCCTACACCCCAGTGGATATAGGCCTGTCGCTATAGAAGAACTAAGTATTACTTAGTACAGCAAGCGCTTGAAGAAGAACAGCAATCTGCTCCCGTTGCACAGCAACCAGCACTTGCTGTGGCACAACAAGCAGCTCCTGTTGTGCAGCAACTAGCACTAGGCGTACAGCAACTAGCCACTTGCTTAGCTGATGAATTCTTCTCTGAAGAAGAAAATCCTACACTAACTAATGCTAAAGCAAGTATTACTGCTGAAGCTAAAAGATAATTTTTCATATAAATAATTTTTTAAAGTTTAAAGTGAGTTTAATACAATCGAGCTTAAACACCGTAAACTTTAGGAGGGGGAAGACTTGGTTTATAAAAGCGACTCGTAAAATCTTCTTTCACTAGGACCCATGACAGCGTCTTCTGTCCAGGAACACCCACAAAAGAACTGTTTTGGATAATAGCTACGCTCGCCACTAAAAGACAGCAAGCTGAGCAGTGATTACATCCACAAGCATTCTCATGCTGCGCTTTATCGTGTGACGTATCACAACAGGACTTCGCTTTCGCTTCTTGCTTTATCGTTACATAGCTTACTCCACGCAATTCCTCTGATGCGGAAAAGATAAAAGCTAGAGAGAAACAAACTGTTAGGATTAACTTCACTCTAATGAAAGTATAGATCCCTAATTTTTAATAACAACCATCATGATACTTAAAGCCTATGCTTATAAGCTAATATTATATAGCTCAGTTTCTTTTTTAGCGGCGCAAATCTAATCTAACGCTTAGACTGCCGAAGAAGCTATATATCAATTACTTATATACTCTGAGTGAATAGCCATATGTTTAACGTCCTGATACGTGATCATAATATCATTATCTTCGATACGGACTTTAGCTTTTTTTGCATCACTTGTCACATCGAGCGCCAAGTTTTGTAAAACCCACCGTGTTTGTGTGATATTTTTTATATCACTACCTGGTGCATGCACACGAAATACAACATCTCCCGTGTCTGTAGTAATAGAAACGCCATTCTTACTAGCAATACAATCGCATAAGGAAATTTTGGTTATTTTAATCCAATTAATACTTCCGTCAGTGTGCTTCCAATGAATCGTTACGGGATGAAACTGACTTGTCCGTGTTAAAATTCCACGAGTGAGTCCTGTATATTCAGCTCCAATCATGAGATTTTCACCAAGCCATGCCGTTGCCGTACGCGTCCCATTAGCGATTTTCCGTTCAACTAATCTTTCGCCACTAAATGTAGAAAATTCTTTAAGTATATCTTGAGGAATGCGTGTTCCTACAGCCGCATAAGGAAGTGCGCAGAAAAAATCTCCGCCATGATCCATTGAGCCTCCGAATACTGGAAATGGCATTTTATCATTCGGCAAATAGAAGCTTAACCATACACCCACAAGTGAAGCATACCGCGTCATATCCATGCCATAAGATCTATCAAAAGGTCCTGCTAGATTACGTAAGCCTGCATGATAAAAACGTGCAATATCACGCCATTGATCAGCTTCCATACTCGCTCCTATCTCACGTAAACGAGTTGTAGCGCCATATCTTCTAAGTAGAGCGAGCGCATACAAATCTACTCCACAATATGTCGGTGAATTAAATTCATCAAAACTGTGATTTACCTGGAACGATTGATATATTTTCTCTGCCCACGCTTCTCCATCTTTTATGTATTGATCGTTGTGAAAACGTTGTCCGGCAAATGTCCAAAGAAACGCATACATTAAAGCAATGTTCGTATAGGTAGGCGGTAGTCGTTTCTGTTTAATTTCTCCATTAATTGCATGTTTAATAGCGTTTTCTAATACCAGTGTATCCTGAGCCGATATCCGGTCGCCATGTTGTATTAAAGCTAGGGCAAAGATGGTCCCCACAAATTCTCTCCAGTTAGGATCATAATCAACATATGCTTTACCGTTTAAAGGTGGTAACTTTTCTTCAGCTACGCGTTTAAATGTTCCATCCCATGGTAGCTGCGGTAGATCTATCTGCGTGTGGGCTACAGCTATGAGAGTTTTTATGCCATTTTCAAAATCACCGGGCTTATCCCGTGTTATTAAACCCAACCCGTACCAAGCTGAACCACGTACCGTATGTGATTTATTTGAGCCAAGAAGAGCTGCTTTACTATCCCACCTTGCGTCCAGAATTTCAACAGCTGCATTAAAAGCTTCATTCATGCGCGGCTTAAGTGGCTCCTGTGCAAAAGATAGAGCTGTAAATCCGATAAATAGACACACACACGCACTGCGTGCTAAGGTTTGGAGGTTATGGGGCATAATTCTATAACTATGAGACGCTAACCTTAGCATTTAATTACCAGTAATCGATGAATAATAATAGCCTTCATCATACATGATTTTGTAGTACCCACTATAACCCCATCAGTAAAAATAGTCTCTTGCTGAATGATTTTAATAGTTGGTTAGAATTGAATAAAAAAGCTGAACATATTCTACAAGTTGCTAAGTTAATTACATGCAAGTATCGCGTTTTATTCCATTCGTGATGTCCGTTATCACGACAGTAAAACGATCACTCGAGTCTCTTACACTCTGTGTAATACTGCTTTTTGCTTCTATTGTGCTCATTTTTAGCGCCACATTAGATCAGGTTCATCTAGGCGTATGGGCTGTCCAAGAAAAATATATTAAATCACTGATCGTGTATCGTTCGATCCCAGAACTAAAAATCGAACTACCTGTTTTCCCTGGGGGTTATCTTATTGGAGGTCTACTGTTACTTAATATCATCTTTATTCACACCAAGCGTTTTGCTTTTCGTCTTAAAAATTTCGGTCTTACACTTACACATCTAGGACTTTTACTGCTCATAATATCGCTAGGATTAAGCAGCATCTTCGAGAAAGAATATGAAATGCACCTTTCCCGCGGCGTGCCTAAAAACTTCTCTGAAAATAATTCGCATTTAGCGTTTAGACTAACGGAAATTAAATCAGATCGAGAGGTAGTTATATTTTCCACCCCCACTGATGAGTTAAGCCGTAAAACATTAATCAGCCCATCGACTTCACCGTTTCTAGTAAAAGTACTGAGCTATTATCCAAATGCGGCCCTTCTCCCCACGTCTTCATTTCCAAGTGATATAACTAATCCTGCAACCGAGGGTTATGGCGACAGTCTTATCGCTAAACCAATTCCCATAGATTACACATCCATTTCTGCAAATCATCCTGCACTCATGGTTCAGATTACAAATCCTGCGGGAAGTACCGCCACGTACCTAGTATCCTCTGCAGTCAATGAATCTGAAAGTTTTAATTATCTAGATCACAAATTTAATATCTCCTTAAGCCCAGAGCGTGATGCGTTACCCTTCGATATTACACTCACCTCGTTTAATCATACCGATTACTTTGGAACTCATATACCCAAAGTCATAACAAGTCATCTACGCATATCTGAACCCCTACACTCAGTTCAAAGAGATGTTATACTTACTATGAATTCTCCTCTGAGACTTGCTGGGAGAACCTTTTATCAAGCAGGCTATGAAAACAATGACCAGACTTCTATTATCAAGGTTGTTAAGAATCCTACGTGGCAATTACCCTACCTTAGCTGTGCTTTAATGACAGTCGGTTTACTACTGCATTTTATTTATCAACTAATCTTAGTTGTAAAACTGAGGTCATACCACCCACACGTCCGCTCTACATAATTTGTGATTAGCAAATACGTGGAAGCTGCTCTCCGCTTAGTCGATCTAAAACGCGCTCCGTTCCAATAATACTAGTTAGATACACAACTCCACGATCTTTAGGTCCAACTTTTCCTATCACTGCAGGGCACAATTCAGGAGCTACCTCGTTTAATATAGCGAGCGCTTTATCAGCGTCCTTTTCCGGTACAATGCAAGCAAATCTGCCTTCATTTGCTACATACATGGGTTCAAACCCCAATATTTCACATGCTCCACGTACTAAATCTGTAACAGGGATTGAAGCTTCATTGAGTGTAAATAAGCATTTACTGGTCTTAGCTAGTTCAACAAGTGTTGTAGCAAGTCCGCCACGTGTTAAATCACGCATACAATGAATAGTGATTCCTGAATTAAGCAGTGCCTCAACGGGTTTTAATAATGACGCACAGTCACTTTCAATCGTACTTTCAAATTCTAGTCCCTCTCGACTAGCCATAATAGCCATTCCATGACGACCAATATCACCATTAACGATTATTACATCACCCTCATTTATCGAATAAGGTCCTATGATATGATTGTGCTCGATAATACCAATCCCTGCAGTGGTTACGTAAAGTGAATCACCCTTCCCCCGTTCAACTACTTTTGTATCACCAGTAACAATAGACGCACCGCTTTCTTTAGCGGTTTTTGCCATCGATTTTACAATTTTATCTAACGTTTCGAGAGATAACCCTTCTTCGAGAATAAACCCTGCACTCATCCACAGAGGTCTAGCTCCACACATGAGCAAATCATTTATAGTTCCATTAACCGCAAGACTACCTATATCACCTCCAGGAAAGAATAAGGGACTAACAACATGTGAATCTGTAGTAAATGCCATGCGCTTTTTCGCAAAAGGCATCACGGCTCCATCATGCTGACTTTCTAGTGCATCGTTTGCAAAGGCAGGCCGAAAAATTGTATCGATTAATTCCTGCGTTAATTTTCCACCTCCTCCATGGCCAACTGTAATCTCAGTTCGGTAGGATAGCGGCACTGGACATTCTAAATGGGGCGTATTCATTTTATGCAGCTCCAGCTTGGTTAATATTTTCGGTTAAATGACGATAACGGTAATAAGCAGCACAAGCTCCTTCACTTGAAACCATAGGAGCTCCTATAGGATGCTCTGGTGTACAGCGTATACCATACGCAGGGCATTGCTTAGGTTTTTTAATTCCGCGCATAATTTCTCCACTGATACACTCTCCAACCGGAGTCATTGCTGCGGGTTTAAGTTCAAATTTTTTAGGAGCATCAAAATGACTATACTTTTCTTTAAGATCCCATCCACTCTTAGGTATAGGACCCAAACCTCTCCAGTTTCTATGAACCTCATCAAAAACTTGTTCAGCTATCGTCCTAGCTATCACATTGCCTTCTTCTTTCACAGCACGCGAATAAGCATTTTCAACGTTATGCTCATGATTTTCTAATTGGATTACGCAGCGTAAAATTCCCTCCAATATGTCAACGGGCTCAAATCCCGTTACTACAATAGGAACTTTGTATTGCTCAGCGATCGATTCGTATTGTTTAGTTCCCATAATCGCACACACATGCCCTGCTGCGAGAAATCCTTCTACTAGATTATCTTTTGCACCTAGGATAGCTCGCATAGCCGGCGGAACTAATACATGAGAAACAAGAAGTGAAAAATTTTTAACTCCTGCTTTTTCTGCATGCAAAACAGCCATCGCATTTGCGGGTGCTGTTGTTTCAAAGCCAACGGCAAAAAATACAATTTCTTTCGTTGGATTCTTTTGCGCTAAGACAACGGCATCTAAAGGAGAATATACAATTCTTACATCTCCTCCTCTTGCTTTTGCTGTCAGCAAATCTTCGCCTGTTCCTGGTACGCGTAACATATCTCCAAAGGAGCATAGTATCACATTAGGTCTCCGTGTTAATTCGACCGCTTGATCAATAAGTTCTGCCGGTGTTACGCAAACCGGGCATCCAGGACCATGAACAAGCGTTATGGATTTGGGTAAAAGTTCATCGAGCCCAAATTTAACAATTGCATGGGTCTGTCCACCACAAATCTCCATGATAGTCCATGGCCTAGTAACTATCTTCGCTATTCGTGCAGCGAGATTTTTTACAACCCGTGCATCTCTGTATTCATCGACAAATTTCATACTATATTAATCGATCGGTTTACTTGTGCGTAAGGTAGTTTGTTCTTCATCTAAACCATCTAAATCCCCCATAGCTTTAAGATATTTAAAGGTCTCTTCTGCTTCTTTCGGATCGATTACGCTAATAGCGACTCCTACATGTACCAAAACATAATCCCCCACTTTCGCCTCCGGTGCACACGTTAGACTTACTTGTTTTACTATTCCATTAAAGCTAACCCTGCCCGATCTAATGAGCGGATCATCTCCAGAAATATCAAGTAACTTACCTGGAATTGCTAAACACATAAATATTAAGTGGGTAGTTCGACGCGTGTTAAATCCCAAACAGCTGCTAAGGCTTGACCGAGAGCAATACCTCCATCGCCAGGAGGTATCTCTTGATGAATTAAGACACGAAAACCTGCTTCTTTGAGCAAACGGGTTGTTATATCTAAGAGTAATACATTCTGGAAGCAGCCTCCTGATAAAGCTACTGAATCCACTCCCGCAATCCGTGCTGTATCAACAATACCCTGAGCCAGAGCATGATGTACATCCAACGCCAAGGTAGATGCATCTTTTTTAATTCGCGAATTCCATAGATATTCAACCAGTGGCTCCCAATCTAATTCATAGCTAGCACCCTCACTCACATCTACAGCATTAACTCGAATTAAAGATTTAACATCATTACTGCACTGCGTTGCCTGCATAGCAGCAGCCTCAACAGCAAGAGGCAGTTGTCCTTCGTAATGATTAATATCACCTAGCCCAAGCAGTGCTGCAACCCCATCAAAGAAACGGCCTGCGCTTGATGTCACAGGTGAATTTAATCCTGATACTAAAATATTATCAAAGACGGATGCATTTCGCTCAGTATATCCAAATTGTTTCGCAACTTCCATGAAACGTTCTTCGCCACAAATATGGGCTAACGCTAATGCTGTTCTACGAGCATCTTTGATAGCCGCTTCTGCGCCTGGAAGACGAAATGTTCTTAATTTTGCAAACCGTGATGCTCTCCCTTTATTGAGTAAAATAAATTCACCACCCCAAATCGTTCCATCTTCACCGTAACCTGTGCCATCAAACGCAACTCCTAGTACACGATCTGCTGAGTGATGATTCTCAAATAAGCATGACAATATATGTGCTAAATGATGTTGAACTCTTACTACCGGAAGTCCTAAACGTTCTGCATAATGCGTTGACGAGTAATCAGGATGTAAATCACACACCACGTGGCTTAAGGGTGTAGCAATTAGTCCACCAATAATTCCGATTGTTTTCCTGAATGCTTCTTGTGTAGAAGCATTACCAAGATCCCCAATGTGAGGGCTCGTTAGAACACGGTCTTGGTAAGCCAGTGCAACCGTGTTCTTCATTTGGGCACCCACGCAAAGATAAGATGCTTCTAAAGCAGCAGGTAGTGCTGTTCCATAAGGCGCATAACCACGCGCTCGTCTTAACATCACAGGTCCATGTTCAGATATTCGTATAACGGAATCATCTACCGGATGAACAATAGCTCGATTATGATCAAGAAATTGATCCGCTATCGAAGCTAAACGGTGATGCGCTTCTTTCTCATCTTTACAAAGTGGCTCTTCAGATAAATTACCGCTCGTTGCAATTAATGGCCCGCCAAATGACTTTAAGAGCAAAATATGTAACGGTGAGCTTGGCAGCATGGCACCAACCCATGGGTTATTAGGTGCTACAGCTAAGGACAAATCAGAGTTTAGAAATCGTTTGCATAATACTATAGGTGCTGCTTGAGAACTGAGTAGATCAGACTCCTCATCGCTGATTTCCACGTGTTCGCGCATCGTGGCTATATCAGCGAACATAACTGCAAAAGGTTTATGGTCTCTGAATTTTCTTTTTCTTAACTCTATTACAGTCTTTTCATTTTTGGCATCTGCCATGAGGTGATAGCCGCCGATACCTTTAACAGCGAGTATGCCTCCACTCTTTAATAATTCAGCTGCACTTTTTATCTCATCTTTCGTATCAATCTTTTCACCTAATTTTGAATACAAAGAAAGCTGAGGGCCACATACAGGACATGCATTAGGTTCTGCATGAAATCTTCTATTGAGTGGATCATTATATTCCTTCTGACATTTCGAACACATACGAAATGCACGCATGCTCGTGTGCGATCTGTCATAAGGTATTTCCTCCAAAATAGAATACCGCGGGCCACATTGTGTGCAGTTAATGAAAGCATACCCGTAACGGTGGTTACTTTTATCGGCTATTTCAGAGGCACAGTGATGGCAAGGCGCCAGATCAGAGGGGATAGATAGATCAGCCGTAGTCTGACTTCTTTCACTTGCAATAATTTCAAATTGAGGGGTTACAGGAATTGCATCTTGTGGCGTCGTTATCGTTTCAACAGAAACGATATGTGCTATAGCAGGAGCATCATGGACTAATTTTTTAATAAAAAGATCTATCGTTTTTGTAAGCCCTATAAGACGTATAACGACTCCTTGACCATCATTCTTAATCCACCCTTTAAGATGCATTTCCGATGCTATACGATAGGCATAAGGTCGAAATCCCACGCCTTGCACAGTTCCACGAACTCTAACAAGGACATCTGAATGCTTACTATTTAGACTAGAATTTAAGGATGTCGCTATCATGGCTATAGTTTTTCTAGATGTTTATTTATAGCATCATACCAACTCTTAAGCCCTTCACCGCTGCGTGATGAAACTTCGATAAGCTGTGCCTGTGGAGCTATTTTTTTAATATTCTCAATTGCTAGCTTACGACTGAAACCAAGCACATCTGCTACATCTACTTTTGTAAGTAGTACAATATCTGCTGATTTAAAGATTGGAGGATACTTAAGCGGCTTATCTTCTCCCTCCGTGCACGAGAGCAATACGACTCTCAGCTTTTCGCCAAGATCGAAAGATGCTGGACATACTAGATTTCCAACATTTTCGATAAATACGACTTTAACACCATTAAGATCAATAGCATCTAGGCCTTTTGCTACCATCTCTGCTTCTAGGTGACATGCAGACCCGGTAGTAATTTGTGCAACTGAAACATGCGGTCTTTGAAGGCGCCTTCCATCATTATCAGTCTCTAGGTCTCCTACCAGTACTGCGGTTTTTACCTGTTTACCAAATTCATCGAGCGTTTTCTCTAAAAGGGTTGTTTTGCCTGCACCAGGGGAAGAAACAAGATTTAGAGCTAGTATCCCTTTTCCTCTAAAAAACCCTCTGTTGCGCTCTGCTATACGATCATTCTTATCGAGTAAAGGAATAGCTAGATCAACCGTACGTGTTTTAATTTCTTCGTGATGGTGTTCTTCATGCGCATCATCATGACAATGTGCTGTTCCATCTTCATGCACATGCCATCCATGCCCTTTCGAATGCGCATCGTCGTGACCATGGATTACGTGGACCGCATACTCTATATCTTCTTCTACTTCTTCATGAACATGGGGATGGGGATTATCTTTACACATAAATGATTAGGTTTTGAGAGGTTATTACGTTAAGCCATTTCTATTTGTTTAAGCTCTAATTCTTTACCCTGATGAAGTTGTCCAGATAACTCACCACAGGTCGGGCAAGTAAAAATAAAGCCTGAATCGACACCAAACTCTTCTTTGCAATTACGGCAGTAAGCCCGAGCAGGAACATTACAAATCTCAAGGAGGGCACCCTCTGCGATCGTTGAGCGGGTTACTACATCGAAGGCGAATCGTAACGAATCAGGCTCTACACCAGCTAAGGATCCTATTCGAAGAACAATACGAATAACTTTTTTAGCTTCAAGGAGACTGGCCTGTTCAAGCACAGTATTTATCGCAGATTCCATTATTCCTAGTTCATGCATTGGACTAGGCATAATTTGCTATCGAATATCTAATACGTCGAGCAAGAGCGTATCAATAGACAAGATACGCTCACTAATAGCCAAGGGATGCGTTTTATTGTTCAGCCAATAAGACTAGTATGAGCACATCCACTCTAGACCGATTATATCAAATCTGTCTCTTAGCTTATTTATTCATCCCTAATCTGCTTTACCCTATGAATTACGGCATTGAAGAAACGATTCAGATTCCCACCGTCTACGATCAGATGGTTTCACGCGGCGTATCACGCCGTGATTTCTTAAAGTTCTGCGCATGGATGAGTGCTTATTTAGGTATGGAGCACTCTGGAAGCGCACAAATTGCGCAAGCGATCCAGTCTAAGCGGAGAATACCTGTTGTGTGGATGCATTTTCAAGAATGCACCTGCTGTAGTGAATCATTCTTAAGATCATCTCACCCTATTGTTGCTGACATACTTCTTGATAAAATATCTCTCGATTACACAGAGACCCTTCAAGCCGCAGCTGGATATCAGGCAGAAGAAAATCTACAGGACACGATCACCAAATATAAAGGCGAATACCTGATGCTTGTTGAGGGTTCAATTCCTATGGGGGCAGATGGCAATTACTGCGTTGTAGGTGGTAAATCAGCTATTGATACCGTTCGAGAGGTAGCCGCTGGTGCTAAAGCAATTATAGCTTGGGGCAACTGTGCTTGTTCTGGATGTGTACAGGCCGCAAATCCAAATCCTACTCAAGCAACACCTGTCAGTGCTATTATTAAAGATAAGCCTATCATTAATGTACAGGGATGCCCACCTATTGCTGAAGTTATGGCGGGGGTACTCGTTCACCTCCTCACATTTGATAGAATTCCTCAGCTCGATTCACTCGGTCGTCCTAAAGCGTTCTATTCACGCCGTGTTCACGACACCTGTTACCGCAGACCTAACTTTGATGCTGGATTATTTGTTGAATCTTTTGATGACGAAAATGCGCGCAAAGGTTACTGCCTGTACAAAGTAGGATGCAAAGGTCCTACAACATATAACTCATGCGGAGTCATTAAGTGGAATAACGGTACTAGTTATCCAATTCAATCAGGACATCCGTGCCTTGGTTGTTCAGAGGCTAAATTCTGGGATAACGGTCCTTTCTATCAACGTCTCGAGAGTTTCCCTGGATTTGGTGTTGAATCCACAGCAGACAATATCGGTACAACAATCGGTGTCGCTACCCTAGCAGGTTTAGCTGCACATGCTGTAGCTACAAATGTATTCAAACGAAATACGATTGGTCCACAACCAGGCGAAAAACCTGAATCGATAGAAGATGATTCAAAAACCAATTCATAAACTAACCTTTACCCAATTACCCTAGTCATGAATGAACGTATTGTAGTCGATCCAGTTACACGTATTGAGGGCCATCTGAGAATTGAAGCAGAAGTTAAAGATGGTCGCATCGTAGATGCATGGAGCGCAGGCACCATGGTTCGCGGTTTAGAAATCATTCTCAAAGGTAGAGATCCACGCGATGCGTGGGCTTTTTGTGAACGCGTATGCGGCGTATGTACAACCGTACATGCACTAGCCTCCGTAAGAAGCGTGGAAGACGCACTGGGAATTAACGTGCCTCCCGCTGCTGAATTGATCCGTAATATCATGTACACGATTCAGAATGTACAAGATCACGTAGTTCACTTCTATCACCTACATGCGCTTGATTGGGTTGATGTTGTCAGTGCACTAAAAGCAGACCCTAAAGAGACGTCCCGCATTGCGCAGTCTATTTCTCATTGGCCTAAGAGTTCACCCCAGTATTTTGCAGACATTCAAAAACGCCTAACCGGCTTTGTAGCGAGTGGACAATTAGGTATTTTTGCTAATGCCTACTGGGGTCACCCAGCATATAAACTACCTGCAGAAATCAATCTGATTGGTGTAGCCCACTATTTAGAAGCGCTAGAATGGCAGAAAGACGTCATTAAGATCCACGCAATCTTTGGAGGAAAAAATCCTCATCCTAATTATCTCGTGGGCGGCATGCCTTGCTCAATTAATATTGATGAGGCAAATGCCATTAATGCAGAACGCCTTGCTCTCGTTGGGAAACTACTCAAAGACGCACAAGACTTTGTAGAACAAGTCTATTATCCTGATTTGCTTGCTGTTGCACCTTACTACTTGGAGTGGGCAGGTATTGGTGGAGGTTTATCAAACTATCTCTGCTATGGTGACCTACCTACAGCAGGATTTAGCAATATCGATTCATTTAAGTTTAAACGAGGAGCTATTCTTAATCGCAACTTAAACGAAGTACTACCTGTAGATGCTAAAGATACTCAAAGCGGTATTGAAGAATTTGTTGATCACTCGTGGTATGATTACTCCGTAGGAGAAGGTAAGGGCCTACACCCTTGGAGCGGAGAAACTAAGCTTAATTATTCAGGACCAAAAACGCCTTACAAGAATCTTGATGTAGACAAAAAATACAGCTGGCTAAAAACACCACGCTGGAAGGGACACGCTATGGAAGTTGGTCCTCTTTCTCGTATGCTTGTTGGCTACGCAAGTAACCAATCTGAGATTAAAGCAGCCGTTACAGAAACTCTCGGAGCACTCAATGCACCTGCATCTGTACTTTTCTCAACGTTGGGTAGAACAGCTGCTCGCGGTATCGAAGCCCGTCTAACCGCAAAGTGGGGACTAGAATTCTACAATTCTTTACTAAAACTGATTAAGGATGGTGATACCCGTACCTTCACAAAAGATCGTTGGGATCCTGAGACATGGCCAAAAGAAGCTAAGGGTGTAGGTATGTCCGAAGCTCCTCGTGGAGCTCTTGCTCACTGGATTGTTATCAAAGATAAAAAAATTGAGAACTACCAACTCGTAGTTCCTTCAACATGGAATGCTTCACCACGTGACGCAACAGGACAAAGATCGGCTTATGAAGCATCGCTTATCGGAACACCTGTACACGATACAAAGCAACCACTAGAAATTATCCGTACAATTCATTCATTCGATCCATGCTTAGCTTGTGCTGTGCATCTGTACGAAGACGGTAAAGAAGTTTCCAAACAAGAATTAGCAGCTCAGTAACCAGGAGTACTCCTATGAGACCAACACGTGAATATATTCGAGTGTACGTCTGGGAATTGCCCGTAAGGCTATTCCACTGGATTAATGCTTTAAGTATTTTAGCTTTAGCTGTCACAGGATATCTCATCGCCCACCCACCTGCATTTATGTCTCAACAAGATGCATCGATGGGCTATTGGTTTGCTAAGGTGAGGTTTACCCACTTTGTAGCTGCCTACATTTTCTTATTTGTGATGATTATGAGGTTATATTGGGCTTTTGTTGGAAATAAATTTGCCCGCTGGAATAATTTTATTCCCTACAAACCTGCTCAGTTTAAAGAAATGTTAGATGTTCTTAAAATTGAGATATTAGCCTTTAGTAAAAAACCGTTACATACTTTAGGGCACAACGTAATCGCTTACATCTCTTATGCGGTTATGTTTTTTCTTGGGTTATTCCAAATCGTATCAGGCTTTGCTATTTATGCCCAAATGAGTAGCGCATGGCTGCCTCAACAATTTACGTGGGTAATACCTCTTTTTGGTAATGAACTCACGCTACTAAATCTGCATTACGCCGTCATGTGGCTATTCGCATTATTTACTGTTGTGCATATTTATTTAGTTTTCTTCACCGATTATATTGATGGTCATGGCGATGCCTCATCTATCATTGGAGGTTGGAAATTTCTAGATCGACACAGTCACGCGGTTCAAACTGGTGAAGGCTTTAACGCTTTAGGACATAACCCCGCTAAAGCTTCAAAAGCTCGTTCGCACAACTGAAGCTAATTATACAAACGTGGCTTTACCGAGTATACCTCTTATCGATTCTATTCTTGTGGGGGAATCGTCTGCAAACCCTTACACCACTCGTGACAAGCCCCACATTCTTGTTCTAGGTGTGGGAAATATAATCATGGGAGATGAAGGTGTTGGCGTACATGTACTGCGTCATTTAGAAAATCACCCACTACCCCAGCAGGTGCGATTGCTTGATGGAGGCACAGGCGGTGTAAATTTATTATGTGAGTTTGATGCAGCTTACGCTGTCATATTAATCGATGCTACACGCGATGGATCTTTGGCGGGCACAATCAAGTATCGTAAAATCGATAAAGTAGCCGAACTCCCTCGTGGTTTAGGAGCACACGACTTTGGATTAAAAGATTTATTTGCTGCTGCAGCATTAATCGGGAAGTTGCCTGAATTGCATTTATATACGATCGAAGTTGAAGAAATAGATCCTATGACAACAGAGCTATCTAGGCCTGTAGAGCTAGCTGTACCCAAGGTGATCGATATGATAGCAAAACACGCTACCTTACTCGCGAACGATCTAGCGCTTAAATAAAACAATAAGTAAAGGGCGAGTCCCTTACGAGACTCGCCCTTACCCCTTCTAAGTTTACTCTCTAGTTAAGAGTAAGTTTTACGTCAGACAAATCGGATAAATCCAATGAGTGCAGCTGTTGCTATGGCTAAACCCACGTAACGAGGGATCTTAATCGATACACGGTTCGCTAATAAACCTAACGCCATTCCAGTTAAATGGAGAGTAACCGTTGCGATAATAAACCCTAGCCCATAGCTAAATCCACTAACGGAAACAGGCATTTCTGCACCGTGTGCAATACCATGAAACACGGCAAATGCACCTACACATAGCATTGCTGATTTTACTGATACGTTGAGCGAAAACGCTAAAAATACACCTAAAATAAATACAGAGGCGACAATTGCCTGCTCTAGACCATATACCTTCATCACAGGAAATTCCTGCCCTAAAAGAGCGAATACAGCCATGGTAGTCACAAATGTTAGAGGAACTTGCCAAAGAGCACGCCTACCTAACTGCGATGCCCATAATCCTACAGCAATCATTGTTAATATGTGATCCCATCCCATCAATGGATGGAGTAAGCCTGATGTTAGTCCAACGCTAGAACCGTGACCAGGATGACAATATACCGCTGGCACTCCTAGTAATAGATAAAGCGGTATGAGACGTGGAATAATTTTCATGTTCGTTATTTCGGTTAATGAACTTAAGGGGTGAGAAGGATACACTACCTGCGCATCCTTTTCATAAGAGAGTACCACTAAGAACCTTTTTGCTCTCCTCACTCCTTGCTTAATTGTAAGCAAATTTTGAATCCCCTATACGCAGTAATTGCGTAGCATAAGATTTATAATTTTTCTGTATCTAGATTTTCGATGATTAGAAATTTTCTAATTATGCGTAACTATAAACAATGTATGCGCAGAAGCATGACTCTATGTATGCGATAATGACTCAAACGTAGTATTCAAAATCAAAACACAGCTCACCTATACCTATGAAAAAAATTGCTTATCTCTCATCTGCTTTAATTTTTGTTACTAGCACTATCTATGCAGCAACTCCTGATGAATCGTGGAGTAAACTTTGTGCATCTTGTCATGGTAAAGATGGCAAAGCTCATACGAAAGCTGCGAAGAAGATGGATGTAAAAGATCTTACCGATGCAAGCTACGCTAAAACATTTACAGACGAAGATGCATTTAAATCACTTAAAATGGGATTAAAAGATAAAGACGGTAAGGAACGCATGAAACCATTCAGTGAAAAACTTTCAGATGATGAAATTAAGGGACTCGTAGCTTACGTTCGCGGCTTATCCAAGTGAACTCTACTCCCGATAATTTAGATCCACAGCCAGACTCGAAAAGCCAGCCTTTGTGGAAAAACTGGACAAGCATAGCTGGTGCTATTTTAGCATCGGGTAGTTTATTCGCGTTTTTACTCCTGTTTTCAATGGACATGATGGGTAAGGGAAAAACAAACCCTTACCTAGGAATCTTATGCTACGTTATCACCCCAGGATTTCTAGCGTTTGGTTTAGCGATAGTTTTCTGGGGAATGTGGAGACAACGTAAACGCATAAATACTGCAAAAGATCTTAATAGATCTCCGGTATTAGAAATTGATTTTTCACGTCCGAAGGATCGTCGCATACTAATCGGCTTTATTGCAGCGGCATTTATATATCTAGTACTCACCGCTATAGGAAGTTATCAAACCTACATCTATACTGAATCGGATAATTTTTGCGGTATGGTGTGTCACCAAGCGATGGGACCTGAGATTACTTCATACAAAAACTACTCTCATGCTCATGTAGCTTGTGTTGAGTGTCACGTAGGCGAAGGTGCTGCAAGTTATATTACCGCTAAGATAAATGGCGTTCATCAATTAATTGGAATAACGTTTAATACCTACCCAAGACCTATTCCAACACCTGTTCACAATATGCGGCCTGCAAATGAAACATGTGAACATTGCCACTGGTCAGAAAAACTTACTGGTGATTTACAACGTACATTCAATCACTTCATGGCAGATGAAAAGAATACTCCTTACACTGTACGTCTAGTTATTAAGGCAGGAAGTGGTGGAACCATACATAATGCACCCGGCGGAATTCACTGGCACAATAATCCAGATACAAAAATCGAATACTTTGCATCCGATCCTCAACGGCAAGTTATTCCTTGGGTTCGTCTTACTGAACGTAATGGAACGGTTACTGTATTTAGAAAAGATGGATTTAAAGATGAGCCAAAGGCTAATCAAATCATTAAAATGGATTGTTTATCCTGCCATAACAGACCCGCACACAAATACAGTTCTCCTAATTCAGCAATGGATGAAGCACTCTATTTAGGACGGGTTGATAAAACACTTCCATCTATAAAACGTGTTGCCGTAGACCTGCTCACGAAACCTTATAAAACCCCGGAAGAAGCAGATGCAGTTATAACTGCTGAACTTAAAAAGAAATACGCGGATACAAAAAATCTTGATGAAACCATAAGTGGAGTCCTTCGGGTTTATCACAATAATTTCTTTCCAGAAATGAAAGTAGACTGGAGTAAGTATCCAGAAAATATTGGGCACATGGACACGCTGGGATGTTTTAGGTGCCATGACGATAAACACATCGCCGAAGGAGGTAAGCATTTACCAGCTACTACCTGTACAAGTTGCCATATTATTTTAGCACAAGGCGCAGGAGACGAACTTGAACACCTAACAAGAAAAGGAGCTCCATTTAAACATCCTTCCTCGGATATTAATGGCGTTGATTTGACCTGCAGCGATTGCCACAACGGCAAGAATCAAGATAATTGACCCAAATAGATTTTGTTACCAACCATCACTCTCTCTTTGGGTGATGGTTTTTTTGCTAAAAATTAGCCTAAAAGACGTTAATCACATGCTATTCTATCTTATAGCATTATTATTAAATCTAACGTGCATATCTTGGTAATATATACATATTCCTCACCTAGACATATATCCTGATATCTTTCTATGAACTATCTTTTAAAAACTAAATGGTTATGCGTAGGCTTTATTAGTTTAGTAGCTAGCTGCAATCTTAATGCATTAGCACCAAGCAATGAAAGTGCCCTAACATTCTGTATAGCAGGCGACATGAGAAGTTTTACAGAAAACCCTAATCATGACGGTAAGCGTTATTTTGATGGGGCATGTGACGCTATGCATAATATTGGCCCTGGTTCATTTCTAATATCACCAGGAGATTTTGATCCGCCTTCAGCGAATCGTGCTGTAATAGATAAGTACCTAGGTAAAGACTTCCCTTGGTATCTTGTCGTTGGAAATCATGATGTTGAAAACGCAACATTCATGCCATGGGTGCGCGCCTGGCTTAAACAGAGCATACCAAATGTTGTTAGACGTGGTATTGCTGGTAGTCATTTATCACTTTATTCATGGGACTTTAATAACTCCCATTTCATCGCTATTGATAGTTATCCTTGGGCTATTCCAGGTAAAAGTGGCAAAGTAGACATTACCGAAGAAACGTTTAAGTGGATCGAAGAAGACCTTAAATCTACCCACAAACCTTATATTTGGGTGACCGGCCATCAACCGATAATATCTTTTCCAGATATAGACACAGGAAGACACAGACATGACAAAGATTCGGTAAGCACTAATCCAGAAACCGCAAAGCGCTTTATTGCGTTATTAGAAAAATATCATGTTAAAGCCTATTTATGTGGTCATACCCATGATGTATCTGTGCAAAAACTTCCAGGTGGATTATGGCAATGTGATTCAGGACATGCCCGTGGGGGTGGAGATACAGGAAGTCCTAGTTCTTTTCTTAGAATTAATGCAGATAGTAATGGTGCAAAAGTTGAAATTTACAGAGCAGACACAAAAGGCAATCTATACAAGCTCCACAGTGTAGTAAAATTAGACTAATTTTTTTACAATGGCGATTGTAGCCACTGTCTTAAAATTATTACAAATTAATGCGTTGTCTCAAACAGATGAGATTTAAGTATACACGGGAGGCTTAGCAAATCCTAGAGAAGTAAATCTAACACTTCACAATAACTACACTATTTTGGGAAAAACTTCGCCAGGTTTTCCTGGTGCGGTTATTGCTAATCACAGTCTGAATAGAGTACCCGAGTTCGCTTATGGATTAAACACGTGGTGCGAACTAGGTCTTTATCTACCTGTGTATACAATTACTGCTAATCATAATTTATATACCGAAAGCGGCAAACTAAGAGCCTTGTTTGCTACTCCAGATGCAGACAAAAAGAGTTTCTCTTACGGAGTTAATTTTGAACTTAGCCAGAATGCAAAGCGCTGGGAGTATAAACAATATTCTGGTAAGATTAGGCCTATCGTTGAATTTAGACACCAAGGTATAACCTACACTATTAATCCTATCGTAGATACAGGTTTTGATGGATTGAAGAAAATGGATTTTGCTCCATATATTAGAGTGTCGTGTGACTTATCTAAATTATGGACAGTTGCTGCAGAGGAATATGCTGATTTCGGTCCACTGAATAACCTAAACAAAGCTTCAGATCAGACACACAACCTTTTCCTTGTATTGGATAGAAATTCTAAATACGGATTCGAAACAGACATAAGACACGGTTTAATTAATACCTCGGATAAATGGGTTATTAAATTTATGTTCAATGCGCCACTAAGTCTTTCCCATAGCAGTATGTAAATTTGACTGTCTGAAATGGCTTAAACTCGTCATAATATTGTTTTTGTTAGAAATTACCCCTAAATGAACTCCATATCGCGCAGAACGTTTATTGAAAAGATGGGTGGCGCCCTCGCCTCTACATCTCTTGGTGTAGCCTTAAACCCTTTGTTAAAATCAGGTAAAAAACCTAATGTTTTATTTTTCATGTCGGATGACATGCGAGTAGAACTCGGCTGCTATAACAGTCGATTTGGTGCGCATACTCCTCATTTAGATGCACTAGCTAAAAGTGGTGTCCGTTTTGATAAAAACTACTGTCAATTTCCATTATGTAATCCGTCGCGCACTTCACTTCTCACGGGTCGACATCCAACTACCACACGTGTATTAGGTAACAGAACAGCCTTTAGAGATACTCACCCCGAGTGGATTAGTTTACCTCAGCTTTTTAAAAATAATGGATATACCACATTAAGAACCGGTAAAATATTCCATGGAGGTTTAGATGACCCTAAGGCATGGAGCCAGGGAGGTGAGCTGCCGGATGATGAAGGTCCTGAACAAATTGGTCACACAAAGCAAAAAAGTAAAATTGTGCGCACAAAAACATTCTCAAAGGGAATGGATAAAGCAGCATACTCAGATCGCATTGTAATTCTTGATGGTAATGGCGAAGGACATGGGGACTACAATTGCGCAAGTAGAGCTATTCAATTTCTTAGAGATAATAAAGATAAACCATTTTTTCTTGGTTGTGGCTTTGTAAAACCGCACAGCCCACCGACTGCACCTCAAAAATTCTTTGATCTTTATAATCCAGACTCATTTGTATTACCTGAAGATTTTGCTACTACTCCAACCGTACCACCGGGGTTTCCATCTGCTGCTATTCGCAAAAGAAATGCAGATCTTTTTATAGGACGTAGTAGTGAGCCACATGAGGCACGCGAAGTAATTCAAGCCTATCTCGCATCTATATCATGGACCGATTGGAATATAGGTAGAGTAATTCAAGAACTCGAACATCTTGGCTTACGCGATAACACCATTATCGTATTTGTAGCAGATCATGGATACCAACTAGGAGAAAAAGGAAAGTGGTCAAAAGCAGGATCCCTTTTTGAAATGGGTACACGCGTTCCTACTATCATCTCAGCACCTATGGCTCAGGGTAATGGTAAAACCTGTACTGCAATTACACAATCAATCGACCTATATCCTACGCTTGCTGAGTTGTGTGGCCTTAAACTACCAGAAGGTATCGAATCGCGTAGTATATCTCACCTGCTCAATGATCCCAACCCTACATCGAGCGAGCCTGCTTATAGTGTATGGAGTGAAGACGGAAACACGTTATATGGTGTATCTGTACGAACACATAAATGGCGATATGCAGAATATGGTAAAGAGGGTGTTAATGGCTGCATGTTACTAGATATGGAAAACGATCCACACGAATTACATAATGTTGCAAACGATCCTAAAAATGAATCGGTTGTAAGTGATCTCTCTCAATTAGTTAGAGCATACGCTGCAAAGCTTAACGTTACATGATCTTTTTTAGTATCGAAAATAAATCCCCACAATGTCCCAAAAATTATTAAACAAAGTTGCTATTATAACCGGCGCTAGTGCAGGAATTGGCCAAGCATCAGCACGTGCCCTTGCCGCAGAAGGTGCAAGTATCATTATCACTGCCCGCAGGAAAGATCGTCTGGAATCTCTTAAATTAGAAATTCAAAAATTAGGCGGAAAAGCAGTTATTGTTTTAGGGGATGCAAAGGAAGAAAACACTGCTATTAGTTGTGTAAAGGCAGCTGTAGATAACTTCGGCAAACTAGATATTCTCATAAATAACACTGGTATCGGAAACTACAAAAAATTAGTTGATACCACAGCTGAAGACTATGATCAGATGGTTGATACTAATGTACGCTCTACCTTTCTTTTTTCTAAATATGCAGTCCCTGTGATGGAAAAACAAAAGTCAGGTACTATATTAATGGTGTCTTCAATGGCTGGTGTTTATGGCTTCGGCGGTGAAGCTGTATATTGCATGACTAAATTTGCCCAAGTAGGTTTTGCACAAGCACTAGATCGTGAACTTCGTGAAAAAGGTATTAAAGTAGGTGCTATATGCCCTGGAGGAGTTAAAACAGAATTTGCAATAGGAACAGGCAGAACTGAAGAAAGCGTTGCAGCTTCAAACATGTTAGATCCTGAAGATGTTGCTCAAGTTATTTTACTCGCCTGCACCCAGTCTGCAAAATCACGCATTATAGAAATACAAATGCGTACAATGGCTGAAGGCTTAGCTTAATTATTTTTTCTTACCTAGCTGCACATCTAACCAAACAGCTAGTGTCAAAACTGTTCCTCGAGCGATAAATTTGATTTCTGGAGGAACAGCTATAAGCGTCATACCGTTGAGGAGCGTTGTCATAATCAAGGCTCCCCATATTACACCTCCTACAGTTCCCCTGCCGCCTCTTAAAGCAGTACCGCCAATAACACAGGCTGCAATTGCATCTAGCTCCATTAAATCACCAACCGTTGTTGTACTTGCTCCAGAATAAGCGGTTGTCATAAATCCCGTTAAAGCGACAGCTACTCCCATCAGCGTAAAACTTAAAGTAGTAACCAGTCTTACATTGATTCCTGATAAAGAAGCAGCTTCTGGATTTCCACCAATAGCGTATATATACCTGCCAAACGAAGTATGCTGGGTTAAAAAATATACCACGCTTGCGGTACTCGCTAATACAAGCAGCGTTAGTGGAACACCCCGAAAGTGATTAAAAATAATAGTAATTCCAACTAGACCACAGGTGATGATTAACCACGATGATATTGATTTATAAGGACTGGATACGGTTAAGTGATGCTCACGTCTGGAATTTCGTTCGCTGTGAATTAAATAAGCAAGTACCGCAGCAATCAAAAAAGCTAATAATAATCCTAAACCGTGGGGTAGATAATACGTAGTTAATTTCGAATAAATATTCTCAATATCGCCTCGAGATACAGGAATGGTTGAATTTTGGATGATCTGCCAAAAAAAGCCTTTAAAAATTAATAATCCACCAAGAGTGATAATGAATGAAGGGATTCTTTGCTTAATAATTAAATATCCCATCAATGACCAAATAATCACACTTAAGATTAACCCAGTAAGTAAGGCTAAGTATGCTGGCCAATTATATTGAAATATAAGCACAGCTGAGAGACCCCCTATTAAACCAACACCACTACCTACTGAAAGATCTATCTGTCCTGTCAGTAAGACAAGAAACATACCGAGAGCTAGCGTTCCCGTAATAGAAAATTCTACAATTAATTGTGTTAAATTACGTGGCCCAATAAAGGATGGCTCTCGAATTGAAAAATAAATGCATATGAGCGTTAAAGCTAGAGGCATTGTAAGATTTCTAATCAATTTTAGATTCATGATTTCAAATATTTATAATTGCCCCATTGCTGCAGATAATAAATTTTCCTGCGTGTAGTCATTTCTATTAAATACCGAACTTAATTCACCTTCGTGCATCATTACAATTCGGTCACTCATAGCCATTAATTCAGGCAGTTCGCTGGATACTAATACAACAGCTTTTCCAGCGTCAGTTAATCGATTGATGAGTTCGTAGATTTCAAGTTTCGCTCCGACGTCAATTCCACGCGTAGGTTCATCAAATAAGATAATTTGAGGTTCTGTCATTAACGCTTTCCCTATAACAACTTTTTGTTGATTGCCTCCCGACAAGCCCTCGACACTGCTATTTTGATTTACTGCTTTAATATGAAGAAAATCATACATCTTCTGATTATCATCATATTCATCGAGAAGACTTAGTTTCCCAAATTTTGCATAATGGCTTAGATGGGAGAGTGAAATATTAAAACCCACCGTTTGCTCGATTATTAGGCCATATCGTCTGCGATCTTCACTGACTAAAACTAATCCCTGCTTAATAGAATCTTTAGGCGCACTTCTGTTATCTACCAGTCGATTACGGACATATAACTTCCCTTTAACACGCTTCCCCCATGCCCCAACTAAATGCATTAATAAACTAGTCCTACCAGCACCCATCAAACCACCAATGCCAAGGACTTCTCCACCTCTAACCTGTAGTGTTATATTTTTAATGAACACTTGATTAGAATTATCATCAGCAACACAGATCTGATCTGTTTCTAATAAAACTTCCCCTAGTTTCGTATTTACTCTCTTTGGAAATAAATCACTGATTTGCCGTCCAACCATGTAACGAATAATATCAGATCTAGTTGTTTCTGACGTTTGGACAGTCTTGATTGTTTGCCCATCCCTTAAAACCGTAATTCTATCAGATAGTTGGAAAACTTCGTCTAGCTTATGGGATATGTAAATACATGAAACACCCTCTGCTTTAAGACGTTTCAGATGCGAAATAAGTAACTCTATTTCATGGTCAGATAGCGCAGCAGTAGGTTCATCTAAAACTAAAATGCTCGGGTGTTTGTTAATTGCTCTAATTATTTCAATTAGCTGCTTCTGGCCTACTCCTAAATCTCCAACTTTAGTTTCAGGTGATAATTTTAAATCAAAATTCTTTAATAAATCAGCTGTGTTTTCGTAAACTTTAGCCCAATCAACACGAAACCCAATTTGAGGCAGATTTCCCAAAAATATATTCTCGGCTATATTTAATTCATCAATTAAAGATAACTCCTGAGTTACAACTGCCATACCTGCTTCCTGAGCGTCACGCACCGTCTTAAAAGCGATCAGTGTTTTATTAAGTCTTAATTCACCTTCGTAAGAGCCAAAGGGATAAACTCCTGACAATAATTTAATTAAAGTAGATTTACCTGCTCCGTTCTCACCACACAATGCATGTATCTCTCCTTGCTTAAGTTCGAAATTAACTCCGCTTAATGCAGTTATACCTGCAAATCTTTTGGTAAGGCTATGTGCTTCTAATAAAGCCACTGATTTATTTTATTTCTGCTTCTGAGTGAAATCCGTCTGCTACGACAGTCTGCATTAAATTTGATTTATCAACGGTTACTACAGCTTCGAATATTGAAGGCACTTCCTTAAACCGATTATTTATTGTTTGAGTAGTCTGAGGCTTAATACCTGTAGCAATATCAACAGCGATATTAGCAGCTAATGTAGCCAATTTTTTCACAGGTTTATACACCGTCATAGACTGAGTACCACGCAGTATACGTTGGCATGCAGCTAAATCTGCATCTTGACCAGTCACCAAAACCTTACCCGCCAAACCTTCTTCTAACAAAGCCTGAATTGCACCTCCAGCAGTACCATCATTTGTTACAATCACTTGGTCTATTGCATCTCCATTTTTTGTAAGAGCTGCATTCATAATCTTTTTTCCTAACTCAGGTTTCCAATCAAGAGCCCAATCCTCATGTAGTACTTTTATTTTACCTGAAGCAATAAGTGGATTAAGTATATTATCCTGACCTTGTTTAAACATAACCGCGTTTTGATCTGTACGTGATCCTAAAATACGAACAATGCGGGCCGGCCTATCTTGAGGTAAAAATTTTACTGCGTATGCGGCCTGGGCTTCTCCTACTTTTACATTATCAAACGATAAATAGTAATCTACAGCACAGTTCATAATTAATCTGTCATAAGATATAACTGGTATATGTGCTTCATTTGCTGATTTTACAGCACGCCCCATCGCCTCCCCATTATGCGGCACAATTACTAGTACATCCACACCTCGACTGATTAAGGATTCAACATCTCTTACCTGTCTTGTATCATCACTCGTAGCAGACTGTACAATTACCTGAGCTCCACGTTTCTGCGCTTCTTTAATGAATGTATCACGGTCAGAAATCCAACGCTCTTCTTTGAGTGTATCTAAAGAAAGTCCAATAACGGGATGCTCCTTTGATGCAAAAGCAGATGCAACTAAAGCAAGGGTTCCTAGTAAGCACAGAATACGAGAATACATGACTAATTGGGGTAAAAGTAACTAACTACTCCTATTAATAGTGTTTTTACTATATATATTGCAAGCGCCCAGACGAAAAGCTCAGGCTCCTAACTCAAGTTAATTGATATTCGGCAGATGAAAATACCGTGATCATAGCTCTTTTAATTTTACGTTGATATTCACGGGTGTTTTTTTCAGAACCGCCGAGATAACTTTGAAGCGCCTGAATATATCCAGGGCTTGGCTTCACACTTAGATATTGATCAACCAACTTCTGGCTTAATTCATCTACAGACAAACTACTTAAATGTTCTATGTCAGAATTTGATATTTTAAATGCTACATCACCTGAAGCTCTAGCCTGTGCAAGTAGGCGTTTTTCATCTTCATTTAATCCAGCTTCATAAAACGGCGTAAACAGTCCCTCGACCATAGCACGTCTTGCTGCGAGGGATGTGGAGTTAATCCAATGGTAGCCGCCCACCCACCCTCTAACATTCGGTGGATCAAAAATTACTTGTCCCATTTGCTTGAAAGGTGTCACTACAAATCTAGGTACAGGTAGCACGTGTAAATCTAGATCTTGCAATAGCCCTAAGTAAAATTGAATAGGACTCTTAACAAAATTACCTCTAAAACCAGATTCAAAAAATAACCGACTGCTAAAAAATGTTTTAGCTAACCATCTTAAATCATATTTATGCTGGCGCCATTTTTGGCCTAATGAATCAAGATAAGGTTTATCTATCATCGTATCACTTAGATAAAACTTAACTAATTCATGCGGTAAAAATGAACCGGCTGCCGGCAATGCATAGGCTATATTAATAACACCGTCTCCATCAAATCTACCGCTAACACCAAAAATAGTCTTAACGCCACGGTCATGCTGTTTAGGGATAATTACCGCTGTATCTTCATCCCTCTTAATTCGGTAACCCGTAAAAGCTCGAGCAGCTTCTTTGATATCTTTTTCAGAATAGTTGCCCTCACCCAAAACGAATAACTCCATCAATTCCCGAGCAAAATTTTCATTTGGAGTATCTTTATTACTCTTATTTAAATCGAGGTAGTTTACCATGGCAGGCGATCTCGATATAGCCTTGGTTAAACTAGGAGCATCTTTTAATCCATACTCAGCAATTATTTCAAAGTGCTTATATATGTGTTCGGGATTTTTAACTTTGTTATATCCTACTACGTATATATCGCTTAAAAATAATACCCACTTAGCAAACGCTGCATTTTCAGGTTTTCTAGCATACTCAAACCATTCTATAGACATATCCACAATAGCTTCTTTCGAAGCCTTACGGATTTGCTTTTGAATTTTTCTTTTATCGTTTTTTGATTCTATAATTGAACTATCAGAGCGAATTTTATCTTTCGCGTCCTGCATCTGTGTTAACGTTTGCGTCTCGTTAAAATGAGGTATTGTTGCTGGAAACAACCTGTCTAGTGTGACACTCAATCCATCTTTATATACGCGTTCTACCTCACGTGGTGTAGCAGTCCACTGAGTACGTCTTAGTAGATGACGTGCCGTGTCTAAGGACCACTCTCCAAGAGGAAGCGATTCCCATGCTATATCCGGGGTAAGAAGCATAGAATCAAATTACCTTACATTTCTATAATGTAGAGTGAAAACTGAATTATCTAAACCTGTAACTTATTGTCACAAATTGTTCTTAGTTTCTTAACTCCGTATCACACTTACAACCCTGTTACTTCCCATCCCTTACGATACGTTCTACGTAAATAAGCATTTGCCTGCGTTTCATTATCAAACTTCAAATCTTTAGAATTCCATTTCAGCGTAGTATGTGGATAACGCACAGCAATTGAACCTAGTAATACCGTTTCTGTTAAAGGTCCTGAATAATCAAAAGGAGCCTCTGGTTTTCCAGGTAAACCTACAATAGCTTCTGCCCAATCACTCCAATGATGGGTAGATTTAATATCGGGTAATTTATAATCGGAGAATTTATTTTCAGGGAAAAGTTCAGGGCTGGCAACGTGAGGCACGTGAAGTACACCTGCTGTACCAATTATAATAGACCCTTGTGAAAGTTCGATAGAAGTAGGTGATTTTGCTTTTGAGCTCTTAGCAGCTGTCTCTGATTTTGGTTTTTTACTAACAATCAATTCCTGTATCTCACGAGGTGGACGTCTATCGCCGTCATACCAGGTTACATCAACGGTGGAGTTAGCTGTGAATCGCGTTCCAGGAAAAGTATACTTAATAACTGCATTAGTCGCCCAATTCCAATGATCCGGACTTGGCCCTTCTGATCTAAGCGAAATAGGCGAAGTAAGAGCTAAAGCTGAAAACACAGGGTCAAAAATATGACATCCCATATCTCCAAATGTACCGGTACCAAAATCAAGACGTTTACGCCATTCGCCTGGATGGTAATAACCTGGGATGAAAGGTCTATCTTGAGCAGTGCCTAACCATAAATCCCAATTTAAGTTTGCGGGTACAGGACCGCGCGCTGCTGGTGGTGCACCTGCTGCGCCCCATTTTTTATTACTCCACGTGTGAACTTCTTTTACTTTTCCAATCACTCCACTTTGAACAATAGCAACAGCCTGACGATAAACTTTAAGTGAATGAATTTGAATACCCATTTGGGTAATCACTTTTTTCTCTTTCGCTAATTTAGTTAATACACGTGTTTCGTAAATATCATGAGCGAGCGGTTTTTCACAGTACACATGCTTATTCAACTGCATTGCAGAATAGGCTATAGGAGCGTGCATATGATCTGGAACCGATACATTTACTGAATCCAAACCACTCCCTTCTTTATCTAACAACTGTCTCCAATCCTGATATATTCTCGCTTTAGGAAAAGCCTGTCTCACACGAGCAACTTTATCTAAATCAACATCAGCTACCGCAACAAGTTCCACAAAGGGATTACTCATAATGGACTCTATATCATTCCACGCCTGTCCAGATGCTCCAAAACTTGCATGACGCAATACCTTGCTTGGTTCCGCAGCATGTAAACTGCGTGCTATGAAAGGTGCCCCCAATACAGCACCAGTAACCGATTTAATAAATGTACCGCGGCTTAATAATGTAGATTTATTAGACATAATAATTAGAGCTGAATGGTTTTTCCTTCACGAAATGATTTATCTGCGGCTAATACGATACGTAAACTATCTAGTGCACTTTGAAAATGACTGGTTAAATCTTTATTAGTCCGAATCGCGTCTAAAAACACTTTTTGTTCCCTTAAGCACAATTCATCATGACCAGGCTCATCTTTTACTTCGATTAATTCATCTTTTTTTGCAAATGATCCGTCCGCTTTTAATTCGGAGTGATGTAAAAGTATCGATTCAGTACTTGTATGTGAATCTACATTAGAGCTGTTACCGTCGCTTGAAGCTTTTTTAGCAACGATACTTGCGCTTCCTTTAGGCCCAATCACGTCTTTAACAAAAAATGCGGTCTCACTCATCATTGGACCCCACCCTGCTTCATACCAACCAACGGATCCGTCCGAGAACTTCACAAGCAAGCTTCCGTAGTTTATTTGTGAATCCGAAATTTCATTAGTTAGCCGAGCACCAACACTAGAAATTGAAACTGGTCTTGCTTGAGTCATTCGGCACATCACATCGACATAATGCACGCCACAATCGACGATTGGAGAAGTGCTTTGCAGTAACTTTTTATGCGTCTTCCAATTTGAGCCAAAACTTTGTTGATTTAAATTCATTCGCATAACTAAAGGTTTACCCAAAGTTTGCGCTAACTCTGTGAATTTCTGCCAAGAAGGATGTACATGCAAAATATATCCAATGATTAAAACGCGTTTACATTTTTTTGCACAAGCTACAACACGTTCAGCATCTTCAAGCGTGTCGGCTACTGGTTTCTCTAGAAATACATGAGCTCCTAGTTCCATCGCCTGAATAGCATATTCAGCATGCGTTTCAGAGTATGTACTGATACACACGCAGTCGGGCTTAGTTAATTGTAACGCTTTTGTATAGTCAGAGTATTCTGCATAACCCCCTCCTAACTTAGTATTAAGCGCGCGACGCGTAGCCTCACCCCTGCTCACAAGCCCAACGATTTCAAAATCATTCCCTAGTGTTTTGTATGCAAGGGCATGGGAAATACCCATGTGTCCACATCCAACTACAAGTACGCTCAATTTCTGTGACATAAACTTTATGTATTAATTTTTTCTGAAGCTCCTGGACCATATGTTGGTGGCTTAAAGAAAATCGCTAAAGTAAGAGCAGCAACAACGGATGCTACAAGAGGAACCATAAACAACGATTGGAAGGCTACTTGTCCATGGGTCACATAAACTGATTGTATTAACCAAGGACAAATTGAATTAGCAAGTAGAGCTCCTGTACCTAAAATCTGAAGATTAAAAAGCCCCTGTGCACTCACACGAATATCTTTAGGACAGTGTGAGTCGACAAAGATATACACCGTTGCAAAGAAGAATGCATAGCACACACCGTGCAATAGTTGAATTAATATGATCGATGTCATGCTTTGACTGCCAAAGGCGTATACTGCAAAACGGGCCGCATGCCCCATAATACCTACAGTCATCGTAGCCTTCCACCCGAGACGCTTGAGTGTAGTTCCTAGCACATACATCGTAGATATTTCTGCAATTTGTCCTAAACTCATTACGGGAGTAATCCAGTTTGAAGCAATACCCACACCACCTGCAGATTTAGCAGTTCCTAAAAAAACTCCTGTCCAGTTGAAGTAACAATTATGAACAAAGGAATCTACTAGTGTTACTAACCATAAAATTAATAAATAAGGATGCTTAAGAAGGCGTAGCGCTTCAACCCAAGCTAGTTTTTCAACCTTAGCGTCACTAGATGTTACCTTTTTAGCGCTTACTGGAATCGTTAAACTAAACGCACTCAGCGCTAAAGAAGCTAAACCTGCTACGACAAATGTCCATTTAGTCGCTACTTTTGCAGCGTCACCCGTTAATGGATTTGCAAAAACATTTCCAATCCATTCAACGAAACCATGGGATGGTAGTGCATGAACCGCAGTCCAATTTACAAAGATAAACGTGAATGGCCATGCAGCTAATATCCAGCCAAGCGTTCCACCCATACGCACAACTCCGAATTCCTTTTCAGGATCTTTCATATGAGTAAACGCAATCGAGTTAGTTATCGATATGGTTGGAACATATAATAAGCAATGCACTAACATTAGAACAAAGAAAGCGGTGAAATCTTTTGTGAAACCGCATCCTAAAATTGCGAGGCCACCAACTAAATGCGAGAAGGCCAGAAATTTTTCAGGAACAAATCGTCTATCTGCCCACTGATTACTGAAAAACATTCCAATAATTGATGCTACAGGAAAAGCATTGAGAATTAGTGACTGCTGCCCTGGAGAAAAACCTAAACTAGGCAGGTAGCCAAAAATAAGGGGTAGCCATGCCCCCCATATAAAAAACTCTAACACCATCATTACAAATAACTGTCCTTTAATTGACCGAGAGGTAGTAGCCATAAAGTTAATAGTGGTTGGGGTATCCTTAAAGCATTACCAAGTATCGCCTAAGGCCAAGCTGGAAAGAAGTTAACCTTTAAATAAAATTACGTTTCCAAACGTACTTAGATAGCATTATATCAAATTCACCCTTTATCCCTATGCTTAAACGCTTTATTTTTTCCATCCTTGTTTCTGTTTCGGCATTAACCGGTTTCGCACAAACCCCCGAAGGCTTTGAATCTTTATTCAATGGCAAAGATCTCACTGGATGGCGTGGTGGAGATACCTATGATAATCGCAAACTGCTCTCACTTCCTCAGGCAGAACGTGATGCACTCATTAATAAATGGAATGCAAAGCTGATCGAAAAAAATGGCGACACTCCGCACTGGACCGTTGTTAATGGTGAATTAGTCAATGACGGAGCTGGTTCTTATGCAACAACCATCAAAGACTATACGGATTTTGAATTATTAATTGATTGGAAAATGACTCAAGGTACTGACTCTGGAGTCTATTTACACGGAGCTCCTCAAGTTCAAATGTGGGATCCATCCATGCCTGATCCACACAATTTTGGAAACGCTAAAGGATCTGGTGGATTATGGAATAATGCCCTAACTTCTCCTGGACGCGACCCCCTTGTTAGAGCTGATAAGCCACTGGGAGAATGGAATCATTTTCGTATCATTATGGTAGGAAGCCGAGTTACCGTCTGGTTAAACGATCAACTTGTTGTAGATCACGCCATTTTAGAAAACTACTACGATAGACTTCTACCAAAAGATAAACGCCTACCTATCCCCCCTCACGGTCCAATCGAACTCCAAACCCATGGTGGTCGCACATGGTGGAAAAATATTTACATTAGAGAGATCAAGAGTGACGAAGCATGCAAAATATTAGCTTCTCGTGGTAATGCAGGATACCATTCCATTTTCGATGGTAAAACACTGGATGGCTGGGGTGGTCCGCTTGATGTAGTAAATATTAAAAACAACGCAATGGTTTGGCAGCTACACAAAGGTGGTACTATTTATTGGAACCATGAATTAAAAGACTTTCAGTCGCGTGTTTTATTCAAACTTCCTCCTGGTGGAAATAATGGTTTAGCAATTCGTTATCCAGGAACTGGGGACACGGCATATGTTGGCATGTGTGAATTACAGGTGCTCGACGACAATTACGAAAAAGTGAAAGGTAAGATAGATCCACGCCAAGCACATGGTTCTGCTTATGGCATGGTCGCTGCAGCACGGGGATATCAACACCCTATCGGCGAATGGAATTTTCAAGAATCCACAATTATCGGCTCCAAAATTACTGTAGAACTTAATGGCAATGTCATTTTAGACACCGATCTAAGTAAAGTAGATATGGCAAATGTCCTAGCCCACAAACAACATCCAGGCAAAGATAGAACAGCCGGCTTCTTTGGTTTCGCTGGACATAATGATCCTGTAGAATTCAAAGATATCTATATTAAAGAACTCTAAGTGATTGTGAGAACTGCGCATACATCTAGATTTCTGCGCACGAGTTTAAAAGTTTTAGGAATTTTAGTTCTAGGATTACTCGTCTATTGGCCTGCACTACATGCAGGCTTTATTTGGGATGACGACATGTTCCTTACGCTTAATCCTCTGATAAAAGCATCAGATGGACTAAGACGTTTTTGGTTTACAAATCAGGCAGCTGATTACTGGCCACTTACATCTACAAGCCTTTGGCTTGAGTGGCGCCTATGGGGTATGAACCCTATGGGTTATCATACGACCAATGTACTACTCCACCTTATAGAGTCACTCCTTCTTTGGAGAATTTTATTCAGACTTAAAATTCCAGGTAGTTACTTAGCAGCGCTTCTTTTTTTAATACATCCGCTTAATGTGGAATCTGTCGCATGGATTACTCAAAGAAAAAATACCATGGCGATGCTCTTTTTTCTGATAACATGTCTTTGTTTTACTAGCTGTGAAGAAAGTAGTGAACAAAGCCCCTACTATAAAAACAAATGGTATTACTTAAGTCTTTTTACTTTTGTATGCGCCTTACTTAGCAAAGGCTCTGTAATACTACTACCCATCGTTCTCTTAGGTATTATATATACCAAGAGATCTGTCCTAGCTTCCGACCTTATTAAGCTGCTTCCCTTCACTATCAGTGCGTTTGTTTTTACTTTTATTAATCTATGGTTTCAAACCCATGCAACCCACGAAACTATACGTACAGCTAATTTTACTGAACGTCTATTAGGTGCTGGAGCCGTACCTTGGTTTTATTTATCGAAAATAGTTTTCCCTAATAATCTTAGTTTTATTTATCCACAGTGGGAAATTACGACTACACATTACATCTGGTGGACTTCATTGATAGCTACACTTGCTGTGTCTGTCGGATCATTAAGTCTATTAAGATCTAAGTTTAGTTTTATTGCGTATAGTTGGTTATATTTTTGCTTAATGCTAATTCCAGTCATGGGATTCGCAGATATTTATTTCATGAAATATTCCTTAGTGGCTGATCACTACTGCCACTTAGCGATAATTGGAATTCTGGTTTTATTAGCGTACGGCTTTGAAATGCTAATGGTTCGATTGACTAGCATTAAGCCCTATATGCAAGGCCTAATACTAGGATGTGTTTTAATTTTAAGTATTATTTCCCTACGTGAATGTTCAAAATACAAAAATCTAGAGACGCTGTATACCACCACACTTCATACTAATCCTGAAGCCTGGTTCGCAGAAACAAATCTAGTCGTTCTACTCTGTGACGTAGGACGTATAGATGATGCGATTAAACACGGTGAGCACGCTGTTGCACTAAAACCTAATCAACCCGAAACGCACTACGATCTAGGGTGCGCACTTTCAAAAGCTAGAAGATATCCTGAAGCAATTAATCAATATATTTTAGCATTACAATTGAGACCCAACTACCGTGACGCACTTTTTAATTTAGGTAATTCGTTTCACGCCATCGGTGATTTTAAAAATGCCATTGAAGTATTCAGTAAAGTTATTCGATTAGATCCTAAGTCTGTTGAGGCTAATACAAATTTAGGTGCCTGTTTAGCACATGAAGGTAGGTATGATGAAGCATGTGTTGTATTTGAAAAAGTTATTACGCTCCGAAGTCCGTCAGTTCAGTCATACATTAATTATGGTAATGCCCTAGCTAATGCCGGAAATCTAACGAAAGCATGTGAAGTTTTTCGACATACAGTTGAAGCATATCCCTACTCTGCCGAAGCGCATAACAATTACGCCATGGCACTTTCAGACGCAGACTCATTAAAAGAAGCTATAAGCGAATTTAAAAAGGCAATTCAGCTCGATCCCTCGGTTCTTTCATACCACAGCAACCTTGCAAAAGCTTTAAAAGACTTAGGAGACATTGCTGGATCACTTGAAGAAGACGCAATAGGACAAGGTTTAAGACGCTCAAACTAAGGTCCAAATAGAGACCTTTTAGTCTTGTTTGTTCTTAAAAGGTCAAAACAGCAGCCTTTTAACTTATTATTTATCAATAAGTTAACCAAATGCTTGCGTTGAGCCAAAGCCTCTCTACTTTTCCTACATCTTTGGCCCTCATCGTCTAACGGTTAGGACACCGGGTTTTCATCTCGATAATCGGAGTTCGATTCTCCGTGGGGGCACCAAAGTTAATTTTCACCTGCCTGAAAAGCCAAAGAGCCTGCGGCGAAACAGGAATAGTAAAAGAGCTAAGCCTTCTGGGTAAATTTGGGTAAGTCTACACGCTTTCCGCCAGCCATAGCTGATTCGTGAGCGCATAGACCAACACAAGTCCAGTTAGCAGAGCGTACGGCATTAGGATAAGGATCCCGGTCCTCAATCAAGGCGCTTACAAACTCATGCGCAAGATGTGGGTGTGATCCACCATGACCTGCTCCTTGCGTAAAACTTAAATGTGTTTTCTTACCTAAATCGTAAACACCCTTAGTCGTGAAAGCACGAATTGCTTTAGGTAGACGATTTGCAAAATCTGGTACTTTTATTTTTTGAGGTATCTTATGTTCAGGCTTTTTAGCTGTGTGTAAGATATGGGGTTCATTTTCAACAAGTGACCACTCAAATGATTTCTTTGAACCATATACGTCGATACTCTCCCTGTATTGACGTGCAGTATCAAAAAGTGAGCGAATGATACGAGCCGTGATTGGAGAATCTTTAAGTTTAACGTGAGCTGTTTCTACAGCAAAAGGAGATCCGTATTTCTTTTTTAATTCATTACGAATCGTACCAGAACCAAAACAAGAAACGTATTCAGCAACAGCATCAGTCAATGCAAGCATCGGACCAACACAGTGAGTAGCGTACCACATTGGTGGGAGTCCTGGCCAATAGTTTGGCCAACCATCCATATCTTGCTGATGGCTTGCCTGCATAAACTGAATTTTTCCTAGATCTCCTTTTTCATAGAGCTCTTTAATATAAAGATATTCCCGTGCATAGACGACTGTCTCCATCATCATATACTTCAGGCCAGTCTTCTTCGTTAAATCTACAATTTTTTTACAGTCTTCTATCGAAGTTGCCATCGGGACAGTACATGCGACATGTTTTCCTGCCTTGAGCGCTTTAATACTCTGTATGGCATGATCAGGAATAGGCGTATTGATGTGGACTGCATCTATGTCCTTATCCTTAAGTAATTCATCATAGCTCGTGTATCCCTTTGGAATATTAAAGGCACTTTGAATGCTTTTTAATTTTTTCTCATCCCGTTGGCATACAGCCACAAGATTAGCATTCGGGTGACGTTGATATATCGGAATAAATTCTGCACCGAATCCTAATCCAATAATAGCGATGTTAATTTTCTTAGGCATGAATGTAAAATGTTAAGGTGTTACTACGAGTGTTGCTTGCATGATGCGCCAATGGCCAGGGAAAGAACATACGATAGGATAACGACCTGGTTCACGTGGTGCCGTAAAGAGAAGATCTGTTGCATCACCTGGATCAACGAGTGGTAAGGAGAAAAGTAAATCGCTTGTTCTAGGCCTATAGCTCTTTGCTAATCCTTGAGGATCCGTAAGCATTGCATCAATTAAAGCTCCTACTTTCTCTGAAGTGTCAGGTTTTAATATCAAGATATTGTGCTGCATGTGATCATTATTAGTGAAGACAAGATCTACTTTAGTGCCTGCTTTTACAGTAATTTCATTTTTGTCATATTTCATAACATCAGGAATTACTCCTAATCGAATCACTAATCGATTGGATCCAACGCCTGGTGTTGTTGGAGCAGATTTAGTAGCGCTTACATGCGATACTACTTCTAACACGGGGGCTTTATCTTCAGATTCAATTTTGGCAGCGGCTATTTCGGCTTCCGTTGTACTTGCAATAAATCCCGCTGACTGCGCCGAAGCTGCCATCTTAGCTGCATCAACTAACCAGCGATCTAATGATTTATGACTTACTAAATATTGATGTATCTGAATACCAGCAATTGGCATGGCTGGACTTTCTGCTAATGCCAACAGCGCAGCTAACTGCACTTGCGCATCACTATCTTGAAGAAGCTTTGCAGCAAGAATGGCACGAACACCATTTTTTGAACGAGGTAGCACCATCACCGCGTTACGTCTCACTGCAGCACTAACATGTTTTAAATCATCTGTAGCTACTTGTAATGCTGCGGCATCAGAATCTAGCGCATGTAAACCGTGAAGTGTCCAAAGCGCATGTATTACTCCAACATTAAGCCCAATCTCATCTTGTTTTGGATCTTTTGCTAATGCCACCAACAGTGGCACGACATCTTTACGTCCCCGTTCAACAAGTAGACGTTGTGCGTGAGTGCGCCATAGCATGTTATCGTTCGATAATGTTTCTACTAATTTTTCAGGTGTAGCACCCGCTAAAGTCATAGCAGGCTTTGGCTCTTGATGATTATCTCCCTTCCACACAATTCGGTAAATACGACCATAGCGTTTATCACGTAACGGATTTTCATACGCATTACCTTGACCCATCTCAAAGCCCTTAGGCATTGGGTTGTGTTGAACGATATAATTATACCAATCGATTACCCATACTGCTCCATCGGGACCAACCTCTGTCATAATAGGAGCAAACCACTCATCATCACTTGAAATTAAATTCATTGGATTTTTCGAGTGAAAATCAGCTCCTTCGGCAGTGACATTGAATTGACCAACAAGATGTCCCGTTGGTTCAGCAACAAATGCTATTCTATTCCAATATTCTTTGGGATATGAACGTGCTGTATAGAATGCATGTCCTGCAGCTGCAGTATAACCCCAATGCACATCAACCTGTCTTACACGATTAGTAATCGGAAGATAACGCGAAGTGTCAGCTATTCCTCCGAGTGTTTTAGGTTCAAGCCCGGCAGCTATATAATACCGGTTCGGTATAGGTAAATATACACTTGGATTATTATTAGCCGTGGAGCCAAACACTGTTCCATCTTCTCTAAAACCTAATCCCCAGGTATTATTATTTGTAGCGCGTAAAAATTCGAGTTCAGATCCATCGGCCTGGAAGCGTGTAAAGCCCTGAAGAAATTGATTATATACACCTCCAACCGTTCCAGAATAACCTGAGTAACCAACCATGGACCAAATATGGTTATCTAAACCATAATGAAGATTACTTGGTCCTGCATGTGTGTCAGTTCTACCCCATCCGCTGAAAAGCACTTCTTTAAGATCTGCATGATCTCCGCCGTGCGTATCTTTTAGAAATAGCGTGTTAGGCATTTGGTGCACAATCACACCACCGTGAGAAAACGTAAATCCTGTTGGGATATTTAACCCATCTGCAAATACGGTGAACTTATCCATGTGGCCGGTACCTTTTGTGTCTTCACAAATGACAATTCGGTCACGACCTTTTTCACCAGGAGCTAGGAGGCGATTTGGATAATCAAGCGTTTCTGCAATCCATAAACGACCCCTTTCGTCCCAAGCCATTGCGATTGGTTTTTTTATGTCCGGATCACTCGCAACTAATTGGACTTCAAAACCAGCAGGAACAACAAAGTGCTGCATCGATTGTTCCGGAGTTAAAGGTAGCTGCATTTGAGGCCAGGAGCCATCACCTTGAGATTTCTTTCCAGGAACATAGTACGGTATGCCAGCCTGATCTTTTAAAACAAGCGGTGTAACAACGGGGCGATTATCAAGTGCATCTGGTAATTTCTCTCCTGCACAATATCTAATGCCACGTTCAACCAAGTCCTGAAATCCTGGATTTGTCCATGTACGGCTGTCATGACCCCATGCTGTATAAAATACCCTTCCTTTACCTTCTGTCCTTATCCACGTCCAAGGCTCATTTTCACGCACTTCAAGAACCGTTCTGTTTTCGGTGTTATGTTTAACATGTACATACGTTTCATCCCAACTTTCGAAACTTTTAAAACCCTGCATAACTGGATTATCAGAAGCTACGATTGTAGCTCTGAACGTACCCGTCTTATGACTTTTAAACTGTGCTCCAACCATGGAGATGTAAGTTGATGAATTTTGAAAACAGTAACTCGCACAGTGCAGTGCAAAAAGTCCACCTCCCTCACGTACGTAGCGCGTCAGTGCTGCTTCTTTTTCGGCACTAATTTTTTCGATATTAGCGTATATAAGTAGCGCGTCGTAGCGCTTCAAATTATCTAAGGACAGCGAATCGATATCCTCTGTATATACTAACTGTATGCCTCTACTTTGCATGACAGGAGCAAGTTCTCGCATCCTCTCTGCAGGCGTGTGATGACCTGTATCACCAAGGAATAAAACCTTTAATACAGGTTCAGTTGCAAAACACTGTGCGATAAACGCAACGCAAACACCAAGCAGTATGGATAGTCTCACAAATCAGCGGGGGTTAAAATTGGGGGTATAGTAACGATCCTTAAAATCACTAATTGATAGTTTAATTTCAAGATACGAAATGCTGATTTCGCATAATATTGATTCGGACGGTCAGACCCACAGTCCCAAGCTAATCATGCTACAGTTAGCCCCTATCTCTAAACGCGATTAAAAATCATACCGCTACACCAGCTATATAGGTCTTTAACTGCTCACACTCCGCTTGATGGTAATCTACAATCCAGCGATTCACGTCTCCTATTGAAAGAAGACCTATGAGTTTACCATCATCAATTACGGGTAAGTGCCTACAGTGTTTTTCGGAATAAATATGCATAACGTCTTCTACCGTAGCTGTAGACTTAATCGTTAATGGATTAGAAGTCATTACCGTAGAGACTTTAGCTACCTGAACATCAATAAGTCGTCCGACAACACGAGTAAGTACATCGCGTTCTGTAAAAATTCCGCATACTGCGCCGTTTTCAATAATAAGTACTGATCCAATTCGATGTTTATTCATTTCTGCAACGGCTTCTGCAATCGAAGCAGATGGCTTAACCGAATACACCTGTGGGCCTTTGCGGGCCAGTAATGTTAAAACCGGGGTAGCTTTCATTTTGTCTCCTTGGATTGAGGTACAACTCTTTGAAGCGAGTTTGATCCTGATCATTTTTAAGTGAGAAGCAATCCGCAGAGTTAAACCCCTGTTAGTTATTATATACTCTGATGCCTTGCTCATAAAATGATTACTGCATAACAATTATTAATAGCCTAGAGACTGCTTTACTCAAACCCCGATACTTTCATGGCAAAGCCTACCTCCTCCAATCAGCATTATTCCGCACCTATGGCTCGCTGGGGTATGGTCGCACTTTGTTTCACAGCCACCGCTATTAATTATCTTGATAGAACCAATTTAAGTTTAGCAGTTCCAGCAATCCAACATGAGTATAAACTTAGCTCAACGCAGATTGGTTTCATTTTAAGTGGATTTTTTTGGACTTATGCACTCATGCAACTACCCAGTGGCTGGCTCGTAGACCGCTACGGACCTAAACTCGTATATGCTATTTCTGTAGGATGGTGGTCACTGTTTACTATGGCTACCGCCGTTGCTCAAGGTATGGCATCCCTTGTTGGTTGCAGACTTATGCTTGGCGCTGGAGAAGCAGGCGCATATCCGTGTAACACGAAAGTTACCTCTGCTTGGTTTCGAAAAACAGAAAGAGCATTTGCGAGTTCGATCTTTGATAGCGGTTCACGTGTAGGTGCAGCGTTGGCATGGCCTGTAGTAGGTTATCTCATTACCGCCTACGGATGGAGAATCTCCTTTCTTGTTACAGGCGGACTTGGATTTATTTGGATTCTAGCGTGGGCTAAGTGGTACCGTAATCCGAAACCAAACGAACAGCCAGATGTAGAATTAAATCAAATAACATCAGATCAAGAAACAATACCTTGGAAGCAGTTGTTTCGCTACAGAACGATTTGGGGAATGATGATAGGATTCTTCTGTCTTAATTTTGTTATTTATTTCTTTATCACTTGGTTCCCTGCTTACTTGGTAAGGGAACGAGGATTTTCAATGTTAAAAGTAGGAACCGTAGGAGCCATACCTGCTATGTGTGCTATCGTTGGAGGCTGGATTGGTGGGTATTCGTCAGATTCTCTTTATCGCCGTGGCTGGAGTCTTACCGCTGCGCGAAAAACCTGTTTAGCAGGAGGGCTACTTGTATCTTCCTGTATAGCGGGCGCTGCACTGGTAAAATCTGAATCCTTTGCTATGACTTTGTTCTGTATATCTTATGCAAGTTTAGCTTTTACCGGTGCAAATATCTGGTGCTTACCTGCAGATGTTGCTCCTACAAAAAATCACGTAGCTTCAATTGCAGGCATTCAAAACTTTGCTTCAGGTTTAGCAGGTGCATTAACAACAACATTCACTGGCTACTTACTTACTATCACAGGGGGTTCGTTTGTTTTACCTTTAGTCATAGGTGGAGGCGTGTGTGTTTTAGGAGCTTTTTCCTATATTTTTATCATGGATGAACTAAAGCCTCTACCAAAGCTCGTACAGTAAGGGAGTCTACTTTTGTAAGCTTAGGTTTGATGATTGAAGATAAGGAATTCGTATATATAGTTAAGTACTTATCTACGACGTGAATAAATTTAACCGTATCACAACTCCGTTAGTTATTACTCTACTTGCCTGCTTTGTATTGGTTGGATGCAGTAAAAAATCAGATACAACATGGCAGGGTTATCTCGAAGGTGAATTTGTTTATGTAGCCACTCCTCTTGGAGGTAGATTAGATCATTTAGCTGTTTCCCGAGGACAACAAGTTAAACAGTCCGATTTACTTTTTACTTTGGAAAGTGATGAGGAAAAAGCAGCTCTCGCAGAAGCTAATGCTCAATTAACAAGCGCAAAAGCAAAACTAGCCGATGCTAAGAAAGGTTTACGCCCTTCAGAGTTGAGCAGTCTCGAGGCCCGTTTAGGCCAAGCGCGTGCAAACGCAGAATTGGCTCAGGTTAATCTGATTCGCCAAGAAGAACTCTTTAAAGAAAAAGTTATTTCACAAAGCGATTACGACCACGCTCGTTTAACTTACGAAGCTAACCAAAAGACAGTAGAACAAGCGACTTCCGATTTAGTTACAGCTCGTCTTGGCGCTCGAAGTGATTTGGTACAAGCAGCACAAGCTGAAGTTTATGCAGCAGATGCTGCTAAAAAACGTGCTGACTGGGCTGTAAATCAAAAAAGTAAAAGTTCTCCAGCGAACGCTCTTGTTTACGATACATTATATCGTCCAGGTGAATTTGTTGCTGCAGGAATGCCTGTTGTCACCCTACTTCCGCCTGAGAATTTAAAAATTAGATTCTTCGTTACAGAAAGTGCGTTTGGGAAATTAAAACCAGGTGATAAACTAAGTGTCGTATTGTCCGATAAATCACCTGCAGTAAAAGCTACTTTAAATTATTTTGCCCCACAGCCTGAATACACACCGCCTATCCTATTCAACCGTGATAATCGTGCTAAACTCGTTTACATGTGTGAAGCTCATTTCGATCAGGTCCCCGATTCAACGCTTCACCCAGGGCAACCAGTCGATATCAGCGTTCTGCCATGATTAATCAATCAAGGGCAACCTCTGATATTGTTATCGATGTCAAAGGCATCACCAAGCGCTTTGATAATAAAGTTGTAGTCGATTCCCTTGATCTAAGCGTTCGTAAAGGTGAGATTTTCGGATTTTTAGGACCAAATGGTAGCGGTAAAACAACGTTTATCCGGATGCTATGTGGCCTACTTACTCCTGACGAAGGTCAAGGCACGTGTCTTGGATATAATGTTCTAACAGAGCAAACGCTCATCAAGCGAAACGTGGGATACATGACACAACGTTTTAGCTACTATGAAGACTTAACTATCCGCGAGAATCTGGATTTCATTGCACGGATTTATCAAATCAAAAACAAAAAAGAGGCTGTAGAGCAAAGTTTAGTCAAACTAGGTTTACAAAATCGTAGTAAACAACTTGCAGGACAACTCTCTGGAGGCTGGAAACAGCGCCTAGCACTAGCTGCCTGTCTAATTCATAATCCTAAACTGCTTTTATTAGATGAACCAACGGCTGGTGTAGATCCTAAAGCACGACGCGAATTTTGGGACGAGATACACTATCTAGCGATGGGTGGACTTACCGTTTTAATTACAACACATTATATGGACGAAGCTGAGAGGTGCCACCGACTCGCTTACATTGCTTACGGAAAACTTTTGGCTCAAGGAACGACTGCTGAAGTAATCAACTCTGCTCGACTATCTACTTGGTCAATATCGGGACCCAATTTAATGGAACTATCACAGCTGCTGCGCACTAAACCAGGTGTTGAGCAAGTGGTTGCTTTCGGTGACACGCTTCACGTAAGCGGTCGTGATTCAAAATTACTTGAATCGAGCATTCTCCCATACAAGTCAGATGCTCATACGTGTGTAAAAATAAATTCGGGACTTGAAGATGTTTTCATCAGTCTGATGGACACAACGGAAGATAATTATAAATCCAAATGAATTATTTTTCCTTTTATAGACTTTGGGCGATGGTGCAGAAGGAGTTCATCCAAATGCGGAGGGACCGTGCAACCTTTGCTATGATGATAGGAATACCGTTACTTCAGCTCACTCTTTTTGGTTATGCTATTAATTCAGATCCTCGCCATCTACCAACAGCTGTTTTGATAGCAGATCATGGAATGTTTGCACGTACGCTCGCAGCGGAATTAAAAACAAGCACTTACTTCGAAGTTGTTGATGATGCATCTACTGAAACGAACGCCCATTCACTTTTGCAGCAAGGAAATGTTCAGTTCGTTATTTCAATTCCTGTTGATTTTTCCCGTAAATTATTAAGGGGTGAAAAACCAGAAATATTAGTAGAAGCTGATGCTACAGATCCTGCTGCCACGGGACCTGCTATAACTACATTTAAAGTACTCGCAGCACAGGCTTTCGATAGAGATCTCAAGGGCCCTCTAGCACATCTAAAACAAACCGCTGGCCCACTCTCCTTTAACATACACCTTCTTTATAATCCGGAAAATATCACCCAATATAATATCGTTCCAGGACTCATGGGTGTGATTCTAACGATGACGATGGTTGTGATCACAGCACTAGCTATAACACGCGAAAGAGAACGTGGCACCATGGAAAATTTATTATCTACGCCCGTTAAACCCGTAGAAGTAATGCTAGGTAAAATCATTCCCTATATCTTAGTAGGATACATTCAAATTACGCTGATTATGGTAGCCGCAAAACTACTCTTTCATGTACCTATGATAGGAAGTATTGTCCTTATCTATTGTGTGGCGCTTCTTTTCATCGCAGCAAATTTAGCTATGGGCATAACCTTCTCATCTATAGCTAAGAATCAGCTTCAAGCTGTTCAAATGGCTGTCTTTTTCTTTTTACCCTCTATTTTGATATCAGGCTTTATGTTTCCGTTTAGAGGAATGCCTATTTGGGCTCAATATATTGGAACCTGTTTGCCGATCACTCATTTTTTAAGAATTGTACGTGGCGTACTACTCAAGGGAAATGGATTGTATGAAATCCTACCAGAGTTATGGCCAATTGTTCTATTTGTTACCGTCGCTATGGCTATCGGAATCAAACGATATCGCCGAACACTTGATTAGCTTTTTCTAAAGTATCTTTCTTTAAAGAGGCTTGGCGTAGTACTAGATGTATCGTTAATTAAGCTATGCAAAAATTAACAGCATCAACATGGTTTAAGAACCCATGGCTAATCTTTGCTGTTTTTTTAGTTATCGCTGTTTCCATTTATAAACCAGCCATTTCAGGTGGTTTTATTTGGGACGATCAAGCACACGTCACAAAACCTGAATTACAATCAGCATCTGGTTTAGTTCAAATTTGGATAAATCCTGCAGCAACACAGCAATACTATCCCCTGCTACATACAGCTTTTTGGATCGAATATAAACTCTGGGCAAATAATCCACTAGGCTACCATCTACTTAATGTCTGCCTTCATGTAATAGCATCTCTGCTTTTTATAAGGATACTTAATTACTACAAAGTTCCAGGCGCTATATTGGCAGGAGTTTTATTTTTAATTCATCCAATCTGTGTTGAATCCGTTGCGTGGATTTCAGAACAAAAAAATACGTTGTCGTTAGTTATATATCTAACAACATGGTTAACCTATTTAAAATATTTAGATTCCAAACGTAATACCTATTACTGGACCGCATTTTTACTTTTTACATGCGCCCTACTAACCAAGAGTGTCACAGCTACTTTACCTGCAGCGCTCCTCTTAGCTACATGGTATAAGGAAGGCCGTCTTAATTTTAATAATCACATCAAACCACTCCTTATTTGGTTTGGGATAGCTATTACATCAGGCCTTTTTACGGCTTGGATCGAGCGTCATCTGATTGGCGCAACTGGTACCGAATTTAATCTTACTTTCATCGAGCGATGTTTTCTTTGCTGTAAGATCATTTGTTTTTATTTTTCTAAGCTGCTTTTACCGATAAACCTAATTTTCTTTTATCCACATTGGAGCGTACACACTCATTGGAATACGTGGATTTTATATGTTATAGTTGTCATCACAATTACCCTTACTCTTTGGTTTCTTAGAAATAAATTCAGGGGTCTCGCTGTAAGTTGGTTGTTATTTTGTGGATCACTATTTCCAGCACTTGGGTTCTTCAACGTATATCCATTTCGCTTTTCTTATGTTGCAGACCATTTTCAATATCTCCCCAGTCTTGCAATTTTCGCACTACTAGGAGCCGGTATTTCGATATGTCTAAAATCAATAAAAGCTTATTATAGCCTAGGTATTATTTTTATTACAGTAGGTATCATTTGCTTAATAACACTGGCCTACAACCAAGCAAACGACTACCGAGATTTAAAAACATTATACTCCTCTACTCTCTCCAAAAACCCTGATGCATGGATAGCACACTATAATTTAGGTATCATCCTAGCTCACGAAGGTGATTACGACCAGGCTATAGATCACTTCAGTAAAGCTGTAAGTTTAAAATCAGATTATACCGAAGCTCTTGTTAACTGGGGTGATGCAGTTGGACAGTCCGGAAAGCCTCTTGAAGCAATCGACTTATACCGAAGAGCTCTTGCTATCGATCCAACCCAAATTGAAGCAACTACCAACTTGGGATTTTATTTAGGACGTATTGGCCAAACCTCTGAAGCTATTCAGCAACTTACCTACGCACTACGTTTATCAAACACGTACTCTCCAGCACATTATAACTTGGCTAACGTACTACGCACCGCGGGTAAACTAGATGATGCTATTATGCACTACTCACTCGCCATCAAGTATGATCCTAATTTTAGCAATGCGTATTTAAACCTTGGAAATATTTATCTAAGCCAAAATCAATTTGCCTTAGCTATTGATCAATACAGCCATGCTTTGAAGATAAAACCTGAAGCATCTGAAATTCATAATAGCCTAGGAGTCGCACTTGTCCAAGTAGGCAACTACGATGAGGCAATCAATCACTACAGAGAAGCAATCCGTCTCAATTCCGCCTATGCTACTGCTCATGCAAATCTTGCAAGGGCTTTAATTAAAATTGGTCACAGAACCGAAGCAGAAACCGAGTGGAATATATCACAAAGTATCGCTTCACCACGGTAATAGTTTTGTATAGATTTTAATCTCTCAAGAATGCGTATCGGTCCTTACGAACTTTCATCTAATTTGTGTTTATCACCGCTTGCGGGATACACAAATTTACCCATGCGCTTAACCCTACGTGAACTTGGGGGACTAGGCTGGGCAACAACAGATCTTGTAAACGCACGCTCGTTGATCGAATCAAATCCTGCTGCGCTGCGTCTTGTCGCCACATCTGAAAAAGATAAACCTTTATCTATCCAACTCTTTGGAAGCGTACCGGAAGAAATGCGAGATGCAGCGATTAAGTGTGAAGCGCTTGGGGTTCAATCTGTGGATATCAATATGGGTTGTCCGGTTAAAAAAGTAACCAAGATTGGCGGTGGATCCGCCATGATGAATGATTTAGAAAAAACAGTAAGTTTAGTTTCTCAAATGGTGCAGGCTGTAAAAATTCCCGTCACAGCTAAACTTCGATTAGGCTGGGATGACGAGAATATTACCGCACCTGAACTTGCTAAGGCACTAGAAGACGCTGGCGTAAAAGCTATTTTCATTCATGGAAGAACACGTGCTCAAGGTTTCTCAGGCGTAGTAAATCTTTCAGGAATTCGTTCTGTCGTAGAAGCAGTAAAATCTATACCTGTTATTGGTAACGGCGACATAACCACACCTGAAGCAGCGAAGCATATGTTAGATCAAACAGGTTGTGCAGGAGTTAGCATTGGGCGTGGTGCCTTTTACGATCCGTGGATTTTTAAGCGCACCGCAAATTATTTAAAAACAGGAATCCTCGAGCAGGAAGCAGATTTTTCTGAACGCATCCGCGTTATGACTATTCACTACGAGAGATACTGTGAATTTTTCGGTGAAGATTTTGGATCTCGTTTATTTAGGAAAGTAGCTCCGTGGTACGCAAAACGCTTCGGTCCCTCAAAGCCATTTAAACAAGCCATCCTAACAATAACATCTAGAAGTGACTATTCACGTGTTCTAGAAGAATACCTAGGATGGAGAAAAACTTTTTGCGACGCTGAGGGTAATCTTAAAACAGAATTCGCTCCTGCTCCACTTGTTGCCTCATTTATGCAAAACGAAAATGAGCGTTCAGCTATTCCAGTTCCCCAGGGTCCAGTCGAATTTTGGTGACCCTTTTTAAGCTGACTCTACTCTCTTATCTAGTATTAGTTAGTTATGCATTTTTCAGTGGTATCACAATTTTGGGCTTTAATTTTAGGTACAATAATAAGTCTTCTTCCTATCATTAATCCTATCGCTGTCGCCTCTACCTTTCTGGCAATTACAGAAGGCGATACTGAAGCAAGACGCTTGGAACAACTTAAGCGTGCTTGTTTTTTCATGATAGCAATTTTGGTCGTTTCTCTTCTGTTTGGAACTTTCATTATGAGTGCCTTTGGAATTTCAATTCCAGGTCTTCGTATTGCTGGTGGTATTCTTGTTATAGGTATTGGTTGGGACATGCTTATGGGTAAGCCCGACCAAGCAAAATCAAACGATGCAGCAAACCAAGCTGCTAAAGCTAAGCTAGATATTTCTTTCTCTCCTCTTGCGATGCCTCTACTCAGTGGTCCAGGTTCTATCGCTGTAACAATTGGGTATACATCCCTAGCTACTAACTACCTTGATTATATAGCTATTATCATCGGTATAGTAGCCGTTTCATTTATCACCTATGTCGTTTTACGACTGTCAGGCCATGTTGTAAAAGTCATCGGAACAAACGGGATGAACGCGCTGACTAAAATCATGGGATTTCTACTCGTCTGCGTAGGAATTCAATTTTTTGTTAACGGATTTGTTGGTGTCGCTACCGAACCTGCTCTTATTCAAGCTATAAAAAGTGCATTAAAATAATAAAGTTTCACTCGCTGTCTTACGTTATATCACCTATAGTATTTTCTAAGTACGTCATATGAAGCGCTCCATTATCATTTTCTCTGCTATTGCATCACTCGGCCTGACTTCAGGTTGTTCTCATCTTCTTTTTTGGAAGAAGCCAAATCCTTCAGAAGTTAAGAAAAAAGAGAAACAGGATCCGCACGTAGCAACAGTTACAGAGTTAGAGTTTAAGGCGCGCTGGGTAGACAAACGCTCTGCAGAACTTATTTCGCAAGGCGTCTCACCCGCCGACGCGAAGACGCAAGCGTCATCAGAATTTGCTGCTAAATTTAGCGCTACACACCCAGCTCAATAAGCTGGGTTTTCTTTTTCTTACAAGCGATTGATTGAAACTAACTCAATCGTAAAAACTAAAGAAGCGTCACGCGGTATCTTGGGTGCCTGTCCACGACTTCCGTAGGCAAGCTCTGGAGGAATAACGACTAAGATTTTTTCTCCCATTTTCATTTGTCTAACTATTTGGTCCCATCCAGCGATGACCTGCTCGCGACCTAAACGAAATGAAAAAGGATGTGTTCTATCTGTAGCTTGATCAAACAGAGTCCCATCTAGTAGACGACCCTCATATAAAACATTTACGGTATCACCTGGATTAGGCTCATCTCCCGTACCTTCTTTTTGAACAATATAGCGGATACCAGTCGAAGTTTTTTGCGCAATAGGATAAGTTTTTTCAATAAAATTTAAATCATCGATTGAAAACCTCTCCCTTTGCGCATGCACAGAAAGCTGCGTTAAAAGTAGTGTGCAGATAATTAATAAAATGGAGTTCAAACGCATATAAATAGAAAAGAGTTACTTAGTTACAGGTAAACGAAAGTTAAGCATCTGCAATTATTTTTCGGCTAACTTAATCACTGCATGGTTTGCTATTAATTTAAAAGCCTTACGCACCAATGTTTTACCAGGCTCCATTCTATGCCACGGAGATGCTCCGGAAGGATGAGGAAGAGGAATGCAGTCAACTTTTTGATTAGCGTTTGTTACATCAAACGATTTACCGATCATTTGATCAAGCGGCATAGCTGGTAAAAATTGGGTAATAGCTAATTTACCTACAGGAATAATCAAATCCGGTTTCAAAATTTTGAATTCCTTATTTAGCCAATGAGAACATTCTGCAATTTCATCAGGACTTGGAACCCTATCTCCACCTTCCTCTTTTTTACCTGGAAAGCAGCGACATACGGCAGCGAAATAAATTCTGTCACGGGTTTGATCTTCAGACCAACCCAGCCCTTCATTAAACCATTTGAATAAAGTTTTACCTGCTGTCCAAGCAAAGGGTCTTCCCATGATCGGCTCCTTATCTCCTGGAGCTTGCCCCACGAGAATAATTTTACTCTCAACGGTTCTTCCCACCACAACAGGCTTATGCATGCGTGGACAACGCATACAGGACTTCAAATCTTTTAGATGACGATTAAGCTGAGTGGACAAATTAGATAACTAGCATGCAAAACATGCCGCTAAGCTCAAGGCGTGACAAAAAAAAGACGAAGCTAATTAAAGCTTCGTCTTTGAAATGTGTTATCGGTTTTAAACCGACTTACAGATTAGTAACGGCGATCGCCACGATCACCACGGTCGCCACCACGGCCACCGCCACCGCCGCCGAAACCACGGCCACCGCCACCGCCACCGCCGCCGAAACCACGGCCACCGCCGCCGCCACCGAAGCCGCCACTTGGACGTTCTTCTTTTGGACGAGCTTCGTTAACCGTTAATTGACGGCCACCGAGTTCTGTTCCGTTTACTTTTTCAGCTGCAATGCGTGCTTCGTCATCGCTGCCCATAGTGATGAAAGCAAAACCGCGTGGGCGGCCTGTCATCTTGTCCATAGCGACGTAAACGTCTGTTACGGTACCGAATTGTGAGAAGTGCGAGCGAAGCTCGTCTTCAGTTGTCTTGAAGGATAGGTTTCCAACGTAAAGTTTGGAGTTGGCCATATGTTGATTTCGTAGAGCAAACCGTCATCTGCCAGTCCGTTCCCACTGTTGGGTTTCGAAATCATCACTTAAGCACCTGCTCAGCCAACGAATCACCAGACACTGTCATCTAAACTGTATCTCTATCGAGGTTAAGAACTTCTCAGAAATAGCAAAAAAAATCAAGGTTATTCACCTATAAGGGTTTACGTAGGTTTTAGAAGATTTGAGCCCTAAAACATCCCGGTATTATAACTTACCTTCAGACCCTTAAGCCTAGTTAAAATGAGCCCTAAACCAGTCTTTTAGGATATCTTTTTCAATATGAAGAGAATCTAGCCTGTCTGACGTAACTCTCATATCGAAAGCGAGATCCCTGATATCCTCTAGGCCATTTTTGAGCACTTTTCCTTCAGAATCTGTGAGTTTCCAGCTAAAGCAAAAATGCGGCGGATAAATGCTCTTAACGATGCGAACATTGTCCCAGCCAAAGCCTCTCCAAGGCTCATAATCACCTGCTAGGTCAATATCGGTAAAAACTATTGTAAGTTTCTGATTACTAGGAATATATGTATTTGACTCTGAAATAATGAATTCTTTCAGCTGATTGAGTATATCTTGCTGCCCAGATTCAGTAGCCATCGCCGAATCTTTAATATCCGTAAACTTTTCAGGGTTTTGAAAGACGACTTCAACTTTTGAGGGAATTGATGTCGTTTGAGTAGGCGAAACACAGCCACTTAAGGCACCAAGAAGTAATAATGCTAAGAAGGTAGTCTTCATGGTTTAAAGGATATGCTTATAAGATAATAAATTAGGCGAACTTGTTCCTCTATTGTGTAATCCTAAGTTCGGCTTTTCTATTCATTTCTAAGAACTAGGTATATACTATTACTTATTCATGCAAAAACCACTTTTTAATTGGTTAGGTAAACGAAGCGCGGGTGCTCTACTACACCCAAGTTCTTTACCAGGCAGTCAAGGGATAGGAACGCTCAATATCCAAGCATACCGCTTTATCGATTTTCTAAAAAAAGCCGGAATCTCACATTGGCAACTTTGTCCTTTAGGACCAACAGGATATGGCGATTCACCGTACCAATGTTTTTCTGCTTTTGCAGGCAATCCTTACCTAATCGATCTTGGAGAACTGGGTGAAAAACAACTCCTTACCGGTCTAGAACTAACAACGATTACTCACCTACCTAGACAAGAAGTAGATTACGGAGCTCTGTATGAACAGAAATGGCCGCTACTTAAAAAGGCCTACAAACGTTTTACAGAATCACCTCGCATTAAATTTGGTGAACACACTTTTGCTGGATTTAAAAAAGCTCATGCTGCATGGCTTAATGACTATGCATTGTTCTTAGCACTTAAAGATATGCATGGTGGAAGAACATGGACTGAGTGGCCAAGCCACTTAAGAAACATAACTTCTGCTCGCACCTCAGAAGAAGCTAAAAAGTTAGTTTCTGAAATCGAATCTCACCAGTTCTATCAATATATTTTCTTTGCTCAGTGGGAACGTGTTAAGTCTTACGCAAAAAAACATGGTGTATCTATCATTGGAGATATTCCTATCTTTGTTGCCACGGATTCAGCAGATGTCTGGTCTAGGCCTGAATTATTTGAACTAGACCCAGCTACCGGTAAACCTACTGCAGTCGCAGGTGTGCCACCCGATTATTTTTCAGCCGACGGACAATTGTGGGGTAATCCACTTTATAACTGGAAGAATCACGAAAAAGAAAACTTTGCTTGGTGGATTAGTCGATTAAAAGCGGCTTTTGATCTTTATGATATTGTTCGTATCGATCACTTCCGAGGCTTTGACGAATATTGGCGCATACCGCTTCCAGCAACCACTGCCAAGACCGGTGAGTGGAAGAAAGCTCCTGGCATTGAATTATTTAACGCGATTAAAAATGCTATTCCTAAAGCGAAAATTATCGCTGAAGATTTAGGACTACTCACTCCTAGTGTTGTAGAGTTACGCAAAAAAACTGGTCTTCCAGGTATGGGTGTCTTGCAGTTTGCTTTTGGAGGAGATGAATCAAATCTATATCTTCCTCACAACTTGATAGAAAACGAAGTGGTATATACAGGCACGCATGATAACGACACGACACTTGGTTGGTATCACTCGGCTAATGAAACTACCAAAGATCATGTAAGACGTTACTTACGCGTATCTGGTGATGATATCGCCTGGGATCTTATACGATGCGCTTATCATAGTGTTAGTAACTTAGCTATTATCCCTATGCAGGATATTTTAAACTTACCTACTCAAGCCCGTCTAAACACTCCAGGTAAAAGCCAAGGCAACTGGAAATGGCGCATGACCGATGAATTGCTGAGCCATGCTCTAAATTCAGGTGCTGCAGATTATTTAAATAATTTAGCATCTAGCACCAATCGTATTTAAACGATACCCTCTTTTATGATTCCGTATTTTAATAAATTTAATTCTCACGTCTCGAAACAAGACTACGCGGATTCCTTTATTAAAGAAGTGAACATCCATGAAGATATTCCGCATGATAAACGCACCCTGCGCTTAATGATCGTGTGCTGGATCTTGATCGTTTTGAAATGCATTTTAATAGCTTGGGCCGTTTCTCATTATAAAATTCCGTTTAGCGCTTGGTGGATAATATTACCAACAATCGGTTTTGCAGCCTGGGTTTCTCTTATTTATTTTTCTCGCGATTAATTGCCATGGCTTTTGTACCCCTTATTCGTAGTCCCTACATAAAAGTTGGTCGCATCGTCTACTTTGGTAGAATGATAGATAAAATTAGACTTCATGCTGTCGGGAAACTCCCTGAAGATTATCAAGCCAACCTAGGCGAAGCTAAACCCGTTTATTTTGATGCAAGATGTTGCCGGTTTTTAGGCGTTACGTTTGCCCAACTCCAAGAACAGGCGCTGAAAACAAATGATGATTTAGAGGTTCTAAATTGGGCACATGAAAACGGCATAAAGCACAGCGATGAAGCCTGTGAGCACTGGAATGCTTTCATGTTAAAATTAGGCTGGAGAGATTCTCGTTCCAGTATTCTTAAAATTCGCATGCAAGAATGCGGTGTAGTTGGTAAACCGATTGAAACTATGTTTGATCTCCAGGATTTTGATGAAGGTCGTGATCCTTCGCTTTACCAAGCTTGGGAATTACAAAGTCCAACGGTCATAATACTCATAGGTGTAGCTGGCTGTGGAAAATCAACGGTAGGTGCTGCTCTAGCGAAAGAACTAAATTGGCAATTTAAAGACGCTGATGAATTTCACTCTGCTTCTAATATACAAAAGATGGGTTCGGGCATCGCTCTAAATGAAGAAGATCGGGCTCCTTGGTTAAAATCAATTGCTGCGCACATTGAATCAACGATTGAGAAAAATATCCCATACGTTCTTACCTGCTCTGCTTTAAAGAAAAGCCATCGTGATACTTTATTGGTTAATAGAGCAAAAACACGTCTTGTTTATCTAAAAGCCGATATTGATGTTTTAAGACATCGTTTAATTTCGAGAAAAAATCATTTCATGAAGGAAACCCTTCTTGATACTCAGTTTGCTGCACTCGAAGAGCCAGAGGGATTAGTTACCTGTGATGCTACTCTACCCATACCTGAAATAATAAAAATTATACGTAAACAATTCGGCGTATAGAAAATTAAAACATTCCTTGTGAAAACTGTTACCCGTTGGACTATCCGTATCGTAATTACCCTTATAGTATTAACTGTAGCTCTTGGATTTTGGGCACATCATTTTCTAGAACAAAGTCTGGCTGTCCTTGACGGATCAACTCACTTATCTGGACTCTCAAGTTCCGTTACAGTTGAACGTGACAATTTAGGCGTTCCGACTATCCGCGGAAAATCACGTTTAGATATAGCTCGTGCATTAGGATTTATTCACGCCCAGGATAGATTTTTTCAAATGGATCTTACGCGTAGAAGATCCGCTGGAGAACTATCCGAATTATTTGGTAAACGCGCAGTAGCAGTAGATAAAGCAGCTCGAAGAAACGAATTTAGAGTATTAGCTAAAAACGTATTACTTCGTGCATCAAAAGAAGAAAGAGATGTCGTTGAAGCTTATACCGAAGGAGTAAACGCAGGACTTGCTTCACTTAAGAGTAAACCATTTGAATATTCTCTCTTAAGGTTAACGCCAGCGCCTTGGAAAGCAGAAGATTGTGTGCTGGTGGCTGCGTCTATGCTTATAACGCTACAAGATGATCAGAACCGCTACGAGCAAAGTCTTGTAACACTTCATGATACCTACGGAAGAAAGAGCCTTCCGTTCTTTGCATCACTCATAACACCTGACGACGCCGCGTTAGATGGAAGTACTGCACCTGGAGCACCAATACCTGGACCTGATGTAATTAATATACGCGATGCAAAACCAGTTGCACTTAATTCGCTCATTGATGACGGAAGTTTAATGCCGGGTTCTAATTCAATGGCTATATCTGGAGCACATACAACGACTGGTGCTGCTATGGTTGCTAACGATATGCATCTAGAAATATCTGTTCCAGGTCGCTGGTACCGTGCATGTTTTATTTGGGATAATAATCGCGTAACGGGAGTCACCCTTGCTGGTACTCCATTAATCATAGCAGGCAGCAATGGCCACGTAGCCTGGGGTTTTACAAATTCCTGTGTTGATACAGCTGATATGGTTCCAATCGCTCGTAGTGAACAAGATAACGAATATCACGGACCAGGCACTTCTGGTATTCTAAAAATGTCACGGCACGAATCTGTCATTTTAGTAAAAGGCTCAGATCCAGTAAAAATGACAACGGATTGGACAATCTGGGGACCTATTATTGGAAAAGATTCTGATAATAGACCACTCGCTCTGCATTGGACTGGCCACATGGCAGAAGCATTTAATTTCTCATTATTAGGAATGGAAAAAGCAACAACAGCAGATGAAGCGATTGAAGTTGCTCATCAAGCAGGAATTCCAATTCAAAATATTCTTATCGCCGATAGTGCAGGAAAAATTGCTTGGACTGTTGCAGGCAAAGTTCCAAAACGTGTTGGATTTGATGGCAGACTCACGGTTCCTTGGGTCTATGGAGATAGACACTGGGATGGACTGTTGTCATCTAAGGAAACCCCTGTTTGGAGTCCCGCAGGAGTCGATTATCTGTGGACAGCTAATCAAAGAATACTAGGTGGTGAAGCTTTACAGTTACTTGGAGATGCAGGCTATGCACGTCCAGCGCGTGCAGCACAAATTAGAGATGATTTAAAAAATTTAGTTACTACTAAACCCAAAGGTATTGTTCCAAAAGATTTACTCTCTGTTCAACTCGACGACAGAGCACTCGCTCTCATTAAATGGAAAGAACTCCTCTTAAATCAAATTGCTGCCATGCATCCAGAAAAAGGTAGCGATCTTGATCAGTTGGCCGAAGCCGTTAGGACCGATGACTTACGTGCAGACGCAAGCTCCACAGCGTATCGCCTTGTACGCGAATTTAAACTGGCTACTTGGAACCGAGTTTTCACCCCTATATTCGCACCCTGTGTAGAGGCTTACCCAGAATTCCAATACCGCCATATGGTATCTGAATATACCCTTTGGACACTCATACAGCAGAAGCCTATGCACTTACTGGCAGCAAATTATTTATCGTGGGATGATTTATTACACCAATCTGTAAACGATGTTTTAGTTTCTCTTAAGAAAGTGCATGTGAGTCCTAAAGAAGCAACGTGGGGTAAACAAAACACACTTGCTTCGAAACACCCATTCAGCGCACTACTACCTTCATTACTTACCCGTAGCCTTAATTTTCCAGCAGACCAAATGAGCGGTGGTGATGATATGCCACGTATCCAAGGTCAAACCTTTGGAGCTAGTGAACGATTTGCAGTTTCACCAGGACATGAAGAGGAAGGTATATTTGAAATGCCGGGAGGACAAAGCGCCCATCCTTTATCTTCCTATTATATTGCTGGTCACGAAGCTTGGGTTAAAGGAGAGCCGACTGCTTTCTTACCGGGTAAAACCGAACACGTACTCGCACTTACTGCCCAATAATAAGTATTTTACGTTGTGAGCATTTAAGTAAAAACTATCTTTAAAGTACTGAATGAAAAAGCGGGATACCAAAAAACGTCATCAAAAGACGGTTTATTTTGCTAGTGAACTTTATAATATTAATCCCCTGATAGGTAATGCCTATTTAGCAGAAGCCATCTACGAAAGATCCCACGGAAGGTATTTATGCATTCTTCCACAAGATGTAGAACCTGTGGGAACACGTTCACGCGCGATTCGTGACCAAACAATTAAGACACTTGTATCCTGCGATCTAGCGCTATTCTCATTTGATGGAGCTTCGATAGAACCAGCTACAGCTGTTGAGTTCATGTATGCGAAGTTTGCAGATATTCCTGCAGTCATATTTCGCAGCGATTTACGTCTCGCTGGAGATAGCTCCGATCCTTGGAGTTTAATGGCGAGTTATTATCCGCGCTCAGTACGCGTATTAATTGACGGCCTTAAAACCTATAAAACCATCATGAAATCCAAACACAAAAAGTTGGATGAAGTGATTCGTTTAGCAGGGCAACATAGTTCCGCAGACGCACAACGCATGTGCGATCTCATGGCTCAAGCCATTGTTAGAGCGCTCGATAAGGCGTCTAAGTTAAAACCAGTTATGCCTAAATATTTACGTGAGGAAGTTTACACGTGGCTTAGTTTTATGCCAGGTATACGAGGCAATAAAAAGAAACTGCGCCGTGAATTTGAACGCTTTCTCGAATATAAAGTACAAAAAGATCTCCTGTGAATACATCTCCTACTTCAGGTACAACCAGTCTTCTTGATGGCGGCTTACATGTACTTAATCATCCCTTAGCGAGTCATATTATGACTCACCTGCGAGACAAAACAACAAAGCCTGCCACGTTTAGAACACTCGCTACGCAGCTAACACTGCTACTGGCTGTCGAAGCTACCAGAAATCTAGAAACAGAACCGAAGTCCATCGAAACCCCTCTAGAAAAATTTTCAGGAAAAATACTGAAACAAGACCCTTTAGTCATAGTTCCTATTTTAAGAGCGGGTCTTAGTATGGTTCAGCCTTTTGTAGATACTTTTCCAGATGTAAGTATTGGTTATATTGGTTTAGAACGTGATCACGAAACTGCTAAAGCACGTAGCTATTACTGCAAACTACCAGATTTGAATCAAAGTCCAGTATTTGCATTAGACCCTATGTTAGCAACAGGTGGATCTGCTTCTCAGGCACTGACACTCTTAAAATCCAAAGGTGCAAAAAAGCTTATCTTTGTATGTATCGTAGCTGCTCCGGAAGGTTATGCCGCCTTACATAAAGACCATCCTGACGTTCCTGTTTATGCCGCCTGTCTTGATCGTGAATTAAATGCTAAAAGTTACATTTTACCTGGTCTAGGTGACTTTGGTGATCGTCTTTACGGAACCTGACTGTCCGACGCAGCTTTGGTGTTGAGTTAGCATTAAACTCGTTAAGAATAAATAAAGCTACTCACCCCATGCCCAGAAACTTCTTTTCTCTTTTTACAGCCGGTATTGTTTTAACCGGTGTTTTAACAGCTCATGCAGACTCGCTTCCTGTACTTCTTACCCAAGAAGAAGGTGGCGTACGTGTTGATGTAGAAGGTAAATTTTTTACCCGCTATAACTTCACCCAAGCTGACAAACCTTACTGTTATCCAATCTTACAGTCAGACGGAACTGCGATGACACGTAACTTTCCAATGAAGTCTCCTGCAGGTGAGGAGCACGATCACCCTTGGCACCGTTCCTTGTGGTTTGCTCATAGCATCATTAACGGTGTTGATTTCTGGAATGAAGGAAATGGAGATGTTGGTAAATCTCCATCAAACAAAGGAAAGATTGTACAAGTCGGTGTTCCTAAGATTTCTGGCAATACATTAACAACAGATGATAACTATGTTGATGCTAAAGGAAAATTAATCTGCACAGATACTCGTAGCGTAACATTTTCAGCTACTAACGAAGGTCGCTTTATTGATTTCTCAGTAACCCTGCATGCTCCTGCAGATAAACCTCTGTTAATGGGAGATAATAAAGATGGAACCATGGCGATGCGTTTAGCTGAGTGGATGACCATGCAACATAAAGTAAAAGGTGTTATGATGGGCGGAACTGGCCACATTGTTACATCAACAGGTAAGCAGGATGAAAAGGCCTGGGGCGAACGCGCTGATTGGTGTGATTATCATGCAGATCACAATGGAACGACCTACGGCGTAGCTATTTTTGATTCTCCGCATAATTTTAAACATCCAACATATTGGATGGCTCGTGACTACGGTCTTTTCGGTGCTAATCCTTTTGGTAAACATGATTATGAAAATCTAAAAGATGTGCATGCTGGAGATCTCACTATTCCTGCAGGCGGATCATTAACTTTAAGCTATAGATTCTTTTTCCACTTAGGTGATGAAAAAGCTGCTCACGTTGCAGACCAATATAAAATTTTTAATTCCACCCCATGAACCCACAAAATCGTCGTACATTCCTAAAAACTTCTGCATTAGCCTCTGCGGGCTTAGTCCTATCAGCTAAAAGCTGGGGGCAAGTTACTAACGCCAATAGCGACATACGTATTGCTGTTATTGGTATAAATTCTCGCGGTAAAAGTCACATCGCGAGCATTAAGAAAGCTAAAGGTGCACGTCTCGTTGCTGTTTGCGACGTTGATTCTGCAGTCTTAGCTCACACTCTACAATCACTTGGCAGTGGGGTGAAAGGATACTCCGATTTACGTGACCTCTTTAATGATAAAGAAGTCGATGCAGTGACTATCGCTACACCAAATCATTGGCACTCACTCGCTGCTATTTGGGCATGTCAGGCAGGAAAAGACGTCTATGTCGAAAAGCCTGTTTCTCATAATATTTGGGAAGGTAGACAATTAGTAAGCGCTGCAGCTAAATATAATCGTATCGTACAAGCTGGAACTCAAATTCGCTCGGGCGAAGGTTTGCGTGAAGCTGTCAATTGGATTCAAGCAGGCAATCTTGGTAAAATTACTGTAGCCCGTGGTTTCTGTTATAAATACCGCGGAAGTATTGGTAAGACTTCAGGTGCTCAACCGATTCCACAATCCGTCAATTATGATTTATGGAGCGGCCCTGCAGCTAAGGAAGAATTACATCGCAAACGTTTACACTACGATTGGCACTGGCATTACGAAACAGGTAACGGTGACGTAGGTAATCAAGGCATTCACCAAATGGATGTCGCTCGTTGGTTCCTCGGTGAAACAGGTCTACCACGTCACACACTCAGTGTTGGTGGCCGCTTAGGTTATGTCGATGATGGCAACACACCAAATACACAGGTTGTTATACACGACTATGCTACCGCTCCATTAGTATTTGAAGTTCGTGGTCTACCGGGTAAAAAAGTTGGCTCCGGAAACGGTGATGACTCTGGTAGTGCTGAAGCAGCAGAAGCACGTGCTTCACTCATGGATAAGTATAAAGGTGCATCGATCGGAAACGTAATCGACTGTGAAGGTGGCTACCTAGTCACCAGTGAATACTTCACTGCAACTGCTTTTGATAAATCAGGTAAAGTTATCAAGCACTTCAAAGGCGCTGATCGCCACATGCAAAACTTCGTTGATGTTGTGAAAAGCCGCAAGAGTAGCGACCAATTTGGTCCTGTATTAGATGGCCACGTCTCAAGCGCACTCTGTCACTTGGGAAATATTTCTCATCAATTAGGAAAAGTAGCTAGCCCTGATTCTGTAAAAGAAGCCTTAAGTTCAAATCCAGTGCTTGGAGAAGCATTCAGTCGTATGGCAAAGCACATGAAACTGAATGAAGTTAAACTTCAAGAAACTCCTCTCTACCTAGGAGCTTCGCTCGATGTTGATACAGCAAACGAAGGATTTATTAATAACGCAGCGGCTACAGCTATGTTAAAGCGTGCTTACCGCGGCTCTTACGTCGTACCTCAGATTGCTTAAAGCAGTCTGAGTATTATTGATTACACTTCCCAGCGGCCATAAATACCGCAGGGAAGTACTTTGCCGTCTTTTTGAATTGGTATACCCACTTCACCGGCACAAATTGTACCTCCCCGCTCTCTAAAAAGTTCGCCAAGTAGATTTGAAACTACGGTAGGTGAAAGACGTGCTGTATAAGCGTTAAGTAAAAAGAATAGAGGCTTTGGAGTTAGCACACTTCTGCACTCTTCCAAAAGTGGCCACAGGCTATCTTCTAAGCGCCACATTTCACCAGCAGATCCACGACCATACGTAGGTGGATCCATAATGATTGCATCGTAGAATTTTCCTCTTTTCTGCTCACGTCGTACAAACTTAAGGCAGTCATCGACAATATAGCGAATAGGAGCACTAGCTAAGCCGCTCAAAGCAGCGTTTTCTTTGCACCACTTAACCATACCCTCAGCAGCATCAACGTGACAAACGCTAGCGCCTGCTTTTGCCGCTGCACACGTAGCTGCTCCTGTATAACCAAATAAATTTAATACAGAAACTTCACGTCCCTCTTTCTTCGCTTTTTTTATAATTGCAGAAAACCATTCCCAATTAACTGCTTGCTCGGGAAAAAGTCCCGTATGCTTAAAGGAAGTGGGTTTAATTCTAAATTTTAACCCTAGAGACTCGTAATTCATTTCCCAAAATTCGGGTAATTTTTTTTTGTATTCCCATTCACCACCGCCAGTTTGGCTTCGATGATAAAATCCATCCCATTTGGACCATGCGTCCTTAGAAATACCACTTCCTAGTTTAGCGCCTGACTTTGGCCAAATGATCTGTGGATCTGGTCTTACTAAATTGTAAGGACCCCACCTCTCCTGTTTCATGCCATCACCAGATTCTAAAATCTGATATTCTTTCCACTTATCAGCTAAGATGAGTGCAGGTCGTTCAACAGGAAGTGCCATAAGTTTTGTCTATAAAACAATCCTTCATAGCCTTCAAGTCGAGCCCGTAAGAGCTCATATTGTGAGTTATACCTGCTAAAGATTGATATTTATCAAATCAACACACATGGTAATAATATTATTATGCCATCTCTTTCAGACTTATATTTTGAAAAAGCCAATAGCTTACTCATCAAAGCTCGTGAGAAAAACCAGCCTGTTATTTCTAAGATAGCACCGTTAATAGGAGCTAGCATTGCTGAAGGTGGTGTTGTTCATACCTTTGGCAGCGGACACAGTGAATTAATTTCCCGCGAAATTATTGGACGCGCTGGTGGTCTAGTCTGCGTTACCGGCATTATGGATCCAACTGCAGGTTTCATTGAGAATCTACCTGACTACGGACTTCGCTTAGTTGAGCGATACGATCGTCAATATGAACTACGCAAAGGTGAAGTCATTATTGTTATTTCTAATTCAGGGAAAAATGGTTCTCCTGTAGATGTAGCTCTTTATGCAAAGCAAAAGGGTCTGACTGTAGTTGCCCTAACCTGCATGGCCATGTCTGAAGCAACCCCGTCACAACATAAAAGCGGAAAGCGTTTATTTGAAGTCGCAGATTATGTTTTAGATAACGGCGGGGTTATGGGTGATGCTATTGTTGAACTTAATGGAGATGTAAAAGGTGGTCCAACAAGCACCTTCATTGGATGTTCTGTTTTAAATTGGCTAATGCTTGATTCTATCGAGTGGTTAAAAAATCACAATCATCCACTGCCCGTTTTAAAAAGCCAAAATTTACCGGGTGCTATAGAACACAACAGAGAACTTGGCCGTAAATATAAATCACGTTTAAGTCGTCAACTTGCTTAAACTGTATTTACAGCAACAGGTACATAAGGGTCTTCGTTAAGTTTAATCTGCTCTGGGTTAAGTAATAACTTAATCCAGACGCGTGCATTAGCTATAACAACGATAACAACCAACGCCAGGAATACACCGGTGACGCAGGCATCAATGTAGTTATTAAGTATCTGCTGTTTTAAAAACGAAAGCGTTTGTTGATTAGTTGCTGCTGCTAGTTGTGATTGAAAATTGTGTGCTGCACTTAAAAATCCGAGTTTAGGATTATTTGAGAAAATTTTTATTAATCCTGCAGAAAAAGTTACGCTAAGCAGCCAACCAAGCGGAGCTAATGTTACCCATAAATAGCGAATTCGTTTCATCTTAATAAGAATTGTTGTTCCAAACGCTAACGCTATGACTGCAAGTAATTGATTTCCGACGCCGAAAATAGGCCAAAGAGAATTAATGCCACCAAGAGGATCGATCACACCTTGATATAAAAAATAGCCCCAGGCTGCTACGAATAAAAATGTAGCTAAGAAACCTCCAAATGCAGAATTTGTATTACTGATTTTTTCCCATCTATATCCCAATAAATCTTGTACTAAAAATCTACCAACACGTGTTCCTGCATCTAGTGTTGTTAAGATGAATAGCACTTCGAACATAATAGCGAAATGATACCACAATGATAAAAGAGCGTGATTAAATGATTTACCCATATGCGCTTTCTCTATCGCAGCTGAAAAAAGCTCTGCCATTCCAATCGCAAAGGTAGGAGCTCCTCCTGTTCGACCTATCATAGTTTTCTCGCCCACACTAAGTGCTAGTTTATCCATTTGCGCAGAAGTCACTGGAAATCCTAGTGCAGTTGCTTTAGCTACAACAGCATTTGCATCACCTGCCATATTAATGGCTAAGTATTCACCAGGTTGCATTGCGCAAGCAGCAATAAGCGCCATGACCCCAACACACATTTCGGTAACCATCGCACCATAAGCAACCATTCTGATGTCAGACTCCTTAGCGAGAAGTTTAGGTGTAGTGCCCGACGCAATAATCGAGTGAAATCCTGAAACAGCAGCACAAGCTATAGTTATAAAGCAAAACGGAAATACTGTTCCCGCAAAAACCGGTCCTGTACCATCAATAAAAGTTGTAAGTGCTGGCATCCTAAGTACTGGAGCTAAAATAATAATTGCCACTCCAAGTAAACCTACGATCCCAATTTTCATGAAGGAACTTAAATAATCTCTAGGAGCAAGCAGTAGCCAAACAGGGATAATAGATGCAACAAATCCATAGATCATGAGTATCCATGCGAGCTGCGTTCCTGAATAAATAAAATATTTTTCATAAGCAGAATTTACTACCAATTGCCCTGCCCAGACGGATCCAATAAGAGCAACTAGTCCAAAAATACTAATCGCAGTAATGCTTTTGTTATTCTGTCCAGCAAGGCGCATCCCAATACCCATTACTAAAGCTATAGGTATAGTTGCCGTTATTGTAAAAACACCCCAAGGGCTATTGGTAAGAGATTTAACGATTACTAAACCAAGCACTGCTAATAAAATAACCATGATTCCTAAAATACCAATCAGTGCTGCAAGACCTGCAAAAGGCCCAACCTCTTCTTTAACCATTTGACCTAGTGACTTTCCGCCACGACGTATGGATGAAAATAAAATTACACTATCATGAACCGCGCCTCCTAGTGTGGCTCCAATCAACATCCATAATAAACCCGGTAAATATCCAAATTGTGCTGCAAGCACAGGGCCAACTAAAGGTCCAGGGCCAGCAATAGCAGCAAAGTGATGACCAAACACAACGTATCGATTTGTACTAACAAAATCTTTGCCGTCGGCTTTTACAACAGATGGCACAGATCGCATTTCATCGACCGTCAAAACCTTAGCCATGAGCCATGCTGAATGAAACCTGTAGCCAATCGCGAAAACGCAAAATGATGCGACTACCATCCATAGCGCATTGACTGGCTCGCCTCGTTTAAAGGCCAAAACCGCAAGCGCTATTGACGCTAAAATTACGAGAACTGACCAGATAACAACCTTGAGTATACGATTTCGTAGTACTTGTTTCATGGGGTAAATTCAGAAAGCGAGATTATACAACGAAAGCAATCTTAGTTATTATTCCTCATGCTTTTAGAATAAATCCTATGATCTGATTTCACTAAAATACCTAACAAATTTTCAATAAAGCACATTATAATATGCAATAAACCATATATATTATTGCTATAGCATATTATGTTAGGCATTAAAAACATGTGGATAAAACTCCTGATTGTCTACCTCTTCCACTAAAAGCCTTTATAGAAGGACTAAGAAAGGCACGCTTATCTCAAAACTGGTCACAAAGTGAAATGGCTAAACGATCAGCAATGTCACGTGCAGCCTATCAAAACTTTGAAAATGGCCGTGGTAATATTACCTTAACCAATCTGCTAGGTGTTCTTAAGGCACTTCAACTTGAAGGTAATTTAGCAAACCTAATTCCCAGCGCACCAGCTGAAGGTAGCAATAGCCGCATACGAGCACGTAGAACTAAACCTAAATCAAACATGACGTCGCCGCATGCAGACTTTATGAGCTTATATTAGCTTATGGTTTAGCTAAATTTTGCGAGAGAACCCAGGAAATCATTTTATCAGTCCAGTGTGGATCGTTATCGGCATAAGATATTAGCCTATGCGGAGCTTTAGGTATTTCGATAAAACCACACACCCCTCCACAAGAAATTACTTTTTGTTGAAAGTTGATCGATTCCTGAATCGGCACTGTTTTGTCAGCCAATCCATGAATAATTAAAAAGGGCGGCATACCTGCGTGCACAAAATTAATTGGCCCAATTGATTTGAGGATAACATGAGCCTCAGGCGTTATTTCTTTAGGAATATGAAATAAATTTTGTAGTGAAGAACTAACCTGCTTACGTATCGGCAATTCATATTCGAAATCAGTAACAGGGGCGCAACCCACTATCGACTCTACGTGAAACAATGGATCTTTTTCAGTACCAAGTAAAAATGCCAAATGACCTCCTGCTGAGTGTCCAACAACAGTAATCTTATTAGGATCACCTCCAAATTCAGCTGCATGTGCTTTAATCCATAATAAAGCAGTTTTGACATCATCATAACACGCAGGCCACTGATACTTTGGGGCCATGCGATAATTAATTGAGAACCATACAATACCAGCTTTAGAAAGCGGTTCGAACCAAGGCGTAATATCTGCCCCATCTCCTGGGTGATTACTACCTGATTTATCTCCAGAAGACCATCCACCGCCATGTATAAGTAAAGCGACCGGATGAAGCTTCACATGCGATTGAGGTGCAATATCTAACTTTAGCGATTCACCAGAAACATTCGCGTAAACAATATCTTTTAAAATAACTGTTTTTTCTTTTTTAGCTTCAGTGGCAAATACACCACACGTAAGACTAATGAAAGTTATGAATCGAAATAATTTGATACACATGGGTCACCATCGATTGAATTTCTAAATACTTCTTCTTTTACTAGAGCTGCCTGTACAGCTTGAGCTACCAATTTGTCGATATGATTACTGTGTAGAGAACTAACAGGATATATTACTGAAACTTGCTCATTGGTTCCATTGACCTGAGTAACTACGTAAGGACTAGCAGCATCAATTTTTAAACCTAAAAGTGAATCGCTTTTTAATGAATGTGGTTCAATTAGCGACTGGTAGCCACTAAATGCCGCCTGAACAGCAGACAACATCTTGTCTTTTACGATAGTAAGTGTACCAGGTTTCGTTTTGACCATAATCTGACGCCAGCCAAGCGATGAACTTGCCATCTGTTTGTATAAAGGAACGGGTTGAAAAATAATCGAGTTAGGAAAAGTAATAATACGACCCGTAGCTCTTAGTTCCGACCCTGTACCAACTAATTCTTTAATATAAAGCCTTACCAAACCTATATCGATAATTTCCCCCATAGCTGTACCTGCCGTTATACGATCGCCGACCTTTAAACCATGTTTTCCAATAACAAAAAAGTAGGCTGCTACAGATAAAATTATCGTTTGGAGGGCTAAGGCTATTGCTACTGTTAATAAACCAGTTGTGGCAGCAAGAGATGATAAATTACTCACAAGCCCAGTTATGATAATAATAGTCAGCAATATCCATGTCACAAAACGACGTACAAAAAGAAACTGCCTACGTCTACGATCATCGTGTACGTATTTAAATGTTACACGTCTCCACAATTCTGATAATAATAAAACAAAAACTATTATTAAAAAAAGAGTTATAACTTTAACTAAGAGTGCTCGCGCCAAATCTGCTTCATGATGAAGCAATGAATCATGCCACTGTTGGAGATTATGTTTACTGCGTTCGATTAACAGATTGGCCTCCTGGAGTGGTTGTAAAGAAGCCCAAATTTTTTCGAAATTACCCGATAGTTTTTCTATCTCATGCTGTGCATCAACAGCCTGCTTTAAATCAGATTTTTGAATTATTTCCCTTAGTTCATCACCTCTTTGTACAACATTTCTTAGAGAAGCTCTTAGCGGCTCTTCATATTTTAAAAGATCACCTTGAAGTTGTGCTGTGCTTTTAATTAACCCGTCAACGCCGCGTATATCTTTTGCGATACTAAATAAACTCTCGGCTCTTGCGTATAACCCCCCTGTGTCTAGATCTTTGATTGATGTAACGTCGATAGAACTCGATGAATTATTCGTGCTTAATTCATCGGCAATTGACTGATGTAACCCCTCTAATTGACCCGCTAGCGTTGTTGTGTCTAGTGCTTCTCCAGGTATTTTTAGTAGACCACCTGTTTTTTGTAACGTGTCTCTTAATTTTTCTAAAAATAGCAACTGTGCTTGTAGCGCAGATCTTCGACTCAACAACGTTGCTCTAACATCTAAGTTTAACTCTGCTCTAATTGCAGTATCACATGCTTTAATCTGTTGTCTTACTTGTTCAATATTAGCTGCTCGTTGTGCCGTAAATTGATTTATTCTTTCGGCATCTGAAGAAGAAGTAATGTTCTTGCTGCTAAGCTTTAGGTTATTTTCTACAAAATAAACCTGTGCTGATATTGAAGCGAAGGTGGTCTGTAGAATCTTTGTCGATAAATCGTGTTCCGTATTATAATAATATAACTCACTAGGTTGGCTTACATACTGCGTACTTAACTGTACGTCATGATACCAACGAATTGAGGCATTCGTACAATCTATAAGATTAGTACCCGAAACTTTTGGCAGTACGCTTGATGAATCTAAAACATCTGCTGAAAATAAATTAAGGCCTGTTAAAACAATCACTACACCATACATCAAATAACGGGACGTATTTCGCATTTTTAAACTATGGCTTAATAGGTATAAACTTACCAGCCAGATTGTTATGTAATAACAAATACTTGAATACCAGGCTTGATTGTAGAAGAAATTCTACAATCTTATAGATCATACCCATGATGCGCCCAGATATCGAAATACTGAACTTATTTATATCTCCAGGACATAATTTTGGTAGAGATGCTATTAACCCAGGAACCCATCCAACGCTCGAAGTCGATCAAGTTCATTGCCTTGCGGGTCGTGGTCTTGAGGGTGATAGATACTGTGATCATAAACCAGACTACAAAGGACAGATCACATTTTTTAGTTACGAAATATATCGGATGTTGTCCGAAAAATTAGGTTGTAACGATAAATCTTTAGGAGTTTTTCGACGTAATGTAATCACTCGCGGAGTAGATCTTAACTCTTTAATTGGCTTAGATTTTGAAATTCAGGGTGTTCGTTTTATGGGAATGCAAGAGTGCAGCCCCTGCCGCTGGATGGACTATTCGTTTTCACCTGGAGCCCATAAAGCTTTAATTGGTAACGGTGGCCTAAGAGCTAAAATACTAACAGATGGTTTTATTAAAAAAACTTATTCAGTCTAAGAACGATTCCCGCTATTCTATTCGGATAGCCAGTATATAGTAAGCTGGCGTCCCCACAGGGATTCGAACCCCAGTTTCCGCCTCGAGAAGGCAGCGTCCTAACCGGGCTAGACGATAGGGACTCTAGCGATTTACAAGTCTATGAATATCCAAGCATCTGGTGTTAAAGCAAATCGATTTAACACATTTTAAGCTTCCTAATCTTCCCTAAATTCAGTGATTTAACATGGCTCTACTATGAATACCGCCCAATTAGCATCTTCTCTTCCTCTAAAAGCTGTAACCGAAATAAATAATGTTACATTTCCAAAAATTGGTTCTGGTAAAGTCAGGGATATCTTTGATCTAGGCGATGCTCTTTTACTGTGTGCATCAGATAGACTATCTGCATTCGATGTAATCTTGCCTGATGGCATACCTGGCAAAGGTATTATTCTAACCCAACTAAGTCTCTGGTGGTTCGATAAAACAAAAGGGCTTATTGCTAACCATCTTTTTACCGATCAAGAAGCTGAATATAAAAAACGGGAGATAACAGATAGTGACCTTCAACTACGCAGCATGATCGTGAAGAAACTTAAACCTCTAACAATCGAGTGTGTCGTGCGTGGCTACATCGTTGGTAGCGGCTGGAGTTCATATCAAAAAGACGGGACTGTTTGCGGAATCAAACTCCCTACTGGATTGAAACAAGCAGAACAACTTCCTGAGCCTATATTCACACCTACAACGAAAGCTCCTAAAGGTCAGCATGATGAGCCAATAACAGATGCAGAGGGGGAGAAAGCGATCGGTAAAGAACTATATAATAAGGTTAAACAGATTAGCCTTACGCTTTACAAACTTGGTCACGAAGAAACCAAAAAAGCTGGAATGATTCTAGCAGATACAAAATTTGAATTTGGTACCGATAGTGAGGGTAACTTAATACTGATAGATGAAGTATTAACTCCTGATTCTTCCAGATATTGGCCAGCTGATGGATATAAAACAGGAATATCACCTCCAAGCTATGATAAACAATTCGTGAGGGATCACTTACTAGCTATTAAATGGAATCAGAATCCTCCTGCACCCCAGTTACCACAAGAAGTTATAATTAAAACGCGCGAAAAATACCTAGCTGCATTTAAAAATTTAGTTGGATAAGGCTTACTTAATTATTGAGTGGCGTCGGTAATATTACCTGCGCCATCGCTTGCCTGAGAAGACCTAATAAGTTCACGCCTTAGCCAATCTAAAGCTCCATTGATAGTTCTTGTGGCTACCGTTTTGCGTGGACCCGGGTGACTTACTTTTTTTGCCCATGCTCCATGCGGTGCATATAAACCAATAAATACAAAGCCAACAGGGTTTTCTTTTTGACCTGCGCAAGGTCCGGAAAAACCAGTAGTGGATAAAGCATAATCTGCTCCAAATTTCTCTGCTGCCGCCGTAGCTAAGGCTACTGCAGATTCCTCACTTACGGCACCATGCTGTAACAAGATACACTCAGGCATATCAAGCATTTGCATCTTAGAGTCATTTGAATAACACACGGTGCTACCTGCAAAAAATTTAGTTGCGCCACATAAATCCGTGAAAGCGCTAGCAAGTAACCCACCAGTAGCATTTTCAATAACAGTTAATTTTTTGTTCTGTGCTCTTAGTAAGTCTGCACAAACCCTAGCTAGAGAATCATGTCCAAAGCACATGAAATCTTCTCCAAGCAATGCCGCACATTTATCAGCAATAACCTGTAACTCGGATAATGTTAAATCACCACTTGGTGAACTTAATCTGCAGTCAACCTGTCCTGCGTGTGCACAGTAAGCTATGCTGACTTTATTTCCGTAGGATTCGTAAACTGGTTGTAATTTTGTTTCTAATAAAGACTCACCTACCCCTGCTGTTCTTATCTGAATATAGGCTTCCTTATCGAGTAAATATCCCATTTTTGCTAAGCGTGGAATTACTTGCTCTACCAGCATAGGCTGAAGCTCATTTGGTGGCCCAGGTAGCATACAAAGAACCTTACCATCTTGTTCTACCCAAAGACCAGGAGCTGTACCATTAGCATTAAATAACACTTCTCCACGATCAAATCGGTACGCCTGTTTTAAATTATTAGGCGTCATTTTACGTCCAAATTGAATAAAACGATCCTCAATTGCCTTCTCGATTTGTTTATCAAAAACTAAATTTAACCCTAAAACCGAAGCTATTGACTCACGTGTTCTATCGTCGCAGGTAGGTCCTAAGCCACCTGTTGTAATCACAACATCTGACCTAGCCCAACTCTCTTTAAATTGCTCGGCTATTACATCTGCATCATCTGTAACTGTTACATTGCGCTTAAGCATCACGCCACGTCTAGCAAGCTGTGAGCCTATATATGTTAGATGTCCATTTTGTGTTAAACCTAAGAGCAATTCGTCTCCAAGCGTGACTAATTCGTAGCGCAAATTTGCTACCGGTCTATTTATAACTGAAGATTTCGAATCTGCTATAGCCATACTAAGAAACTAATAATAATCATGTTTTAAAAAAAAGCTAATGAAGAAAGCATAAATACTGTGTTTAATACACGATTGTTAATCCCTATAAATAAATCTATAAACCTACCGTGTCTGACACACCTATAAATCTTAAGGAGAAAGTAAGGCAATTACCTGAATTGCCAGGCGTCTACTTAATGAAAGATAGGCTAGGTCGTATTATTTACGTAGGGAAAGCTCGAAGTCTAAAAAAACGTGTTTCGACCTATTTTCAACGCTCACGCTCCTACGTATCACAGCCGAAGATAAAAGCACTTATAGATCTCATAGCAGACTTTGATATCATTGTCGTTAATTCTGAGCCTGAAGCACTATTGCTAGAGGGTAAGCTAATCAAACAGTGGAAACCCAGATACAATACCGACTTTATAGACGATAAACGATTCTTACTCATCAGAGTCGATCTTACCGAGGAAATGCCCAAGTTTCGTCTTACTCGAATAAAAAAGGATGACCGCTCTAAGTACTACGGTCCCTTCCCCCATAGTGGATTACTACGTAAGACACTTGCTCAAATGCGTAGTAAGTTCGGGATACTGCTAAGCGATGCAAATCCAAAAAAATTACCTAATAATAAATGGCAATTATATGATGATGTAAGAAAAGATATTTACGGTTTAGAAAATGAAATTTCCCATGATGCATATATCGAACGCGTGAATCAGGCATGTGCTTTTCTCGATGGAAAATCACATGAGTGGATAGAGTCACTAAAAGAAGAAATGTCATTAGCTGCAAAAAACAATGCGTTTGAAAAAGCAGCTGAACTGCGTGACGTAATCATAGCTATGCAAAAGACCTTAGAAAAACCAAGGAATTTTGCTCGTACAGATCCAACAGGCATAAGCGCAAGTGAAACCGCGTTACGAATGTTGGCAGAAGCACTTAAATTGGATGGTCCACCACTTACGATGGAATGTTTTGATATCTCACATATATCAGGAACATTTGTTGTAGCATCTATGGTTCATTTCAAAAAAGGAAAACCAGATAAAGATCAGTATAGACGATTCCAGATTAAAAGCTTTGTTGGTAACGATGACTTTAGAGCTATGGAGGAAGTTGTTTCACGCAGATATCATCGTTTAACAACTGAAAATAGTTCACTACCTAGTCTTGTTGTTATTGATGGAGGAAAGGGTCAGATAGGCTCGGCACTTAAGGCCTTCTTATCGCTCGGATTAACACCACCCCCTTTAATAGGTTTAGCAAAAAAACAAGAAACGATTATTTTTCCTGATGAAAGGCCTCCTTTAAATCTACCCCTGTCTCACCCAGGACTACAACTCTTACAGCGAATCAGAGATGAAGCCCACCGTTTCGCAAATACTTACAACGCCGAACTTAGATCTAAAAAAATTAGGGAATCACTTCTCGATGAAATGCCCGGTTTAGGTACCGTCCGTCGCAATGCCGTACTTAATCATTTCGGCGATATAACAAAATTAAAGCAGGCTTCTATTGAGGATATTAAAAAAGTACCAGGGTTTGGACAAAAAAATGCAGAAGAGCTACACGCGTATTTAAAACGAGTCTCTAAAGGCTAATCATTTTATCGTTCGCAAAAAATTATTTGCTAGTTTTAGTGTAAATTTATGAACAAAACGTTTCTTGTTTCATGTCTTGCGTGTATTTCAGTTTTATCCGCTAAAGCAGACTTGATCCTTGCTCCAATATTTTCCGATCACGCAGTAGTTCAACGAGATAAACCAATAAACGTATGGGGCACCGCTACACCAGGAAACCACGTCGTCGTAAAATTTCACTCACAAGAAGCAGCGGCCTTAGTGAGCTCTGATGGTAAATGGATTTTAGCGCTACCTGCTTTACCTGCTAGCACCCAAGGCGCTGATTTAATTGTAAGCGAAATAACCTCTAAAGAAACAGTAGATAACTCCATCACCCTACATGATATTCTAATTGGAGAAGTTTGGTTGTGCTCGGGACAATCAAATATGGAATTTACCGTATACGTTCCTAAATCTACAAACTTCAAACTAGACAATGTAGCACACGAAGTAGCTTCTTCGAATTATCCACTCATTCGTCAGCTGTTAGTAACTCGTAGTATTCAAGATTCTCCACAACAATCTACTCCAGCTTCATGGAGCATATGTAATCCAGATAACGTTGGTCATTTTACAGCAGTCGGTTATTTTTTTGCCCGTGATATTTTTGAAAGATTACACGTACCGGTTGGTATAATTAATAGTACCTGGGGTGGTACCCAAATAGAGTCCTGGATAAGTCCAAACTCACTACAAACCACTCCCTTAGTTGAAATAATTAACAAACGCTTCATTGAAGCCAAAACCTCATATCCCGACCGATTAGCCGCATATCAACTAAAGTTAGAGGCTTGGAACAAAGCGCTCGAAGCAACTAAGCCAAAATATCGCATAGGATATATCAAAAAAAATCCTCAACCAAAACCTCCTTATAAGCCGTTTGAAATTCCTAGTGGACTGTACAACGGCATGATTAACCCACTTGTACCCTATTCAATTCGAGGATTTTTATGGTACCAAGGTGAAAGCAATGCTTTACGTGCTTCAGAATACCATAGTCTTTTTAGCTCATTAATTAATGGCTGGCGGACTCATTTTGCTCAGGGCGACTTACCTTTTTTTTGGGTTCAACTGGCTAATTACAAATCACCTGCTGATCCAACGGATTTAACCTGGGCATTTTTAAGAGAGGCACAAACACAAACCCTTTCTATTACGAATACAGGTCAAGCTATCACAATTGATATAGGTAACCCCAATAATATTCATCCTGGTAATAAACAAGAGGTTGGGCGTCGACTTGCATTGCTTGCTAAAAATCGCGTCTATGGAATCTCTGTAGATGACACTGGACCTACCTATAAATCTATTTCTGTCGAAGGATCCTCTATTCGTGTTTCTTTTAGTGCACACGACGCAGGATTAACCGCAGGTGGAAAGCCACTTCAGGCATTTGAAATCGCCGGACAAGATCATGTTTTCATACCTGCTCAAGCAGTAATTTCAGGAGAAACTATCGTTGTTCATTCGGCCAAAGTAACTAACCCAGTAGCAGTGCGCTATGGTTGGCATAACGCACCTGAAGCAAATCTCTATAATGGATACGGTCTACCCGCAGTTCCATTCAGGAGTGACTCTTGGGATAATTAATTACCGTTAGGTAATTCGTAGATCTCTATTAAGGCTTGTCCGTTACCTGCGCTAGCACTCGTAATCTGTGCAGTATAGGTACCTGGTGGTAATGTTACTAAAATTGCACTATCGGCACTGCCAGCTGGTAGCGCGAAAGCACCTGAATTAGTAATAGCTGTCGAAATTGCTGTAGCTGATGCACCAGGATATGATGCATTAACCGTTGTTGGTGTAGACCAGCCCGTATTGGATGCTATCACTGTTTCACCTTGATAGAGCTTAAGCACTGGGTCAGCTAATGGAGAACTTGCACCATAAGATGATAGTGTTGGACCATCACCACGTATGAGCACCGTCTTAGGAGATGTTCCGGTTATAGAAAAGCCTCCAATAACAGGATAGCCTGTAGATACATACCCCATACTGGATAAGTTTACTAAACGCTGCGGAATATTCAGCGGTTTTAGATCAGCATCGTAAATTTCGATAAGTGCATCACCGGTTGTACCGTCTGTAGAAGTAAGAGATGCTGTATAGGCACCTGGTTTCAGTGATACCGCAAGGGCACTATCAAGAGAACCTGTCTTTAGTGGGAACGCGCCAACTTGAGCAAAAACTTGGCTAAGTGAAGCACTTCCATCCCATCCTGTATTAGATGCAATTACTCTGCCAGAACTGTCCATTAGACTTAATGTTGTATTAAGAATAGGGCTAGGAATACCGTAATTAAGCAGTGCTGGTCCAATACCACGCACAAGAATATTTTTTGACGCTCCAGTACCCGTTGGATCAGTGATAACAAATCCTGTAGTTATAGGAGTCGTCACACAGGATAATGCTGAAAGATTATTTAAGCGCGTAGTTGGTCCTGTTGAAACCGATGGGGCTGTAGCAGAAACATTAAACGTTAATGTATAGTTTACAGTTCCTGTAGCATTAGTCAGAGCAAGAGATACATTATACGATCCAGACTTAGTTGGTGAACCTGTGATTAAACCTGTAGAAGAATTAAAGCTTAAGCCTGCAGGTAGTCCTGTATAAATATAACTAGTAGCTCCATAAACAGAATCCGTATCTAGATAAATCGGTTGTCCAACAACTGCATTAATTGTGGATGGGCCAACATATTGTGGTGTTGAATTAATGAAAAACTGCTGAGCATAGCTAACTAAACTCGATGATGTACCTTGAGATGTCTCAGAGCTTCCTAGGATTTGGATATAAAATGGTGTAGCACTTGGTAGTACATTCACACCTGTTAAACTCCAATACTCAGTTGCATTTGGAACACCCGTTAAACTTTGTACAGTGGCTTGTGATAAGTTCGGTGGTATAACTCCGTTAACAGCTCCAACGGTTGTCCAATTAAGACCATCGGTAGACCACTGGAATATGCCTGTAGTAAAACTTGGCCCAGAACCGCTTCTAGCTAGTACAATAGTACTTAAATCATTGGATACTGTAATGCCTTGTTTTACTATTCCAGTTTGAGCAAGTCTTCCAAAACCATTTCTTGGCTGACCGCCTAATGTAGAAAAATTACCTACGACAACTAGTTTTCCGTCTCCACCAATTGCTAAGCCAGTAACTGCTGCATCAGCGCCTGGATTAAATGTCGTGTCTACAACACCTGTTGAAGAAACACGCGCTAGGTTATTACGCGATAAACCTCCTACTTGAGTAAAAGTACCTCCAAGTATTATAGCTCCGTCAATTTGTTGAGTGATCGCGTTAACAGTACCATTTGTTACTACATTAAATGTAGTATCTAAAGAACCGTCTGCATTTAGACGAGCGATGCCACCGCAGGCGACTCCGTTTACTTGTGTAAAGGAACCGGCAATAATTAATTGTCCATTATACTGCTGTAAAATTCCCGTTACTGTTTGATTAACTACAGCATTAAATGATGTATCGATAGATCCGTTGGAATTTAATCGAACTAGATTTGATCCTGAAGAGCCGGCTGTAATGAACGTACCGCCTACAACAATTTGTCCGCTACCTTGCATAACAATTGCATTTACCGAACCTGAACCTGCTTTAATTAAAGGTAGAGTACTTAAACCTGAATTAAATCCTGTATCAATAGAACCATTTTGATTGTAGCGTGCTAATCGACTAGCGGCTTGAGAACCAACACTACTAAACGATCCACCTATAAGAATTTTGTCGTCGCTTGGTTGAACGAAGATCGCATTTACTGCAGCATTTGGATAAGCAGTAAAATTCGTATCTAATGCAGATGTGGTACCACCTATATGTGCAAAATTTGTTGCAGTACCCGAACCTAAATCTCCAGCTGCATCTATTGGTGCAATACCAATTGTAGTAAATGCACCACCTACATAATAAGAACCATCAGGCTGAACAACTATCGCATTAATTGCACCATTAGGATTAGCAGCTAATGTAGAATCAAACGAAGTATCTGCATGTAGTCTTACAAGATTCGTTGCATATCCACCTGCAATATTTGTAAAGGACCCACCAATAACAATATCTCCCTTTGGATCTAGTGCTAATGAGTTAATCTTAGTACCTGTGGTTAATTGTACATATACATTAGTATCTAGTGAGCCATCACCGTTAAAATGACTGAAGTGGCCTGCTGGCGTAACAATGCCTCCAGCTGTAACACTCGAGAAGCTACCGCCAACATAAAATGAATTATCTGCCTGATATAAGATCGAATCTACGATTCCATTTAAACTTACATTGAATCCATTATCGATAGATCCAGATGAATTTAATCGAGCAATGTTATTTCTGCTACTGCCTGCAATAGAAGAGAAAATGCCGCCAACCACAATCTGGCCGTTGTTTTGATTTACACCGAGAGAAAGAACAACACCGTTAGGTTCTGGATCAAAGTTTGTATCTAGGCTTCCGTCATTATTAAGACGAGCAATACCCTGACGTGTTGTAGGCTGTGTTGTTACAGTGGTTACTGTTGTGCCCGAAACGGTTGTTTTAGTTGTTGGATTAGGTGTTAGCGTTGAAAACGTTCCACCTAGCAAGATTTGGCCATTAGGTTGAAGTGCCAATGTTTCAACAATACCATTTGGATTTGGTTGGAAATTAGTATCAACAGATCCGTCAGTTGCATCAATACGAGCAATATATGAAGCCATGGTCGTGACCGTTGTCTTAAATCCTGCAGGAGTGATACTGGTAAAATCACCTGCAATAATTAATTGATCATGTAGTGCTGTAGAAGGAGCCAATTTCTGTGGCTCATATACCATGCTTGTAATTGGACCGCTTGGATTTGGTTGAAAGGTCGTATCTAAACTTCCATCTGATGGTTTAATACGTGCAAGATTTGATGCAACCGTACTAGTTAATACAGCAGTAACTGTATAGGTATACGTTTGTCCATTGGTTAATCCAGTCACAACAACAGGTGATGTAGTATTAGAATTAGTTGAAACAACTGTTGTACCTGAATTCGCCGTTACGAGATAACCTGTAATATTACTGTATCCTGGGAACGATGAGTTAATTGTTGTAAAACTAACCGTTGCCTGTCCGTTACCTGTTACAACAGATTGTCCTGTCTTAGCTAATTGTTGATTAATAACAGCTTGATTTGGCGCAAAAGATGAAAATGTTCCGCCAATCAAAATATTTCCGTCAGGCTGTATAAGAATAGTGCTTACAGGTCCGCTTGGCTCTGGATCGAATGTTGTATCTACTGTACCATCTGTATTCAAACGCGCAAACGATTGACGATTTATAATCGTTGTAGAACCCTTATATGCATTAGGTTGAAAACTGCTGAAGTTACCACCTACAAGAATTTGACCATTGGATTGTATAGCAATGCTTTGAACGATTCCGTTAGGTTCTGGATCAAACGTTGTATCCAAAGTTCCATTAGCATTTAGTCGTGCTATATTTGGTCGAGTAACGCCAGCTATGCTAGCGAAAGAACCAGCAATAATAAACTGTCCGTTTGATTGTACAGCTATTGCACCAATACCGCCGTAAGCGTTTGGATCAAAATTTGTATCCAGTGAACCATCTTGGTTAATACGAGCAATCGCATTACGGTAAACACCATTAGGTGAACTGTTTGGCTTTAATTGTGTAAACATACCGCCGATAACAATCTTACCGTCAGCTTGTTCAGCGACCGCGTTTACAGAATAGTTAGGATTCGGTAAATAAGTGACATCCGTTGTACCATCGGGATTTAAGCGCGCTATGTTTGGGGTGGCTGTAGTAACTGATCCATTAGAAATGGATCCAACTGAACCTGCTAAAATAATTCTTCCATCATGTGTAATCAAAACAGATTGAATTGCTGCTGATGCAGATGGATTAAAAGTAAAATCTGGAGAACCGTCTGCATCATTGAGTCGCGCAATAGATACAAACGTATCAACAGTTGCCGCCGTGTTTGTAGCAAGACCTGGCGTTAAAGTTGAAAACGAACCAACAATAATGAGATGCCCATCTAATTGTTGAGCAAAACCAGTTACAGCATTATTAGGTTCTGGATCAAATGTTGTATCTAGAGATCCATTTGCATTAAGACGTGCTAAGTGTCCACGTATTGTTGCCATAGAAGCACCATTGGGTTGAACCGTTCCAAAAGCCCCGCCAATGATTATCTGACCGCTCTTTTCAACGAAGACACCAGTGACTATTCCATTAGCGTTAGGATCAAAAGTCGTATCTAGAGATCCATCTGCATTTAAACGCGCTACGTGATTACGTGTTGTTGTACCTACCGAGACGAAAGCTCCACCTATAACTATTTGTCCATTAGGCTGTAATGCAATTCCGTAAACCTGTGATGTATAAGTACCTGTGACACCTAAGTTCTTAAAGGTCGTATCCAGAGATCCATCTGCGTTTAGTCGTGCAATATGGTTTACAGTAACTGGAGTACCAGAGCCATTTGGCTGAACTGTTGTGAAATTACCGCCAATGATAAGCTTACCATCTGGCTGAAGCACCATGGAGAGCACTTGCCCATTAGGTTCTGGGTCATAGGAGCTATCCACTGTTCCATCTAAGTTAATACGTGCAAGATTACCGCGTCCTGTTGGGACCGATGATCCATTTGGTTGCAATTGAGTAAAAGTGCCACCCAGAACTATTTTCCCATCTTGTTGAATAACAACAGCATTCACAAGTCCAGAGACATTAGGATTAAAGCCATCAGCTGCGCTTGGCGCAACAGTCTGAGCACTTAGGTGTGTGGCTATGCCTGCTAAAACAAGGGCTACCTGTAATAGAGAATACCTTAAGAAACGAGGGGACGGAAAATAAGACATGAAAGATTAATCTGCTGACTTAAAACTAGACGCACAAGTGGAATACTGCCGTAGAGACAATATCACAAAAGTAATAGCCTGTGCTCTCTAGGAAATCAACTAAAGAGGGTGATCTTATTGAATTCCTAGACACCATAATAGGCATCCTAAAATCACCTTTAGTTCCCCTGAAAATCCGAAATTTAAGTAATTTTACACTAAAAAAGCCAGTTTCTTGCTAAAAAGAGGGGTTCGGCATACCTTGTTTCAATGAAACTTAACCCCCTTCCTTATCTTATGGCTGCTGGATTCTTATCTTTTTTAACCTCACTTTTTGGTAATCCTCTTAAAGTAGGAGATAAAGCCCCAGAAGTTGTCGCATTCACAGATTCAGGCGAAAATATAAAGCTTTCGGAAGTTTACTCAAAACAACCCTATACACTTGTTTATTTTTATCCAAAAGCAGAGACGTCGGGTTGTACAGCTCAAGGATGTTCTTTACGTGATGCATATTCCGTTTTGCAAGAAAAGGGAGTAGCTATTTTGGGAGTAAGTTTAGACACCGTTGAAGCTCAAAAAGCTTTTAAGGAAAATCACCATTTCCAATTCACTTTGATTTCAGACCCTAAGAAGACTGTAGTTAGTGCATTTGGTGTTCCAACACACTCAATTCCTGTACTAGGTGAAATCGCAAGTCGCCAAGCTTTTCTAATTAAAAATGGTGTTATTATTTGGGCTGACTACAAAGCATCTACAAAGAAACAAGCTGAAGATGTCTTAAAAGTTCTGTCAGAACAAAAAAGTTGATAGATTTACGATTGAGGTACCATGCGTGCTAAACGTTGTACACGCACTTTATCTACACGCCTGCGGTCCATTTCCGATACTTCAAATTTAAAATCCTGCCATTCGAAAGAATCTCCAACTGATGGAATTCTTCCAAAATGCGTGAGTACATAACCACCGAGTGTTTTGTACTCAGCTTCATTTTCATGGGGTAAAACTGTACCTTGTATGCCAAGGAGTGTTTTTAGTTCCGTAATCGAAAGTGTAGCATCAACTAACCACGTTCCATCTTCTTGTGTTTTAGTAGTAGATTGATTGGTGCGACCTGGTTCAGGTAGATCACCAACGATGGCTTCAAATACATCGATTAGTGTAACCAGCCCTTGTACCGCTCCAAATTCATCGACCACAATGGCAACATGTCGTCCTGTTTTTTTGAAGCGTTCTAACATTTGCATCGCAGTTGTGTCTTCAGATACAAATAACGGTGAAATCAGTAGGTTCTTAAGCTGCGTAGGAAGTCCAATAGCCGAATGTGCCCATAATGCTTTAACAGCAACCATTCCCACGATTTGATCTCTGCTACTGTGATATACAGGAAAGTAAGAGTGTCCACTAGTTACAATTTTTCTCCAATTAGTTTCCTCAGGGTCATCAATATTTAAAAATATAATCTTTGGCCGAGGAGTCATTATCGATGTGACGAAAAGTTGATCCAGAGCAAGCACGCCCTCTACCATTTCTTTCTCAGCACGTTGAAACACCCCTGCGTGTAGACCTTGTTCAACAAGTGCCCTGACTTCATCGTCACCAACCGCTTCAGAAGCTGGACGTGGTTTAACGCGCAGTAGTTTAGTAATCGTTAGTGTGGCAATTTCTAAAATTTTTAAAAATGGCGCTGCTAACCAAGCTAGCGCTTTCATAAAACCTGCCAGTGTTTTTGCTACTTGTTCAGGATAGGCTACACCAATTCGTTTAGGTACTAGCTCGCCGAACAATATCATCAATGCCGATAGTCCAACAGTTACAGCAACATAAGCTAACACCCAAGCAACCGGAATTGATACCGTATGCTCTACAAGAAGTGTTTGAATTTGCTCTGCTAGTCCTGCCCCTCCTAAAACACCCGCTATCGTTCCTGAAAGAGTTAACCAAAATTGTACAAGTGCTAAAAAACGCGTCGGTTGCTCTGCAAGACTAAGCGCTTGATTCGCTTTATCATCTCCACGAAGTGCCATTTGTTTTAGGCGAGATTTACGCGCAGAAACCACGGCTGTTTCAGCCATGGCAAGAACCCCGTTGGCTAAAACCAACAGGGCTAAGATAAGCAGCTCGGTTGGAAGACTTAGCATGTTAAGCACTATAGCACATCACCCTACCTAAGCAATACCTGTAACAAAGAGTCTATTGCGCTTATTTGTTAACTCTGCCACATCTTTTCATATGGATTCGCTGCAACCCCAAGCTGCTGCAACAAAAAGAAAACCTAATTTTGCAATCAGTACCGGTTTACGCTCCTACTTATCGCAGTACAGGCGAGAACGAAAGCTACCTGTCACCTATGAGCGTCTACGCAATTTCACTGAAGCTATTCCTTTAGTAGACAGCGATGGGAAAAATACGCTCTGGGAAACGGTTATTTACCGAGCTGAAGAAATGTTAGCGCTCAACGAGGCATTAAAACAAGTTTATGCGATTTTAAAAGTTGATGGAGATAAATCAGTCGTGAGTCACTTGTATGTTGACCGCGTTGATTTTTGTACATTTGGAAATTCTACTCCGTTTAGAATTCGTATAGTTAATGCCTATAACGATAACCAAGACTATTTCTATGTTAAGAAAGCCGATGCATCACGTGTGTACGGATTAGAACTTGAACATTTACTATCCCCTAATCGTCTTAATTTTTTAACAGACGGCTCTACTCTTGTAGAAGAACATATTCCAGGGCTTCCAGGAGATGTTTTTACAAACCAGTGGCTTAAGCGACCAGAGTTACGGCCTGTACGTGTTGCAAAAGAATTAGTTAAATTTAATGAACGTTGCTTCGTTCGTTTATTAGGAGACATGCGTTCATATAATTTTGTATGCGTTGTAACACCTGATTTTGAAGATACCCAGATAAGAATCCGAGCGATGGATTTCGATCAACAATCTTACGATGGGCGTTTAAATTTTTACTTACCTCAATTTTTTAAAGAAAATTCTCAATTAGCTATTTATTGCACAAAGCAACTGCGTCCAGAAACACACAAACAATATATTAGAGAAGAACAGACTTTAATTTTGCAGCGTGCTGAATTAGCAGCTGTTCGTTTGGCAAAACTGCTTGAACCCATGTGTGTGGATGAGATTTCAACATCAGACCGAGTTACACTGTTGCGAGATTCACTCGGCGAGCACTACAAAAGAAAAGAATATGAAATCTGTAATTCAATGGGTGCACTCGTAAGAGAAAATATTGAGTCTATTAGACTTAATCTTGGAGAACCGGTACCGCGATTTATTCCCTGAAGCTTAATCAATTCTACCTTCGTCGAAATCAATTAAGTCAGGAACACTTTTAATTTGTCCTGCCCTATCTGCACAACCCATTGCGGTCAGCGCTTCGAGTAAAAACTTTTGCCCCTCCTCAGTCATACCCTTTTGAACGAGCTCCCTATTCCACACAGAAGCTCTTACGTCTTTTGGAAAAAAACTAAATAGCTTTCGATCAAGATCTGCATCATCAACTGCGCTGTGAACAGCTTGTTCAACCTTAGCAGGATCGACTCCTAAATGCATACTGAGGAAACGATCGAGTCCCCTTTTATAATTTTTAGCGTAACTTGCTGGTAAAGATCCGTGTGCCTTAACATAGCGACACTTCGCTATAAAGCGCGGCAAATATAAAAGCCCAGTTGCTGGATGAGGTATGTAAGGTGAAGGCAAACACGTTAAGACTTCACCTGTTGATCCAGGAATTGGTTTAGAGCCCATGTTGCTAATATAAACTTAGGCTAATAAATAAAACGATTCGAAATTTACGGCACTCTGTTTTTAGCAGAGTGCCATACGTTTAAACTAAATCGGTTACACCCATGAGGTATCGATCGCACTCACGTGCTGCACCACGACCTTCATTGATAGCCCAAACCACAAGACTTTGACCACGGCGGCAATCGCCAGCTGCAAAGACGCCTTTAATGTTTGTAGCGAATTGATCGTATTCAGCTTTGATGTTGCTACGAGCATCAACAGATAAACCGATCTCTTTGAGTAATGCTTGCTCAGGTCCCGTAAAGCCCATCGCGATAAGAACTAATTGAGCAGGAAGAACTTGTTCACTACCTGGTTCTTCAACTGGTGTGAATTGTCCTTTGTCATTTTTCTCCCAGCGAATTTTGACCGTCACGATTTCTTTTACTTGGCCTGAACTATCGCCAACTAATTTCTTAACGGTTGTAAGATAAACGCGTGGATCTGCACCAAACTTTGCTGCTGCTTCCTCTTGGCCGTAGTCCATACGATAAATCTTTGGCCATTCTGGCCATGGATTATCTTTAGTACGCTCTAATGGAGGCTTTGGTAAAATTTCAATTTGTATCACCGAATTACAGCCTTGGCGAATTGAAGAACCTACGCAGTCAGTTCCTGTATCACCACCACCGATAACGATAACATCTTTACCAGCAGCAGAGATTGAAGCTTTCTTAGGATCACCAGCTAAGACCGCCTTAGTGTTTCCACCTAGGTATTCCATCGCGAAATGAACGCCTTTTAAAGAACGTCCTTCGATTGGTAGATCACGTGGTTGAGTAGCACCTACGCAGAGAATTGTTGCATCAAATTCTTTTAAGAAAATCTGAGGCTCTACATTATCTCCTACGTTTGCGTTACAGATAAATTTTACACCTTCTTGCTCGAGAAGTTTAATACGACGAAGTACGACTTCTTTTTTATCGAGCTTCATGTTTGGAATACCGTACATGAGTAAACCACCTGGACGATCAGCACGCTCAAATACGGTTACTGAATGCCCTGCTTTGTTGAGTTGAGCAGCAGCAGCAAGTCCTGAAGGACCTGAACCGATAACTGCAACTTTTTTGCCGGTACGCGTAGCAGGAGCTTCTGGATTAATCCATCCCTCATCCCAACCCTTATCAACAATTGAACATTCAATATTCTTAATTGTTACAGGAGGATTGTTCATGCCTAATACGCATGAACCTTCACAGGGAGCCGGACATACTCTTCCTGTGAATTCAGGAAAATTATTCGTACGATGAAGACGATCAAGCGCTTCGTGCCAGAGGCCACGGTAAACAAGATCGTTAAATTCAGGGATAAGGTTGTTGATAGGACAACCTGCAGCCATACCGCTAATTAATTTACCTGTATGACAGAAAGGAACTCCGCAATCCATACAGCGAGCACCCTGCTTACGCAGTTTGTCTTCTTCCATATGGTGGTGGAATTCATTCCAGTCCTTGATGCGTTCTAACGCAGCGCGGTCTACAGGAAGCTCCCTAAGATACTCAATAAATCCAGTTGGTTTGCCCATCGTTTAAAGTAGGTTGAGGGTTATTTAGTCACTGATTACTTACCAGCAGCACGAGCTGATTCTCTTACGTTTTCTTCGAATGCTGCTAAGATAGCATCATCTCCCTTAAGACCACGTTCTTCAACGCGGCGAATAGATTCGAGGACCTTCTTGTAGTCCTTTGGCATAATTTTAACAAAACAAGGTAACATCTTATCCCACTGATCTAGGACATATTTTGCTTTGTTACTCTTTGTATAAGTTAAATGACGTTCAATGATCGTCTTTAATTCTGCTACGTCTGCTGGAGCTTGTACTTTTTCAATACCAACCATTTCAGCATTAACGCGTTTAGCGAAGTCACCCTTTTCATCTAAGACATAGGCAACACCACCAGACATGCCTGCAGCAAAATTGCGTCCTGTTGAACCAAGAATAACTACACGACCACCGGTCATGTATTCGCATCCATGATCCCCTACAGATTCCACAACAGCAGTAACACCACTGTTACGTACGCAGAAACGTTCACCAGCCATACCATTGATGTAAACTTCACCACTGGTAGCACCATAGAGTGATACATTTCCGACAATAATGTTATCTTCAGCTTTAAATGAAGATTTTTCTGGTGGATAAACAATTAGTTTACCGCCTGATAATCCTTTGCCGATATAGTCATTAGCATCACCTTCTAAGAAGAAGGTCATACCCTTAGGTAAGAATGCGCCGAAGCTTTGACCAGCAGAACCTTGGAAGTGAATACGAATTGTATCTTCAGGTAAACCTGCTGCGCCATACTTACGTGTCACTTCGCTACCAGTAATAGTACCAGTAACGCGATTCACATTACGTATTGGCATCTTAGCGACAACTTTTTCGCCACGCTCAATAGCTGGTTTGCAAAGATCAAGAATCGTAGACAAATCGAGCGACTTATCTAAACCGTGATCTTGTTTAATTTGGCAATAACGACCGACTGAGTCATCTACATCAGGACGATAAAGGATGTTACTAAAATCTAATCCTTTAGCTTTCCAATGAGTAATCGCCTTTCTTGGTTCTAGACGATCAACACGTCCAACCATCTCGTCGATTGTTCTAAATCCAAGTTTAGCCATTGTTTCACGCATATCTTCAGCAATAAAGCGCATGAAGTTGATTACGTGTTCAGGTTGGCCTGAGAAACGTGCACGAAGTTGTGGATCTTGTGTAGCAACACCTACTGGACATGTATTGAGATGGCAAACGCGCATCATAATACATCCGGAAGCAACAAGTGCCGTTGTCGCGAAACCAAATTCTTCAGCACCAAGTAGTGCTGCAATGACTGCGTCACGACCCGTTTTTAACTGGCCGTCTGTTTCAACTGCAATACGACTACGTAGATTATTTAGAACGAGTGTTTGATGTGTTTCTGCAAGACCAAGTTCCCAAGGTAAACCTGCATGAACAATAGATGTTTGAGGCGAAGCACCAGTACCACCGTCATAACCACTAATTAGCACAACATCGGCATGTGCTTTAGCAACACCTGCTGCAATAGTTCCAACACCTACTTCAGCAACGAGCTTAACGCTGATACGCGCATGTCTGTTACTATTTTTGAGGTCGTGAATTAATTCTGCTAAGTCTTCGATCGAATAAATGTCATGGTGAGGTGGTGGTGAAATTAATCCCACACCTGCCGTTGTGTGACGTGTTTTAGCAACCCATGGATAAACTTTACTTCCTGGGAGCTGACCACCTTCACCTGGCTTTGCACCTTGTGCCATTTTAATTTGAATTTCGCGCGCATTGACGAGGTATTCGCTCGTTACACCGAAACGACCTGAAGCAACTTGCTTAATGGCTGAATTCTTAGAATCGCCATTAGCCATTGGCTTAAAGCGTTCTGGATCTTCACCACCTTCACCGGTGTTGCTCTTACCACCGATACGATTCATTGCGATAGCAAGATTTTCGTGCGCTTCCTTTGAAATAGAACCATATGACATAGCGCCTGTTTTGAAGCGCTTCATAATTGATTCTGCAGATTCTACTTCTTCTAACGGAATTGAAGTGCCTTCCTTAAATTCAAGGAGACTTCTTAAAGTACATAGCTTCTTTGACTGATCGTTAATTTGGTTAGCGTAGTCTTTATATGCAGCAGTACTTCCTGTGCGAACTGCTTTGTGAAGCTTGTGAATTGATTCTGGAGTAAAGAGGTGAGCTTCACCGTCATTTCTCCATTGATACAAGCCTCCTGACTGTAGAACAGTTTCGTTTGAATTAGCTAAACGTGGAGCAAATGCATCGTGGTGACGTGCTAACACTTCTTGTGCAATAACGTCTAAACCGATACCGCCAACGCGTGAAGCAGTGCCTGTGAAATAATGATCAATTACGTCGCGGCGTAAGCCAAGCGCTTCAAACACTTGAGCACCGCGGTAACTCTGGATCGCTGAAATACCCATCTTGGACATGACTTTAATCACACCCTTGGCCCCAGCTTTCACCATGTTCTTACATGCTGTCTTATGATCAACGCCTGTGATTAAACCGTCGCGGATCATGCCGTCGATTGTTTCGAAAGCAACGTATGGATTAATTGCACTACATCCGTAGCCAATGAGCAGTGAGAAGTGATGAACTTCGCGCGCTTCACCTGTTTCAAGTACGAGACTTGCGCGAGTACGCAGACCTTCACGAATTAAGTAGTGATGTAAGCCAGCGATAGCTAGTAGCGCTGGAACGGGAGCAAATTCACTATTAACACCACGGTCGGAAAGAATAAGTACATTAATGTCTTCTTCTTCGATCATGCGGCGTGCAATTGCACACAACTCTTCGAGTGATTTAGCTAAACCTTTCTCACCGCGGCTTACGCGGAATAAAATTGGTAATACACCAACTTTAAGTCCTGGTAAATTTTGACGACGTAATTTTGCGAATTCTTCGTTTGTTAATATTGGCCACTTAAGCTCAACGCGGCGGCAAGCAGAAGGTTGTGGGTTAAGCAAGTTTCCTTCAGAACCTAGACGTGTTTCTGCTGAAACAACGATTTCTTCACGAATACAATCGATTGGAGGATTTGTTACCTGCGCAAATAATTGTTTAAAATAATCGTAAAGTAAACGTGGCTTATTTGAAAGGACTGCAAGAGCTGCGTCATGACCCATTGAGCCAATTGCTTCAGCTCCATCTTTAGCCATAGGAGCTAAGATCGTGCGTTCATCTTCAAATGTATAACCGAATGCAACTTGCCGTTGTAGTAAGGTCTTGTGATCTGGCGCAGGAACTTCTGGCGCATCATCAATATCATCTAAATGAACAAGATGATCGTTTAGCCACTGACGGTATGGTCTTTCGGATGTGAACTTTTTCTTTAATTCAACATCGTCAACAATACGGCCTTGTGTCGTATCTACTAAGAACATACGGCCTGGTTGTAGACGTCCCTTTTGTACTACGTTTTCAGGATCGACTTCAAGAACACCAGCTTCAGAAGCCATAATAATACGATCGTCTTTAGTTACGTAGTAACGTGAAGGACGAAGACCATTGCGATCTAAGATAGCTCCAATTTGATTACCGTCTGTAAATACAATAGATGCTGGACCATCCCATGGTTCCATTAAGCATGAGTGATATTGATAGAACGCTTTACGTTCATCATCCATGGATTCGTTGTTCGACCATGGCTCAGGAATCATCATCATCATCGCATGTGATAATGGACGTCCTGCGAGCACTAATAGCTCGAGTGTATTATCAAACATACCTGAGTCACTACTGTTAGGATTAACAATAGGAAGAATCTTCTTAATATCTTCTCCGAAAAGTTCGGATTCAAAAAGTGCTTCACGAGCACGCATCCAATTTACATTGCCGCGCACTGTATTGATTTCACCATTATGCGCAATGTAGCGATATGGATGAGCGCGTTCCCAACTTGGGAATGTGTTTGTACTAAAGCGTGAGTGAACAATCGCAAGTGCTGTTTCTAGACCTGGTTCTAAAAGATCTGTAAAATAGCTATCGAGCTGCTCAGTTAATAACATTCCTTTATAAATAAAGGTTTTGTAAGAAAGACTTACTGAGTACCAGTATTCTGCACCATCTTGTGTTGATGCGCGAATTTCTTGATAAGCTCTTTTACGAATAACGTAGAGTTTACGCTCAAACGCCATTGCGTCTTTTAAATCTGGATTACGTCCGATGAAAACCTGACGCGCAAATGGTTCACTCGCTTTTGCTGTTTCACCTAAGGATGAATTATCAGTTGGAACTGTTCTCCAACCTAAAAATATTTGGCCTTCAGATTGTACGAGCTGTTCGAAGCGTTCTTCTAAACGGCGACGCTTAATTCTATCTTTTGGTAAGAATACAATACCGCTACCATACCACTCTGGCTCAGGAAGTGTGATACGTGCTTTTGTGCAAACATGTTTAAAGAAGCTGTGCGGCATTTGCATGAGAACGCCTGCACCGTCACCGGTGTTAGGTTCACAGCCAGCTGCGCCACGGTGATCCAAATTTTTTAAAATCTGGATAGCTTGTTTTAGAATCGCATTCGATTTTCGTCCTTTGATGTCAGCCACAAAGCCGACGCCGCATGCGTCGTGCTCAAATTGTGGATCATAGAGACCTTGCTTTGCAGGAAGGCCTAAGCCCTTAGAGGACTGTTTCGACTGTTCTGTGCTAGTATGCATCGGTGTAAGTGCGCAAAAAAGGCCGGCGACGGATTGTGGGCCGGCCTCTCAAAAAAGATTTGTTGAAAGATTCCGGCTCTTCAAAAGAAGCGGACTGTTTTAGTTGCCATTTTCGCGTGCTCTTCATCAGAGCAGCCAGAGTTTGTAGAAACGTCTGTTGCTGTGGCTGTTGGTTTAACAAGATCGTTACTGAGTAAGTAGTTTTCTACTTCTTCTCCAGAAATATCAGCTAACATTACGCCATCGATTTCTACACAAGGAGAAAGAGGTTGTCCTGATTTTCTAACCATTTCTGCGTAGTTTTCGCGATTATTGATGATATCAATATCTTCATAGGCTAAGTTATACTTGCGCATTATAGCACGTACGCCGTTTGACCAGCCACATGATGGTTTTAGATATGCCTTGATATTCATAAGCGGATATGAGCAGACGAAAAAATCGTTTTAATGTATAGAGTTGATCGACCCAGGTGCAAGTATTGTCTTCGAATTTTTCATATTAGATGGCTAAAAGTTATTCACATTTTCTTCGCATGTAGCCTAACCCGTACCAACACCAAATATTTTAACTTGGCTTTTATCCTAGCACATGTGCTTTAGATTCTTTATCACAGAAATATGAAAGTTCTCGTCACCGGTGCAGCCGGTTTCATCGGTCACCAAGTAGTCCACCGTCTCTCAGAGTCAAATCGGTGTGAAGTGTTAGGCGTTGATAACCTCGGTGACTATTACGACGTAAACTTAAAGAAGGCACGCCTAGCAAAACTTGAAAAATTTGAGGATTTTAGGTTCATTCAGGCTGATTTTGCAGATGCTGGTAAATTTACAGGACTCGTAGATCACTTTAAGCCCGATTATGTCGCTCATTTAGGTGCTCAACCAGGTGTCCGTTACAGTGTAGAAAACCCTGGAGCCTATGTTCATAGTAATTTAATTGGATTCGCTAATGTTTTAGAGGCATGCCGTAAAACACCCCCTAAGCATATTATTTACGCTTCAAGCAGCAGCGTTTACGGTGCTGGAGCAAAGGCACCTTTCAAAGAAGAGAGTGATACAAATCAGCCAACCTCATTCTACGGTGCTACTAAAAAAAGTAATGAGCTTATGGCTCATAGTTATGCACTTACGCATGGACTAAAGATCACTGGCTTAAGGTTTTTTACCGTTTATGGGCCATGGGGACGCCCAGATATGGCTCCAACTCTGTTTTCAAAAGCTATCTCGGAGGGAAAACCGGTTCGATTATTCAATGAGGGGAAAAACTTAAGGGATTTTACATATATAGATGATATTGTTGATGGTGTGGTTCGCGCCCTACTCTATCCAATCGATGAGGCTAAGGCACTTCCGTTAGGACCCTCTCGTATTTTCAACTTAGGTCATAATCGTCCTATAGAAACCATTCTATTTGTAAGAATGCTTGAGCAACTCCTAGGGAAAAAGGCCAACTTGGAACTATTACCACCCCAACCTGGTGATATGTTTGAAACCTGCGCGGACCTAGAGAGGGTAAAAGAGCACATTCATTACAGTCCGAAGGTACCTTTAGAAACCGGCTTAGCTCGTTTTGTTGAGTGGTATAAAGAATACTACAAAATATAGCTTTGCACAGAGCCTTTGCGATCACTTGCTATTATATAAGATAGGGGTTTCTTGACGACTTGTCTTGCCTCGGGCCGGATTCACTCAAACGTTTAGGTACACCTATCATTAATTCGACTAAAAATTAAATCGTATTTCGTATGTCAAAATCATCCGCTTCCAAAGAATCCAAAGAGTCCGCAGAGAAGAAGTCCGCTGCTCCTGCGGTAGACCAATCTGCTAGAAAAAATGTCGATTTAGCTCTGAGCGCTATTACTAAACAATTTGGTGAAGGCACCATCATGCGTATGGGTGATGCGCATAAAATGAAAGTAGACACCCTATCAACCGGCTCTCTTGCTATAGATTTAGCCCTAGGCGTAGGTGGCTTACCTCGTGGTCGTATTATGGAAATTTACGGCCCTGAATCCTCTGGTAAAACAACGTTTTGTTTAAGTGTTATTGCTGAAGCTCAGCGCAACGGCGGATTAGCAGCCTTTATCGATGTTGAGCACGCCTTAGATCCTAAATACGCTAAAGTAGTAGGTGTTAACCTAGATGATTTACTGGTTTCCCAACCAGATAGCGGTGAAGACGCTCTTAATATTACTGAAACACTGATTCGTTCAGACGCAATTGATGTGATTGTTTTAGACTCGGTAGCAGCTCTCATTTCCAAACAAGAACTCGATGGGCAGATGGGTGATGCAACCGTTGGCTCTCAAGCTCGTTTAATGAGCCAAGCTATGCGCCGTCTCACCGCTGTAGTAAGCAAAACAAAGTGTATCTGTATCTTTACCAACCAGATACGTGAAAAAATCGGTGTTATGTTTGGTAGCCCAGAAACAACTCCTGGTGGTAGAGCGCTTAAATTCTTCTCTAGTATTAGAATAGATATCCGCCGTAAGGATCAAATTAAGACCCCAGACGGTAAGGTTATTGGAAATAGAACTAAGATTAAGGTAGTAAAGAACAAGGTAGCTCCTCCATTTACTGAGTGTGAATTTGATATCATGTATGACGAAGGTATCTCTCGCACAGGCTCCATCATAGACCTAGGAATTGAACATAAAGTGTTGGATAAGAAGGGGTCATGGATCGCATACCAAGGTGAATTAATCGGCCAAGGCCGTGATGCAGCTAAGCTAACTTTAAGAGAAAAACCAGAATTAGCCGCTAAGCTAACGAAGGAAATTCTCGCTAAAGTAACCATCACCCCTGGTTCAACGATAGCAGCAAGTGCTGCTGAATAAGTACTGCGCTAACTGGATACGATCCAGTTAGCATGCGTATGGCTCAATCGCTAGATACCATTGCTGCTATCGCTACACCCACGGGTAGTAGCGCTTTAGCAATTATCCGCGTTTCTGGACCTGAAGCCCTACCCCTTGCAAAACTGTTTTTGGATGAAAATCCTAAACCTCGTTTTGCTACGTATCATGACTACAAAGATAAAACGGGGGTAACGGTTGATGATGTCGTTTTTACCTTTTACCCAGAAAAAAACTCTGCAACAGGTGAGCATGTTTTAGAAATTTCATGCCACGGAAATCCTTACATTACTCAGCGCATCTTAAGTGATTTGCTCGAACGCGAATGTCGCTTAGCAGAACCCGGTGAATTTACGCGCCGTAGTTTTTTAAATGGCAAAATTGATTTAAGCCAAGCTGAGGCAGTGATGGATATTATCTCTGCAAGAAGTGAAAGAGCACTTGCAGCAGCTAATCGTCAACTCAGAGGCGGCTTAGCCCGTCACATGAAGCCGCTCGTTGACGAGCTAGTCATGGCAATTGCTACCGTTGAAGCGTATATCGATTTCCCGGAGGAAGATCTTCCCCAGGAAGATAAACAAAGAATAAAAAACTATATTAGCGCAGTACTTGAAGGATCAGTACAACTGCTCGCGACACAGCGCTACGGAGATTTATTACGCGACGGAATGCGAACGGTTATTGTCGGTGAACCTAACGCAGGAAAGAGTTCCCTACTCAATCGTTTGATTGGAAAAGATCGTGCTATTGTTAGTCCACAAGCAGGAACAACGAGAGACTTTTTAGAGGAACGCATAATCGTTGGTCCTCACTGTCTACGCTTAGTGGATACAGCTGGTTTAAACATTAATCCTGATCCGATTGAAAAACTGGGAATCGATAAAACAATCGAATGTATCGAATCGAGTGATATTATTCTCTTTGTCATTGATGCTACAAAGCCCGCACCAAAAATAGATTCGCGTATCATAAACTATATTAGCAAGGACACTACCCTTGTTGTTTATAATAAAACCGATTTGTTAGAAACCGCTTTGCCTGCACCAGCGATTAATAAAGACATTAGTTCTGTTTTAGTTTCTGCACATACCGGCAAAGGAATCGATTCACTCAAAGCGTGGATTATTTCTAAAGCAGATAGCATGCAACCAGCTTCACAAGAAGATGCTGTATTTATAAATGCACGTCATGCACACGCTTTATCTCAAGCACAGAGCTGCTTACGAGATGCACTGACTAAACTTACTACAAACACTCCAACCGAATTGCTCGCGAGTGATTTGCGTGGCGCCTTAAGTGCACTTGGCGAAATTTCAGGACACATTGATAACGAACAAATATTGGATCGTTTATTCGCTTCATTTTGTATCGGAAAATAGCGCTTCAAAAGCGGTTAAGAAAAATTAAATCGGTGTGATTGCACTGTGGCGTAGGTGTTGCAAGCTGCACAACTAATCGTATTCGATACATAGAGCCTAATGTGGCTTCATATACTAAGCTTTTTTCGGTTTAGTTGACGATTTTTACATTATACGCACTTAAATTTCATAATACATTGATATACAACAAGATACCATTCGACGTTATCGTATGTGGAGCTGGACACGCTGGTGTTGAAGCTGCGCTAGCTGCTGCACGCATGGGAGCCTCTACTCTACTACTCTCTGGTAATATTGATACGATAGCTCAGATGAGTTGTAATCCTGCTATCGGTGGTCAGGCCAAAGGTCAGATGGTTCGGGAAATTGATGCCTTAGGCGGTGAAATGGGGATCAACACGGATTTGACTGGAATTCAATTTAGATTACTCAATGAATCCAAGGGTCCAGCTGTGCAATCCCCTCGTGCTCAATGTGATAAGAAAGCTTATCAGTTTAGATTAAAGCATACTTTAGAGCTACAAAAGAACCTACAAATATTCCAAGCAACGGTAACGGGGTTAATTTTTAAAGATGGTAAAGTTGTAGGATGCCGCACCAATCTAGATATAGATTTTATTTCTCACACAGTCGTTATTACAACCGGTACCTTTCTGCGTGGTCTCATGCATATAGGCAGTAATAAGAATGAAGGCGGACGATTAGGAGACTTTAGCGCTAAGTCCCTATCCTCTAGTCTAATTGAAGCCGGTATTGAGCTCGAACGTTTAAAGACCGGCACCCCACCTCGTATTTTAGGTCGCAGCATTAACTTCTCTAAACTTGAAGAGCAAAAAGGTGACGCTAAGCCAACCCTGTTTGCATTCCATGATACGCGTGATTCCGAAGATATGTTCCACGTGGAACATTCGCGTGAAACGCGCTTAGGCTGGCAACCTGGTAGTGAACAAATCTCATGCTGGATTACCTACACATCACCCGAAACGGCTATAATAGTTAGGGATAACCTTCATAAATCGGCGATGTATAGCGGTGAGATCGAGGGTGTCGGTCCTCGCTATTGTCCAAGCATAGAAGATAAGTTCGTACGTTTTGCTGATAAGTCTAGGCATATGCTTTTCCTGGAACCCGAAGGTAGATCTACCAACGAGTACTACATCAACGGACTGTCTACATCACTTCCTTTCGACGTTCAGCTAGATATGGTACACAGTATTCCAGGACTTGAAGAAGCGGTGTTATTGAGACCCGCTTACGCTGTAGAATATGACTTCGCTCAACCAACTCAGTTATATCCGTCATTGGAGTCTAAAAAGGTAGAAAACCTGTTTTTAGCAGGACAGATTAACGGAACCTCTGGTTATGAAGAAGCAGCTTCACAAGGTCTGATTGCGGGGGTTAATGCCGTACAAAAGGTTAGGGGAGCTGATCCCTTAATTATGAAACGACATGAATCTTATATAGGTGTGCTTATAGATGATTTAGTCACTAAAGGTACTAATGAACCATATCGTATGTTTACGAGCAGGGCAGAGCACCGCTTACTGTTTAATCATGGTAGCGCTGAACTACGTTTACTTCATCATGCTAAAAAACATAAACTATTGTCTGATAACAGAATAAAAAAGATAGAAGAGAAACAAAAAACCATCCAGAAATGGATTTCTTACTTTGAAGAAACAACTACCAAAGGAGGAAAATGGGCAGAGCACATGCGTCGCCATGATGAATCCGTTAAGTTACCTTCAGAATTTTTAGCTGAATCAGAAGCCGTACAGTCTGAAGTTACATATCGTGTTGTATATCAAGGATATCTAGACCGTGAGCAGCGTCAGATATTGAAGCTAGATAATGTTGAGAAGATTAAACTGCCTTCTGACATTAACTTCTTGAATATCAGAGGTTTAAGAAAAGAAAGCGCTCTGAAATTGAACGACCTCAAACCTCAAAATCTAGGGCAGGCTAGCCGCATTAGTGGGGTTAACCCTGCAGACATTAGTATTTTGATGATTTATCTAGAATCTAACAGGGGGGGTAAAAACCGTGACGGAGCTACAGAAACTAACGCCTGAATACCTAGAAATCGTTAATGCAAGAAGGGTCGGCCTTACCAACTGGATAGAAGACTCCCTTAAAGGTGTTAAAAATATCGTTTGGGAAGTAGGTTGCGGACACGGTCACTTTTTAACTGCGTATGCAGAAGAAAATCCAGACTTGGTGTGTGTTGGATTAGATATTGAAAAAGATCGCATAAAGCGGGCTAACAAAAAGAAATCACGCGCAAAACTCACGAATCTACATTTTTTACACGCCGACGCTTTTGATTTTATGGCAACACTGCCGGATAAAATTACTTTCAGCGCGGTGTATGTTTTATTTCCCGACCCTTGGCCAAAACGTAGACATCACAAGAATCGTATCATGCAGCCTGAGTTTATTGAAGCTGTATCAAAAAAAATAATGCCTAAAGGTCGTTTGTATTTTCGTACAGATTACAAACCTTATTACGATGCTGCGTATAATTTTGTACTTTTAGAAAAACAATTAAAGGTTACCGAAGACCCGTGGCCTTTTGATAAAGAAACTGTTTTTCAACTACGCTCAAAAGGGTACAATTCCATTAACGCTGTTAAACAATAATGAATCGCTCAGAATCGTTACAAAAAATAAAAAACGCTTCTGAGCCTTTTGATATTTTAATTATAGGCGGTGGAGCGACAGGACTTGGCGCTGCAGTAGATGCAGCATCACGTGGTCACCGGGTTGCACTAATTGAACAATATGATTTTGCAAAAGGGACATCGAGTAAATCGACCAAGTTAGTTCACGGTGGTGTTCGATATTTAAGACAGGGAAATATTTCACTCGTACTCGAAGCGTTACGCGAACGAGGAAGACTAACACGCAACGCACCACATCTTGTACATGACCTTGCTTTTGTAATTCCAAACTACAGTTGGTGGGAAGGTCCGTTTTATGGTGTTGGAATGAAAGTCTATGACCAGTTAGCAGGAAAACTTGGTTTATCACCATCCAAGATGCTAAGCAAAAAAGAAACGTTGGATTTAATTCCAACAGTCGAAACAGAAAATTTAGTTGGTGGGGTAGTGTATCATGACGGCCAATTCGATGATTCGCGTCTTGCAATTAACTTAGCTCAGACTGCAGAAAATCTTGGCGGTGTATTAATCAATTACTGTGAAGCAAAAGGTATAATTAAAGAAAATGGATCAGTAAGTGGGGTAGAGGTGCGCGATACAGAAACCGGCTCTGAATTTTGTGTTAAAGCAAAGTGCGTTATAAATGCGACTGGAGTATTTGTTGATAAAATACGTTTATGGGATGACGCATCAGCTCAAACAATGGTGACCGTTAGCCAAGGTATTCACATCGTTTTACCAAAAAAATTCTTGCCGGGTAATGCAGCAATCATGGTACCCAAAACGGCGGATGGCCGTGTTTTATTTGCAGTACCGTGGCACGATCATGTGGTTGTCGGAACTACAGATACTCCCATCGATCATTCAAGTATCGAGCCCAGGGCTCTCAGTAGTGAACGTGATTTTGTTATGGAACACGCAAAGAAGTACCTATCTAGCGATCCATCTGATTCTGATGTACTGAGTGTTTTTGCCGGCTTACGCCCACTAGTTAAAGCAGCAGGTACTGCCGGAACTGCAGCATTATCACGTGATCATACAATAGTCGTTTCCGAAAGCGGCTTAATAACAATAACAGGCGGCAAATGGACAACTTACCGAAAAATGTCGGAAGATGTTGTAGATCAAGCTGAAATGATTGCAGGTGTTGATAATAGGAGGTGCAATACAGAAGAGTTACACATCCATGGATATCGAAAGGTAGCACCCATAAATGATCGCTTCACTATATATGGTACAGATTCGGAGAAAATTGAGGCCCTAATAAAGACGGATTCCAGCCTAATTGTCCCAATTCATCCCTTATTGCCTTACCTTAAAGCAGAAGTTGTTTGGGCGGCACGTTTTGAAATGGCCAGAACAGTTGAAGATATTCTAGCGCGTAGAACACGTGCTTTACTACTAAATGCAAAGGCATCCATTGAGGCAGCCTCGTTAGTTGCAGAAATACTTGGTAATGAATTAGATAAAGATAAAACTTGGCGTGAATTTCAAATAAAACAATACACAGAACAGGCTAATGGATATATTTGGTAATTGTTTATATTTAAGTATTTATATAATTTAATAGTCTATTTTACTTATTTCAGTAAAGTTGACGTTCACCTATAAGTTACCGTGAGCACGGCCCCTTTCCCTCTAATTATATCAAAGTTTTATTACTTTTAGACTTTCAAGGGTTGACTGAGATAAGGTGGCTTGGCTTCGTTTATCCTTTCACCAGATCACTCGATCCACTTCACCAAAGTGCCATTACTTCGCATTAAAAATTTAACCTTTTTTGCACTGCCTTTTGTGGCAGCGCTACAAGCACATGCCGCTGAAAGCGGTGTGCCGCAACGCGCATCCCACCTGTTTCACATTGGACCACTTCCAATCAGCAACAGTATGGTTACAAGTTGGGTTGTTGCTTTAGTGATTATTTTAGCAATCCGTTTAGCTGCAGGAAAACCAAAGTTAAAACCAAGTGGTGGCCAAATCGTTGTAGAAACATTGGTACAAGGTATCTTAGATATCACTTCGCCAATTATTGGTGCCAAAGTAGCTAAGCATACGTTTCCCGTTTTAGTAGCTCTTTTCACGTTTATTTTATTACAAAACTGGAGCGGTTTATTTCCAGGTGTTGGAACAATAATGATTCAAGATCATGCAACACATACTTGGGAAGAATTAATCCGTCCTGGTAATGCTGATCTAAACATGACGTTTGCATTATCTATCGTCGCGTTTTTTGCGTGGTTGTATTTTATTATCCGTTACGCAGGTTTTGCTGCTATCTATAAAGATCTGTTTGGTAACAAAGCAGAAAAGTCTGAAGTTCCTTTTGTTTTATATCTAAGCCTATACGTAGTGTTCTTCTTGGTTGGTATCATAGAAATTGTATCAATCGTATTTAGACCTGTATCACTTTCGTTTCGTTTATTCGGAAATGTATTTGGTGGAGAAAACTTAATGCACTCCATGTCAGCTATATCTAAATGGGGTCTACCAATACCTTTCTACTTCCTAGAAATGTTAATTGGTTTTGTTCAAGCACTCGTCTTCACATTACTCGTCAGTGTTTATATTGGTCTAATTTGTAACCATGGCGATGACCACGCCGAGGAGGGCCACGGCCATCATTAATTTTTACACTGGGATCGTGCCAACGTGTGCGAGCAGTGAAACAAACAACAAGTAAATAAATAAAATATCATGAACATCATCGCTGAAGTATCAGGTAGCATTCAAGGCGCACTCGGTTGTATCGGAGCTGCACTTGGCGTAGCTTTTGTAGGAACAAAAGCTGTTGAAGCAGTAGGTCGCAATCCAGCTGCATCTGGTAAAATTCTAGTTCAGAGCATTCTTGGAATGGCTCTCGCAGAAGCAGTTGCATTCTACTCCCTATTCTTAGGTAAATAATTCACCGTAATTAGATCATGGTGGATTAAAGTTAATTTAATCCACCACATCTTTTTTTATTAAAATCCCATGAGTTCACCGCTGTTTTTATTAGCCGAAGCGTCCGGCGGAGTTACTGAGACGATAACCAAAATCATGACTGATTTCGGTGTCGATCTACCAAGCCTACTCGCACAAGTAATAAATTTTTCGCTCGTCGCATTCATACTATGGAGATTTGCGTTCAAGCCAATCATGGGGACCATTCAAGAGCGTCAAAAACAAATCGACGCTGGCCTTAAGTACGCTGAACAAATGAAAGCTGAACTTGATTCAGCTAAACAAACGAACGAACAGCAACTTAAAGAAGCACAAAACAAAGCTGCTCAAATCGTTGCTGACACACAAAAAGCTTCCAAAGAATTCGCTGATAAACAACAGCAAGAAGCAATCGAGAAAGCTAATGCTATTCTTTCAAAAGCACAATCTGCTATTGAACTCGAAAAGAAGAAGATGCTTGCAGAAGCACGCGCAGAAATTTCCCGCTTAGTAATCGCAACAACTCAAAAAGTTCTTGCTCGTGAACTCACTGATGCTGATCGCGCACGTTTTAACGATGCCGCAGCAAAAGAGCTTACTAACGTATAACACCAATGTCCGTTCAATCAAAAGCTGCTGAACAATTTGCACGCCAACTTTTCAAGTTGAGCGTAGTAGATGGCGCTGTATCACCAAACCAAGTCACTGGTGTATTACAATATATTGAAGCGCATAAGCCATCGAACGTTGTACTCGTATTGAAAGCATACAAACGTTTGATTGCAGCTGAGCTTTCACGTAGTGCAGCAGTTATTGAACACGCAGGTCCTATTTCAGAATCCATCCAAAACGCTATTGGTTCTGCATTAACCGCAAAACTTAAACGTCCGATAACAACAACAGTTAAAGCTAATCCTCAATTACTAGCAGGTATCCGTGTTAAAATTGGTGATGATGTTTTTGAATCTTCAGTAGCAAGCCAACTTACCAGCTTAGCTGAAAACGCTTAATTTAATTTTATAACCCACTTACGCGAATGAGCACAGTCCTTGAACAAATCGAACAGCAAATTGCTAAGCTATCCGCTAAAGCGGTACGCAAGAATACGGGAACAATCCGTACACTTGCAGACGGTGTCGCTAAAATCGACGGCCTCTCGGATGTGATGTACAACGAGATGGTACAGTTCCCTGGTGGAGCTATCGGCATCGCGCTTAACTTAGAAGACTCCGAAGTAGGATGTGTCGTTTTAGGTGACGTATCAAAACTTAAGGAAGGTGATGAAGTTAAGACTACAGGAAAATTATTATCAGTACCTGTAGGCAAAGCCCTTCTTGGACGTGCCGTTGATGCACTTGGACAACCAATTGATGGTAAGGGACCAATCGATGCTAAAGAAACATATCCAGTAGAAAAAATTGCTCCTGGTATCATCGAACGTAAATCGGTAACCCAACCTTTACTAACAGGTATCATGGCAATCGACTCCATGATTCCAATCGGTCGTGGTCAGCGTGAATTAATTATCGGTGACCGTGGTACAGGTAAAACAACGATCGCTGTAGATACTATTATCAATCAAGCGAAGATTAACAAAGTTGGTCTCGCATCAGGTGATCCAAAGTTCCGCCCTGTTTACTCAATTTACGTAGCTGTTGGTCAAAAGAATTCAAATATCGTACGTACAATTGCAGCGTTAGAAAACGCAGGCGCTTTAGAATACACGATTATCGTTGCTGCTCCTTCAGCAGATAACGCAGCTAATCAATACATTGCACCATACTCTGGTGCTGCAATGGGCGAGTGGTTCATGGAAAACAACATGGATGCTCTTATAGTATATGACGATCTTTCAAAGCACGCTGTAGCTTATCGTCAGATCTCTCTGATTTTAAAACGCCCATCTGGTCGTGAAGCTTATCCTGGTGACGTATTCTATCTACACAGTCGTCTTCTTGAACGTTCTGCACGTTTAGATGGAAAAGGTTCACTCACTGCTCTTCCAATCATTGAAACATTAGCAGGTGACGTATCCGCTTATATTCCTACAAACGTTATTTCTATTACAGACGGTCAAATCTTCCTTGAAACAGATTTATTCAATCAAGGTATTCGTCCTGCAGTTTCAGTTGGTCTTTCCGTTTCACGCGTAGGTTCAGCAGCTCAGCTCAAAGCAACTAAACAAGTCGCTGGTAAGCTAAAAGGTGAATTAGCTCAGTTCCGTGAACTAGCAGCATTCTCCCAATTCGGTTCTGATTTAGATGCTAAGACAAAATCTCAATTAGATCGTGGTGCACGTGTTGTAGAACTCTTCAAACAACCTGCGTTTAACCCAATCTCAATTGAACTCCAAGTTGTTACCTTGTGGGCAATGCAAAAGGGCTATTACGAAAACTTAGCACTAGCTAACGTAATGAATGCAGCAAGTTCACTACGCTCATACGTAACAACACGTCATGATGCACTATTAACAAAGATCCGTACAAAAGCTGCGCTAGACGCAGAAATCGAATCTGAATTAAAGAGTGCGTGCGATAGCTGGTTATCCACCTTCAAAGCATAAGATAACCTCCGCTTAAGCTCATGGCATCAACAAGAGACATCCGCCGACGCATCAAGTCGGTCAAGAATACCCGCCAGATAACAAAGGCGATGGAGCTTGTCTCAGCTTCTAAGATGAAAAAGGCCCAGCAAGCAGCACTTGCCGGTCGTCCTTATGCAAACTTAATGGCTGACATGCTTGCTGCATTGTCAGCACAGCTTGGTGAGTTAAACCACCCTTTCCTAGTTGAACGTCCAATTAAAACGCGCGGTATTTTATTAATCACGACAGACAAAGGATTATGCGGACCTTTAAATGCTAATTTATTCAAATTAGTATCTGAAATTAAAACTCCTGCTAAGTACTACGTAATTGGCAGAAAGGGTATGCAGTTCTTAGCTAGAACAAAGCGTGATCTAGTAGCCGATTTCCCTGTGCATGACCGCGTTCCTTTTAACGAAGTGCGTGCAGCAGCTGAGTTAATGGTAAAACATTTTACTGAAGGTCTTATTGATACAGTAGAAATTATCTACCCACGTTTTAAAAACACCTTAGTACAGGAACCTAAGTTACGTCCTGTTTTACCACTCCACTCACTCAGTGACTTTATTAAGTCGGATAGCTACACCAGCGGAAGTACAGGTGCTGCAACTAATGACGATAGAGAATTCCTTTTTGAACCTAATGCTAATGAGGTTCTCAGCTCTTTATTACCATTCTACGTAAACAACCAGATCTATCAGTTTGTTTTATCGGCAAAAGCATCTGAGCAAAGTGCTCGAATGGTTGCGATGAAAACAGCTAAGGATAACGCAACAAGCTTACTATCAGATCTTACACTTCAATATAACAAAGCGCGTCAAGCAGCGATCACCCAAGAAATTCTTGAAATCGCGGCTGCGTCATTCACCTCAAGTTAAATCACTATCCCTTTATCGCAATGAATACCGGCAAGATAACCCAAATCATCGGACCTGTTGTTGACGTCCAATTCGAAGAAAATGCTATTCCGCCAATTTACCAGGCGCTCTTCATTGAATTCCAAGTAGATGGACGCACTGAGCGTTTGACGCTCGAGGTTCAACAGCACTTAGGTGCAGGCCTTGCACGCTCCATCTCCATGTCCTCCTCAGAAGGATTAAAGCGTGGTATGAGCGTCATTGATACTGGTGGCCCAATTACGGTTCCAGTAGGTCAAAACGTTTTAGGACGTATTTTTAATGTAACAGGTGATCCAGTAGATGGTCGTGGTGAAGTTAAAGCAGACAAACGCTATCCAATTCACCGTGCTGCTCCAGCTTTAGTAGACCAAGACACAAAAGCAGACATTCTTGAAACTGGTATCAAAGTCGTCGATTTAATCTGTCCTTTTATTAAGGGTGGTAAAGTTGGTGCATTCGGTGGTGCTGGCGTAGGTAAAACCGTCGTCATCATGGAACTCATCAACAATATCGCTAAGGCACGTAGCGGCTTCTCAATCTTTGCCGGAGTAGGTGAGCGTTCACGTGAAGGTAATGATCTTTACCACGAAATGTCTGAAGCAGGCGTTATCGATCAAAAAGATCTAACGAAGTCCAAAGTAGCCCTTGTTTATGGACAAATGAATGAGCCACCAGGTGCTCGTATGCGTGTAGCGCTATCAGCGCTCGCTATGGCAGAATATTTCCGTGATGAGAAAAACCAAGACGTTTTACTATTCGTAGATAACATTTTCCGTTTCTCTCAAGCTGGTTCAGAAGTATCAGCACTCTTGGGTCGTTCACCATCCGCTGTAGGTTATCAACCAACACTCGCAAGCGAAATGGGTATGCTACAAGAACGTATTACATCAACTAAGAAGGGTTCGATTACTTCCTTCCAAGCTGTATACGTTCCTGCTGACGATTTAACAGATCCAGCACCTGCAAATACCTTTGCTCACTTAGACTCAACGATCGTTCTTGAACGTTCGATTGCTGAATTAGGTATTTATCCAGCTGTTGATCCTCTCGCTTCCGTATCAAAAGCTCTAGCTGCTGATATCGTAGGTGAAGAACACTACAACGTAGCTCGTGAAGTACAACGCGTACTCCAACGCTATAAAGATCTTCAAGATATTATCGCTATCTTAGGTCTAGATGAACTCTCACCTGAAGATAAACTCACTGTTTATCGTGCTCGTAAGATTCAACGCTTCCTTTCCCAACCTTTCCACGTAGCTGAAGTATTCACCGGATCTCCTGGTAAATATGTAGCAGTTAAAGACACTGTTCGCGGATTCAAGATGATCTTAGATGGACAACTTGATGATGTAGCAGAAGGTGATTTCTACATGAAGGGCGGAATCGACGAAGTTATTGCCGCAAGCAAAAGCAAGTAACCGATGCCACTCAAGTTAGACATCGTCACACCTCTCGCTCGTGTTTACTCAGACACGATAGAAACTGTTGTATTACCTACTAAAGACGGAGAAGTAGGTATACTACCTGGGCACATTCCTTTAATCACGCACATTGAAAGTGGTGAACTTCAAATCATAAAGGATGGAAAATCTACATCTATTGTTGTAGGTGATGGCTTTGCTCAGGTCGTAGGTGATCGCGTTTCTGTTTTAGCACAGCGCGCGATTGAGGAAGAAAAAATTGACGAAGCTGCAGCAGAAAACGCCTTAAAGAGAGCACAAGAAGCATTAGCTAACGCTGAAACGTTGCACCCCGCAGAAGTAGAACATAACGAAAGTATTGTTCGCTTTGTAGTCGCACAACTAGGCGTGAAGCGTAGAGGTAGATAATTAAAATCGTCTTACGGTTTTGGTATATTACTTAATGAAGTACCTGAGCGTACCTCAATTAAGGAAATAACTTTAGGTACGTACATGCGTGTTCCAGCAGGTAATGTATCTGCAATCTGCTCGTAAGTTGTAGCGTGTTTTGATTCGAGTAATTTTTTAACACGGCCTTCACCAACATTATAACCTGCTATAGCAAGTGGCCATGAACCCAGGTCATCGCCTAGGAGTTTTAAATAACGTGCTGCTGCGTGTGCTGATTTAGTAGGATTAGTACGTTCATCTGGTAAAAAGGTACTTAAACCTAAACGCTTTGCTGTATCTGGTGTTAGTTGAAATAAACCCTTAGCACCCGATGGGCTACGAGCGGATGGATTCATCGAAGATTCAGCCTCTGCAATCCATATAAGCTCAGGAGGTACTCCTTCTGCCTTAAAGACTTTCTTCAATTCATTAATCAATGAAGCATCTACGCGAGGCGATGGTCTGTTTCTTTCACGCTTAATCCATGTTTCATAATAAGGAATACTTTCTGCCGTGCTAGTGGGCTTAATAGAATTTGGTTTTATAGGACCAGGACTCGTATGCGGAATATCAGCAACAGCCTTTGCTTCTTGTAGTTCATCTAATCTAGACTCTAACCACTTAGCAGTATCGGCTTGTTCTGGTACTGTATTCAAAAAGGCAAGAAGTAACCGCGCTTGAGGTTCATAAGCCGCTAAGTCGCTTAAAGAGTCACTATCTAAGGCTTGTTGAATTTTTACCAAAACCTTGTCTGCCTCTTCTCGAGACGGAAACTCATATTCTGCTTTAACCTCAGCAGGAGCATATTGATCAAACAATTGCTTACCTAATTGATACAAATCATCGTTTGAAGGCTTTGTTGGCTCTGCAAACACGGAGCTCACCTGGAGGCTTGATACAGCTATACTCGTAAAAATCCATTTTTTCATAAAAAAGCCTATCTACCCGTATTGTTCTTTATTTTGACCAAATACGAGCCTGTTTGTGCCATTCGAGGAATGTTTGACCCTGTGCTAAGTGTGTTTAATTAAGACAGTTCAAAACCGTGAATAGAGTTCATATCAAAACATACGGATGCCAAATGAATGAACGCGATAGCGAGGCTGTAGCCGCTATGTTGCGTTCTAGGGGCTATCGTATTGTGAATTCTGAAGACGAGTGTGATGTTTTACTACTCAACACATGTAGCGTTCGTGATGCAGCGGAACAAAAGGCGATAGGGAAGGCCGCTAATGTATTAAGTAAGCGTAAAAAAAATCCGGATTTCGTTTTAGGCATACTTGGTTGTATGGCTCAAAACAGAGGCGCATCTTTATTAGATCAACTCCCTGATGTGGATCTTATTGTAGGCACTCAAAAATTTCACCGTGTACCTGATTACTTAGATAATCTTAGGGCAGCCAAAGATTCTGGTATGCCCATAGGTTCGACAATCATTGATACCGCAGAAGAAACAGGCTCACAAAATACAATTCGAGATCACATTGAACCCGAAGAAAAACAAGTAAGTGCATTTGTTTCTATTCAGCAGGGGTGCAATATGGACTGCGCTTTTTGCATCGTACCTAAAACCCGTGGAGATGAGCGTTCACGCCCCATGGAAGATATTGTGAACGAAGCGCGTGCTTTGGTTGAGAAAGGTGTTAAAGAAATCACACTTCTAGGACAAATAGTAACAAGCTATGGCCGTAGAGATTATCCACATACGAACGGCATAACACCATTTGTACAACTACTTGAAAAAGTTCATGCTATCGATGGGCTTGAGCGTATTCGATTCACGTCTCCACACCCACGTGGATTCAAAGATGATTTAGTGCAAGCCTATGGCCGTTTGCCAAAATTATGTGAATATGTGCATCTACCCCTTCAGTCTGGTAGTAATAATATTCTAAAAGCGATGAATCGTCCGTACACACGTGAGCGATACCTAGAAATCATTGAATCGCTACGTAAGGTTAAGCCAAACATGTATTTTTCAACAGACGTGATCGTTGGTTTTCCTGGTGAAACAGATCAAGATTTTGAAGATACTCGCTCGCTATTCGAAGCCGCTAACTACGATATGGCTTACGTCTTTAAGTATTCCATTAGAAGCGGAACACCAGCTGCAGAATTAGCTCAAGTACCTGAAGATGTTAAAGAGTCACGAAATCAGGTTTTACTTTCTATACTCGAAGCAAACTCAATTAAACGAAACGCAGCCTTAGTGGGTAAAACCGAAGAAGTGCTAATTGAGGGTGTAGACAAAACTGGTCGTTTATTTACCGGTAGAACGCGTGGCAATCGAGTAGCCGTCTTTGCAGCAGCACCTCGTTTAATAGGCACGCTTGCTCCACTTAAGATCACAAGAACTTCTGTAAGTACGCTTTATGGCGATCTAGAGGTAAGTTTATAAAATTTCGCTTAAAATCCTCGTATAAAGAGCTTATATCATCATCAATCTTTCCCATCGTGACCTTAACATTAGCCATATTATTACCGGGTATTTTATTAACGATACTTGGCCTATCTCTTGTTTTTGCTCAGGCAAGCACCCTTTCTGTATTAAAAGCTTTTCCTAGATCAAAACTAGCTACGTATGTTTTTTTTGGCGCTGCTACAATTTGGTTTTTATACAATATAATGCATTTATCTTCTGCAGATTTTGGTGATTACAAAAACATTCTGTTTGTTGTTTTCACTCTCATCGCTGTTTTCGCATTTAAAAGCGTTCCCGATTTCTTAGCTGTGAGAGGTTTAGCGACCTTAGTACTCTTAGCCGCAATGCCTCTTTTAATGGCGGGATACATGAACTACAGCCATCCTTTGATCTATTTTCAAAAAGCCTTTGTCTATATCTGTATATCGTTCGCGTTATGGCTTGGTGCACAACCTTATCGTCTGCGTGATTTTCTAAATTTTATTTCTCTTAAACCTTCTCGTGCAACACTGCTTGGGTCTATTACCCTAGGCTACGGTTTACTCTTACTCATCGTAGCTTTTATTTATTAATCGAATGTCACGACATCCGCTGCTTCTTATTCTAGCTGGGCCGGCAGGTTCTGGTAAGAGTACTCTGTGTGACCGATTAGTTGATGCTAAGGTTGGATTCTCCCGAGTTGTAACAACAACAACAAGATCACCGCGTCATGGAGAAGTGAATGGAGTAGATTATCATTTTTTTAGCCACGAAGAATTTGATGCCAAAATTGCTAGAGATGAATTCTTAGAGTGGGCTTGGGTGCATGGACATAAAAAATATGGCACTCTAAAATCCAGCGTATTAACACCTTTAACCCATGGCCATGATCTAGTCATGAGTGTTGATGTACAAGGTGTAGCAAGTTTTAGAAAGTTCGCTTACCAAAATGAATTGATTAGAAAAGCCATGGTGAGCGTCTTCATCGTAGTAGATCATGAGCGCTTGGTACACCGCATGCGACTACGAGGAAAAGATGATGAAGTTGAGATAGCGAATCGCATGAAGACCGCTGAAGCAGAACTTAAAGAACAAGATAAATTTGATTATCGTATTCACAGCAAAACAAGAGATGAAGATTTTGCTGAACTCACTGCTATCATGGAAAAAGAACGGCTAGCTCGTAAGCATTAATCATCTAGTCGAAATAAAAGTTTAGTTGTGGTTTTTATATTTTTTGTGTTTCTAAGTTATTAGCGCCTTAGAAATTACAAACCCCGATTTTTATGCTCCTTAGAAATATTCTGCCTGTTGTAGGCTTTTCATTAGTACTAATGACACACAACGCATCTGCACAAAACGACGCCCACCAAGTCATTACCCTATGGCCTGAAGGTGTTCCTGGCTTAAAGCAAAACGCTACAGCTGAAGTAAAAGAAGAGGGTGGAAGAATCTCTAACGTTCACACTCCCTCGCTAACCGTTTATCTAGCAGATCCTAAAATTGCTAATGGCACTGCTGTAATCATTTGTCCAGGAGGTGGTTATGCACGCCTTGCTTTTGATCACGAAGGCATGGTGCCTGCAAAATGGTTTAATGCTCACGGGGTAACAGCCTTTATCATTAAAAATCGTCTTAAAGAATATGGGCATCCTGCTCCTTTACAGGATGTTTTAAGAGCCATTCGCACCGTGCGTTCACGGGCCTCTGAATTTAATATTAAGGCAGATCGTATTGGGGTACTTGGATTTTCAGCAGGTGGTCATTTAGCAGCAAGTTCGGGCACTCTATTTAATGCTCCTGAAGGCAAAACAGGTGCACCGTTAGATGCTGTAGATGCACGTCCTAATTTTCTGATGTTATTATATCCAGTAATCACATTTGAAAAACCGTACGCTCACATTGGTTCACGCACTAATTTAATTGGCGCACATCCTACAGACGAAGCGATTCATCATCTAAGTCTAGATCAACAGGTTTCTAAAGATACCCCACCGAGTTTTATCGTACAAACCGAAGAAGACAAAACGGTACCTGTAGAAAACAGTATCCTTTTTATCAAGCTCTTCGTAAATATGGCGTACCAGCAGAACTTCATCTTTATGCGAAGGGTCCACACGGATTTGGCATGAGACCAGATTTAGGACCCGCTTCAGAATGGCCCGACAGACTCGAATCCTGGATGAAATCACACGGTTGGTTAACTAAAGAATAATGAAATTCTATATCTTAAAATCCTTAGGTCTTAGCACAGTTATCTGTTTCTTTGCTTTAGTAAACCTAACGCAAGCCAAACAGGGTATTACCATTCCTATTTGGCCCGAAGGTGTTCCTGGAGCTCATACGAACGGTGGCGAAGAAAAATATGAGCAGGGTAGGTTTTATAATGTTCAAAACCCAACCCTAACATATTTTCCTGCCGACCCTGCTAAAGCATGTGGAACAGCTATTATTTTATGTCCTGGCGGCGGATACGTAAGGCTTGCCGTAGGTTTAGAGGGTGGTGGTAGTACCGCTTGGTTAAACCAACTTGGTGTCTCTGTGTTTATTTTAAAATATAGACTGGGAGATTATGGTCAGCCTGCACCTTTACGTGATGTTCTTCGCGCTGTTCGTTTAGTGCGCTCACGCGCAAATGAATATAAAATCGATCCAAATAAAATTGGTATATTTGGAGGATCAGCAGGTGGTCACTTAGCTGCAGCCGCTGGAACGATGTATAATGATCCTGACGGCAAAACAGGTGCTGCATTAGATAACGTAGATGCACGTCCTAATTTTCTTATTCTGCAGTATCCTGTTATAACCATGTTCGAACCCTATGTTCATAAAGGTTCGAGAAATGCATTGTTAGGAAAAACTCCTTCAGAAGAATTGAAGAAGCGTTACTCGTGTGAATTGAATGTGACGAAAGACACGCCTCCGTCTTTTATCTTCTCTACGCTTGAGGATAAAAGTGTGCCTATGGAAAATAGTGTTATGTTTTACAGGGCGCTGAGAGAAAAAGGCGTTCCAGCAGAACTACACGTTTTTGAACACGGAGCCCATGGTTTCGGTTTTGGTAAAAACCTAGGCCCAACCTCCGATTGGCCTAAACTTTGCGAATCCTGGCTTAGATCCAACAAGTGGATCTCTAAGTAATCTGATTAATCGAACGTTACGTTTTTAAAGCGTTCGAAGCCTAATTGGGATGGCGGCCATCCCTTCACCCAGGGCTGCTTTAAATAAGGCTGCTGGCCGTAATAAAGCGGTATGAGTGGTACTTCATCTAAAAGTATAGCTTCAGCCTTTTGAAATAATTTATACCTAGCAGCTTGATCAGGTATGGCAGCCGCTTGATCAATACACGCATCAAATGTTTTATTGCTCCACGCTGCCCAATTATTGCCGCCGCCAGTTACCATCATATTAAGAAACGTAGAAGGATCTCCGTAATCAGCAATCCATGCAGAAAATGCAATTGTGTAGTTTTGGCTTTGTTGATTCTGAAAAAGTATTTTTTGCTCTAGAGGAGCTATCGTGATGTGAACTCCTAATTCACGTGCCCATAAGGCCTGTATTGCCTCTAACGTTTTAATAGAAGAATCATTATTGTAAGATTGAACCTCAAACGATGGCAGTCCGTTACCATTTGGATAACCGGCTTCGGCAAGTAACTGTTTTGCTTTAGCTAAGTTTGTATTGATACGAGCCTCCGGCGTGTAGCCTGCGCAATCAGGTGGTGTAAAAGCAAAGGCAGGAGTTCGTGTATTGTTTAAAACCTCCCTAGCCAGTGACTCCCTATCAATTGCCATCGCTAAAGCCTTACGCACTTTTACGTTATTTAATGGAGCCTTGGTAACATTAATAAAAAGATAATAACTAGCCAAACGCGGATCTACTCGGATCAGCTCAGGATGATTTTTTTGATACGGTTTAACTTTTGAAATAGGTAAACTATAAGTGACCTGTAATTGACCAGCACGAAAAGCGGCTTCTTCCGTTTCCGTATTTTCTATAGGGAAAAATTCTATTCCATTTAAAAATACGTTTTTGTTGTCCCAATATGTAGCGCTTTTTTCTACTACAATTTTACCGTTAGGAATCCATTCTTTAAGAATAAATGGCCCATTGCCAACCAGTCTACCAGGCTTTGTCCAAGCTGTGCCTTTTTGATCATACTTGCCGTATGTTTCGATGCACTTCTGATTAACGGGCAACCATGTTGTGTGAGAAGCAAGAGAAGGCAAATAGCTGGTGGGTTTATCGAGTGTAATTTCTAAAGTGAGATCATCTAAGGCTTTTACACCAACTTTAGAAAAGTCCGTTAATTTACCCGCATTATAAGCTTCAGCATTTTTGATTGGCCACAGCATGTAAGAGTAAGACGCTGCAAGGGCAGGTGTTAAAATACGTTTAAAAGAGAAAACGAAATCGTGAGCTGTGACTCGATCTCCATTTGACCATCTCCCATTAGCTCTTAAATGAAACACATAAACTAAACCATCTTTTGAAACATCCCAACTTTCAGCGGCTGCAGGAACAGGTTGCGTTGTTGCTTCATCGATTAGGGTTAGACCTTCAAAAAGGGCGTAGCCAATATTGCTGTCTGTCCATGCGTAAATCGTGTGAGGATCTAAGTCTGCTGGTTCAGCTACATTACCGAGTAATAAAATCTTATTTTTACGTGCTATGTCTGCTTGGCTAACATGTTTACTACATCCACCGAAAACCAACACCGTGACTAGACCGAGCCTAAAAAGAATAGTTTTAAACGAAACCATGGGAATAATTCGATTTACAAAAAAAGACCTGATTGAAGCGTATAGTATCAATATACGACGAGAATAGCCTCGATTTATACGTATAAAAACATCACTAGTATAGCTAATAAATTAAGCTCGATGTTAAACCCCACCACTCAGCTAGACAGACGTAATTTTTTAAAATTAAGCAGCAGTGGTTTAGCCGCTGCACTTGTAGGAACCAAGGCCACGGCGGCTGAATCTACACCATCTACTCAACGCACTGCGCGCCAAGCTGACCCAAGACCAAATATTCTTTTTATTTGGACCGATCAGTTAACAAGAACCGCTATGAGTCATGCAGGTAACACGTACCTAAATACTCCTGCAATCGATTCTATCGCACGTGAAGGCGTAACCTTTGATTGTGCCTTTACCTGCAATCCTATCTGTGTGCCTTCGAGAACGAGTTGGATAACTGGACAATTCTCACACAAAACTACTATTAGTTTTAATACACCTAAACATACGATAGCCGTTCCGCCGATCAGTAAACTCATGAAAGACGCGGGTTATGATACAGGCTATTCGGGTAAATGGCATATCCCTCATCCAGCAGAAGACACCGCTTGGCATGGTTTTGATTTTATACGTCACGCTAAAGCAAATAAAACAGATCCGTTTGTTGCGGGTGATTCAATCGAGTTTATAAACAAACCGCGTAATAAACCGTTCTTTCTTGTTTCTTCGTTTGTTGACCCACACGACATCTGTGAGTGGGCGCGCATGGAATCTGGAATGAAAGACGATTTTAAGAACGGCTCTATTCCGCCTCCACCTCCTGCAAGTGAATGTCCTCCCATTCCTGCAAATTTTGCAATTCCTGAAAATGAGCCGCAGGTAATTCGAGAACTACAACCCCTTTCCGTCACAACTTATCCAACTGTAAAATGGCCCGAAAGCAATTGGCGCCAATATCTGTGGGCTTATTATCGCTTAATTGAAAAAGTAGATGCTCGTATAGGAGAAATTCTGAAAGCCCTTAAAGATAGCGGCCAGGACGAAAATACAATTATTGTTTTTGCGAGCGATCACGGTGATGGAAATGGAGCACACCACTGGAACCAAAAAACAATCTTCTACGAAGAAGTCGTTGGTGTTCCTTTTATAGTACGTCCTCCTAAATGTTCACACGCAGGAACGCGCGATAAGACAAACCTTGTCTGTATGAATACAGATTTTTTCCCGACCTTATTTGATTATGCGGGAATTAAAAAACCAGATCACCTACCAGGAAAAAGCGTACGTGACCTAGTAGAAAGAAAACCTAACGCAAAAGGACATGATTTTGTAGTAAGTCAAAATGACTTAGCACCAATCTCTGGCCGTAGTGGTAAAGTATATGGACGCATGCTAAGAACGTCGCGTTATAAATATATACGTTACTCAAAAGGAACGCATAAAGAGCAGTTTTTCGATGAAATGTTAGATCCGGGTGAGCTCAATGATTTATCATTAAAAACGACCCACCTCAAAGAACTACAGCACCATCGTGACTTACTCGATCAGTGGTTAATCAAAGAAAACGATCCGTTTCCAAACCCCATCTGCGAAGAAGACCTACACCCAGGCCCTCTCCCAACAGGTGCCGATTAGTTTAACTAACTGGACATAAAAAAAGCTGAACTTTTATAGTTCAGCTTTTTTGTTAAACACTTTCTTGAATTATACAGGTAATTCAGGACGATCTTTTTCTGGCCAATCAACGTGGAAGAATTTACCACGTGGCTTGTCGACACGCTCATAGGTATGCGCACCGAAGTAATCGCGCTGTGCTTGTAAAAGGTTAGCTGGTAAACGCGCTGAGCGGTAACCATCATAATAAGCTAGCGCTGAGCTAAAGGTTGGTACAGGTACACCGTGCTCAACTGCGAGTGCAATAACCTTACGCCAGTTTGCTTGTGCCTTCTGAACCGTCTTATTGAAATAAGGGTCGAGGAATAAGTTAGCTAGATCAGGTTTACGTGTGAATGCATCGGTAATCTTCTGTAAGAATACAGCACGAATGATACAGCCGCCGCGCCAAATTTGAGCGATCTCACCGAAGTTTAACTTCCAGTTAAACTCTTTCTGTGCTTCACGCATTAATTGGAAGCCTTGTGCATAAGAACAAATCTTTGAGCAGTAGAGTGCATCATGGATTGCTTTAATGAGTTCTTTTTTGCTGCCCTTGTATTTCTTCTTAGGTCCTTTGAGGATCTTGGAAGCAGCAACGCGTTCGTCTTTAATTGCAGACAAGCAGCGTGAGAACACAGCTTCAGCAACTGTTGGTGCTGGAACACCCATGTCTAAAGCACTTGCTGAGGTCCACTTACCTGTACCTTTTTGACCTGCAGTATCTAAAACGATATCTACAAAAGCCTTCTTAGATGAAGGATCTTTTTGGTGAAGGATATCTGCTGTAATTTCGATTAAGAAGCTATCGAGAATGCCATCATTCCACTCGGAGAAAATATCTCCCATTTCGCTAGCTTTGAGATCAAGAAGACCCTGCATTAACGCGTAGGCTTCACAGATCATCTGCATATCACCGTATTCGATACCGTTATGTACCATCTTTACGTAGTGACCTGCACCGTTTTCTCCGATGTAAGAGGTACAAGGTACGCCGCCCTCAACTGGCTTACCTGGTGTAGCGCCTTCAATAGGCTTACCTGTCTTAGCATCTACTTTTGCTGCGACTGCTTGCCAGATTGGCTTCAATTCTTTCCAAGCATTAAATTCACCGCCTGGCATTAATGATGGACCGAAACGCGCACCTTCTTCACCGCCAGATACACCGCTTCCAATAAAGCGTAAGCCTTGTTCACGTAAGCTCTTTTCGCGGCGAATCGTATCTGTCCAAAGTGCGTTACCACCATCGATAACGATATCGTTTTTATCGAGTAGAGGAATTAAGCTATCGATAACAGCATCGGTTCCTTTGCCAGCTTGAACTAAAATTATAATCTTACGTGGCTTTGCGATACTTTTGACAAAGTCTTTTAGTGTTGCAGCTCCATAAAGACCACCTGGGGTGTTTGGGTTTTCTGCTACAAACTTTTCTGTTTTTTCTGTAGTTCGGTTATATACCGAAATCTTAAAGCCGTGATCAGCTATGTTAAGTGCGAGGTTCTGACCCATAACAGCCAGTCCAATGAGTCCGATGTCTGAAAGTTCTTTAGCCATAGAGAACTAAGAACTTATGAAACCTACAGCTAAATTCCAATTCGTTTTTAAACACTACACCACAAACCTGCTGGGGTTAACCCTATATTGTTTAAAATTAACGAGTTACGTCTTTATGTTCACCGCGTGTAGCACAATTAATCCATGCCCGTGCACCGTCACTATAGTGCTCTCGTTTCCATATGGGTACCCGAGCCTTTATTTCATCGATCAAAAAACGACAGGCTAGGAAGGCATCACCCCGGTGTTCTGCTGTAACACCAACCCAAACGGCTAATTCACCTAAGGATAAATTTCCTGCTCGGTGATATGCGTGCGCTTTTAATATCTTATGTTTAATAAACGCCTCGGCTAAAATTTTATTTCCCTCTTTTTCAGCAAGGACTGCATAGGCTTCGTATTCTAAACTAAGCACTGATTTTCCTTCGTTAAAGTCGCGAACCCATCCTTCAAAAACAACGCATGCACCGGCTTGATTGGTTTGAAGTGATTCTTTTAGCGATACCGTATCTAACGGTGTTATAGAAATTTTAAACATAGCCAGATAACTTAACCTCCTGCAACTGGTGGTAGAAAAACTACAGTATCCTTACTCTGCAAAACATACTGCATTGAAACAAATTCATCATTTACTGCCGCACGGATACGATCTGCTTCCAAAGAAAATTTATATTTTTTAGAAAGCTCTTCATAAAGATCTTTTGCCAATAAAGACTCTGTAACCACAGCCTCTTGATCTATACCGCTTTGTTCACGCAATATAGCAAAATATCTTACTTGGACCTGCTTCTTCACGATACTTTGTAGTGGCTTTTACCGCCGGTTTTTTCAATTAAACGAATTTCTTTAACCACAATACCGTGTGATAAAGCTTTGCACATATCATAAACCGTAAGTGCCGCTACAGAAGCACCGGTTAAGGCTTCCATTTCTACTCCTGTTTTAGCAAACGTTTGTACATAACAATCAATGGTTATGATCCCACCGCCTTCAGCCACTGAGCCAGGAGCTGAAATTTCAATCTTAGCATTTTCTATAGGCAGAGTGTGACAAAGAGGAATGAGGTCACTTGTTTTTTTAGTCGCCATAATTCCCGCCAAAATAGCTGTTTGGAAAACAGCTCCTTTTTTTGTCGGAAGCTCACCATCTTTAAATAACGCTGCAACCGCTTGTGGAAGCCAAACAGTAGCTGCCGCATGTGCTGTACGCTGCGTAGGTATTTTATCGGCAACATTAACCATCACCGGTCTGTCTTTTGAATCTAAGTGCGTAAGCATAGTATATGAATACAGATGTTTAAGTGGCTTTCAATGATAGCTTACGCCCAGGGAATATAGGTCACAGGCGTTCCTTCCAAATAACTAATTTGCCCAGCTTGTAATTCAATAAACCCATCTGTTCCTATAAGACCAATAAAGTCTCCGGATGTGTTGCTAGGTAATGGATCTGCTAACAGCTGTCCTGTTGCATCACGCGATATTTTAACTGCAACAAAAGCTGTTATTTTCGGATTTTTTGATACCGGTTTATTTAAGCGCACAGATACAGGCTTGCTCTCTACACATCCGCTAGACTTAAAAAGTGCGGGAAGCACATAGCGGTGGAGACATATATATGAAGAAACTGGATTTCCCGGCAGAGCAAACACGGGGATTTGTTTTTTACTTATTCCAAACCAAAAGGGTTTACCTGGTTTTTGTGCAACACCGTGTATCAAATTTGTAACACCACTTTTCAACAACTGGGACGGGAAGTAATCTGTTTTACCTTGAGACACCCCACCGGTTAAAATAATGCAGTCGTGGCTATCCAAAATTCCACTTAATTCTTTTTCTACTTCTAATTCGTTATCGCGAAAATGGTATAGGCTGACATCTAAAAAATTCGCGGAAGAAAGCGCTGCTTTAAGTGCATAAACATTACTTTTGCGAATTTGGTGTGATTGTGGGTTAACCGAAACATCAACAAGTTCGTCTCCGCTAGAAATGAGTGCAATGCGTGGTTGTTTATTCACGGCAACTGTTTGATAACCGCAGGAGGCCATGACTGCTATGTCCGCAGAGGTAACGCGCTTCCCCTTTTTAATTAATATAGCTCCCCGTTTTGCATCACTTCCTTGTGCATGAATATTTTGCCCCGCCTTCAAAGACATGCCGGGCTTGAGCGATACCGCATCGTTTACATCTACTTCTTCATAGGGAACAACGGCTGTAACACCCTCGGGTACAACGGCACCTGTCATAATTTCTATACACGCATCATCTGCTGAAGCTAAAGCGCTGGGCTTGTCACCAGCCTTTTGAATTCCTCTAGAATAAAACTTTAAGCATCCTTTATTAAACGATTCTACACGCAGGCCATATCCGTCCATCGTTGCACGATTATAGGGTGGGTAATCCCTATCTGAAACAACGTCCTGATGTAATACACGCCCTAGGCTTAGATTAAAATCTACACTATCAGTTGGCTGCGATTGTATCGCTTTGAAAATAATATTCTGCGCCTCTGACGGTATCAGCATGAGACTATTTCATGGCCAACACCTGATTTCGGCAATACAAGACTAACACACAGCAAAGCTTTACCTCATAAAAGAATCCCGGTACGAGTAACGTCTCCTTTTGAATATCGTTAAAGACCAGTATAGCCGAAGTCTACATGACTTAAGAATCTCTGTTACAGATCGCTGTAATTTTAGATGTCCTTACTGTATGCCTAAAGAAGTCTTTGGGGCAGCTCACAACTTTCTAACAAACCCTCAGCTTATGACACGCGAGGAAATAGAAAAGATTGCCGCAGCCTTTGTTTCCTTGGGTGTTAGAAAAATAAGACTTACCGGAGGAGAGCCTCTCATCAGAAATGATATAGCCGATATCGTAGAAGTCTTAAAAAACAAAGTACAGGTACCCGATGTGGCTATTACAACCAATGGCTGGTTGCTCGAGAAACTTGTACCGAGTCTTAAAAAAGCCGGCTTAGATCGCTTAAATGTTTCTGTTGATTCATTAGATAATGCAACAGCCGGAATAATGAACGGCTTGGGTTTTAAAGTAGAACGTGTGTTAAATGCGATAGACGCTGCCTTAAATGAAAACATTCCAGTTAAAGTAAATTGTGTGGTTCAAAAAGGAATTAACGATCATCAGATTTTAGATTTGTGTGAATATTTCAGAAAAAAGAAGATTCCTGTTCGGTTCATAGAATTTATGGATGTGGGAAACACCAACCACTGGGACCAATCAAAAGTATTATCAGCTAAGGAAATTATTAATCTTATAAGTCAAAAGTGGGCACTCGAACCAATAGGCCCTGCCTACCGCGGTGAAGTAGCTTCCAGATATAGATATAAAGATGGAGCTTCAGAGATCGGTCTTATTAGCTCCATTACGGAACCCTTTTGCAAAGACTGTCACCGCGCTCGTTTATCAGCAGATGGTAAACTTTTTACCTGTCTTTTCACTGCATTTAGCTGGGATGTTCTCGGCTGTGTTCGTGCTGGAGCAACAGCATTGGAACTAAATGATTTTATTTCACGTATCTGGAAGGGTCGTCTTGATAAATACAGCGACGAACGAAGTGAGCTAATCGCACGAGGCGAAGCCAGATCTAAAGTGGAAATGAGTTTTATTGGGGGCTAACCCTTAAGAGCACCCGCAGCCACCCCTTTAACTATACGTTTTTGTAGGAACACATAGATAAGCAATATAGGGATGGTAACTAAAACAAGTCCTGCAAAAAGAGCTCCATAGTCACTTCTGTATTGGGCGGTAATAGACAAATTAGCTAATCCTAGTGGAAGCGTCTTAGCTGCACCTTGTGTATCACCACCTAAAAACATAAATGCGTAAAAGTATTCTTTCCAAACACCGATGAATTGAAATATCGCCACAGTAACAAGCCCTGGCTTTGCAAGTGGTAACATAATGCGGTAAAAGGTTTGGTATTCATTACATCCATCAATCACCGCAGCCTCATACAAGGACTTTGGTAATGAGCGGAAAAATCCTGCTAGGATAAAAATAGCAAAGGGTAATCCATTAGCAGTATAAACCAAAACGAGTCCAAGTTTTGAATTTAATAAACCAGCAAATTTTAATTCAAAGAAAAGAGGTATTACAGAAAGTTGTGCCGGTATCATTAGACCGGCCAAGAACAACCAAAATACGAGACTACTGATCAAATGATAAAATCTTGCTAGAGCATAGGCTGCGGATGCGCCTAAAACTAAAATGAGTGTTACTGCCGTTATCGTAATAACAATGGAGTGGAAAAAATAATCTCCGAAGTGTGCTTGCTGCCAGGCATTGCTATAATTTTGCGCATAAGGATTAGTTAAATCCGGCAAAGAAAAGGGGCTTTGAAAAATATCGCTGTCTTTCTTAAAGGAAGAATACGCAACCCACGCCATTGGAAAAATAAGCCATAGCGCATAAGCTATGAGTGCAGCAAATATTACTCCCTTAGAGATGTGTCGGTTATTTTTCATGCGTCGTTATCACCGCGCTTAAAGCCACGCATAACTAATGCGCTAACACTTGCTACCAAAATAAATAATATAACCGCTAGTGCTGAAGCCCTTCCAACTTCAAAATCATTAAACATAGATGAAACAAGAAAAGTTCCTAGTGTATGACTTGAGGCACCGGGAGATTGAGATGTTAATAGCCAAACCATTTCAAACGCATTCAGTCCTCCTATAACTAAAAATATTATGGATATGATAATAACTTCTTTAATAAGAGGAAGTGTGATGGAGAAAAACTGTTTTGTTTTAGATACCCCTTCTAACTCAGCAGCCTCATACAATTGACCGTCAATTCCCTCCATTGCTGCCAGGTACAAGATGAGATTAAAACCGCAAGCCATCCATATGTAGATTGGAATAAGAGACGTATATAAATATTGAGGCGCAAGCCACGGAAACCCATCAAAGTCAGTGAGTGTTTTACTGTGAATTAATTTACCCAAAGCAACCAAACTAGCGTTAACAAGGCCGCCGTGCGGTTGATAAGCCGTTAACCATAATAAACTAGCCGCAATACCACCTAATAAGTTGGGGAAAAGAAATACCGTTCTAAAAAAACTTTTCCCGCAAACTCCGTAGTGGAGTAAAGCTGCGCATCCAAGCGCCAGTGGTACTACAACCACAAAAGGAACGACCATTAAAAATCCGTTATTTTTAAGCGCCAACCAGAAGGTGTCGCTCTCGAACAAAAGCCACTTAAAATTAAATAAGCCCACAAATGTTTTTGATCCAACACCACTCCACCGCGTGAAAGACCAGGAAAATGAAATGAGTGCGGGTATAAGTAAAAAAATAGCGTAAACTAAAAATGCTGGTCCTATAAAAAACAGTCCCGCTTTTGTATTTAATGCGTTAAAGTAAGCATCTTGTTTTTGGGTTTCGTTTTGCGTGGTTTGTTTGAATTTTTTGGAAACCGTTAGCATTAGTAACCCTGAAACAATAATTCCAACCACTGTAATTAACAAAACGCCAAGTGACGTGTGTCTATATTCTATATGTGTTGGGTTAGCTTTAACATTTCTATCGATAGAAGCCGCTGCCTCTAAACTAGCTCCATATTGCTCTGGAGTAATGATCTGTGAACCCAGTTTTGAATTAAGATCTACGATAACCTGTCTAACCTCGGCGGATAACATCATTGTTGATGGCATTGCAAAGGCTTCTTTCGCGTTAAGAATTAACTTAGCGGTTTCTTGCATGCGCTGAGAATAAGAACTTAAAGCCACACCTTTAACAGAAACAGGCGAATTCATTTCCCGAACAAAAGCGGTTGCTCGCCCTTTTGATGTTAGGAATTTTAAAAATTCGATCGTTTTTTGAACCCTATCTGGGTTTCCTGTATTAAATACAAAAAAACAGTCTGATCCTATATGAACCGCTGAAGGATCTGTAACGCCATCTTTAAATAACGGAAAATTCATGACCCCCAACTCAAACGTGTTGGAAAGCTTTCCTTCCATTTCGTTTACAAGCCACGAACCAGATACTGTCATGGCCGATCTTCCTAATAGAAATGATTGCTCTGCGCCTGTATGTGTTTCTCCCTGCCAGCCACGCATTGCGTAACGGCTAATAACGATTTGTTCTACTTCAGCCGCTCGAATGTAAGGCGTTGCTGTTCTCGCTCCGGGTTTTAAAGCTAACATCTCTTTCCATCCTTGTGCGCCGACTAAATTGTAATACGCGAATCTAAAAAAAGCGTCGGCATATAACCACGAAACGCCTGGAATAGATATTGGCGCAACTCCCGCTGCTTTTATTTTATCACATAAAACATAGAACTCATCCCACGTTTTTGCAGGCTCCCAGTGATGTTCGCGAAATAAAGCTTTGTTGTAAAAAATGCTCCAACACGCCATCGAAACCGGCAAACCACCCACGCGATTATCAACCTTCCAAACATCTAACGTTCCAGGAAAAAAAGTGTTTTCCCATACTTCATCACCTTCCCAGTTTTTTTGTTTTAAATAAGGTGTTAGATCTAATACTTGCCCAGATTTAATTAACTGCGGCCATAAAACATAAGGCGCTGAAGCTGCATCTGGCAACTTACCATCCATGATCTGGACACTGATTTGATCATCGATGCGGGGACTACCATAAATATTTATTTTTATGTCTGGATGCGTCTTTTCATAAAGCCGCGCTGTTTCTTCATAAAATGCCGTACCATAACCAGCCGCTCTTATTGGAATATCTAACTGAGTGATTGCGCCCAAACCATTAGCTACGACAAAAAAAATTAATGCCGTAAGACTAAAATAAAAGCGGTTAGTTTGTTTTATCACTTTTCGTTCTTTTGTCGAAAAGTGAACTAACCGCATCTTGTCTTAGGACACAAGTTACAATCCTGCTGCTTTAGCTTCTGGGGGTGGTGCTAATTTTTCTAGGTTTGAAAAAAGATGGGCTGTTTCATCTTTATCTAGTTTTCCGTCTCCATTCACATCATATTTTTTTAGGATAGAGTCGTAAACTTGCGGACGGTTTGTTTGTAAAAATTCTACCGCTTTAGCTTGTTGATCAGGGGTGAGAACTCCTTTGTTTTCTGTATCAAACTTTTTAAGTAAGGCTACATAGAGCTTCTGCGCTGGAATCTCTTTTTTAGATAACGTAGATGGTAGGTTTGAAAGATATTGGAAAAAGGCATTTTTCTCTCCCGCGTTAAAGCTGTCGCTCCCTGCTCGACCAAAACGTGCTATCGCTTTTTTATATGCTGTTGGATGATCCGTTTTTAAATACTCTAGTGCTTGATCCTGTTGGGCTGAATCGAGTTTTCCTTCATGCTGTGTATCAAACTTTTCGAGCATTTGATCGTAAATGCGCCTAGCCAAAATCTCTGCATCGGTTTGGCTGTGGTACATAGATTCATGTGCTTGAGCCAGCTCTTCGTCATCTAAAACCCCATCTCCATTTTTATCAAAACGCTTAATCAAGTCCTTATCTTGTTCTGATAGAGGATGTTGCACAGCAGGAGTTAAAATACCTGCCGCGTTTTGGGGTGATGGTTGAGCGCGTAAAGGGATGGCAACAAATAGCGTTGCTGCTACAAGTGGGGTGATTAGAAATTTAGTGTTCATTTAAACAAAAATCTTCGTGCGAGCTATATGATTTATCTATGGCTAGACGCTCGCCAACCAAGACTGTTTCACTCTACTGTATAAGTATGTACCAGGTCACCTTTTCGGAACAGGCTCTTCACGAAATGAACCGCTTAGATAAGCTTCAACAGCTTGTTGTTGTTGAACCTATGGGTACTTTGACCAAATCACACCTTGAACATCCAAGGGAGCCTTTGGGTAAGTTTAATCGCTCGGGTCACGTCTTTTATCGGTTACGTTCTGGTGATTTTCGCTTTTATTTCGAATCCCGTGGTGACACCTTACACGTTAATTACATATTGCACCGCAACAGTTTAGAAGATTTTCTGCTTAGAAATAGGCTTCCCGTAACTGAACAACAGTTGTTTGAACAGGACTCCAAGTTTTGGAAATATCTAGAAACATTAACGAAATGAAATTTTCGCGTAATTATTCAGACTCTGGTGAATCAGCCGATTTCCAGAGACGCCAAGATCCCTATAACGTAGCTAATGCGAGTAGGATTTATATCTTACCCAACCTAATGACTGCAGGAAATTTATTCTGTGGTTTTATGGCTGTAATTAACTGCATCCACGCTCGGTTAGCTGAGTCTGCACTCTCTGGTGAATACCTAGATGCTACTGCACCTGATCACTATAGAACTGCGGTTTGGTTCATTTTTGGTGCAGCTGTTTTCGATTCTTTAGATGGTCGTTTAGCCCGTTTAGGGGGTAGAGAGTCTTTGTTTGGAGCAGAATTCGACTCCTTAGCCGATGTCGTATCATTTGGAATAGCGCCGGCATTAATGATGTTTTTTTTAATCCTGTCTCCTAGCCAAGGAATTCCCTGGTTTAGAAATATAGGTTGGTTTGTAGGTTTTGTTTATTTGCTTTGCGCTGCTATGCGTTTAGCCCGCTTTAATGTAATAACAAATCCTTTGTTACATCCTGAACAAAAAGAACTTAGCAATGATTTTATCGGTCTACCTGTACCTGCTGCTGCTGCCACGGTAGCCGCTTTGGTTCTCTTTTTACTTAAATTAGCTGACTTGGATAAATCCCTTAACCGTTATGCCTTAGGGTTACCGTTTCTGATGCTTTTAATCGCTTTCTTGATGATGAGTACGGTTCGCTATCCAAGTGGCAAAAAAGTAGATCTACAGACACAAACCAAGGCTCGCCGCTTTGTGCTGCTTATTGTTTGTGCCGGCTTTTTAGTTTTATTCAAAGAAATCGCATTTATCTGTGTTTGTTTGGTTTATATTTTTTATGGCCTTATCAGACAGTGGCGTAAACCAAAGGTTAATAAACCTTCCCAATCTTAACCTCTCGGAATGTTTAAAACTTTGTGAAAAACATCTTATTTTAATCTTGGTAACCTAAGTAGCTAAAAAAGTACCCCTTTATACACAAAGTACCGCAACTTATTCACACCCAAAAACCCTACATTTATAGTCTGAAGTAACACAGTTATTACCCTTGTTCGGCTCTTATACTATGACTGCTTTAATTAAATAATAAGGTATAGATATAAGAGGTGTGTTAATTCTCCTTGTACCAAACGCATTCGATCGCGAATCTTATCACATAAAGTCTTTTGAAATTTAGCCCTCATGAAATTTAAAATTAATCGTGACCACTTCGCTAATGGCTTAGCTCAAGTACTCAACGTTGTTGGGTCTAAAGCCAGCATGCCAATTTTAAGCAACGTGCTTATTGAAGCAGAGAAAGATCAAATCTCACTTACCACAACGAATTTAGATTTAGGTATTCGTTGTAAGATCAAAGCAGAAGTTAAAGAAACGGGTTCAGTTACACTTCCTGTAAAACGTTTAGCTAGCATCGTAAGAGAATTACCAAACGTAGATGTTACCTTTGATGGTTCACCAAATCATCAAGTTAAACTTTCATCCGGTGGTTCTAATTTTAGAATCATGGGTATTGGAAAAGAAGATTTTCCACCACTTCCTGAGTTCGGTGAAGAAAAAGCATACACGCTTCAACAAGAAGAATTAAATTCGATGGTGAAGAATGTTTCGTATGCTCAATCAACAGACGAAACACGTTATATTTTAAACGGCGTTTATTTTAATTTCCGTGATGGAAAATTATCTCTCGTTGCAACAGACGGTAGACGTTTAGCAGTTGTTAGCAAAGAAATGGAAGTTCCTACGCAAAGTGCTGGAGCAATTATTTTACCAGCAAAGACTGTTTCTGAATTAACTCGTTTATTAGATAAGGGCGAAAAAGTTAAAATTAATTTCGATGAACGTCGTTGTGCGTTTCAGATCGCAACCGACAAAGATACAAGCGGCTTAATCGATAATGTTTATCTTTATTCGAAAGTAGTAGAAGGAAACTATCCAAACTACTTACAAGTCATTCCAAAAGAAACACACCAACGTATTAAGCTGGAAAGAGAATTACTTTTAGAATGCGTACACCGTGCAGCACTTGTGTGTTCAGAAAAAGCAAACTCAGTGCGTATTAAACTTTCCAGTAACTTACTTGAAATTACGGCACAGAGCCCAGACTTCGGTGAAGCCCACGAATCCATGGCAATTGGTTATAGTGGTCCAGAACTACAAGTAGCATTCAATCCTGCTTTCATTATGGATCCACTTCGTGCACTCACTAAAGACGAAGTATTTTTTGAAGTTAAGGATGATGTAAGTCCGGGTGTGTTCAAAACGCTTGATAGCTTCATTTGCGTTATCATGCCTGTTCGCTTAAGTTAGTTGGCTTGCAAACATCATATCTGATCATCGCTGCAGTTGTTGCTTCGTTAGTCATTGTACAGATTAACGCACGCATCGGATCGCCTATTTTATCGATTATCGATCGATGGATTAGGTGGGCAGGCTTTTCGCTTGGTGCAGCACTTATGTGCCAAAACTTTCAATGGCTTGATAGGCCTTTTTGGATTTTAGTCGTTTTCTTTTTTATCATCTGGTTCTTGGGAGAAACACTTTATAACTGGCTTGCGATTTCAGCCCTAAGTTTAAGTCCAATGCCTTTGTTTCCCAAGTATGTTGTAAACGACAGCGGGGAAGAATGGCCTACACAACCACGTCTTTTAAAGATACGTTCTTGGCTAAGAGACCAAGGGTTTCAGCAAGTACAAGCTCTTAAGGCAGAAGTTGGTGGAGGTATTTATTTACGCGTATCTATTTACGAAAATAAAGAAACCACACAGCGCATACAGATCACATTTCTTCCGCAAAATAGCGGAACGATTGTAGTTTGTTATAGCATTACCTCACTCACGAAAGACGGAAGACGCATTGTAACCGACAATTTATATATTCCGTTTGGAGGTTTTTATCCAGAATACTGGTATGTGCTTCGTTTGCCGAGAAATAGATCCTTAAAGCGCTTACTCAATAAACATAAAGTAAGAATAGCTAACGAAGAGCTAGCACCGTTTAATGTGGAGCCCGTAGTAGATCTCAATTCAGTACAACATGAACTTGAGCAGCTAAATACCGAGCTAGGATTTCTGCATCCACACAGCGAAAGAGATGACCTTGGAAAAATTACCCAAGAGGGTAGGTACCGCGTTTGGAAAGAAATCTGGATGCTTAACTATCTAGGTAAAAGTGCTCGTTATCATTGAGCACTTTTTACTTAAGATGCAGATCAGTAAACTGCCTGTTCGAGAAGAGCGAAAAGTTCAGCTTCTGTAATGCGGCGTTGTTGCATAGAGTCTCTTTCACGCAATGTGAATGAGCCGTCTTTTTCGATCGTTTCGAAATCGATCGTAATACACCACGGTGTACCAATTTCATCCTGACGGCGATAGCGACGTCCTATAGCACCACCTTCGTCATAAAACACTGCATAGCGACGTTTTAAGCGGGTATAAATATCCTGTGCACGCTGAACAAGCTCAGGCTTGTTTTTAAGTAGAGGTAACACGGCTACTTTAATTGGAGCAATACGTGGATTGAAGCGAAGTACGGTACGTTTCTCTACATTGCCTTTTTCGTCTGTAACATCTTCTTCTGCGTACCCACCACAAAGGACAGCTAAGAAAATACGATCTACACCAACAGCAGGTTCGATAACATGAGGAGTAAACTTTTTCTTTGTTGCTTCGTCGAATATAAGCTGTGGAACACCCGAAGCATTTGCGTGTTGGGTTAAATCGTAATTACCACGTGCAGCGATACCCCATAACTCTTGTACGCCAAAAGGATATTTAAACATGATGTCGGTCGTACCCTTTGAGTAGAACGCTAGCTTTTCTTTAGGATGATTATACTCAGATAAGTGTGATTCTGGTAGACCAATAGAAACCAACCAAGATCTACACCAATCAATCCACTCGCGGTGACATTTAGCCCAGTCTGCATCTTCGTGGATAAAATATTCCATTTCCATTTGCTCAAATTCACGAGAACGGAAAATGAAATTTCTTGGAGTAATTTCGTTACGAAAACTTTTGCCGATTTGAGCAATACCAAAAGGGAGTTTAACACGTCCTGTATCAACAATACCTTTGAAATCGACAAACATTCCCTGGGCTGTTTCTGGACGCAGGTAAGAAACGGAGGATTCATCTCTTAAAGCACCAACATGTGTTTCAAACATCATGTTGAACGCGCGAGGTTCCGTTAGGCTACCAGGTTCACCCGTTGCAGGAGATGGAATTAAAGCGATTTCTTCAGGCTTTGCTTCCGTCATGTCGCGCGGTGTTACAGGAAGTAAATTTCCACGAACAGCCTTTTTGCGCTTCATTGTTTCGGCTTTTTCTTGAAGATCGCCAGCAGTGTTATCGCTTTCTAAAGCAGAAACGTAACCTATAACTTGTTTGGAGTTATCTTCAGGATTAGCAACCTCCACAGGAGAAAAGAACAATTGATCAGCACGGTAGCGCTGCTTGGAAGCCTTACAGTCTACTAAAGGATCTGTGAAACCGGCGACGTGTCCCGAAGCCTGCCACACCTTAGGGTGCATGATGATAGAACTTTCAAGACCCACAACATCTTCACGTCTACGAACCATATCGTTCCACCAACAGTCGCGGATGTTTTTCTTTAGTTCTACGCCTAAAGGACCGTAGTCAAAGAAGCCGTTAAAACCCCCATAAATGTCCGAGGACGGAAATACAAAACCACGTCTTTTACATAAAGAGACGATAGCTTCCATTAAGTTTGGGTTTTCGGATGGGTTAGACATAAGTACTTATGCGTTAAAAACTTCGTATAAAGTGGAATAGCAGATTGAACAGACCTATGGCCCATTGGTCAATAATTCAAGGATTGCACAATATGGGCCTTAACCATGCAGTTATTTGCTTAATTTTGTTCTGAAACCTATCTGTATTCAACGTGTCGTATCGAACTATGAATCCAAAACCATTTTCACGAATACTCTTAGCGGTGCTAGGTATGAGCGCTTTATTTAGCGGCTCCCTACAGGCTAAGGATAAAACAGAAACACATGCACCACTTAAGTTGGTAACTGATGCTACGCCAGTTGATCCGGATGCATTACTTAAAGCGAGTTATGCTGCGGTCATTAAAAAGGCTTCCCAGAGCGTCGTCTATATTGCGACGAGCAAAAAAGTACGAAACAATGCGGGACCAGCAATCAACGACCCTGTGTTTAGACATTTTTTTGGTATCCCAGGAGCTCCTGGACAGGGATCCCCACGTGATCAATTACAAGAAAGCTTAGGATCAGGCATTATTGTATCAAAAGACGGCTATATTATTACAAACAATCACGTCGTAAATGGAGCTGATGATATTAAAATTAAGTTCGGTAAGCCTGAAAAAGAATTTAAGGCTACACTCATCGGAAAAGACGAGGAAGCAGATCTAGCTGTTTTAAAAATTGATGCGAAAGATTTAATTCCAGCAAAACTTGCAGACAGCGATGTTGTGCAGGTAGGTGATACAGTACTAGCGATTGGAAATCCTTTTGGTGTAGGGCTAACAGTTACACACGGAATTGTTAGCGCTTTAGGTCGTAACAATTTAAATATCGAGGCATTCGAGGATTTTATTCAAACCGATGCGCCTATCAACCCAGGTAATTCTGGTGGCGCCCTTTTAGATTTAGAGGGACGTGTAATCGGTGTTAATACAGCGATTATGAGTAACGGAGGTGGCTCAAACGGTGTTGGATTTGCAATACCTGTAAATTTAGTGAAATCGGTTGTGGAGCAACTTGTGGCTCACGGTAAAGTATCACGTGGATTTTTGGGTGTAAGCTTACAAGAATTAAAACCCGATTTAGCTGAACAGTTTGGAACAACACGTGGTGCCCTTATTGGTGGAACAACTCCTGGTGCACCAGCAGATAAGGCCGGTTTAAAGAGCGGCGATGTTATTACAAAACTTAACGACAAATTAGTTGATGATCCCGCTCAGCTTAGAATGGCAATCAGTCAAATTCCTCCAGGTACAAAAGTAAAAATAGAATATTTACGTGATGGTAAATCAAATACAGTTACTATCACCTTGGGAGACCGTGCAGCAAATCTAGCTCAGAACCAGGGTAATAATGCAACTGGTGGTGGTAATGACGACGGAGTACTAAACGGGGTAACCGTAGGCGAGCTAACCAAAGAGCTGAGAGATCAATTAAACATACCGGGTACGATTAATGGAGCTCTTATCACGGACGTAGATCCAACAAGTGCTTCTGCACGCGCAGGATTACAAAAGGGAGATGTCATCTTAGACTTGGATAAGCACACCGTACATAATGCCGATGAGGCAGTTAAATTAAGCGAAAGCATAAAAGGACCAAAAGTTCTTGTTCGTTTCTGGCGTGAAGGCGCAAGTCGCTTCGTCGTCGTTGATGAAACACCGATAAATAAGTAATTAATTAAAGTATAATCTTTATTGAGAGAGGGTCTTGGGTGAGATATCACTTAAAGACCCTTTTTTAATGACCATTATTTTCAATAAGCCCTACGGCGTTTTATCCCAGTTTACTCCGGAGAAGGGATCTGATTGGAAGACCCTCACATTATATGGGCTTCCCAAGGGTGTATATTCTGCGGGGCGGTTAGACGCAGATTCCGAAGGACTGCTTATTTTATCCGACAACCACGATTTGGTTACAGAATTACTCGATCCCAAATGCGCACACCCAAGAGAGTACTGGGTACAAGTTGAAGGCGTTCCAGCGGCAGACGCATTAAAACGTTTAGAAAAAGGAGTTGTGATTGGAGACTATACCACAAGACCATGTCGCGCTGTTATATTAAACCCGATACCGGACCTACCTCCTCGTAATCCGCCTATACGGGTAAGAAAATCTATTCCTGATACATGGATTTCAATTACACTAACCGAAGGTAAAAATAGACAGGTCAGAAGAATGACTGCCGCAGTAGGCAATCCTACACTTAGGCTTTATCGAAACAGAATAGGAAAACTCAACTTAAGTGATTATCATTTAAAACCCGGAGCTTGGCAGGAGCTTTCGCAAGAAGAGCAAAAAAAGGTACTAGCAAGATAAGGGTGTGTATTTAGGCTTCGTCTTGCCTCAAAATAACGAAGTGGCATATTTGTAGTATGAACTACAAAAATACGATGGGGTTATTTGTTAAAAGTTTAATTATTGCCATCGGCTGTATTGGTTTAACTGCACAGGCTACAATGAGTAATGAGCTAGAAAACAGAATAGTAACTAAATTAGATTCTGATTATCCCGCAGTAGAAGCGTTTTATAAAGATCTTCATTTACACCCAGAACTTTCCCTAATGGAAAAAAATACATCTGCTAAACTTGCAGCAGATTTACGCTCATCCGGTTTTGAAGTAACAGAGCATTTTGGCGGATATGGCGTAGTGGCGGTTCTGAAAAACGGTAACGGTCCGACATTGTTGATCCGCTCGGATATGGACGGACTTCCTGTAGAAGAAGCTACAGGACTTGCTTATGCTAGTAAAACACGCACCACCGATCTTTCAGGTAGAGATCAACCGGTTATGCATGCATGTGGTCACGATATTCACATGAGTGTTTTAGCAGAAACAGGTAGGACCATGGCTTCTATCAAAGATGCTTGGAGCGGAACTTTAATTTTAATCGGTCAACCTGCAGAGGAGCGAGTTATGGGCGCACGTGCAATGATTGTTGCTGGTATCTTTAGAAAGTTTCCTAAACCAGATTATGCGATTGCATTACACGATCATGCTCAAGTTCCTGCCGGCAAAGTTGGTTTTGTAGATGGATATATTTTAGCGAACTCTGATACGGTTACGATCAACGTCAAAGGAGTGGGTGGGCACGGAGCTTATCCTCACACAACTAAAGATCCCGTTGTTTTAGCTTCCGAGATTGTATTGGCATTACAAACGATCGTAAGTCGTGAAATTAAACCCGGTGATCCAGCAGTCGTTACAGTCGGCATGATTCATGGTGGCAATAAACCAAATGTTATTCCTGATTCTGTTGAATTAAGATTAACAGTAAGATCTTATGCACAAGAAACACGGGATCACTTAATTTCGGCAATCGAGCGCGTTGCAAAAGGGCAGGGCATATCTGCAGGGCTACCAGAAAATTTATTGCCAACGGTTGAGGTTGAAGCGCAAGAGCGTGCAACGTCTACGTATAATGATCCAACCTTAAACCATAGAGTAAGATTAGCCGTAGAAAATTGTTTAGGTAAAGACGCTGTGGTAACCGAAGGACCCTCAATGGCGGCTGAAGACTTCGGTCAATTTGGTAGAACAGTCGAACGGGTGCCTACTTGTTTATTTTGGCTTGGAGCAGCCGACCCTAAAAAATATGAAGAGAGTATTAAAACAGGAAAACCTTTACCCGGTTTACACTCGAGTCGATTTGCACCACTACCAGAGCCCACAATTAAAACCGGCGTAAAGGCCATGACGGCTGCAGCCCTAGATTTTCTTAGTAAAACAAAATGATTATGAACATTAAACACACACTTATATTATTTATTATGACTTTAGGAATTTCTGTACACGCGCAGTCAATTTACGATATTTCGGTTAAAACAATAGACGCGAAAACAGTTAAATTAGATCAATACAAAGATAAGGTTGTTCTAATAGTAAACGTAGCTTCTGAGTGTGGTTATACACCACAGTACGAAGGACTAGAGAGTATTTACGAAAAATATAAGAATCAGGGTTTTGTGATACTAGGTTTTCCGTGTAATCAATTTGGAGGACAAGAACCAGGAACCAACGAAGAGATTAAAGCATTTTGCTCTTCTAAATTTAATGTAAAGTTTCCGTTGTTTGATAAAATCGAAGTTAATGGAGAAAATCGTCATCCGCTATATGAGCTGCTTGCGGGTAAGGCTTCGGCTTTTGCCGGGGATATAACTTGGAATTTCAATAAGTTTTTAATCGGTCGCGACGGCAAAATAGTTTTAAGGTTTGATTCATCCATAGAGCCTACATCTAAACAGCTCACGGGTGCTATAGAACAGGCGCTGAAAAAGAATTAGTATGGATGGGGTGTTTTGAATCTAAATAAAACATACATAAACCGTTAAAAGAAGAAATTTACTACATATAAGACGTTATAAAACAAATACTTATATAATATAATTGCAAAATGGAGTTAGTAATGCCATTTTGCAATTAATGAAAGTTTTACCACGTGTCATTAACCCAAGTGACGGACACTATTTTTTGTTAGGACCGAGAGGAACGGGTAAAACGTTGTGGGCAAGTTATCATTATCCTTCAGCCTTAAGGATAGATTTACTAAATCCAGAAACAATGAGGCAATTAACCGCTAGGCCTGAGAGGTTAATAGAGTTGGTTGAAACGAATAGCGATAAGCAGCAAATAATAATAGACGAAGTACAAAAACTACCCGAATTACTAGATGTCGTTCATTTATTAATTGAACAAAAGAAAAGCCGGCAATTTATCCTTACGGGATCTAGTGCGCGAAAGTTGCGTAAACAGGGCGTAAATCTTCTAGGTGGACGCGCCGCAAAGAAGATATTGCATCCGTATTTAGCGTTCGAACTTGGGCAAGATTTTTCAATTAAAAAAGCACTAACACATGGAATGCTACCCCTTGTTTGGGCATCAAGCGAACCAGAGGAAATTCTTAAATCTTATAACGCCTTATATCTTAAAGAAGAAGTTCAAGCAGAAGGGTTGATTAGAAATATAGGTGCATTCGCTCGTTTTCTTGAGACGATATCTTTCTCATACGGCAGCGTACTTAATATTAATAATATATCTCGTGAGGCAGAAGTTAATAGAAAAACAGTAGAGGGATTTATTATAATTTTAGAAGACCTCCTGCTTGCATTCAGACTCAACATATTTAGCAAACGAGCGAAACGTGAGTTGAAATCACATCCAAAATTTTACTTTTTTGATGTTGGAGTATTTCGTGCAAATAGACCCAGGGGCCCATTTGATGATATAAGTGATTTAGAGGGTCTCTGTCTTGAAGGTCTTGTCTTTCAGCACCTTCGCGCGTGGTGCGATTATTCTATTGGTGGAAATGAGTTGTTTTATTGGCAAACAAGACAAGGTATAGAAGTGGATTTTGTGATTTATGGAGAATCGGGTATCTACGCAATTGAAGTAAAAAAAACCACTCAGTTAAGACCCGAAGATTTTAAGGGGCTAGAGTTATTTCAGGAGGATTATCCAATCGCTAAAAGGTATATACTACACCAAGGAAAAGAACGATTTATCAGAAATGGAGTTCATTGTATTCCATGTGAGGAATTTCTTCTTAATCTTAAACCAAACTCAATTTTGGAGCTTTGATATTAAATGGTGGGCCCTGTCGGATTTGAACCGACGACCAAGGGATTATGAGTCCCCTGCTCTAACCGCTGAGCTAAAGGCCCGAAAAGATAGAAATAAACCTATCTGGTGCATAGAGTGTACAGTCTCGTGGCTATCGACAAGCTGTTCTCTCTAATAAAGAGAAAATAAAAACACTTATTTCGCAAGAAAATATAAACATTAAGTATAGTATATCTTGCTTTTAAGCAATGGCTTACGACATTTTTTTTACAACCCACAGGTAGGCGGGTTTGATTTTAGATTAAACCTGTCGTTAGTTATACATTCCCTTTTAACAAAACTACCTAAATACAGAGTAAAATGAGTCATCCAATAACACGTGAACAGTTGATCAGTAATCTTAATTGGAGGTATGCAACCAAACAGTTCGATCCCTCACGTAAGATCAGCCCTCAAGACTGGGCAGCTATTGAGGAGTCTATTGTATTAACTCCATCTAGCTTTGGTCTTCAGCCCATCACTGCTGTTGTTGTAGGTGATCAAGCAACCAGAGAAAAACTAGTTCCATCATCTTATGGTCAGCGACAGGTCGCAGACGCTTCTCACCTTGTTGTGTTCGCTATTAAAACAAACATAACAGAAGCAGATATTAATGCTTTTATTAAATTAGTATCAGAAAAACGCGGCGTCCCAGAAAGCGCTCTTGAAGGATATCGCGGCATGATGATCGGCAGTATCATCAAGGGTATGGATGATGCTGCACGTCGCATTTGGGCATCTAAACAAACCTACATTGCTCTTGGTCAATTAATGGCAAGTGCGGCTTTATTAAATATCGATGTATGTCCTATCGAAGGATTTTCTCCCGCAGCTTATGATACTACACTAGATCTAGCGAAGAAAGGACTCGCTTCCGTTGTAGTAGCTGCCGTTGGATATAGAGCAGAGTCTGATAATTATGCTAAATTAGCAAAGGTTCGTTTACCTAAGAGCCAAGTCGTAATTCACATTTAATACTTATTTAAAATATAAGAAATTTAGCTCCAAATTTTTTAAAAATAAAAGTTTGGAGCTTTTTTATTTAATGAGCACACAACAAAATGAAATACCTGCAGCAAGCCATCCAGCACAGGTCTGCATAAAAGTTAAAAGTTTAGCTCGGACATTACCTTTTTACCGAGATGTTGTGGGCTGGAAAATAATTTCTAAGACAGACACAAGTGCAATGCTGTCAGCATCGGGTAAGAGCCCTTCTCAGTTTGTATTGTTTCAAGACGAAAACGCTAGCGATAAACCAGATCACGCAGTTGGTCTTTATCACACAGCATTTCGGTTCCCCTCCAGGCAGGATTTAGCAAACGCAATTAAACGCGTAGCGATCAAAAAATATCCTTTTGAAGGAGCGTCGGATCACATTTTTAGCGAAGCATTCTATTTTAGCGATCCCGAGGGCAACGGTGTTGAAATGTATACAGATCGTCCTCAAGAAGTGTGGCCACGAAGAGACGGTAAGGTTCAGTTAATTCATAGTAAGGCACTAGACATACAAAATTTATTAGCTACCGCCTCTCCTGGAATCCCACCTGTATTTGCTCCAGAAAACGCAGATATAGGTCATATTCATTTACATGTAGATAATATAGAAGCTGCAGAAAAATTCTTTCATGATTTTTTAGGAATGGAAATCATGTATGCACTTCCAGGTGCGCGCTTTTTATCTGCGGGTGGTTATCATCACCATGTTGCAGCTAACGTTTGGGCAGGAGCCGTGGCATTTCCAGAAAAAGCACATGGATTAATGTCCTATAGAATCGAGATCAAAGATCAGGCCTATCTAGATAAACTAAAGAAAAAGGCTGTCGAGTTTGGATATGTTTATTCAACAGATGGCGGGCTTGATGGAGTCGAAGTATTCAAGGTAAAGGACCCAAACGGTCATTGGATGGAGTTGGTGGTAAACAGTGTTTAAAATAGAAGCTTACGTAAAATAGAGATCAACAAACGCGTTTTTTACGCTAAGCTTCTAATTTAAGTTATGGTAATGGAGGAAAATAAGTCTAAAAAAAATACACAATATACCACCGTGGATATTGTGGGACTTAGGCTTATTGCTTTTTATAGATTTAGTAAGGCAATCATTTTAACATTTGTTTGGTACAGTTTTATAAAAGGTATAGATTACCATCAACAAAGTGCGGCACTTCATCTAGCGAATCAGTTATACATAAATCCAGACAACAAAGCTTTTTTGTGGATTATAAATAAACTTTCTCATCTAGAAACATCTACTATTCAAACGGCGGGTTACGGTCTATTTGGATACGCCTGTATTTTATACGTGGAAAGTTTTGGCCTGTGGTTTAATTATTTTTGGGCTAAGTACTTAGTAATTATAGGAACTGGCTTTTTGATTCCCTGGGAGGTCTTCCAGCTAATCAAAACCCCAAGTGCTCCTATGGCCGTCCTGCTTATAGCGAACAGCATTATTTTAGTTTTTGTCGCAAGAATCGTTAGAAAACAAAAAAATAGGCCTTAACATTTATATAAAAGACGCTCGCGAAAATTTAAATAGCGCGCTTTTTTAAGAGTATGGGACTATTTGATAGATTATCTAAAAAGGCTGAAAATCAACAAGCTTCAGCTCCTGTTGAAACACCTTTAAACCAATCATCCGGACAGTCACCAATCATGGCGCGCCTAAGGGAGGCGCGTCAAAAGCTAGACGACAAAGATTTAGATGGCGCATTAAGTATTTATGAAGAAGTTTTAATGTCATCTGGTGATAGGGCAGACGTTTTAGTAACCATATCCGGTGATTTAGGTTCTACGGGAAACGTAAACAAGGTTATCGAACTTGTAGCTCCAAGGTATGATGCTAATAGGCACGGTCCTGCGACCGGTATCAACGTTTTGCAGGCTTATTTAGCGGTACGTAACCCAGATGCAGCACAACACATATTAGATTTATTGTTTGCGCTTAACAGACCCGATCTTGAAGAGAGATTATATGGATTTTCGAACGCGATCTCAGAGCTTATGCTTGGAGGAGATGTTGGTTTTGCGCCACCGCCACAAAATGCAAACGCAGAACTCCACACGATAAAAGTATCTATAGTAACCATTAGTAAGCCTATCTGGCTTTATGGATCAGAAGCGCTTGAGAATAAAATAATTCCAGAAAAAATTAGCAAACCGCGTCGCATAGCATTCGCACAATTATCTCTGCCTAACGCCTATTTTGATGCGATGCAGGAAATGAAAAAAACAGAAGATGAATTAAGAAAACTATCAAAAGCTATACCGCTGTGGTTGGCCGAAGGATTTTTAGCTTCACCCCTTTATAATCCTATAACAGCAATAGCATTCATGGAGTTTTCTGATGAAACGCGGCTCCCAATGATTTTTGAAACAGAATGGTCAACGGAGCAACTCAGGCAGATGAATGAAAGCAACAGTGATCCCGTCGATTATGCAATTACAGGAGTTTTAAAGCATCGTTCAGGAGATTATGAATTAGTTCTAAAGGTCTGGGAGATAAAAAAATATAGAGAAAGAAAACAGTTTGTTGCTAGGTGGAATCCAGCTACGGCTAATGATGAACTAGAAAAACTAAGACAAAGCATTTGTGCTTATATGGAATGCACCCCTGTTGGTTTATCATGTGCCGCAACCACCAAACCTCGTGCGTGGCTAGATTCGTTATCTGCAGGTTTAAGTTTATTTTTAGCCGAGAAGAAGCTCATGACGAAAGAACAACTGGCTTCACCTGAAACACTCAGTAAAGATATGACTCAGTTAACACAAGAATCTGAAGCTGCAGCAATAGGATGGCTTAACTTTAAAAAACGCTGCTTAGATTTATCTATACCGGTTCTAGAAAATCCAGCGTTAGTTGATACAAGTCTTATTAAAGAGTTACAGCAGCGTTAAGTCTGACTAGCAAGTTGACCACAACCAGCAGCTATATCTATTCCGCGTCTTTGTCTTACGGTGCTAGGAATTGAAAACTCTTCTGCTAATATATTTTGAAAACGACGAGCTGCGTCGCTGCGCGACGCAATGCCGTTAAAGCCCTGCGTTGGGTTTAGTGGAATAAGGTTAACCTGTGCAGGCATTTTATTAAGCAATCTACCTACCGCCCGAGCATCTTCTTCAGAGTCGTTTTTGCCTTCGATAAGAGTCCACTCATAAAAGATTTTTTTCCCCGTCGCTTCGCTATAGGTCCTACATGCACCCATAAGTTCATCAAGGGTCCATTTTTTTGCTGCAGGAACAAGAGCGGCTCGGCCTTCTTGCGTCGCTGCATGTAACGAGACAGCTAAGTGAAGAAGTCTTTTTTCTTTGGCTAATCGTAATATACCAGGCACAACACCCACCGTGCTTAAAGTGATACGATCGCCCGAAAGAGATAGTCCTGCGGAATCTCTAAATATATCTATAGCCTTTGTAACGGCATCGTAATTATGGAGAGGTTCTCCCATGCCCATGAGTACTATGTTGCGGAGTCTTTGAGCAGCTCCATGTTCTGCAGGCTGGCTTTTTATGATTCGTTGTACATGGACCGCTTGAGCAACAATTTCTCCCGTTGTTAAGTGTCTAGAAAACCCCATTTGTCCTGTAGCACAAAATACACAACCCATTGCGCATCCTGCTTGGCTACTAATACAAGCAGTTACTCGACCGGTGTAACGCATTAGCACGGTCTCGATTTTTTTATTTTCAGGCAAATCTAAGAGATACTTACGAGTAAATCCATCACTAGAATGTGTTTCTAGGGATGTCGGTAGTGTTCCTAAAAATGTGTCGGTTTTAAGCTTTTCTAATACACGCGTTGGAAGTTCAGGCATCTTATCAATCGAATCGACACACTCCCAATATAGATACCTCCACAGTCTCGTAGCATGAACAGGACTGAAATCCCAAGATACAAACAGCTGCGCGAGCTCATCGCGCAATAAACTGTATAGATCTATACCTGATTTCATAGATTATGATATTCACAAAAATTTCATTAAAAGAAACACTTTAAATAGGCTAAACCCATATTTAAGACGCTAGCGGTTGCGAAATATAAAATATTAACCATAGTAGATTAATGGCATCCAAAATTGTACTTCCAGGAGGTTTGGGTTTTTTGGGTAAAGCCTTAACGGATCATTTTGCTAAACTTGGCTGGGAAGTTGTTATATTATCTAGAGCACAAAATATATCACGAGATGGTATTCGTACGGTTTGCTGGGATGGCAAAAACCTAGGACCTTGGATTAGTGAATTAGAAGGTGCTACAGCTGTTATTAATTTAGCAGGTAGAAGTGTTGCTTGTCTTGATAATGAACCTAATCGTAAAGCTATACTTGAATCACGGGTTGACGCTGTTAACGCAATCACAGCGGCAGTAAACGCGTGCAAAAATCCACCGCCCGTACTTTTACAGGCATCCACATTAGCAATTTATGGCAACGAAGGTGCAGGTGTTTGTACCGAAAAAACAGAATACGGAACCGATTTTCTTGCAGAAGTTACAAAAGCATGGGAGGGGGCTTTTTTTAATACGAACTATAAATATACCCCAAGGCTCGTTGCCTTAAGAATCGGTTTTATTCTTGGTAATAATGGCGGTGCTTTGGCGCCGCTAAGTTTATTAACAAAATTATTTTTAGGTGGATCTACAGGCTCTGGAAAGCAGTACATAAGCTGGACGCACATAAAAGACTTTTGCCGTATTTGTGAATGGGCAATCACTACAGATTCGGCGCGCGGTTATTATAATACGAGCGCACCAACACCTGTTACCAATAAGGACTTCATGGCGTTATTAAGAAAAGCTCTTCATAGACCGTGGTCTCCAGCTGCTCCTGCATGGGCGGTTAAAATAATTTCGAAAACAGTTATTCGTGTTAACCCAGATCTAGCCTTAAAAGGAAGATCTTGTGTACCCGAACGACTGGTTAATGAAAAATTTACTTTTTCTTATACAGATTTATTAACCGCCTTTAAAAATCTGTTTAATAGTTAAAAGAAAGTATAATATTTTTCTTCTGCTAAACGGTTAATAAGTAGCGCAAGTTCTAGTGCGTGATAGTCGCCCCACATAGAAGATTCTCCACAAGGAACTTTTTTACCCTTAGGTATGTAGTCCCAACCGTTTGGTCTATGATATACGCTATGTAAAAGTAGTCCTTCATGTTTATCGTTTGTAGATAAATAAGGTTCATCAAATAACGTAGATGCTATAGTTAAACCCGCTTGGAAGTATTTTTTACCAGCTGCTTTTGAATCATTTGCAGATAGCCAACGACCTAAACGCAAGAAGCCTTGAGCAGCTATAGCTGCTGCTGAACTATCAATTGGTTCAAAGGGATTATATGGATTTGATACCTTTTTTGTATAATCACCTAAGAGGTGTAGTTTTTCGGCGCCGTTATCCCAATATGGAATACCATCAATAGTTGAGTAACCATTGATATAATAATCACAGGTGGCCTTAGCTGTTTCTAGGTATAAATCTGTTACGGCACGTCTTCCACCCATTGCGTCTAATTCAGTGCCTCGTACAGTGTCTAAATATTCAAGCTGTTCTGCATAGCCACAAATTATCCAAGCAGCACCACGCGTCCATGTGCTAAAAGGAGAATAGCCCTGTTGTGTGCTTGGGCAGCGATACTGGCCATCATTGCGATTAAAAATAGATTCATGCGCAACGCGTCCTCTCACATCATATGAATCTCTATTTTGTCCAAAGAATACATTAAAGCGTGCGGTTGTAGCTGCATGCTCAATTGAACGATGTAGTAGATTAATTTTCTTATCGCCTTCACCCATGAGTACGTGTCCCAACTGATGGGCTACACTCAAAGAGCGCATAGAACGAATTGTATCAGCAAATAAGGACTGAGGTCCGTTGAAGGAGTAAATGTAGCCACTTGGTATTACACCAGCTGTATTTGGAATAGGGGACCAAGGAAGTTTGCAATTCGTTGTAGCATATCGCGCAGCTTGTACTGCACCAGAAACCTTAAGTCCTAACTCAGCAAAATGTAGCTCACCTTTTTCTTCAATCGCTTTTCCCTCTAAAATAAGGCGACGCAAATTTCCGTAAGTAGAAACGTTGTTAAATCCATGATCATGCACACCGATGTGTGAAACATGAGAAGCCATATATTTAACTGTCTTTTCACGACCTAAACGTAGAGAGGATTTATCTCCGGTTCCATCGAAGTGTAAAAACGCCATACCGAACTGAAAGCCCTGTGTCCATTCAGTCCAGCCTCGTGAAGTATACTTTCCTTTAACCGTGAAAACAGGAGTGCCCTTGCTTGCATCCCAGTTTTTATTGAGGGCAGCAATTTTTTTACCAGCTAGTTCAAAAACAGCATCTGTTTTTTTAAGTAGTTTTTTAGGGGTAAGCGTTGAATTAATCTTCATTTTTTAAAAATAAATTATCCTTCGAATTGGGTAAGAACGTCAGCATATATTTTTGCCGAATCCACTAAGTCTTTAATCGAAACCTTTTCATTTACAGCGTGATAATCGTCGCCTCCTGGACCATAGCCTACAGTTGGAATCTTTAATTCTGCTGCGAAAAACTGCATATCATTGAAACCTGTCGACACACTAAATACGGCTGGTTCTTTGCGTACTTTTTCTAAACTTTGACCTACTGCTTTAAAGAATGGGTGCTTAGGCGGTGTAAAGCATGCGTAGTTTTCAGATATTTTTCTTACAGTAATTGAACACTGAGGTATTTTTTTAGCCGCTGAGTATAAAAACTTTGTTAGATCCTTTTCGGCATTAGCATGATTTTCGACTGCTAAAACTCTGCGATCAATTGTAAAGGAACCAAAGGAGGGAACCGTATTTATTTTTCCTCCTGGGCCAGATTCAAAAACACCTCCTACGTTAATTGTAGGATACCGTATTTCACCACTCGGTGTTTTGAATGAAGTCTTACGTAAAATCTTTTTATAATCCTCTAGTGCTAAAACTAAAGCGGACATTTTCTCTAATGCATTTATTCCGTTTTGTGGTGTCGATCCATGGGCCGGTTTTCCATGTACGGATACCTCAAGCCAGACAACTCCACCATGACCACAGCAGACAATGTCCTTTTCCCCACCTTCCATGACTATGGCATAATTAGGATTGATAGGGGTGTTGTGAATCATCCATCCCGTACCTAAAGCAGAATCAGTTTCTTCGTCTGCTGTAAGTGACACTTCAACATTTAGGTTTGGCTTGGTCTTGGTTGCAGCAAGTGCCTCTAAAGCAAGAACAAGACTTGCTATCGAACCCTTCATGTCTGCTGTTCCGCGGCCATAAATATGACCACCGCTTACCTTACCGCTAAATGGATCGCCATGTTTCCAAGTTCCAGAAACAGGAACTACATCATAGTGAGCATTAAAATGGATGGTACGTTTACTGTTAAGGCCTTTAAGTTTTCCTAATACATTATACCTAGGATATCCCAAATATTGGGGTGCTAAAGCGTCCTTAAGAATTTTTTTTGGTACAGAATATCGCTTTGAGGATAGCCCCATTTGAATAAGCTTTTTATTCAACATCTCTGTCATCTCATCATACCTATCTCCGGGCGGATTCACTGTAGGAACACGGATAATATCGCCCAAAAAATTTAACATTTGTTTTGAGTTACGGTCGATGTATTCGAAAGGAGTCATGGTTAGAGTAATGAGGATGCGATCGTTGTATTAAGACTAGTTTCACGAGCTTAAAGCGGTGAGGCGAGTGCCTTTTTAGGTAATAAGAGCACCGCTATTTCGTTGCTGAACGGGCTTATGGGGGGTACTTTTATTACTATAAAACCATTATGAACTTAGCCGATCTTAGAAAAGATTACAGTTTATCTGGTCTTTCAGAAAAAGACCTCGCAAAAGATCCTTTTCGGCAGTTTGAAAAATGGTTCCAAGAGGTTGAGGCAGCGAAGATTACAGAACCTAATGCAATGGTGCTGTCTACCTGCGGTGCCGATAAAAAACCAAGTTCTCGTATTGTTTTACTCAAAGATGTAGATGGCCGGGGTTTTGTTTTTTACACTAATTATCAAAGCGATAAGGGACGTGACTTAGAAAACAATCCGCATGCAGCGTTATTGTTTCCATGGATTGGTTTAGAACGACAAGTTGTTATTGAGGGAACCGTAACGAAAGTTGCTAGAGAAGAAAGTGACGCCTATTTTCATAGTAGACCTATTTTAAGTCAGTTAGGCGCTTGGGCTTCACAGCAAAGTACAATCGTATCGAGTCGTGAGGTACTGGAGCAAAATATGAAAGCAGCTGAAGCTAAGTATGCTGGACAGGTAGTTCCGCTTCCTCCTCATTGGGGTGGATATCGTTTAGCACCAGAAACGGTAGAGTTTTGGCAAGGTAGAAGAAGCCGTTTACATGATAGACTTCGCTATAGAAAAACGAGTGATGGATGGGCAGTCGAACGACTATCACCCTAGACCTGCTATAATTAGGAATGCTTTATTTAATTCGGCACGCTGACGCAGTGATTGGACCCATTGACGAGCAAAGGTATCTTAGCCCGTATGGAAATGCGCAGGTAAAAACGCTCGGTGCCTTTATCAAAAAAAAAGATATAAAAAAACCAGATGAACTATGGCATAGCACGTTAGTGAGAGCAAAGCAGACTGCCTTAGGTTTATGTAAAGAAATAGGTTGGAGTATTCCTATACTGGAGACAGAAGATTTAAAACCAGACGATGATTGTTCTATTATTCTAAAAAAGTTAAAATCTGAAACCAGAGACATAGCTATAGTTGGACACAACCCCTATCTTGAATATTTAGCTTCACGTTTACTTAAAAACGAAAGTGTGGTTTTTGAAAAAGCATCCTGTCTAATACTAGAAAGAATTAGCAGTAAATCATTGGTAGAGTGGAAAATGATTACTCAATTTAGTGCTGATAGTTTAAATCAATAATATCTGAATGAAGGTGCTTCATATATTACCGTTCCGTATAGCGCGAGCCGCCGAAAATATGGCAACAGACTTTTTAATGCTGCAGCGCTATCCAGGTATTGCGACGCCTCGTTTTAGACACTACGCATGGCATGCTCCAGCCTTTACTTTTGGTTATAGCCAAAAGTATGGATGGGTAAGTGAACAACTTCCTAAAGAAGAAAAATTTGATGTATGCCGTAGGCCTACAGGGGGTGGAATTGTTGACCATCGACATGATTGGACTTTTTCGCTCGTTATACCCCGAGGACATCCGCTTGAAGAAATTCGCGCTACGCAAAGTTATCGTGAGGTACATGAGTGTATGGTGCAGGCTTTAGTTAAGCAGGGTATTAAAGCTGAACTACAGTCAACTAAAGCCGATGATTCTGGAGAGGCTATTGCAGGCGTTTGTTTTGAACGAGCTGAAATTTTTGACGTGATAAATTGTGCAACCGGAAAAAAAATTGCAGGTGCTGCACAAAAACGCAGTAAACACGGATTACTTTTTCAGGGGTCTATAGCACGTGATACAATAGATAAGCCAATAGATTGGGATATGTTTCACGACGACTTTACAGTTCAATTAGCACAACTACTCAAAGTTGAACCTCAGCAAACTCCTTGGCCAGAGTTCAATGAGGACGAACTCTCGGGATTAATTGATCAGTATACTTCTTCTGAATGGTTAGAGTTTAGGTGAAACTAAACTCCTTTTTCTAGAGTGATAACACACTCAAGATGTCGTGTCTGAGGAAATAGATCAAAAGGCTGTATGCGTTTTACTACATAACCAGAAGTCAAAAACGGTTTTAAGTCGCGCATCTGTGTTGCTGGATCACAGCTAACATAAACAACTGCTTTAGGTCCGTAATTAAAGAGTTGGTTTAGAAAACTTTCATCGCAGCCTTTGCGTGGCGGATCTATGACAACAACAGTATCTGGTGCAGGAAAAGTTAAGCCTGCAAAAATAGCAGACGCTTCACCTGCTTGAAATTGTGCGTTAGTTATTCCGTTTGAAACAGCATTGGCTTTAGCACAAGCAACACTTGTTGCACTAATTTCTATTCCTGCAACTTCCTTAAATAAACAGGCAGAACTTAAGGCAAATAAACCGCTACCACAATAAGCATCAACTAAGTATTTAGCACCACTTAGAGATGCTTGGGTTCTAACATAATCTATGAACAGGGGTAAAATAAACGGATTATTTTGAAAAAAGTCTCGTGCTAGAAATGTAAGTTTTAATTCTGAAACGGGAGTTGAACCTTCAGAAATCAATTTTTTATCTACAGGAGGTAGTGAGACGCATTCAGTAATTGAGGCGTCGTAGTCAGTCGTTACGCTCCCACTTGCTTCACGCAGCATTACAGTAGCACCCCGAGAGTAAAGGCCTTCAGCGGCTTTTCGTTTAACCTCTGCACGCACTTCGGGTAACTTTAAATTAATGCGGTCTGTAGCTATCGGACACTGCGGTACATCAACAAGCTCAAATCGAGAGCTCTGTTTTAAGAAGCCGATTGGAAATGTATCTGCTTTTTCAGGTCTAGGTAAACCGAAGTGAGGAGTTATTTTTGAGCGATAACCTAATTCTTTGGGTGATCCAATGACGGGCTCTACAGAAAATTCAAGCCCGGCCATATATTTTAATAATTCAGCAACCTGTTGGCGCTTCCAGTGTAACTGAGCTGAATAATTCAGATGCTGATATTGGCAACCGCCACAACTACCAAAAAGAGAACATACTGGCTTAACGCGGTCTTTAGACTCGGCTATTACTTCTAATAAGTCTGCTTCGGAGTAGTTTTTATGATTTCTAAAAATACGCGCACGGATTTTTTCACCAGGTAATGTAAATGGAACCATTACAACCCAACCACCAGATGTTTCGGGTTCACCTTCAGCAGGTTCAGAAGGAGGTAGGGTAACCCTACCTAAACCAACACCAAGGTTCGTGAGCGTAGATATTTCAAGCTCGATTTCTTGATGATAGCGAAAGGGTTTATCGTTAAATGTGCGTTTTTTTGCCACGTAACTTAAGATTCAATATGGTCTTAAGGAAAGAGTCGATACTGCTATTTTCTCCGTGCGCATTTACTAGAAGCATGTTCATATAATTACTTTATGGCAGTAGAGCACATATCCAGTCTTCAAAACCCACGCATTAAGCAGTTGGTTAAACTAAGGGATCGCCGTCCCAGGGACGAAGCTGGAGTATTTTTAGTTGAAGGCTATCGAGAAATACGCAGAGCCTTGGAAAAGAACATTAAGCTCACCGAACTTTATTATTCACCGGATTGGTTTTTAGGAGAAAACGAACAAAAGTTAATCGATCAAGCAGAAGCCTCAGGAGCCAGTCTTTACCAATTGAGTAAAGATGCTTTTGCAAAGATAGCTTACCGCGAAAGACCGGACGGACTATTGGCTGTGGCTCCACAGTGGAAAAGAACCCTAGATCAACTAGACACTATTTTAAATGAAAGATGCAGCAACAAGGCTCCTTTCATATTAGTTGTTGAAGCTATCGAAAAACCGGGAAATTTAGGAACAATCTTACGTAGTGCTGATGCTGCAGGTTGCCATGCTTTGATTGTATGTGACCCTGTAACGGATCTATTTAATCCTAATGTAGTTCGTGCTTCTACGGGAGTGCTTTTTTCTGTGCCCTGCATTGTAGCTGAGAGTGAACCTGTAAAAAAGTGGCTAAACGCACATAAAATAAAAACCGTAGCTACAACGCCATCTGCAGAAGCTTTATACTCTGATACAGATCTTACAGGTCCCTTAGCTATTGTAATGGGTAGTGAGCAATATGGTTTAAGTGACTTCTGGATGAAGGGCGCAGATATTCCTGTTCGTATTCCTATGGCGGGACAGGCTGATTCTTTAAATGTAGCTATGGCTACAATTATTACTTTGTTCGAGGCTGTTCGCCAGCGAGGAGCCAAGTAACAAGCTCATCCGTTCCCTGTTTCATAGAAATCTTAGGGATATAGCCAAGATCTGTTTTAGCAGCATGGATGTTAAACCAATGATCTTTTGCTAGTTCAGCTGCAATAAAACGGGTAATAGGCGGTTCGTTTTTTAAACCAAAAAGTGCCCAGATAAGCTCAGCGAAGGAACCTAGAGTAAGACCGAGTTTAAGCGGAATTTTTTGTGTTATGGGTTTTTTATTTAAACGTACGAGTAACGTATTAATCCAATCCCAAAGAACGACGGGTTCATCGTTTGTAATAAAATAGGCTTTGCCTGAAGCCTTGGTCGAAACTTCTGCCAATAGATGGGCATCCACAACATTTTCTACGTGGACCATATCGACCTTATTTGTACCTGATCCAATAATTTTCAATCTGCCAGAATCGGCACGCTTAATTACACGTGGAATTAATTGTGTATCACCAACACCCCATATTAAATGCGGACGTAAGGCTACGCAGCTTAGCGCATCGCAATTAGCACTAAGAACATGTTTTTCTGCTATAGCTTTTGTAAGCGGATAAGGACTAGGACAGTGTGTCGTCAGAGGAAGCGATTCATCGGCGTTAGCTATATTCTCACCATTATAAACGACACTAGGAGTACTGGTATAAATAAGTTTTTTAACGCCAGCCCTTTTGCAGGCTTCTATGATTATTTGAGTACCTATTACATTTGTTTCGTAAAAATCAGCATATTTTCCAAATACACCGACTTTTGCGGCAACGTGAAAAACCGTGTCACAATTTTTACAGGCTTCGTTAACAATTATTTTGTCTGTTAATGAACCTTCAAAAAAATGAACACCTAAGTTGCGAAGCTCTTGATTAGATTTTCGTGCAAGTACACGAACGTTCCTGCCTTGGGATAATAATCTTTTAACCAAAGCTTTACCTAAAAAACCGGTGCCACCTGTTACAAGGACAACAGAACTTGGATTATTGAATGACGCGGGTGTATTCATACGGAATAACCGTTTTGTGTTTCAGCCCACTTTGCTAAAGTCAGACGATGTATTTTTGCGTTGTGACGAACATCAACAGGAAACTGAGCTTTAAAGTAGAATCGTGATATTTGCTGTGTAGCAGAATGCGATAAAGCTAAGTCGCGTAATTGCCTAGTTAAGCTTAAGGCCTCGTGGGAGGTGTTAACATTCAACTCAACCACTAGTGCAGGTGTTTGATTTGGCGCAGCGCCTAAACCGATTAGTGCACAACGCTTAATTCGAGGATGCGTTTTAAATATACGTTCACAGGGCTCAGTGAATAATGTCTTATGTTGAGTAATAACACGTTCAACTTTACGACCACAAAACCACAGATTGTTATCTTCATCAATGAATCCACAGTCTCCCATGCGATGCCAAATGGTGTCATCGTCGGTAATTTTGCTTAAACGTGTGGCATCTGGTTTTTGGTAATATTGCTTAGTAACCACAGGACCACGAACGATTATCTCACCAATCTCATTAGGAGCTAAACTTTTTGTTTCCGCTAAATTATTTATAACGCCGTCATTAATTGGAATAATTTTAACTGCTATGCCCTCAATTGGTTTTCCCACACATGCTCCTTGTGTATCAAGCAAAACAGATTTTTGATTTTGGCTAATGCTACTAATAGGTAGTGCTTCAGTTGCGCCATAAGGACTATGCATGAGTCCGTTTGGAATAAATGCTTCAGACGCTTGCCATAATGAAATAGGAACGGGAGCTCCTGCACAAAGCACTCTACGCAAGGTCGGCAGGGTTATGTTTTCTTTTTCGCAGTACGTAGCTATTAATCCCCAGAGTGTTGGTGATCCAAAAGAGCTAGTAACTTTTTCTTGGAGTATTGCTTGAACCAATTTTTTAGGATCAGCTTTAGCTGGCTTACTCGGATTAATTTCAGGGATTACTGCAGTTAAACCCAGTGCAGGATCAAAGAGTGCGAATATAGGAAGCAGAGGCAGATCGATTTCACCCGGCTGAAAGCCGTACGTTCGTTTTAATAGGTTAACCTGAGCCTCAAACATTCCGTGTTCATAGCAAACACCTTTAGGAGACCCTGTAGATCCACTTGTAAATAAAATCGCAGCCAAATCATCTGATTTGTTTGATGCTGGCGCCTCATCCTGATTGGCCCGATATTTGAATTGGGTACGCAGTTGATTAATTAAGGACGTACTTACCGAAATTCTAACACGAATAGTTTTAAACGATTTTCTAAATATTCGGCTTAAAACCTGAGCTATTGGAATACCAACAAGTGCATCCGGTTGAGTATGTGAAACACAGGACAAGAAATTTTTAATTCCCATACCTGGATCAATGACGACTGGTATAGCGCCAATTTTAAATAACGCAAAAACACAGGCAATTAAAGGCAGCCCAGGCTTAACCATAACTAGGACGCGGTCGTTACGCTTTACACCGCGATTAAGTAAGTGATAGCTCCATGCGCTTACTTCATCATCCAGTTCTGCGAAAGACAGAGACAGGTAATCGATAGATTTATCGGGTAATCTTCCGCGAGGAATTTTTATCGCTGCTGCCTGAGGATTAGAGGCAGCCATCATGCTCAGGAAGCGAGCAATATTGGCATTTGGAGTATCAGCCATTATTTGCAAGCGAAGGTAAATCGCGCATCAAACTAGCCTGCCACGGAAGAAGCAGTTCATCGAGTTTATTAGGATCCCGAGCAACTTGAGAAATAACAGCCCGATTAGCAATAAGTGTAGGCTCTATTCCTAGTTTTGCTGCTACTACATCACGTTCTGTTTTAATTTTTTCCATGCGGTTAACTTCGTTCTGAGTTAACGGCGAATGGTTAGGATCACGTCCAGCACGGCGAGGAAGAGTTTTGGGATCTTTTGCTAATCCTGCAGTGACTGCAGCGATGAGTGTACCTATCAAACGGTCATGACGTTTACCTAAATTAAGTCCTTCTAAAATAGCTTCCGCATTATCGTGATCTTCTGCCTGGATACAGATTCTGATTAGCGTGTCGTTTGAGCATACTTTAAAAGGAGGTGTATCAATGCGCTTGGCCTGTTCTTCTCTCCAATGCCAAACGCAAAATAAAACACTCAAACTTTTACCACGTAATTTTTCAGATTTTCCAATTCTCCAATCGTTTTCTTGAGGAGGACCAAAACCATCTGAGCCAGCTTCAATTTGTGCTTCACATTGCTGACGTAGCCAATCCGTGCGTTTTAATTTAACCAACTCTTTGTTTAGTAAATCACGCAGTTCGGGTAAGTGCCAAACATCTAAGGCCGCGTAATCGAGAAGTTTTTTAGTTATTGGTCTTTTAGACCAGTTAGCTTTTTGTCCGTTTTTATCTAATTGGACTCCAAACTCATCTTCTAAAAGGGAAGCTAGTCCGAAACGCTGCCTGCCTAGGAGCTGCGAGGCTAGCATGGTATCAAAAATACTTTTTGCTCTAAAATTACATAAATCATGCAACAGCCTTAGATCAAAATCACTGCCATGCAT
>Ga0364887_10010_pt1 | contig 174550 bp, 170 predicted proteins | sample ExccelJu500001D4_4_FD_206924 | JGI IMG/M metagenome (GOLD analysis project Ga0364887, IMG submission 206924) | Enriched cells from Trout Bog Lake Hypolimnion, Wisconsin, USA - BchlTB.July23.5000.01.D4 | ecosystem: Environmental > Aquatic > Freshwater > Lake > Hypolimnion/Profundal zone | place...
TATCAACCCCGGTAGGGCATTCACGTCGACAAGCTTTACAACTGACGCAGAGCTCCATCACTTCTTTAATGGCATCGCTTGCTAATGGGGATGAGGCATCGTTAACATCGATCTGACTTGAGAGCGCCAGACGCAAGGTGTTTGCTCGGCCACGAGTGAGATGCTTTTCATCGCGGGTAACACGATAACTGGGGCACATGACTTCTGCATCAAACTTACGGCAATGGCCATTGTTATTACACATCTCTACTGCTTTGGCCAACCCCATAGCCGGGTCGCCACCAGTGCCAGGCGAGCTGGTTTCTTCGGTAACCGGGTTATTTTGCACATTCCATGCCGACCAATCAAGGGCGGGTTGCAGTGGAATAACTTTATAGCTTGGTGGAAAGCGGAAATTGCTCGCATCATCCATCTTGGGTGGATTGACGATCTTGCCAGGGTTAAATAAACCCTTGGGATCAAAGGCATGTTTAATTTCACCAAGCGCCTCTGTAATTTTGGGGCCAAACTGCCATGAGATCCACTCACCACGGCATAGGCCATCGCCATGTTCGCCGCTATAAGCGCCTTTGTACTTTCGCACCAGGGCAGACGCTTCCTCTGCAACGACACGCATCTTTTGCGCGCCATCACGGCGCATATCTAAAATAGGCCGAACATGCAATGTGCCAACAGAAGCATGGGCATACCAAGTTCCGCGGGAGCCGTGTTTAGCAAAAACATCTGTTAAGGCTTGGGTATATTCAGCAAGACTTTCCAGAGGAACGGCGCAGTCTTCAATAAAGCTAACGGGCTTACCATCTCCTTTTAAGCTCATCATGATATTCAGGCCAGCCTTACGTACTTCCCATAAATTCTTTTGCAGACTAGCCTCAGGCATTAGCACTACTGAGCCAGGTAAACCTAGATCACCCATGAGCTCTTGCAGTGCTTTGAGCCTCTCCAGTAATGGTGCTTGCAATTCGCCAGAAAATTCCACCAACAAAATCGCCTCTGGTGTAGATGTGCTGGAATCGATTAAACCAGTCTCGATAGTTTTCTTAAAGCTAGGATTGCTGCGTGCTAAATCAATCATAGTGCGATCTACTAGTTCCACTGCAGTTGGACCTAGCTTCACAATATGTTGCGCGCTATCCATCGCTTTAAAGAAACTTGCAAAGTTCACAACACCCAGCACCTTGTGTTGTGGCAGCGGCGCAAGTTTAAGGCGCAATGATTTGAAATAAGCCAGCGTACCTTCGCTTCCGACGAGTAAGTGGGCTAAATTTACGCTGCCATCTTTTGTATAAGGCAATTCACTTTGAGGATGAAAAATATCTAGGTTGTATCCACCAACACGTCGCAGTACTTTTGGAAAGTGCGCCTCGATTTCAGGTTGAAGTTTATTGGAAAGGCCTTTAACAAAGTCCCCCAATTGTTTTGCAACACCAGAGCTATTAATGTAATTGTCAAATTGAGCGACTTGACCAGTTGCTAGCCAGGCATCAATGCCTAGTACGTTATGCACCATATTGCCGTAAGCAATGGAGCGGCTACCACAAGAATTATTGCCAGCCATTCCGCCAATTGTGGCTTGACCGGCAGTAGAGACATCAACTGGATACCAGAGGCCATGTGTTTTTAGGGTGGTATTGAGGTGATCAAGAACCATCCCAGGCTCTACTTCGACATAGCCTTTATCAAGGTTTAGTTCTAAAGTATTTCTAAAGTATTTAGTGTTGTCTATAACTAGTGCGGCGCCGGTGGTTTGACCGCATTGACTTGTGCCGCCGCCGCGAGGCAATACTGGAATGGACAATTCTGCAGCAATGCCAATCGCCGCCGCAATATCCTCAGCTGTCTTGGGTACCAACACGGCCAATGGCATGGCTTGATAAATGGAGGCATCTGTTGCATAGCGCCCCCGACTGGCGCTATCGGTCATGACTTCACCAGAGGTTTCTTGCCTCAGACGTTTAGCTAAGGTATGTGTATTCGCAATCCATTCTTTATGTTCAAGCGGTGCATTCATATTGTGACTGACTGAGTAGTGTTTTCGGATTCAATGAGTTGGATCACAACATCGCGTTTATTGAGCACATGCTGGATCATCACTTTACGCATCCGCTCACTGTCATGTGCTTTTAATGCATCAATCATTTCCTGATGCTCTTGAACTGCTTTTTCCCATTTCACGCCATCCTGATTAGAGCGAAAGCGAAAGGCTTCAATGCGCGCATTCACCTGAGTAAATAGTTGACTTAAGATTGGGTTGCTAGCAGCATGATTAATCAGATGATGAATACTCAAATTGAGCTTGTAGTAGTTTGACAAATCTCGACGAGCGTAAGAAGCCATCATTTCATATTGAAGCGCCTCTAATTCAGATAGGGCAGACGCGCTAATATTTTTAGCAGCCAATTCGCCTGAATAGCCCTCCAATTGAGCGATCACATCAAAGGTGTGAATGACATCTTCCTTACTCAGTTGAGTGGCGATTGCTCCGCGATTGGCAATTAACTCCACCAGCCCATCAGCAGCCAATCGTTTGATTGCCTCTCGAATCGGTGTGCGAGACACTTTGAGGCTTTCGGCTAGCTCACGCTCATTGAGCTTGCTGCCAGGTGCAATCATCCCTTCTACCAATAAGGATCTTAATTTTTGGAAAGTTGCCGCATGTAGATTGTGTGAATTCGCTTGCTCATTAGCTAGCATGGATAAACCTTATTTTGTATACAAATTAACTATATCTCATAATAAATCATAATTAATCACTAATTTAGGCTTTATTTGACTATTAAAAATAATTATTTTGCATACAAAAAGACAAAATTTGAAAAATTCACTTACACTAGATGTACTGATTCACCATAAAAACAATTCAGAAGAAAAGCGAGACTAAGCATGCTGAAACTAGATAATCACCTGTCTGGGCGTCATTTTTTACATATTCCTGGCCCAAGTCCAGTGCCTGCCCGTATTTTGCGTGCTATTAGCTATCAGACGATTGATCATCGCGGGCCTGAATTTGGTGAATTTGGCCTCAAAATATTAGACGGTATTAAAAAGATTTTTAAAACAGAGCAACCCGTCATTATTTATTCGGCTTCTGGCACGGGGGCTTGGGAAGGCGCTTTAGTGAACGTCCTTAATCCGGGCGATAAGGTTTTGTTTTATGAAACCGGCCAGTTCGCCAACTTATGGCGTGCCTTAGGAAAGCGCCTAGAGTTAAATGTCGAAGTTATTGGCAAAACAGGTCAAGATACTTGGCGTTGGGGTGTTGATGCCACTGTCATTGAGGCGCGTTTGCGCCAAGATACACAGCATGAAATTAAAGCGGTATGTGTGGTTCACAACGAAACTTCTACGGGGGTGACATCAAATATTGCCGCCGTGCGCAAGGCAATTGACGATGCTAGACACCCAGCGCTATTGCTGGTGGATAGCGTATCTGGCTTGGGTTCAGCCGATTATTGCCATGATGCTTGGGGTGCTGATGTCACCATTTCTGGTTCACAAAAAGGTTTGATGCTGCCTCCAGGGATTGGTTTTAATGCGCTCTCACCAAAAGCCATTGAAGCGAGCCAGCGTAGCAAGTTTCCAAAGTCCTATTTCGCTTGGGATGAAATCCTCGAGTCCAATAAAACAGGCTATTGGCCAACTACTCCTAGCACCAATTTATTATATGGATTGCATGAGGCGCTCGATATGATGATGGCCGAGGGTTTGGACACTATTTTTGCTCGTCACCAACGTTTGGCAGAAGCTTGTCGTCGCGCTGCCACCGCTTGGGGTTTGGAGATCCAATGTTTAGATCCAAATGCGTACTCGCCAGTATTGACCACCATCGTAGTACCAGCAGAAATGGATGCAGATGTGTTGCGTAAGCATGCCCTGCTGAAATTTAATTTATCACTCGGAACAGGTCTAGGTAAGCTCAAAGGCAAGATTTTCCGGATTGGCCATTTGGGTGACTGTAACGAGCTTAGCTTAATGGCTGCCTTGAGCGGGGTCGAGATGAGCCTAGGCGCAATGGGCTACAAACCCAAGGAAAGTGGTGTGGTTGCTGCTCAAGACTTCCTTAAATAAGCCTTGGACCCAATACCCACTTATAATTCAAGTACTTATATATCGACCTTATTTGAGATAGAAAGAATTCCCATGTTAGCTACAAAGCCCTATTTGACTCAAGCTGATGTCCAAAAAATCCTGGATGCGGCCGATAAACATGCTGCCCAAAATAATCTAGCGGTCACCATTGCTGTTTGTGACGATGGTGGTCATGTTTTGGGTTTAATCCGTCGCGATGGCTGCGCGCCAGTGTCCGCTTACATTGCTCAAGAAAAAGCGCGTACTGCTGCTATGGGTAAGCGCGAGAGTCGTGTTTACGAGGAAATTATTAATAACGGCCGCACCTCCTTTTTATCTGTCCCGCATATTTCGGGAATGCTAGAGGGTGGGGTCAATATCGAGGTAAATGGTTTTACCATCGGCGCAGTCGGCGTTTCCGGCGTTAAATCAACCGAGGATGCCGAAACTGCTAAAGCCGGCATTGCGGCCATCTTGTAAGTTACCTTGACAAATATCGTTCCTGAAATAAATATCCCTGAGGGGGCTCCTGCAACCGCCGCCCCCCAAGCAAGCATCACTTTTGCTGACTTTGGTTTAGATCCGCTGATTCAAAAAGCTGTATCTGAGCAAGGCTACACAACACCTACCCCAATTCAAGCACAAGCAATTCCGCATGTATTAGCGGGCAGTGATTTGATGGGGGCTGCGCAAACAGGTACTGGTAAGACTGCAGCCTTTGTATTGCCAATCATTCAAAAGATTTTGCGGCATGCAAGCAGTAGCGCATCACCGGCTCGCCATCCAATCCGAGCTTTGGTATTGACGCCAACGCGGGAGTTGGCCGTTCAGGTTTCCGAGAACGCCGCGAACTATTCTCGTCATACGGACTTGCGTGCTGCCGTGGTTTACGGCGGCGTGGATATGAAGGAACAGGTCGCCATCTTACGCAATGGTGTAGAAATTTTGATTGCTACACCTGGGCGTTTACTTGATCACATTGGCTCTAAAGTAGCGAACCTTTCCCAGGTCGAAATATTGGTATTGGATGAAGCGGATCGCATGCTAGACATGGGATTCTTGCCTGATCTGCAGCGCATTATTAATTTGATTCCGGCGCAGCGGCAAACCCTATTATTCTCCGCAACGTTTTCTCCAGAAATTAAAAAACTTGCACAAAGTTATTTGCGCACTCCAGTGACGGTGGAAGTAGCCAGGCAGAACGCCGCCGCCGATACCGTTAAGCAAGTAGTGCACATGGTGTCTTCAGCAGATAAACAGCAAGCTATCGTGAAAGTGCTGGAGGCCCGCACGCGTCAAGGTTTATCTCGCCAGTGCATCATATTTACGAATAGCCGTTTGGGTTGTGCAAGATTGTCACGTGCTTTAGAGCGTGATGGAATTAAGGCGGGCGCCATTCACGGTGACAAGAGTCAGGGTGAGCGCACCCTTACTTTGGACGCTTTCAAATCCGGCGCAATTGAGGCCTTGGTGGCAACAGACGTTGCCGCGCGCGGCCTAGATATTCCAGACATGCCTTTGGTCATTAATCATGAATTGCCTTATAACGCCGAAGACTTTATTCACCGCATTGGCCGTACAGGTCGTGCTGGTAACAAAGGTGATGCCATTGCTTTGGTGGATGCGAGCGAAAAGCGCTTGCTTGACGATATCGAAAGGCTAATGAAGCGCAAGCTCGATGTTCAGCCACTACCTGATATTGAGGTCTCATCTAACAGAGCTCCATCAAATAGAGCAACATCAAACAGGACCCCTTCAAGCAGAACAAGCTCAGTAAAAGATTCCCCTGGAAAAGCATCGGACCCATTTTTCTATATGCCTTATGAGCCAAGTGTCGCGCCTCAGTCAGCAACCAACTCTTCAAATCCAGAAGAAAAGAAAGTGGGCATTGTTTCCGCCAAGCCAGCTATTGGGGCTTTATTAGGTGGCTTTAAGAAGAAATAAGATTGCCCCAAGCGCGAGTGGCTGCCAATAGCCACTCCGCTATCGAAGTATTTTTGCCGTCAAGTAGGCCATTCAAACCCAATTTTTGTGCTGCTTTGCCAAATTTAGAAGGCTTGTGACATTGGCCGCATTATTGGTGGAAAAAACGGTAGGCCTAAATCTTCCTCGGTTTGCTGGCTGTTCACTGCGAGGCACTCCTGGCGTTGCCAAAGCGTTTGTAATGGTTGGTGATAACGAGGAGTAAGAGATGAGCTTGGAAGCTGTTAAGGCTTTTTAAGGCCCTCTGATCGCCTTCCTGACACCTTTATGTCCTGCTTACTTTCTCATCCTGATGCAAGCTACAGGAAGGTCGTTAGCACAGAATTGCATGTAGCAAACTTCCTTAGGCTGTAAATAGTCGCCTAGTATGCAAAAGACTGGTTGGAGAAGGCGCAAATCGCCCGCGGTAGCCTTCCGGTAGGGATGGAAGGTTTTTCAGCTTAGACACAGCTAAAATCATCTCATGGCTTCACCCCGTTTTGTTCATCTACGCGTCCATTCCGAGTTTTCAATTACGGATGGAATCGTGCGGATTGATGATGCAGTGGCTGCAGCCGCTAAAGATGAAATGGGTGCCTTAGCCCTGACTGATCTGAGTAATTTATTCGGATTGGTTCGTTTTTATACTGCTGCACGCTCTGAAGGAGTCAAGCCTATTGCTGGTGCTGATGTTTGGGTAAGCAATCCCCAGGACCCTGAACAACCCTACCGGTTATTACTGTTGGTACAAAACCATTCGGGGTACCTTAATCTTTGTCAGTTGCTGAGTAAGGCGTCTTTAGAAAATCAATCGCGTGGCCGAGCCGAAGTAAAGGCCGAGTGGTTGACAGAACCCGCATCAAAGGCCGAAGATAAAGTTGCCAAGAAAACCTTAGCCTATGGATTAATTGCCCTCTCTGCTGGTCGCTGGGGTGATGTTGGCGTCGCTTTATTGGCTGGGCAAGAGGAGCAAGCTAAAGTAGCAGCCATGCGCTGGGAGCAATTATTTCCGAATGCTTTCTTTATTGAGGTGCAGCGCGGTGGCCATCCACAGGATGAAAAACACCTACAACTAGCTTGTCATTTAGCAAGTGAGTTGGATTTGCCAATTGTGGCAACTCACCCTGTGCAGTTTATGCAGAAAAGTGATTTTATTGCTCATGAGGCTCGGGTTTGCATTGCCGAGGGCGAGTTATTGGGTAACCCGCGACGTCAGAAGAAATTTAATGATGAGCAATATTTCTTATCTCAATCGGAGATGGAGATGCGTTTCGCTGACTTGCCCGTTGCTTTGGCGAACTCAGTAGAAATTGCTAAGCGTTGTAATTTATCGCTCGTTCTTGGGCAGCCTCGATTGCCCGATTTCCCAACGCCGCCTGGTATTACTCTGGATGAATTCTTGTTTGAGCAATCGGAAATGGGATTAAAGCGCCACATGGAGCGTAACTTTCCGGATCCAGATGAGCGAGCCAAAGAGGCATCACGTTATCTCGATCGCTTGACGTTTGAAGTTAAAACGATTGTGCAAATGGGATTTCCAGGCTACTTTTTGATTGTGGCGGATTTTATTAACTGGGCAAAAAATAATGGTGTGCCAGTAGGGCCTGGTCGTGGATCAGGCGCGGGATCTTTGGTGGCTTACTCGTTGGGTATTACCGACCTTGATCCATTGCGCTATAACTTGCTCTTTGAGCGCTTTTTAAATCCAGAGCGGGTATCCATGCCCGACTTTGATATTGACTTCTGTCAGCACGGGCGTGATCGTGTCATTCAGTATGTCAAAGACAAATATGGCAAAGACGCTGTAAGTCAGATTGCTACCTTTGGAACCATGGCTGCCAGAGCGGCGATTCGCGATGTGGGTCGCGTACTGGAGCAAGGCTATAACTTTGTGGATGGCATTGCTAAATTAATTCCAAATAAGCCAGGTCAGTACATGACCATTGAAATTGCTAAAAAGGAAGAAAAGCAGCTAGCCGAGCGTGAAAAGAATGAAGATGAAGTGCGCCAACTGTTATCGTTAGCTCAACAGTTAGAGGGCATGACTCGTAACGTCGGTATGCATGCTGGCGGTGTATTAATTGCCCCTGGCCGCTTAACTGATTTTTGCCCACTCTATACCCAAGAAACAAAAGATCAAGACAGTAGCTCAGTCATTAGTCAGTTTGATAAAGATGATGTTGAAGCAATTGGCCTAGTTAAGTTCGACTTCCTGGGACTAACTACATTAACTATTTTGGCCGCTGCTGAGCGCTGGATAAAAACTTTACATACTGATCGCAAGGATTGGAATATTGGTGAAATTTCCCTTGAGGATGAGGGCACATTTGATGTTTTGAAGAAGGCCAATACTGTTGCCGTCTTCCAGCTGGAAAGTCGCGGTATGCAAGGCATGCTAAGAGAGGCCAAGCCCGATCGTTTCGAAGACATCATTGCGCTCGTTGCCCTGTATCGTCCAGGCCCAATGGACCTCATACCCGACTTTATTGAGCGTAAGCATGGGCGTCAAAAAGTAGAGTACCCAGACCCACGGATTGAATCTGTTCTTCGCGAAACCTACGGCATCATGGTCTATCAAGAGCAGGTAATGCAGATGGCACAGATGATTGGTGGCTACTCTCTTGGTGGTGCCGATATGTTGCGTCGTGCAATGGGTAAGAAAAAGCCAGAAGAGATGGCTCAGCATCGCAAAATTTTTAGTGACGGAGCTAAGGCAGGCGGCATCACTGAAGGTAAAGCCAACGAGATTTATGATTTGATGGAGCGCTTTGCGGGTTATGGATTTAATAAATCCCATGCTGCCGCCTATGCGCTCTTAGCATATCAAACGGCTTGGTTAAAGGCACATTACCCCGCTGAATTTATGGCGGCCAACTTATCGCTTGCCATGGATGACACCGATAAGGTAAAAATTCTGTATGACGATTGCTTAGTAAATCAAATTCGGGTGTTCTCACCAGATATCAATACTGGAGTACACGTATTTACCCCACTCAGAGCGCCAGATTCTGCCCCAGATTCACCCTTAAGTCACATTCGTTATGGTTTAGGCGCAGTGCGCGGTACTGGTGAAGCCGCTATCGATGCGATTGTCAAAGCCCGTGAAACTGGCGGACCCTTTAAAGACCTGTTTGATTTTTGCGCTAGGATAGATCGCAGACAAGTAAACCGTAGAGCAATAGAAGCATTAATGCGGGCAGGAGCTTTCGATAGCTTGTATCGAGACTCAATTCCTGTTGGTGGAAATTTATACGATATTCGCTCTACTTTGCTAGCCTCACTCGCACGGGCCATCGAGGCGGCTGAGCAGGCGGAAGCGTCTATTCATCAGGTAAGTTTATTTGAGACGGCAGGTGAAGCAGATCGCCATCTGCCAGAGCTAGTGCGCGAGCCTGTCTGGTCCGAGAAAAAACGCCTGCAAGAAGAAAAAACTTCTTTAGGTTTATGTTTGACTGGCCACATGTTTGATGCTTATCGCGAAGAAACTACCCACTTTATTCGACAGTCTTTATCGAAGGTCACCGAGGGGAAAGATCAGCTTATCGCTGGCATTATTACTTCCGCAAGAATGCTGACAGGTCAGCGTGGTCGTATGATGATTGCAACTATTGATGATGGATCAGCAGCGATGGAGGTGACGCTTTATAGTGAAGTCTATGAACCTAATCGCTCCTGGTTAAAGGAAGATGAGTTGCTGATTGCCAAGGTGAATATCACCCCAGATAAATTTTCTGGTGGCGTACGCGTGGTCTCGGAAGCGGTGATGGATATCACTGGTGCACGGATGCGTTTTGCACGCAACGTCCATATGTTCATTGATGCTGGAATCGATTTGCGATCTTTGCGTAGTCAACTTGGTCCTTACTTGATGACTAATCGGGTTCGTGACCCTAAATTAGGGCCAGGAGCCCCCACAATGCCTGGCGGTAATGAGGGTATGAAAGGTTTAATGCTGACGGCGGCAGTAACCACTAGTGGTGGCGCTTGTTTAATGCAATTTCCTGAAGAGCTGCGCATTTATCCAGATGATGCCTGCCTGCATAACTTGAATCAGATTTTAGCGGCCAAACAAAACCACTCAGTGCAAGTTCAATACCAGTAGGCATTAAGAATGGGCATTAAAAAATCAGCGCCTGTATTGCTTTATTGTTCCTGCAGTGTGCGTTTAACAGCATTAACTGCTTCAATCACCTGAGCTGGCTCAAGTAGATCTAGACATTGGCTATGACTGTCGGCGCGGTCATCGCAACCCGCTTTGCGACAAGGCACGCACTCACCGGGTCCTTGCAAAATCGTGACATTTCCTACTGTTTGGCTGCGAGCGCGTAGGGTATAAGGTTGTTTTCCCACAAAACCATTAGGCCAGGGGCCAAAATTACTTGGAGGCGTTGGACCAAAAAGGGCAATGGTTGGCACATTACAAGCAGCTGCTAGATGGGTGATGGATGTGTCTACCCCAACATAAGCTAACGCCCCTCGAATTAATGTGCCAGCCTGGGGAATAGATAGCATGCCTGCCGTATCTATTACGTGCTCAAGGGTCTCTTTATCCAGCAGGGAGAGAATATCGCGGTTCAGTTGCAGGTCTTGCTTGGCCGGAGAGGCACTTAAAACCACTTGCCAGCCTTGTCCAGCCAGCCATGTGACTAAGGCTTGCCAATACGCTAGCGGCCAGCGCTTATAGGCGGTTAGTGGCCCTGGATGAACCACGACATAAGTTGATCGGAGTTGATTGGCGATGACGGGGGTTAACGGGTCTCCAACAGGAGGGGTCACAGAAATTGGATGATTAAACACATCCTCTGAATTAAGGTAGAAGCTCTCGAGTAGCCGCATCTTCTCAGCAACGACATGCTGTGAAAAATAATCTACTTCTACGGTATGGATACAAATGAACTTTTTCCAGGCATTTTGCTGGTCACGTTTAATTTTATTGGCCTTATTTAGCTCGGCATCTCCTTGAGGATGCCCGCTTAAAACACCCACTCTTCGAAAGGCAGCCACTAAGCCGTAAAGATAAGAGCGATCACTCGGTTGGGTGACGATGGCCAAATCGTAGCGCTGAAAGAGGCGTATAAACAAAAAAAAGTATTCGTTTAATTTGGGTCGATCAGAGGTTTCAATGAACCTTGCGATATCGGGATTACCTTTGAGGATATCGAGTTTGCCACGGTAACCTAAAAAATGAAATTCAGCATCTGGCCATAGCTCCCGCGCTTTAGAAATCAGCGGAGTCGTTACAAGCACATCGCCAATTTGTCGTGTGGCGATAAATAAGACTTTTTTGGGTTTTGAGTTTGAGGCGCCAGAAGAAAAAAGATTCATATTTTTACTGTGCTTTAGCTAAGATTTTCTGACGCACGAGACGGGCATTTTCTGCGGCATTAGATTGATCATGAATGGGGTGGTGTAGATGCAGCACCTCGGTGGCCCACGATCCTGATTTACGCACAAGCCCTTTACTTTGCAATCTAAAAACAAAGTCCGCATCCTCATGACCCCAGCCCGTCATGCTGTCGTCAAAACCTTGAATAGCTAGAGCGTCTACTTTCCAGCAAGCCATATTGCAACCTTTAATACGACGCCAGATAAATTTCTTGTAATTGCGCCAAGAGCCATCCCCCAATTTAAATTTGAGTGGCCAGTATTTATTAATGCCACCATGAAGACGCATACTCAGAAGATTTTTAGTAAATAAAGCATAGTCCCAGTGGGGCCAGGCAATAATTTTCTTAGTTAAATCACTATTGAGTAATACGCGACTTCCAGTCACGAGGTGACCTTTTTGAGCCAGTTTGTGATGACGTGCCACAAAGTCGGGCTGAGCAATGCAATCCCCATCGAGGAAAATCAGATAATCTCCTGCCGCTGCATCGATAGCTTGATTGAGAATACGGGTTTTACGAAAGCCTCGGTCTGCTTGCCATAGATGGGAGATTGCTACAGGCATAGAGGGTTTTAATGCCTCAATCACTTGCCGAGTTTCTTCATTTGAGCCATCATCGGCAATGATGATTTCAAAATTTAACTCAGTTTGAGTAGCAAGAGATTCTAAGCATAACTTCAGTGCTTGTGGCCAGTTGTAAGTAGCCAAAAGGATCGAAATCATTTACGAGCATCCTGACACAGTTGCCATAATTTGAGATAGCGGTAATAGGTCCCTTGAGAATTTGACATTGCTAAGGCAAATCCTTGCGCGCCATCCAAAAACCCTGCTCGGATGATGTAGGTTTTTATAAAAGACCAGGCGCCGTGGAGTATCGCTTTCAGCGGGCTACTGGTTTTGCCTTTAGCAAAAGCCTGCTCTGCAGAGGCTGTAGAGTAGCGATCAACTTTTTGCAATACTTGTGAATAGTTCATGAAACTGAAATGCAGCATAGGATTCTCAAGCTTGGCAACTTGTCCTTGGGGTATCAGCCGTTCGTGAACCAAATCATCTGAAAAGTGGGCCGTCCCTTTCCTAAATAATCGGTCAACATAATCTGGGTTCCAGCCTGAGTGACGAATAAATCGACCGCAATACCAAGAAAGCCGAGGAATCGCAAAACAGTCTACATGAGCAGAATGATGAATAGCCGTCACTATTTCAGACCGAAGTGCTGGAGTTAGACGCTCATCGGCATCCAGAGATAAAACCCAGTCACCCGTTGCCAAATCTAAGGCGCGGTTCTTCTGGGGGCCAAAACCAGGCCAATCAGTGGGTTGTGAGACAACAGCACCATGGCTTTTAGCGATCTCTAGGGTGCGATCGGTGCTATTGGTATCTACGACCACAATTTGTTGGGCAATCCCTTCGAGGGAGGCTAGACAATCGTCCAAATTGGCCTCTTCATTGCGGGTGATGAGTATGACGGATAAGGTGGGCATAATTCATTATATGAATGCTAAAGACCGTACTGCCTTAAATCGCTTAATTGTCTATCTCAAACCCCATATTGGCCTGATTATTGGCTCTTTGGTGGCTATGGCCTTCGTTGCCGGAGCAGAAACTTCCATTCCCGCCCTAATGAAGCCTTTGCTCGATCGTGGATTTTCAGGGCAGCTAGATAGCAAGCTATGGCAAGTACCCGTCTTCCTGGTTGGCTTGGCTTTAGTACGAAGTCTGGCACAGTTTTTATCAAATTATTTATTAACTCGCGTGATTAATGCGGTCCTTTTGAAATTACGCGAGCAAATGTTTCAGACGCTGCTACATGCGAGCACTACCTTCTTCCAAAAGAACTCAGCATCGAATTTAATTAATGCCGTGGTCTTTGAAGTAAACAATGTGCTTTCAATAATGGGCGCAATGCTTATCAGCTTAGTGCGAGATTCCTTAACGGTAGTTGGTTTAATTGGCTATCTGATTTATTTGAACTGGCAACTTACACTGGTCGTGCTGGCAATTTTTCCTATCATTGCTTTTGTCATGAGTAAAATTAATCGGCGCTTACGATCGCTTAATCGGGAGCAACAAACTTTGACGAGTGAGCTTGCTTATATCGTTGAAGAATCTGCTGCTGGTTACAAAATTGTCAAAGTCCATGGCGCTGAAGAGTATGAAATGGGCCGTTTTATGGAAAAGGCTGAACGCCTGCGCCAATTCGCCTTGAAGTCAGCAGTAGCGGGGGGTCTTAATCAGCCAATTACTCAGCTTATTGCCTCCATGGCGCTATCTATAGTGTTGGTAATTGCATTGATGCAATCGGCTGCTGAGGGTACTACGGTTGGTGGTTTCGCTGCTTTTGTGACGGCGATGATGCTCGTCATTTCACCCATTAAGCATCTAGCTGATATTAACCAACCTTTGCAACGCGGCCTAACTGCGGCAGAAATGATTTTTGCTTTGATGGACCAACCCGTTGAGGAGGATGAGTCACGCAAACTGAATATGAAGTCGCTGCAAAAAGCTAAGGGCGCTATCCGATTTGAGAATGTCAGTTTCTCCTATCAACAGGAGGTCGGTCGCAAAGAGGCTTTAGTGGAAGTAAACCTCAATATTAGGCCGGGGGAGGTAGTTGCATTTGTTGGGCCATCTGGAGGCGGTAAATCTACTCTAGTTAATTTAATTCCTCGATTCTTTAAGCCGACGGATGGGCACATCTTCTTGGACGATATCCCCTTGGAGGACATTGCCCTTGCCGATGTTCGTCGCCAAATTGCCTTTGTCAGTCAGGATGTGATTTTATTTAATGACACCATTGCAGCTAACGTAGCTTATGGGGCGACTGGTGAACAGGGTATTGATCGGGGACGCGTGATTGACTCTCTTGAGGCAGCGAATCTATCTGCACTCATGAAAGAAATGCCCGAGGGCATTGATACATTCATTGGTAATAATGGCAATCGACTCTCTGGTGGTCAGCGGCAACGTTTAGCGATTGCACGAGCAATTTATAAAGATGCCCCTATTCTTATACTTGATGAGGCAACATCTGCTTTAGATTCTGAGTCGGAGCGTCAAGTGCAGGATGCCTTAGAGCAATTAATGGCCGGTAGAACTACTTTGGTTATCGCTCATCGGCTGTCTACCATTGAACACGCAGATCGCATCGTGGTATTGGATCATGGCAGAGTGGCTGAGAATGGCTCGCATGATGAGCTGATTCAGAAAGATGGGCTGTATGCCAATCTCCATCGAATCCAGTTCTCTAATGCTTAAATAAAGAAAGATGTAACTTAGCTTAGGACGATGTCATATTGTTCTTGGCGAAAGCTGCCTTCTGCCTGTAATTTGATGGGTTTGCTAATAAAGTCGCCTAGTTGCGCCAAGAATTGATTTTCTTCTTCTAGGAATAAATCAATAACATCTGGGGCGGCGACTATCCTAAATTCTTTGGGGTTAAATTGGCGATGCTCACGGACGATTTCACGTAATATTTCATAGCAAATTGTTTGGGAAGTTTTCACTTCACCTTTGCCTGCACAAGTCGGGCATGGTTCGCAGGTAATGTGCGCCAAAGATTCACGAGTACGTTTGCGGGTCATTTCCACCAAGCCTAAAGCAGAAAACTCACTCACTGAGGTGCGAGCATGATCACGCTCTAAATTGCGTTTGAGTTCGTGCAAGACAGATTCCTGATGATCTTTACCAACCATGTCAATAAAATCAATGATGATGATGCCACCTAAATTTCGCAAGCGTAATTGGCGGGCAATAGATTGGGCTGCTTCCAGATTTGTTTTAAAGACAGTGTCATCCAGATTGCGGGCACCGACATAACTGCCTGTATTGACATCAATTGTTGTCATGGATTCGGTTTGGTCAATCATCAGATACCCACCAGATTTCAGATCGACCCTACGACCTAATGCTTTGTTAATTTCTGTATCTACATCAAACAAATCAAAGAGGGCACGTTCACCCCGATGAAGTGTCAGTTTATCCAAAAGGTTGGGCATGTAATGGGTTGCAAAGGACTTGAGCTTTTCAAAGTTTTCAGCAGAGTCCACGCGAATTTGGGTGGTCTCTTCACCCGCTAAATCTCTCAGTACGCGTTCCGCCAAACTCAAATCCTGATAGAGAAGACTGGGTGCCGCTTGATAGTTAACCGCTTCACGAATCTTTTCCCAGGTCGTGCGCAAATAATGCATATCGTGCTTTAATTCTTTATCCGTGGCATCTTGTGCGCTAGTGCGCACGATAATCCCCCCTTTTTCATCAGCAGGCATCAGGCCGGTTAGACGTGCTTTAATCGCCTCCCGCTCCTCAGGTTTATCGATGCGCTGGGAAACGCCAATATATTTCTCGGTTGTAGTGTCGCTACCAGCTGGTGGCAAGTAAACCAAATTACGTCCTGCAATGCTAAGTTGAGTAGTAAGACGAGCACCTTTGGTTCCTAGTGGGTCTTTGAGCACTTGCACTAAAACATTTTGCCCTTCGAAGAGTAGTTTTTCAATTTGGGCTTGAGGATTGTTTTGGGTAATATCGGCCACGTGCATGAAGGCGGTGCGCTCTAAACCGATTTCAATAAAGGCAGATTGCATTCCTGGCAAAACGCGAACTACCTTTGCAAGGTAAATGTTCCCCACAATGCCACGCTGGCGAGTTCGCTCAATTTGGAGTTCCTGAACAGCGCCTTGTTGAATTAAAGCCACCCGTGTTTCTTGGGGGGTAATGTTTATTAGGATCTCTTCGTTCATATGCGGGCAACTTTAGCGTGATCCAAAAGTTGGCTCACTTCGAAAATAGGAAGACCCATGATACCGCTATAGCTTCCTGTAATTGTGGGGATAAAGGCGCCACCAAGTCCCTGAATGCCGTAAGCACCAGCTTTACCAAAAGGCTCACCGCTGGCGATATAGGTAGCAATCTGTTCGGAAGACAAATGAGAAAATGCCACCTGAGAAACCTGCACTACGTAGAGTGGTTGACTATTCGGCTCTACTAACAAAACAACTGCTGTCAGGACTTCATGCACTTTTCCACTCAGCATTTCTAGAATGCGTACTGCGTCAGCAGTATCAATAGGTTTTCCTAGAATCTCTCCAGCTATGCTACTTGGCAAACTCACGGTAGTGTCTGCGCACAAAATGGGTGCCCAGGGCCGTTTACTCTTGGTCCAACGATCCAAAGCTATCGTACTTTTTGCAAGGGTCACGCGCTTAACGTAGTCATGTGCTTTTTCGTGAGGAATAGGGATTTCTAAGGTCTCAGTATCTTCGTGTGGCTCAGCAGTAAGCATTTCAAATTGAACGCCAATTTGTTTGAGTAGTTCTTGGCGGCGAGGACTTTGTGAGGCTAGATAAATGTAGGGATACATAAGTATTTTCTTAAAAAAGAAGCTTACTCACGATGATACGGGTGTCCTTGCAAGATGGTCCAGGCGCGGTATAACTGCTCTACTAGCAAGACCCTAGCCATGGCATGAGGAAGCGTTAAGCTGGAAAGTCGCCACAGTGCTTGGGCATTAGTCTTCAGGGCGGCATCTAAGCCATCAGCCCCGCCAATTAAGAAGGTGACGTCAAATCCTTCTTGTCGCCAACTGGCTAATTGAGTAGCCAGGTTCTGGGTGGTTTGATCTTTGCCGCGCTCATCCAGGGCAATCACGCGAGAGCCTTTAGGGATTGCTGCGGCTATCTTGATGGCTTCCTTAGCCGGCGTGAGATCAGGCTTAATTTCTTTAATGTCAATACTGCAATCAGCAGGCATTCGCTTAACATAATCATGGGTTGCAGTGGCAACCCAATCAGACATTCTATGACCAACAGAAACGATGGTTAGGCGCATTGCCTGCCTACCAATTACTCTTCGTCGTCTTCATCAGGTTCGCTGGCCTTAGCTAAGCCTTTTGCGCTAGCCAACTTCACGCGCACGGGTTTAGCGCCCCACATGCCTTCAAGCTGATAGTAAGAGCGCAACAAAGGTTGCATGATATGAACCACAATATCGCCACAATCAACCAGCACCCATTCACCCGTTTCTAGACCCTCTACGGAGATGACTTCACCACCCTTGGTGTTGACGTCTTCTTTAACGCACATTGCTAGAGAACGAGTTTGTCGATTACTTGTGCCGGTGGCAATAATGACGCGATCGAATAAGTCACTCAACTTAGTCGTGTCGTAAACCCGAATATCTTGAGCTTTAAGATCTTCTAAGGCATCAATAATGACGCGCTGTAATTTTTTTAATTCCATAATTTCTCTGTTATTTTTTCTTTTATGTTTTGTATATAGGGGTGATCTTAGCTTGATTATTTATATAAGCCCAGATTTGTAATGATTTCTAAAGTATGTGAAGGGATTTGTGAAGGCCCAATAGAGGCTCTAAAGGATGATTTTAGGTTTTTGCGTAAGTCAGTCGATGACAGGTCAACTGACAAGGTTTCATCAAGGTATATGCGGCCAAATGGGGTATTTTCAAGGGCGGCAGCGTCATTACTTTGGCGTGAAGTGAGGAATTCCTTAATTTGGGTGCTTAATTCACTTCCAAGGGAGCAACGGGGTCTACTGGCAACTGCTAAGTTGACGAAATCTGTAATCCCCTCCCAGCAATGCCATGTGGGCAGTTGCATGAAGGAATCTGCTCCCATGAGCCAAATCAGGCTTGCAGTTGATCCAAAACGCTGTCTTAAGGCTTTGGCTGTATCAATAGCGTAGCTGGGCCTAGACCTTTCGATTTCGATGCGATCGACACCAATTCGAGTCGAAATCTTGAGATATAAAAATGCTCTTGCTAAATCAATGCCGGCTGCCTCAGTCAGTCGATAGCGAATTTCTGCAGGCGTAATTCTAGAGTCTTTCTGCCAAGGTTCACCGCTAGGAATAAGTAGTAACTCATCTAACTGAAAGAGTTTTGCAAAATGCGTTGCGAGCTTCAGGTGACCTAAATGGGGTGGATCAAATGTACCGCCCAATATGCCGATTCTTTTTTGAGAGTTCAAGGTGGTGGCAATCAAACTAAGCTAACCAATCGCGTGGTTTAAGGTAATACTCATAGAGCTTCGCCTCAGGGGTTCCGGGCGAAGGTTGCCAGTTGTACCACCACTGAACCACTGGGGGCATCGACATCAAAATAGATTCTGTACGGCCTCCTGAATGCAGGCCAAAGATAGTCCCACGATCAAAAATCAAGTTGTACTCAACATAGCGACCTCGTCGGTATTCTTGAAATGATTTTTCTTCTGGCGTATAAATCTCTTTGTGGCGTCGCTCAACAATGGGCAGGTAGGCGTTAATAAAGGCATCACCTACTGCACGGGTCATAGCGAAACTTTGCTCGAACCCTAAAGCATTAAAATCATCAAAGAATACGCCGCCAATGCCGCGTGGTTCTTCACGATGCTTTAAATAGAAATACTCATCACACCATTTTTTAAAGCGGGGATAGAGATCTTCTCCAAACGGATTTAAGGCATCTTTTGCAGTCTGATGAAAATGTTTGCAGTCTTCGTCTACGCCATAGTACGGAGTTAAATCAAAGCCACCCCCAAACCACCATACTGGTTCTTTATCAGGTGCCTGCGCAATGAAGCAGCGCACATTCATATGGGTTGTGGGTACCTTGGGATTACGAGGGTGAAAAACTAAAGAAACCCCCATTGCCTCAAAACTTCGACCAGCTACTTCAGGGCGGTGGTGCGAAGCGGAAGGGGGCATTTGATCGCCACGCACGTGCGAGAAGCCCACCCCACCTTTTTCTAAAATATTGCCATCATTTAAAATACAGGTTCGCCCATAACCCTTCAGCTTGCTATCTTCTGGTTTTTGCCAGTTATCCGCTACAAATACTTCGCCATCCAAAGCACTCATTGCTGAAGTAATGAGATCTTGTAGGCCTAGAAAATAATCCTTCAAAGCGGCAATATCGATCTGAGTCTGTAAATTAAATGGCAAGGGTAATATTTTCTAAATGAATGAAATCCATGCTTTTACTTGATGGCGCGATAGCCAATATCTTTACGATATTGCATGCCGTTAAATTGAATGTTGACAATGGCATCGTAAGCTTTTTGTTGGGCACCGCGCACGGTATCAGCTAGGCCAACAACACACATGACCCGTCCGCCAGAAGTTATTAACTTTCCATTTTCGAGCGTAGTGCCTGCCTGGAAGGTAAGCTGATCATCAGTATCTGAAGGTACGCCGGTGATGATATCTCCATTACGCGGGGTATCTGGATAATTATAAGCAGCAAGAACAACGCCTAGGGCGGTGCGACGATCCCACTCTAGATCAACTTCGCTGAGCGTTCCATCAATTGCATGATCAAGTGCATTTACCAAATCACTGCGTAAACGGGCCATGATGGGTTGAGTCTCCGGATCACCCATCCGGCAATTAAACTCGAGACACTTGATTTTTCCATCTGGAGAAATCATTAGGCCGGCATATAAGAATCCCGTGTAGGGCAGACCGTCTGCTTCCATACCCTTTACTGTCGGCATAATCACTTCGCGCAAAGCGCGCGCATGAATCTCTGGGCTAACTACCGGCGCCGGAGAGTAAGCGCCCATGCCACCGGTATTGGGGCCTTCATCACCATCGAGTAAGCGTTTGTGATCCTGACTGGTTGCTAGAGGTAAAACATTTTTCCCATCCACCATCACAATAAAGCTAGCTTCTTCACCTGTGATGAACTCTTCAATGACAACCCGAGCCCCAGCATTGCCAAATTTATTATCTGCCAACATTGTTTCAATTGCTGCATGAGCCTCTTCAAGACTCATTGCTACAACAACACCTTTACCTGCGGCTAAGCCGTCGGCCTTAATCACAATCGGTGCGCCCTTAGCATCAATATAAGCATGCGCCTCCAAGGGGTTGGAGAAGGTTTGGTATTCCGCTGTTGGAATACCGTGACGCTTCATAAACGCCTTAGAAAAATCTTTTGAAGACTCTAGTTGAGCCGCCAATTGAGTGGGTCCAAAAATACGTAGGCCGTTATTGCGAAAGACATCCACAATGCCTGCAGCCAATGGAGCTTCTGGGCCAACTACGGTTAAGTGAATTTTTTCTCGGCTAGCAAAATCTGCGAGATCCTGCAGATCAGAGATGGGTAAATTTTGAATACCCGCAGTGATTTGTTTGGCGGTGGCGGTACCGCCGTTACCGGGGGCTACATAAACAGTTTGTACCCTAGGTGATTGGGCCAATTTCCAGGCTAACGCATGTTCGCGTCCACCAGAACCAACTAAAAGAATTTTCATAGCAAGCTAATAAAGTAGGTTGATAAACAATTGAATGAAGTAGATGTCAAATTAAAGCGCTGCGTTACTAAACACTTCTTGTACATCATCTAAGTTCTCGAGCGCATCGAGTAGTTTTTGCATGCTATCTGCTTGATCACCCTCAAGCGTAATTTCATTTTCGGGCCGCATCGTAACCGTTGCCAACTCTGCTTTCAAACCTACCTTTGTTAGTGCATCTTGAATAATTGAAAACTCATGAACGGGAGTGAGCACTTCAAGCGAGCCATCTTCGTGCGTCATGACATCTTCCGCCCCCGCATCTAGAGCAACTTCCATTAGGCGATCTTCATTCGTGCCTGGGGCAAATAGCAATTGGCCACAATGTTTAAATAAAAATGCTACCGATCCTTCGGCGCCCATATTGCCGCCATTCTTTGCAAATGCATGGCGAACTTCGGCAACGGTACGGGTGCGGTTATCGGTTAGGCAATCCACAATGATCGCAGCGCCATTAATGCCATAGCCCTCATACCGAATCTCTTCATAATTAACGCCCTCAAGTGCGCCTGCACCGCGTGCAATCGCTCTTTGGACATTGTCATTGGGCATATTCGCGTCTTTTGCCTTATCGATAGCCAAGCGCAGGCGGGGATTGGTAGTGATATCTCCACCGCCCAATCTAGCTGCAACAGTAATTTCTTTGATGAGTTTGGTCCAAATCTTGCCGCGCTTTTCGTCTTGACGTCCTTTGCGGTGCTGAATATTGGCCCATTTTGAATGGCCGGCCATATGGGTAAGTCCTTTTGAGTAATTTGGCTATAGACCCTCATTTTAAGGGGTTCTAGATCAAATGATGGCAGTCACACCATTTTTTTTGTTACACTCTTTCCTCTTAGCACTTAGTAATGCAGTTTTTCCACTGCAAACACCTGCCCCGGTGATGGAATTGGTAGACGTGCCGGATTCAAAATCCGGTGCCGCAAGGCGTGGCGGTTCAAGTCCGCCCCGGGGCACCACAATTTACGGTTTCACCCTGCTAAATTGGACGCATGATCTCCATAGTTACCTACTTATCTTACGTGATCAATGTACATTCAAAACCGTTAATTTAACGTGATGATCCTCTAGCTTGCCTCATAAGAAGTCCCAAACCTAGTTTAGTAATCGATTCTATAAATTTGAACTATTACGTTCAAAATTTTTAAAGAGTCAACAATTAAAATATTAGATTCGATGATGGAGGACCTGGATATAAATGATGAGAAATTTTATAAAATAGGCAATGTAGCGCTCACGAAACTATCAATCAGATTCTGGGACGCCCTCTATGGGTTTGAAATACCTACTTCGGAGGATGCTGCTGTGCACATAAAGGCCCATCTTGGTTTGCCTAATGCCTTTAAGGTCATAACTTTATTTATCATCTAGTCGTCAATATACTGTGATAGCCTTATACAGAGGTTCAATTTCATGACTATTTGGGGGGAATAAATGATTTCAATTAGACGAGCTTTACTAGTTTTTTCTATAGCAACAGTTGGCTTTTTAACTGCATGCGTAACTGAGCAAAAATACAATTCACTAGATCAGGCTTATGGTCAGCTTCAACAAGCTTATCAAGGCGATGAGGTTGAAATTCGAAAACTTCAAGGTGAGCTGCGAATTACCATTCGCGATAAGATTTTATTCCCAGAGGGTGGATATAAATTGGATTCCAAGGCTGAGCAAGTTTTAGCTAAGATGGCGCCAACTCTTTCTGGATTTAAAAATACCAAAGTGGTTGTTCGTGGTTATACCGACAATGTATCTATTGGTGCGGAGCTGCGTAATCAAGGTATTGCTACTAATCTTGATTTATCTTCTAAAAGAGCCGATAACGTGGTTGACTACTTAATACGTAAGGGCGTCAGTCAAAGTCTTATCTCCGCTCAGGGTATGGGGGAGAGCAGTCCAGTTGCTTCTAATGCTACCTCTGAAGGAAGAGCGCAAAATCGCCGTATTGAGGTGACTTTAATGGGTTCGGGTAACTAACATAGCGCTTAAATCATTAAGGAAAAAAAATGAGTAACCAATTTAAATTTTTCGCTGCATTGCTATTTTCTGCCATTTTGGCGGCTTGTTCTGGTATGCCTGATGTTACGACGGCATCATCGGATTTTGTCAGAATTAACCATGGAATTTTGACCAGTAGTTATGGCAAAACGCTGTATACCTTTGATAAAGATCAGGCTGGCTCGGGTAGGTCAGAGTGCGTGTCCACCTGTGCTGATAACTGGCCGCCAGTTTATGTAGAGTCAGGCATTAAGCTTTCCGGTGACTTTTCATCAATCAATCGTAATGATGGGCAGAAACAATTGACCTATAAAGGCAAGCCCCTTTATTTCTTTGTGAAAGATAAGAATCCTGGGGACAAGGTTGGTGATGGGGTGAATAATGTATGGCATGTTGTAACGCCATAATTTATCTATTGATATTAAGATTGCAAGAACCACCTTCTTGGGCTCAGTTCATTAGGGTGGTTTTTTAATTGCGAAGACAGCACCAGGAAATTATTTTTTAATATTGATGCTTATGCGCAGGCAAATTCAATCACATCTAATGCTTGAATTAACCTACTTTTTTGAGTTCCAAAGTTAAGCCTAACAAAATCAGATTGTCCAAACTGACTTCCGGGTGAGGTCACCAATCCAGCATCTAAAAATAACTGGTACGGATTTGGATGATTGAGATTTTTACAATCAATCCAGGCTAGATAGCTTCCTTCCATTTTTCCAATGCTTAATTTATCAATGGATTTAATTCGGCTTTGAATTAAATCGCGATTCACTCTTAAGTACTTGATCAGCTCTTGCCGCCATGGCTCACCCTTGGTTATGGCTGCCATAGTTGCAGTATATGCAAATAAAGAAGGGGGAGCTATAGTTTCATGAAGCCCCACCCCAATGGCTTTTCGAAGCGCTGGATTTTCTGCAACTGCCCACGCAAGACCTACCCCAGGGAAATTAAATGTTTTATTCAAAGACATCAAGGTAACTGTTCTTTTAGAAATTTCCTCGCTGAGGCTTGCTAATGGAATATGTTTTTTCTCTTCATCTAAAACTAAGCCGGCATGGATTTCATCTGAGCATATCCATAAATTATTTTCGACACAACAATTTCCAAATTCCCTTAATTCACTTTCAGTAAAAACAGTTGATCCAGGATTTTGAGGGTTGCAGAACAACGCTAAGGTGGTGTTTTGAGTAATGAGGTCTGGTAATGAATCGGTCGGGAAAACCCAGCGCCCATCATGTAACTGCAAGGGCATTTCATGAAATTCTCGCTCTGAACTACTGCAGGCAAGTCTTAAATGATGGTAGACGGGGTTGGGGACTAGGATGTTTTCATCTGAGTTTGTGAGTTGCTTTACAGCTGTATAAAGGCCTGACACAACGCTGGGTAAAATAACGATCCAGCTTGGATCGATCTTCCATTGATATTGTTCCAATAGGTATTGGGCAATCATGCGATTTAATTGAAGCGGGCTATGGGTGTAGCCATAAACCCCATTTTGAACCCTATTATTGAGGGCCTCAATCACACAAGGCGGCGACTGGAAGTCCATATCAGCCACCCACAAAGGGATTGCTTTTTCCTTGTCAAACGCATCCCAGCGAGTCGAATCAGTTTCTAGCCTACTGGTGGGTAAATCAAAGTCAAACATGATCTTTAGCGAGTCTTAAACCAGTCATTTGCCAACGCGTATGGGTTGGGAAAAAATTACGATAGGTTGCCCTTGAATGTCCGTCTGTAGTGAAGGCGGAGCTACCTTTAAGAACCATCTGGTTAACCATAAATTTGCCGTTATATTCTCCAGCCGCACCACTCCAGGGCTGATATCGGGGGTATGGACTGTAGTTGCTGCTAGTCCACTGCCAGACACGACCAAACAGTTCCTCAATTAAAGTGGGCTCTGCTTTAGCAATAGCTTCCCATTCAAATTCAGTGGGTAAACGAGCCCCAGAAAATTCTTTCAAATTATGATCGGCCCAACGGGCAAAGGCATCTGCTTCAAAATAGCTAATGTTAGAGACTGGGGCCATAGGGTCAAGTGGCGCATTACCACAAAGGGAGTATCGGTAATATTGCCGTTCCTCATTGATATTCCAGTACAAGGGGGTAGTAATATTTTCAGCCTGAGCCCAGGACCAGCCTTCATCTAACCACCATTGCGCTTGCCGGTAACCTGCATCTTCTATAAAAAGTAGCCACTGCGCATTAGTTACTAATTGACTCCCAATGTAATGGGTTTGATTAAAGGCAGTATGCGCTGGTCCTTCGTTATCAAAGTGAAATCCTTCATCATCAATGCCAATGTTAACTAATCCTGAGATACCCTCGATCCATTTAAACTCTTTAGGCGACGATACTTTTAAAGCTTGATCGATGTAGGCGGGAAGTAGCGGGTTAGTAAAAAATAAATGCGTAATGTCAGTCAATAAGAGTTCTTGGTGTTGTTGCTCATGATTGATGCCTATTTGAATGAGCCATTGCAGCTCTGGGGAGAAATTTTTTTTAATAAGGTCAGTGACTCTACTTTCAACATTCTTACGCCATTGAAAAATTTCTTCAAGGGAAGGCCTTGTTAATAATCCTCGCTGGTGTCGAGGATGTTTATCTCCAACCCCGTTGTAGTAACTATTAAATAAAACTGCAAACTGAGGGTTCCAAAAATGAAAATCGTGCTCAAAAGATTTGAGAACCATAACCTCATAAAACCAGGTGACATGTGCCAAATGCCATTTAGCGGGACTAGCGTCATCCATGGATTGCGCTTGGCAATCCTCTGGGCTTAGATTTCTCGCTAAGTCAGTAGAGTACTTTCTGGAGTAATTAAATTGCTCCAAGAGGATATCGCTTTTAATTGAGTTGTCTGAGGGTTTACTGAGCATAGATCAAGGCAAAGTATTGTTTTGGGTCTGTCCAGATTTGGTTCGATTCAAAACCAGCACTTTTTAGTAATTGTTTAATGGACTCAACAGTGTACTTATGAGAGTTTTCAGTATGAATAAGGTCTCCCTCCTTAAGGAATGTACTATTTCCCGGCCATGAAACAGTAACGTCTTCAAGTGATTGAAGGTAAAGTTCTACTCTATTTTCCTGGTGATTTATTTTTACTAAGTGCTGAAATTGCTTCACGTTGAAATTGGAGCCTAGGTGAGCATTAACAGATCGCAGAATATTCAAATTGAAGGCTGCAGTCACCTTAAGTGGATCGTCATATGCCTCCCTTAAGATGGAGTCTTCCTTCATTAAATCAACCCCGATTAATAAGCCACCATCGCCAGTCTGGTTTTTAATTTCAGTTAGGAGCTTACGGGCTTCTGATGTGAGAAAGTTGCCAATGCTTGAGCCGGGGTAAAAAAAAGTTCTTCGAGACATTGGTATTGAATCCAAAACTTCTAGCTGCCTAGAAAAATCCATGCCAATGCCCCGCATTTTTATTTTCGGATACTTTCCCTGAAGTTTATTGAGTGCCTCTTCAAGGTATTCAACTGAAAAGTCGATTGCTACATATGTGGCAGGTTTGATTAAATTAAAAAGGGCTTCTGCCTTTTGACAATTGCCAGCCCCCAAATCAATCAAGATTCCATTCGCACCAATGACATTGGAAATTTCATTTGCGTAATGATCGAGAATATTTTTCTCAGTATTACTTGGATAGTATTCCGGAAGCAATGTGATTGCTGTAAAAAGGTGCGACCCGAGAGGGTCGTATAAAAATTTCGGGGAAATATAAGCCGGCCTAGCAAGCAACCCGATTTCAATTTCAGAAATAAAACTTTGCTGCTGAAGCGGTTTAATCTCTTCTGAGATAACTGATGTTTGCATGAATTTTTATGCCAATGATTTCTTCAAAGAGGATATTCTTTATACAACAGAAAAACTTAATTTGCTTTATGCTCATTGCACTCAAGGAGATCAAATGAAAGCAATCTGGAATAATGAAGTTTTAGCCAATTCAGGTGAGACTATTGTGGTGGAAGGTAATCATTACTTTCCATCTTCTAGCTTAAATATGCAATTTTTTAAGAAATCCGATAAAACTACCGTATGCCCTTGGAAAGGGACCGCTAATTATTATGATGTTGAAGTTAGCGGTAAAGTAAATAAAGATGCCGCCTGGTTCTATTCGGAGCCAAAATCAGCAGCAAAGAACATCGCAGGATATATTGCCTTTTGGAAGGGTGTTGACGTTCGCGAAAGTTAGAGTTTGCATTGCAAGTGCTTTTGGCTGATTTAATTGTATTTCCAGATAGCATAAAAAGGAAAGACTCTGTGACCTTGTTAAGACCATGGCTGTGGAGAGTCTTTTTCTCCCCTCAAATCTCGTAGGTATCCGACTCGCTTGACATCGCCTGCTCAACAATTTTGCGCGTAAGCGTGGGTGAGAAGAGCTCAATGAAGGTATACACAAACGATCGTAAGTAGGCGCCTTGCTTGACCCCCAAATGCGTCACGTTATTGCCAAATAAGTGACCCACGGGGATCACTTTCAGATTTCGATCTTTATCAGCGTCATATGCAAGCCCTGCAACAATGCCAACACCCATGCCAGCCTCCACATAAGTTTTGATGACATCTGCATCAATCGCTTCCAAAATAATATCCGGACTTAAATTACGCTGTGCAAAGGCGGCATCAATCTTGCTGCGCCCTGCAAATGCTTTGTCATAAGTGATGAGGGGATATTTGGCAATTTCTTCTAGGGTAATAGTTGTCTGATTGAGCAAGGGGTGGCTTAGAGGAACCATGATTACGTGTTGCCATTGATAGCCTGGTAGCGCTAAGACTCCAGTAGTGTTAGCAATACCCTCCGTTGCGATCGCAATATCTGCGCGATCGTGAATCAGCAATTCTGAAATTTGCCCAGGGTTTCCCTGTTGAATGCTGACGCGTACCTTTGGAAAGCGTTTCGTAAATTCTGTCAGCACTTTAGGTAAGGCATAGCGTGCTTGTGTATGTGTAGTAGCAATAACAAAGTTTCCTTGATCTTGACTTGCAAAATCTTTCCCAACACGTCGGAGAGTTTCCACTTCATCCAAAATGCGCTCAACTGAAACCAAAATACGTTTGCCGGGTTCGGTTAAGGATCTAATGCGCTTGCCATGGCGACGGAAAATCTCCACACCCAGCTCATCCTCAAGTTCGATAATAGCTTTGGAAACTCCGGGTTGGGAGGTAAAAAGCGCCTTGGCTGCTGTAGTGAGATTGAAGTTCTGCCTGACGGCTTCACGGACAAAACGAAATTGGTGCAGGTTCATAGGGATTCCATTCTATATATCAACAACGATATAGGAATTAAATTCTATATGAATTTTAGATATTAAGCTTTTGAAACCCACCGCAAGCCAAAAATTGCCAGTAAAAAGTAAAGCAGTGGTGGGGTAAGGGCGGTCAGCAGGGATGGCCAAGACCCCAATAGACCTACATTAGAGAAGAGCGAGTTAAAGAGCTGAAAGCTCATGCCGAGCATGATGCCACCAAAGACCTTAATGCCAACGCCACCAGCACGCACCTTGAGATAAGCGAATGGCAGGGCTAAAGAAAGCATTACAAAAATAGTTAATGGATAAATTACCTTTTTCCAAAAAGTAATTAGTTGAAGTTGAGCATCCTGTTTATTCTCTTGTAAGTGAGCAATAAAGCGGCCCAAACTCATAATCGACATTTTTTCTGGGCTTACGAGTAAGACGCTTAAGATCTTTGGCGTTACCTCTGATTCCAGGGTAATGATGGGGTGAGTAAAGGTCTGAGCCGAATAAACGGGATTCAGTGGGTCAGACTGTTTGGTTTCTGTAAAACGGGTTTCAGTTGCATTATCCAAAATCCAAGTGCCACTTTGATCGAATCGACCAGTTGCGGCAACGCGGATCGAGAGAAGGTGATAGGAGGCGTCAAACTCATACATCCGAATATTGAAAATTTCATTATCTTTTTCTACTTTCCCCACGTTGACATAACGCACGCCAGGGCGCACGGGGCCACTTCCATCCTCATCACGCAATCGATCCTTAACCCAGATCCCCGTTTTAAATTGAGATGTATACGATGAGCCTAAGGCCTTCATGCGAATTTTTTCAGATAGATTTTCTGTATAAGGACCAATCCATTCGCTGATCATGAGCGTAAATAAAATGAGCGGCAGCGATATTTTTGCCAGGGTAATAAGCCCACGCTTAGCATCTAGGCCCGCAATTCGTAAAATCGTAAATTCGGACTGGCTAGCGAGCATGGCAAATACATAAATGCTACCAATCAAACCGGCAATCGGAATAATTTCAGAAATCCGGCTGGGTGCCCTCAGAAGCACATGTAGGAGGGCTAATGGCAGTGTGTAAGCCCCTTTGACTGAGCTGAGCTCACTTAAGATGTCAAAAAATAAAAAGAGGGCAACCAGGGCAAAGAGAATGAAGCCAAAAGCAGCGTAAATTTGACGAGCTAAATAACGCTCATAAATGTAAGGAAAAATATACTTCATCTTTTAACTAGTGATGCTGGTAATTGACGAAGCCACCATTTTAGTGAAGGGTTGATACGATTCCGAATTAATACAAAGGCAATAATAAGGGCAAGAAGATGGATGGGCCATACCCCAATAAATGCATCAATCTTCCCTTGAGCAACAAAGTTTTGAGTGAGGTTGAGTAGGTTGCTATAAATTAAATAAATCAATACTGCATAGAACATAGCCGTGTAGTTTCCTAGCCTTGGGTTCACATAAGCCAGGGGTATGGCAATCAGCACAAGACCAAGCGCCATCAGGGGCAGTCCAATCCGCCAAAGGAGCTCTGCGCGATTGGGGTTAGTTGCAATAGGGTTGGGGTCATTCAATAACTCCATGACGGTTTTTTCTCTATCCCGTGGCGCTGGGTCCATGGTTTCTTTATTGCGAATATTGGTTGAATATTCCGCAAATTCTAAAATTCTAAAATCTGGTTGCGTTGGGAGGCCTTCATAGCGACGACCATTGTGCAAAACAATAGATTTTCCACCGCCATCAACATTTTCAATAAACCCAGTTGAGGCTACCGCAACACTGAGGCGTCCATTTTTTGATTCGGCAGCAAAAATATTTTTTACTTCTTTTTTATCCACATCTAGTTCTTCAATAAAAAAGACCCGCTCAGCTTTGGCAGATTCCTTAAATTGCCCTGAAGCCACCATGGAGACATCGCTGCGCTGTTGAAACCGCTGACTGATTAAAGTAGATTCACGATTAGCCCAGGGCCATACGAAAAGTGCAAGAAAAGCAATGATGATGATGAGTGGAGTGGCAAACCTGAGAATCGGGCCAATCAAGCTGGAAATACTTAGGCCACTGGCAAACCAAACTATCATTTCAGAATCTTTATACCATCGTACTAAGACGATTAATACTGCTACAAACAGAGAGACGGTTAACAAAACTGCCATATAGCCAAGGGTAGCTAGCGCAATTAAAACTAAAGCGTCTTCTGGGTTTACTGCACCGTTGGCGGCGAATCCCAAAATTCTGATCACAAGAGTGGTAATCATGATGGTAACTAAGACCAAAAAGACGCCACCAGTAGTGAAACTGAGTTCTCGGCGGAGGGCTTGTTGAAAAATCATGTAATTAAAAGTGGCAGTAAGTGCTTTTGGGTTTGCTAAAGTGGTGAATCCTCATGTCGGAGGATAATGGATAAACATTTATTTTCCTCCTTGAATCGACTTAAAGCACTTTAATACACCATGACAATTCAATTTAGCACCAAGATTTTCTCTCAAGCAGACATAACTAGCCCAAAACTGCTGAAATCGAGCTTAGCCTTATTGCTAGCTCAAAGCACAGATTGTTTAGTCATGGCCTACACCAAGGCTGATTTAGATGCATTAGCTAGCGCTAAGGCAAAGACTGGCCTTTTAGTCGAGTTAGATCAGCTGCTGGGGGGTGCAATAGCCCATGCGAACCTCATTGGTGACTTGGAGGAAAAGCAGGCTTCAGTCTGTATCTTACGTGCAGAAAAATCCTGGTTATCTGCAGGCATTAAGTCAAAACGAATCTTATTGGTCAGTTTAGGTGATCTTCATCTTGCTGGTGCTCGTAGCTTGATTTCTTACTCTAAGCTCGCACGCGCAGCCCTAAAACAACTTAGCGGTGGCTCTATTGAGAGTGCGCTGTGGTTTATTCCTAGTTTTGCATTGGGCCATCGAAGCGAATTAATTGCCGAAGAAGTGCGCCTCACTATTCAGTATGCGGGCGATCAGGCTTATCGTTTTGGCGTGCGTCAGCCAGCTATGAAATTTAAGGCAAAAGATAAAGCCGATACTTTTGCCAAGTTGATCTTTGCCGGAAATGACGCTTATTCAAAGGAGCTTAAAGCTGCCGTAGCGGAGGGAACCGCCATGGTCGAAGGTATGAATCTGGCTAAGGACTTGGGTAACCTTCCTCCTAATGTTTGTACGCCGACTTACCTTGGTAAAGTTGCACAAGGCCTTACTAAAAAAGTCGGCCTTAAAGTAGAGGTTCTAGGCCGCAAACAAATAGAAGCATTGGGAATGGGTTCGTTTTTATCGGTTGCACAAGGTTCCGACATGCCTCCTCAATTTATTGTGATGCGTCATCAAGGCGGGAAAATAGGGGATGCTCCGATTGTATTAGTAGGTAAAGGGATTACCTTTGATACAGGCGGTATCTCACTTAAGCCAGGCGAAGCTATGGATGAGATGAAGTATGACATGTGTGGTGCTGCATCAGTCATTGGCACGATGTATGCCGCTGGTGCAATGAAGTTAAAAAAGAATGTCATTGGCGTTATTCCTACTTGTGAAAATATGCCTTCGGGACAAGCTACTCGGCCAGGCGATATTGTAAATAGCATGTCTGGTCAAACAATCGAGATTCTCAATACCGATGCGGAAGGACGTCTAATTTTGTGTGATGCGCTAACCTATGTTGAACGATTCAAGCCTAAGCTTGTTATTGATGTAGCAACTCTTACAGGCGCTTGCATCATTGCATTAGGTCATGTGCATAGCGGTATTTTTTCAGATGATGAAGGTTTGGTAGATGCTTTGACCAAAGCAGGACATGCCTCCTTAGATACTGTATGGCGTCTGCCTTTAGACGCTGCTTATCATGAGCAACTAAAATCGAATTTTGCTGATGTTGCTAATATTGGTGGACGTCCAGCTGGTAGCGTCACTGCGGCATGCTTTTTGTCACGCTTTACTGAAAAATACAAATGGGCACATTTGGATATCGCGGGTACCGCGTGGAAGAGTGGTGTGGCTAAAGGATCTACAGGTCGTCCAGTGCCGCTCCTGGTGAATTTCTTGCTAGAGCAGAAGTAAATACCTCATCAAAAAGATAAGCAAGGCAATCATTGATGGCTAGAATTGATTTTCATAGCAATGTAAACGATAAGCTTGAATATGCCTGTCGTTTAGCGCGCAAGATTTGGAGCGCGACCGCAGAGGGAGAGCCTGTAAGAAATATTGTGATGGTTGGTGAGCGGGCTGATCTAAAAAAATTAGATGAATTACTTTGGACGTTTAGTAGCGTTGATTTTTTACCCCATTGTTTTATTGAGGATGATGCGGCAACAGAGACGCCGATTGTTTTAACGGATGACTTTGCTTCTCCCGCTTTGGCCAAAATTCCCCATGCCGATGTCATGATTCACTTGGGTATGCGGATGCCAAAAGATGTCGCAACATTGCTCGCACGATTTCCTCGGGTTGTTGAAGTAGTTACGATAAATGAGGCCGAGCGTTTAGCTGGGCGTGATCGCTATAAGGCCTATCGAGATTTAGGTCATGAACTACACAACTTTGATCAATCTAAAGGCTAAGCTCTTTTCTATTTATGTTAATTCATCCCCAGTTTGATCCAGCTGCCATTCGTATAGGTTCATTTGCAATTCATTGGTATGGATTGATGTATCTTTTGGCATTTGCCCAATTTTTATTGCTTGGGCGTTTGCGTATTCGTGCGCCTCAATACCAAACTTTAGGCTGGACCTACAAGGATCTCGAAGACCTCTTATTCGCTGGAGTTCTGGGGGTAGTGCTCGGTGGTCGACTCGGCTATACCATGTTCTATATGCCAAGTTACTACTTATCTCATCCTTTAGGCATTCTCAAAATTTGGGAGGGTGGCATGTCCTTTCATGGGGGCTTACTAGGTGTACTAATGGCCTTGGCTTGGTTTGCTCATCAGCGTAAGACATCATTCTTTGTGGTGAGCGATCTAGTAGCCCCCCTAGTTCCTTTTGGATTGGCCTTTGGGCGCTTGGGTAACTTCATTAATAGCGAGTTATGGGGTAGGCCGACTGATTTACCTTGGGCGATGGTATTTCCAATGGTGGATTCAATCCCGCGTCATCCATCGCAAATCTACCAACTCTTGGGTGAAGGTGTTTTGTTGGGAATAGTTTTATGGATATATTCCAGTAAGCCAAGGCGGGTTGGTCAAGTTTCTGGGCTTTTTTTGCTCGGTTATGGTTTGTGTCGTTTCTTAGTTGAATTTGCACGTGAACCAGACGCCTTTTTGGGTCTCTTGGGCTTAGGCTTGTCAATGGGGCAGTGGTTATCTGTACCTATGATCATCTTGGGTGTTTATTTGCTAAGATTTCCTCAAGGCAAAGCGAAATAGCACCCCCCATGCTGAGCGAAGAGGTCACACTTCGAAAATTAGAAATTCTGTGCTCTTTTGTGAGAACGGGGAGCCTATCAAAAACGGCTGAAGAATTTCAACTCAGCTCAGTCAGTATTCATAAAGCCCTCCACTCCCTTCAGGATGGGATGGGCTGCCCCCTGTTTGTTAAAGTGGGTCGATTGCTAAAGCCTTTGCCTACGGCCACATACCTCGCAGAGAGTGCGGCAGATCTAATCATTGATGTTGAGCGTGTTATTAAGCGCACTAGAACAAAGGCTGGAATTGAGGAGGGGCAAGTTCGTCTAGGATCCATGTACTCCCTAACGGCCAATATCATTCCCAAATTAATTATGGGAACCAAGATTCGCAGGCCAGACTTGGATATAGATTTATTTTTGGGCTCAAACGAAGACCTCATGAAAAAACTCGTGGAAGGCAATATTGAGGCAATTGTCATGGCATTGCCTCAATATGATTTACCTGACGATATTCAAGTGGTGCCTTTGTTTGAGGATAGGCTTTACTTGGCGTCTCCTAAGAATGAAAGTCTTGGACCGCAACGTATTGATCTTGCTGATTTTCAGGAGGAAAAATTCCTTACTTTGTTAGATGGCTTTGCTACCACATCAGGTTTTTATGACGTTTTTAAATTAGCGGGCTTTAAGCCAAAGGTTGTCATGAAAGTCAGTGATATTTTTTCTTTAATGAATATGGTGGCCAGCGGAATGGGTCGAACGTTGTTGCCAGGGCGCGTGAAAGATCTGATGGGAGATGCGATTGCTTTTACCCCTTTATTGGCCAAGTATGAATTGACTCAGCAGATTGCACTAATGTATCTCAAAGCTAATGAAGCCAATCCTAATATATTAGCCTTGGCAGCGGAAGCCCGCATGCTGCATCGCAATAATCAATAATTTAGCTAAGACCACATTTTCTATCCATTAACCTATAGTTAATGATCAGTCGTTTAACTTAATTGATTTTGCATGGGTATCTCTATACATTAACAATAAAGAAATACCTCCATTCTGGTTTTCCCGTTTCAGTGAGAGATAAAAAATGCTTGAAAAGTTAGCCAAAGCCCGTAATTTGTCTAAGGCAAATAACGCAATCAAGCGCTTAATCTCTGAGCGTGGCGAATCCAATGCCATTAGCATGGCTGACGATGTGGTGACAAACTATCGCAAATTAAGCAAAGACCAGCACATCCAATTCTTTGGTTTTATTTTTGAAAAGTTAAATCCCAATGCAGATGCAGTAATGAAGGCTGCCCAAAGTTATGCTGCCGAAGCTAATGCCCGTAACTATGTCCATCTGCAACGTGTTGTTGAAGCCCCACGCCAGGAATTATTTCGTCGCCTGAATCGCGCAAGTCAGGGAACTGCGGCCGTAGTGGAGATGCGCCGTGATCTGTTGCAAATTCTAGATAAAAAACCAGAGTTCACGGCAGTGGACTTTGATATGAGGCATCTACTGTCTTCTTGGTTTAATCCAGGATTTTTGAAGATGCATCAGGTTGACTGGAAATCTCCTGCAGAAGTGCTAGAAAAGTTAATTCAACATGAGGCGGTGCATGCGATTGATGGTTGGGATGATCTTCGTCGACGCCTACAGCCTGATCGTCGTTGCTTTGCATTTTTTCATCCTCAATTGCCTAATGAGCCATTGATCTTCGTTGAGGTGGCTTTGCTGCCTGAAATTCCTTCGGTGATTGCTCCACTAGTAGACAAGAAGGCAGAAACAGTAGAGCAGGTATCTCAGTTTAAGGTTGCCGCTTTTTATTCCATAAGCAACTGTGAGCCTGGTTTACGTGGTGTTTCCATGGGGAATTTTTTGATCAAGCGAGTTGCAAAAGAATTGCAGGCGGAATTCCCTAGCCTGAAAACATTTATTACACTTTCCCCGGTTCCTGGTTTCATCGACTGGGTTGCGGCAGGTGCCAACTTGGGTGATGCGGCTTCAGAAAAATTGAAGCCACCCGTTAAAGTCGCCCGTGAACAGGCCTTAGCCACTTTAGATTTGGCAACGCGATCCTGGAGTGAGCGCCTGAGTGGCGGCTGGCACCCTGATCAGGCAAGTCAAAAAGAAAAAGATGCTTTACTTTGTCTTGTAAGCATCTATTTAGCATTGGGCTCAACGGGTCGACAAGGCAATCCAGTAGCGAAGTTTCACCTGGGTAATGGCGCAAAATTACATCAAATTAATTGGGCTGGAGATCTTTCGCGAAAAGGATTGCGTCAATCGGCTGGACTCATGGTCAATTACTTGTATGACCTGGGATCTGTTGAGGAAAATCACGAGCGTTTTGCTAATGGTGAGGCTATGTATTCCCGCGCCGTTTCTAAATTGATGACTATCTAAATTACGTGATTAGGGTTTATCTCTATAGGTTGAGCTTAGTAGATTAGGGATTAAAATCTTACGGTTGTGAATGCGCAATCCATCGATTGCTTGTAAGTTGATATAAATATATAAAAAATATTAGGAGATCAAAATGACAGACTCAGAACAAGTTAGCCAATTACGCCGTCAATTATTACTGGGTGCAGCGGGCGCGTCTCTTGCTGGATACAACTTACCCACCTGGGCGCAAGACAGCTCAAAAAGTTTGAAAATTTCCCATCAGTTTCCTAGCGGAACAGATTTCCGAGATCGTCTCTGTAAAAAGTTTGCAGATGAGGTCACCAAAAGAACTAAGGGCGCATTGAAGTTTGACGTGTACCCACAGTCTTCCTTAATGAAGACGAATGCGCAATTTAGCGCCTTACGTAAAGGCGCGCTTGACTTTAGTTTTTATCCTATGCCATATGCCGGCGGAGAAGTTGTAGAGGCGAATATTGGTTTGATGCCAGCTTTGGTGACCAGTTACGAGCAAGGCGCGCGCTGGAAGAATGCTGAAGTAGGCAAGATCCTCAATAAGGTGATGGAATCAAAGGGTATCGTTATTGTGAGTTGGGTGTGGCAGGCAGGGGGCGTGGCAACACGCTCTGGTCCAATTATTGTTCCTGATGACATCAAAGGTGTAAAGGTGCGCGGGGGTAGTCGCGAATTTGATGCCATGTTAAAGGCTGCAGGCGGTTCCGTGATGACATCCATTCCTTCTAATGAAATCTATCAAGCAGTTCAAACAGGCTCTTTAGAGGCAGCCTATACATCTTCAGCTAGCTTAATGTCATTTAAGCTAGCTGAGCTCACTAAAAACTTTACCTCGGCTAAAAACAAATCCTACTGGTATATGTTGGAGCCACTCATGATGTCAAAGACTATTTTTGATTCATTGCCTGCAAATCAGCGCGATATCATTATGGCCGTTGGCGCGGATATGGAAAAGTTTGGCACAGAACAGGCTAAGTTAGATGATATTGATGCATCTATCGCATTTGCCAAAGCGGGTAATAAAGTATTTGAGTTGGATATGTCGGCTATAGAAAAATGGAAGGCCGTTGCTAAATCCTCTGCATGGAAAGAGTTTTCAGATCGTAACGAAACTTGCGCTGCAATGATGCGCTCCGCTGAAAAACTTTCATAAGATGATGAACCTTCTACGAACCGCTGACAAATGGATGTCCGCACTCAATAAATTTATCGTTCTCTTGGGGGCTATTGCGCTCATGGCGGCTGCACTGATTTTGAGTTATAGCGTCATGTCTCGTGGTTTATTCCATATGGCTAATGACTGGCAAGATGAGGCTGCCTTATTTTGCTTGGTGGGCGTTACCTTTCTTTGTAGCTCATATGTGCAAGAAAAGCGTGGCCATATTGGAATTTCTGCGATTGAAGGTCTCTTACCTCATGGAGTTAATCGTGTTCGCAGAGTTGTGATTGATGTTATTTCCTGCGCATTCTTTGCTTTCTTTTCAGTGAAGACTTGGGATTTATTGGTAGAGGCTTGGGTGGATGGCCAGGTAACGAATTCCACTTGGGCCCCATCCCTTTGGATACCCTACGCCATGATGTTTGCTGGGATGGGTTTATTAACTGTCCAGCTTTTTTTACAAATTTTTATCAGAAAAGACGCGGTCTCTAATCTAGTTAGCGGGGGCCATTAATTATGTCCGTATTAACAATCGGTATTTTATTTGCAATAGTAACTTTAGTTATTATGTTCTCGGGCATTTCGATTGCTTTTGCCTTAGGGATTGTGGCAATTATTTTTATGTATTTCTTCATGCCAGCTTCCTCGCTGGATACGGTTGCGCAAAACGTTTACGAAGAAATGTCGAGCATTACTTTAATGTCCATCCCACTTTTCATATTGAAGGGCGCTGCAATTGGGCGCTCGCGTGCGGGTAAGGACTTATACGATGCCCTGCATGTATGGATGGGTAAGATTCCTGGGGGTTTAGGAGTTGCTAACGTATTTGCTTGCGCATTATTTGCTGCGATGGCAGGATCTAGCCCCGCAACTTGTTCTGCGATTGGTAGCGCTGGTATTCCAGAAATGCGTAAGCGTGGCTACTCACCGGGATTTGCGGCCGGAATAATTGCTGCAGGCGGAACGCTCGGTATTTTGCTGCCACCATCCATTACGATGATTTTGTATTCTGTTGCAGCTGAGCAATCACTGGGAAGATTATTCCTAGCAGCGATCGGCCCCGGAGTAATGTTGGTGCTGTTCTTTTCGGCTTACACTATTTATCGATTTCGTAAAGAGTATTCGCTAGCCTATGAGGCCTTTACTGTTAACTCCGTCTCAACGCCAATTTTGGATCGTCAGACGTATACCATGCAGCAAAAGATTAGTTCATTGCCCAGGGTCTTGCCATTTTTAGTTCTACTGATTGGTGTGATGGTTGCCCTCTATGGTGGCTATGCCACGCCTGCAGAAACTGCCGGCTTAGGCGCTGTATTTGCTTTTTTGCTGATTGCTATTATTTACCGCATGTGGCGTTTCAAAGACTTGTACCCGCTCTTAGACGTCACCATTCGAGAATCAGCCATGCTGATGTTTATTATTGGCATGTCCTTGCTTTTTGCCAATGTCATGAGCTACTTGCATTTAAGTCAGACGGCAGCTCAGGCTATCGTTGATTTAAATACCTCACGCTGGGTCTTGCTCGCGGCTATTTTATCGATGGTGATTGTCCTGGGATTCTTTTTGCCCCCTGTCTCAATCATATTGATGACATCGCCTATTTTTCTGCCCCCACTACGTGCCGCTGGATTTGATTTAATTTGGTTCGGTGTAGTGATGACCATTGTGATGGAGACGGGACTTATACATCCCCCTGTCGGACTCAATATTTTTGTTATTAAAAATATTGCTCCTGATATTACTTTGCGAGAAATCATTTACGGAGTTATGCCTTTTGTAGCCATTATGATTTTCTCAGTGGTGTTGCTATGTTTCTTCCCACAAATTGCAACTGGCTTATCAGACTGGGTAATGGGCACGCCCCTAGCTTAAGAAACCAAGAACTCAAGGAATGTATTCATGAATTTGTATTCAGTATTGGAAAAAGGTTTTCCGAAAGATAAAACGGCGTGCGCAATTGAAACGCATGATGGCCTCTATTACTCTTGGAGCGATCTGGAGCGGGCAACTGCCAAAATGGCTAATTTTCTCAAGAGCCTTAAGTTGCCGGTGGGTTCACGTGTTGCTGTCCAAGTGGAAAAGTCACCAGAGGCTTTATTTTTGTATTTGGCGACCATCCGTGCCGGATACGTTTATTTACCACTTAACACTGCTTATCAAGCTGCCGAAATTCAATACTTTATTGAGAATGCCGAGCCTGCATTAGTGGTTTGTAGCAGCAAAAACTTTTCTTGGGTTTCTAAGGTCGCCTTCAAGGCGGGGACCAAACATGTTTTGACCTTGGATGATGATCGCTCAGGAAGCTTGCTTGAGCGCGCTGGCATTCAAAGTGATAGGTTCAAAACGGTGGCTGTAAAAGATGATGATTTAGCTGCAATACTCTATACATCTGGTACCACAGGGCGCAGTAAAGGGGCGATGCTGACCCATAAAAACTTGAGCAGCAATGCTCAGGTTTTACAAAAATTCTGGGGGTGGAAGAAAGGTGATGTGCTCTTGCATGCGCTGCCTATTTTCCATGTGCATGGTTTATTTGTAGCGGCACATGGTGCATTGGTTAATGGTAGCAAGATGATTTGGTTGCCTCGCTTAGATACCGCAGCACTGATTCACCATATGCCACGGTCCACAGTCATGATGGGTGTACCTACTTTTTATGTACGCCTGTTGGCAGATAAAGGTTTTACTAAAGCAGTGACTCGCAATATGCGCTTGTTTGTTTCAGGCTCGGCCCCATTGCTGACGGAAACATTTAACACCTTTAAAGAAGTGATTGGCCAGCCTATTTTAGAGCGCTATGGCATGAGTGAAACAGTGATGCTAGTTTCCAACCCCTATAAGGGAAAGCGTGTTGGCGGTTCTGTTGGTCTGCCCTTACCAGGGGTTAAGGTGCGCGTAGTTAACGAAAAAAACGAGCCCTGTGGCGTTAATGAGATCGGCAGTATTCAGGTGAAGGGTCCAAATATATTCAAAGGCTACTGGCATATGCCGGAAAAGACTGCTGAAGAGTTTACTAAGGACGGCTGGTTCAAGACTGGTGACGTTGGTCGCTGGGGCGGCGCTGCCAATGGTGGTAATGCACCTAAGGATTACCTCTGTATCGTTGGTCGTAGTAAGGATCTCATTATTTCAGGTGGCTATAACGTCTACCCAAAAGAGATTGAAAGCTTCATTGATGACATGGAGGGTGTTAATGAGAGCGCAGTGATTGGTATTCCGCATCCCGACTTTGGCGAGGCAGTCATGGCAGTGGTGGTGCCAAAGGCGGGCGCTAAGCTAGATGCTCAGGCCATGATTGCGGACCTGAAAACACAAATCGCGAACTTCAAAATACCTAAGCGCTTAGAGATTGTTGCTGACTTACCTCGTAACGCGATGGGTAAAGTGCAGAAGAATATTTTGCGTCAGCAATATACCAGTTAACTTAATAGCCAAATGCCTTGCGGCTTTCATTAAACATGAAGGCTGCAAGGATAAATAGCATCACACCAAAGATGCGTTTTAAGTGAGCAACATGGAGTTTTCTGGCCATCTTTGCACCGATTGGGGCAGTAAATACGCTGACTACTACAATGCAGAGCACCGCAGGTAGGTATACAAATCCTAAAGATCCGGCGGGTAAGTCGGGGTTTCCCCAGCTGCCATACATGTAACCAATTGTCGCTGCTGCAGCGATTGGAAATCCTAGTCCTGAAGAGCTTGCCATCGCAGTGTGTGGTTTTACATTGCACCACAGCATAAATGGCACTGTAATAAATGCGCCACCAGCACCCACTAGGCTTGCCAATACTCCAGCAAAGGCGCCGAAAGAAAATAGGCCAACAGGCCCAGGAAGATCTCTGCCACCAGTCGGTTTTTTGTTAATAATCATCTGAATAGATGTGTAGACGATAAATAGGGCGAAGCCTAATGAAAGCCAGGAGGTATCAATCGCCTCAAAGATTTTGCTACCGCCAACGAGGCCGCCCAATACCATTCCTGGACTTAAGGCTGCCACCAACTTCCAATCAATAGAGCTATGCTTATGATGAGCCCAAATTGCTGAGGTAGTAGTAAACAAAATGGTTGCCATACCGGTGGCAATTGCCATGTGCACAATAAGATTCTGATTAAAACCTAAATGATTAAAAACTAGAATCATGAAGGGCACTAGGATCATTCCACCACCGATGCCTAGCAGTCCAGCTAAAAAACCAGAGATGCTACCGCACAACATAAGCATTGCGATATCCGTTATTGACATGAATTCCCCGCCTTAGCCGCTAGGCCGGCATCCCGAACCCTAGGGTTCAAGGTGGAACGGCTACGCTGCTTCGGGTGCATTAAGAGCAACAGGGAGTGAACAGCGCGAGGCTGCCACTGTGAAGTTTCAAAACGCTCACGCCCACAAGGTAAAGATCGTTCCTGATGCTTGCGCATCGGTTCAAGGAACTATTGGCCTTGGCGAACCAGGCAGGGAAAGGGTTTGCATCAAGTTGTCCACCTGATTCTCAAGTGATCGAATCTCGCCGTGAAGTTTTGACATCTCCTCGGGATCAACAGTTGAAACGGTGTCTGATGCGGTATCGGTTTTGGTAGTGGATTGCAAAGTAATGAGATCGCCTGCGATTTTAATGGCTGCCATCATGCTGGCGCGTTCGATGCTGCGATTACCACCTTTAATTGCTAATTGGATTTGCTCATCAGCCAGCGTGCAAGCAGCTCGCAACAGGGGTTCATGCTCTGTACTAGTGGCCAAGGTAATTTTTTGGCCCGCGAGGGTTACTTCAATGCGTTGTTGGCTCATTGTCATCCTCTGGGATTGGTGGGGCAACGACTTGGCCGAGCAGGTTCAACTGGCGACCATCACTTTGTTCCGGCAGGCGGCTCAAAATATGTTGAATACGTTGTTGAGCATCCTCAATTTTTCCTTCGAGCTGAGCTCGATCGTGGCATAAGCCATTTACCGCATCCGCAATCAACTGAACCTTGGTCGCTACTCTTTTGATGGATGCGGCAAGGTCAACCCCTAATGGGGATGTATCTTGAATGTTGGAATGGTTAGGCTCACTCATACTGGCATTGTAGACCGAAAATCGGGGTTATTTCATGGCATAGCGGATGCCTGCAAAGAAGTTCGAGCCTGGTGTGTTGTAGCCGTAGCTTAACTGGTAGTCCTTATTAAAAACGTTATTCCAGCGGGCAAAAAGGCTTAAGTTTTTTTCTAATTCGTAATTGGCGTATAAGTTGTAGATCGTATAAGCACCCATTCCGGTGCTATCCCCCAAATAGTCATTTCTTCTGCCTGAGAAGGTGGCACCCACTCCCCCGGTCATTTTCATATACATATATTCGGCTGCTATATTGCCGTATTGCTTAGCCTGCTTAATAAGGACAGTATTAGACCCCTGGTTTACGGGGTTTTGTTGAGTGAAAGACCCCTTTAAGTTGAGATTGGCGAGTTGACTCATGCCACTAATAGATGCCCCGGTAATGTTTGCACTTGACACATTAGAGGCGCAGCCAAAATAGCCTGTTCCCACAGGGCAATTAGGAGAGTTGCTTACTTGAATCAGGTTTGATATTGAATTACTAAAGGCAACGACGTGGCCTTCTAAATCCGCTCTTTCATAATGTAAACCGGCCTCAGTATTTTTACTTTTTTCAGGTTGAACTGTAGGATTTCCGTAACCTGGATAGTAGAGGTCGTTAAACGTAGGCGCTCTAAAACCAGTTCCATAATTTAAGTTAGTGCGCCATTCTTTAGTGAAGAAATAACCATAACCTGCCGAGCCAGTAGTTTGCGGCCCATAGCCGGTAATGCTGTCGTTGCGGATAGAGAAATTGGCAATGCCAGAATCCTGCTTCATTTGATAGGCTACAGCGCTTGAATTTGTATTGCGTGACTGGCTAAAGCCCATGAGTGGAAATGGATAGTCAAGGGAGATGTAATTTAATTGATTACTGGATACTGTTTGCGTTCTTCTCTCAGCCAATACTTGAAGCAGATCTTTTCCTACTGAAATATCGTTCTGCCACGTATAAATATTTTGTCGCTGATTGAGAGTGCTGTCAAAGGCAGAGTTGAGGTCTGTAGATGGTGAGTGAGTTAATGCGTTGCTCGTTTGCGCCGAGGCTTGGAGAAGGCTACGCCACTCATCAGTAATTTTATTTTTTGAGTAAAGCGAATATGTACCCAGTTGAGAAATTTGATTTTGAACTTGTTGGGTACCATCTTGCCCATTTGGAGCGGGTAGTTGATTATTTAAGCGACTTTGCAGAAATTGCAAGCCCACCTCTTGATCTTTGCGCCACTCTTGTGAAAGCTTACCCGTTACGCTGTCCTGAACATACCCAGTATGATTTCCGGCAGTAAGCCCATCTTTGTTATTTGGGGCAATCGTATTAAAGCCCATGGAAAGGGTTTGGCTGGCAGCCAATGAGTAACGAATTTTTTGATCGCCCTCAGTTGAGCCGTTAACGCTTGCCTCGCTGATGGAGGTCCCATAAGTGCCATATCCCAATGAGGCACCTACTTTAGGTGGGCCATCACCATTTTTAGTGAAAATCTGAACTACACCACCGATTGCATCAGCTCCATATAGACTACTTTGCGGACCAAAAACAATTTCAACGTGATCAATAATGCTTAAGGGGATGACTGACCAGTTAGCTCCGCCATTAAATGAGTCATCAATTCGAACCCCATCAATTAATACGAGCGTTTGATTATTGGTAGTGCCTCGCAAGAAGACGCTGGCGTTAGATCCACCCCCGCCATAACTGGAAATCGTCACCCCTTTTTGTCTTTGTAGTAATTCAACCAGAGTTGTTTGACCTGCTTGATCAATTTCTTCTGAGCCAATGTATACGTTATCTGCCAACACATCACTGGATTTTGTAGGTGTGCGTGTTGCCGTAACAATGATCGGGTTCATTGGATTGGATGTGCTGGCCAGTAAAACTGGCAAATCACTTTGTGCAAACCCTGAAAATGAACTAAGAGTAATGACTGCACCGCACAATAGGGAACATAACTGCTTGTTGCTGAACTGCTGATTCATGATGAACTTTCTGCCTTCGGATCACCTAGCTCACTTCCCCGTAAGCTGGGTTGAACAGAATTTCACTTTAGAGAGTTCAGACGTCAATGGGCTACCGTGACCAAGACGGCCAAGGACACTTCATCGGCGCGCGAAGTTCCCCGTCCGCAAAATTCCACCTGTCTTGGCCGGTATCCGGGCTGTAAATCTCAGAATCTGGCCTTCCCATGCGGTTGACGCGCACAGTGGCTTTGTCAGATTCCTGACAGCCATAATCAAAATTAAGGCTGCATTTACTTACCGTTGCGGGGGCAGCACACGTTTAGTGTTTCCCGTTTAACTCTATTGCACTGCAATAAAGCACCACGACCCATAGATTCTAACTTAGTCCCACAGACCCAAAGACTGATTTAGATCAAGAAAACACCTACAATAGAGGGATTGGAGTTAAGGATTTATGACCGTATTAGATAAGCATCCAGAAAAAAACCTGATTCGTTTGCAGCTTAGCCAAAATGCCGTGCTAAAAAGCTTAGATCCAGAGGTGTTGGCTGAATTAGAGCGTGATTTAGAGATCTCAGAGCTGAAAAAATCAGACATCTTGCTACATCAGGGCGATCATCAGATGGAGCAGTACTTTGTCTTAGATGGCATCTTAAAGCGCATTGTTTCTAGCGCAGATGCAAAAGAGATGATTTTGCGTTTTGCCATCGAAAAAGATATTGAAACGAGCTATGCAGCGTGGCGTTTAAAGACCGCTGCCCCTTACAGCATTGCCTGCGTGACCAAGGCGCGCGTGGCAAGAATGCCTATGAAGAAATGGGCTGAATTTCTAGAAGAGCATAAGCCCCTTAAAGAGAGTTTTGAGTTTGAAGTGATGCGCTTAATGAGTGAAATCATGGCCCATACAATTACTTTACATATGCTTGACGCCCCAGGTAGGGTGGAGCGATTCCTGCGCAAATATGAAGATTTATTTGAGCTTCTCCCTAAAAAGGAGTTAGCCGCTTATCTCAATCTTTCTCCTGAGACCCTAAGCCGCCTTAAAACTAAGCACAAAGAGCTTTTTGTCTAGATCAAAACCCTTGTCTGCATGAGATTTCGAGGGAAATTGACCAAAATCAATGTTGAATTAGCGCGCTGAGGGCTAAGATTCAATTCAGCCTAAACGGGGGTGCTTACTTGCCTACCCGTGGTAACACTAATAACTTAATTGGAGACGGTTAGCGCAAGCTAGATTACATCAAATACTATTTATATTCATACGATGTAATTAACCTAAGAATTCTATGACAACAGACAATCAAAACGTAGCAGTAACCGATGGCTTTCACCTCGTCATTGATGCATTGAAGGCAAATGATCTCAATACTATTTTTGGACTAGTTGGTATTCCGATTACAGACTTATGTCGTTTGGCGCAAGCTGAGGGGATTCGATTCATTGGTTTTCGTCATGAGCAACATGCTGGTAATGCTGCGGCGATTGCTGGTTACATGACGCAACAGCCCGGTATCTGCATGACTGTTTCTGCTCCTGGCTTTTTAAATGGTTTAACAGCGCTTGCTAATGCAACCGTAAATTGTTTCCCAATGATTTTGATTAGCGGCTCTAGTGAGCGCGAAATCGTTGACTTACAGCAAGGCGACTACGAAGAGATGGATCAGCTCAATGCAGCTAAACCATACTGTAAAGCTGCGTACCGCATTAACCACATTGAAGATATCGGCATTGGCTTTGCTCGTGCCATTCGTGCGGCAGTGTCAGGTCGTCCAGGTGGCGTTTATTTAGACTTACCCGCACAGCTGCTCAGTCAAACAATGCCTGTTGAAGAAGCTAAGAAGTCCATCTTCAAGGTCATTGATCCAGTTCCACGCCAAATTCCAGCGGCTGATGCGGTCGAGCGTGCACTTAATGTCTTGAAGGGTGCTAAGCGTCCATTGATCCTTTTGGGCAAAGGCGCTGCATATGCTCAAGCTGATGCTGATATTCGTGCCTTGGTTGAAAAATCAGGCATTCCTTACTTGCCGATGTCGATGGCTAAAGGCTTGTTGCCAGATAACCATCCACAATCTGCCTCTGCAGCTCGCTCTTATGTGTTGGCTGAAGCTGATGCGGTGCTCTTGGTTGGCGCCCGCTTGAATTGGTTGTTAGCGCATGGCAAAGGCAAAACCTGGGGTAAAGAGCCTAAGAAATTTATTCAGATTGACATTCAGGCAAATGAAATTGATAGCAATGTACAAATTGATGCCCCACTAATTGGTGATATTGGGTCTTGCGTTGGTGAGCTCATCAAAGGCCTTGCAGGCGTTCCTAAGCCAAGCGCTGAATGGATTAACGCTATTACTGAGAAGAAGGATAAGAACTTAGCAAAGATGGCTGAGACTTTAGCCAAAGAAGCTTCACCAATGAACTTCCATGGCGCCTTGCGCGTTATTCGTGATGTGATCAAGAAAAACCCAGATGTGAACTTGGTAAATGAAGGTGCGAATACACTTGATTTTTGCCGTGCGATCGTAGATATGTATAAGCCACGCAAACGCTTTGACTCCGGCACATGGGGAATCATGGGTATTGGTATGGGGTATGCGATCGGCGCATCCGTCACTAGTGGCCTACCAACCATAGCAGTTGAAGGTGACAGCGCATTTGGTTTTAGTGGCATGGAACTTGAAACAATTTGCCGTTATAACTTACCAATTACCACTGTAGTTTTCAATAACAATGGCGTGTATCGCGGTACCGATGTGAATCCAACTGGCGGCGCTGATGTGGCTCCAACAGTATTTGTTAAAAATGCGCGTTACGACAAAATGATTGAGGCGTTTGGTGGCGTTGGTTACTACGTCACAACACCGGCTGAATTAGAAGTGGCATTAACACAAGCTCTTGCGGAAGGTAAACCAGCGCTGATCAATGCAGTCATTGATGAGACCGCGGGAACTGAGAGTGGACGTTTAACAAACTTAAACCCATCCACAGCTAAAAAATAATTTTTCAAAACCAGATAAGTAATTTCAAGGAGAAGCAAGATGACTAAACCATTAGAAGGCATTCGAATTATCGATTTCACACACGTGCAAGCGGGACCTGCATGTACTCAGTTATTGGCTTGGTATGGCGCAGATGTGATCAAGGTTGAGCGTCCAGGTTCAGGTGACGTTACTCGTAGTCAGTTGCGCGATATTCCAGGTGTAGATGCTTTGTACTTCACAATGCTAAACGGCAATAAGCGTTCCTTGACTCTCGATACTAAAACTCAAGAAGGTAAAGAAGTTTTAGAGAAAATGATTAAGAATTCTGACGTCATGGTGGAAAACTTTGGACCAGGCGCCTTAGATCGCATGGGCTTTAGCTGGGCACGTATTCAAGAATTAAATCCAAAAATGATTATGGCTTCTGTAAAGGGCTTTAGTGATGGCCATTCATACGAAGACCTAAAAGTGTACGAGAACGTTGCTCAATGTGCTGGCGGTGCTGCTTCCACAACTGGTTTCTGGGATGGTCCTCCAACTGTTTCTTCTGCTGCCCTAGGTGATTCAAATACAGGTATGCATTTGGCCATTGGTATTTTGACTGCATTAATGCAGCGTCAAAAAACTGGTAAAGGTCAAAAAGTATCTTGCTCAATGCAAGATGCCGTATTGAATCTCTGCCGCGTGAAATTACGCGATCAACAGCGCTTGGATAAAATCGGTTACCTCGAAGAGTATCCACAATACCCACACGGTACATTTAGTGATGTAGTACCTCGTGGTGGTAATGCTGGTGGTGGCGGTCAGCCAGGCTGGGTTTTGAAGTGTAAAGGCTGGGAAACAGATCCTAATGCGTATATCTATTTCACTATCCAAGGTCACGCTTGGGAGCCAATTACCAAAGCTATTGGTAAGCCAGAGTGGGCAACTGATCCAGCTTATATGACTGCAGAAGCTCGTCAAGATAAGATTTTTGATATCTTCGCAACGATTGAAGAGTGGCTCAAAGACAAGACTAAATACGAAGCTGTGGACATTCTCCGCAAGTTCGATATTCCTTGTGCGCCTGTATTGTCAATGAAAGAATTGGCAAACTCACCAGACTTACGTAAGAGTGGTTCGATCGTTGAAGTTGACCACAAAGCTCGCGGCAAATATTTGACAATCGGTAGCCCAATCAAATTCTCGGATTTGGAAATCGAAGTTGGTCCATCACCATTATTGGGTGAGCATACTGATGAAGTATTGGCTGATCTAGGTTATGGCAAAGAAGAAATTGCTAAATTACATGAAGCAAAAGCGGTTTAATAAAAAAAGTATTTATTTGCTTTAGTTCTTCAGGCGCTCCTTGTGAGCGCCTTTTTTTATTTCACCAGGCCTTATTAAACTCTATAGACTACCTATATGAAAACTACTATCGATCTTAATCAACTTATCGACTGCGTTGGCGATGCTATTGTTGTTGCGGATGCTAACGAAAAAATTGTGCTGTGGAATGCGGCTGCCACTCGAATTTTTGGCTATACCGAAGAGGAGGCCTTAGAAAATACCCTGGATCTGATTGTTCCTGAGCGTCAACGTCCAAGGCATAACGAAGGTTACGCGAAATCTATGGCAACGGGAACCACTCGTTATGGATCTTCTTTGCTTAAGGTCCCAGCTAAACATAAAGACGGGCGAATTCTCTCTATTGCATTTACCGTTGGGATGCTTTTTGATGAAAATCATCAGGCTACTGGGGTTGCTGCAGTAATTCGGGATGAAACCGAGCGCTTCGCAGAAGAGCGTGCTTTGAAAAAACAACTGTCAGACCTTCAATCCCTGCAGTCCTGAGCTGATATGGAACTTATCTAGATTTATATCCCCACATGCCCAAAATTTGGGCATGTGTGATCTATCGTGATCCCTCGCTGGTAAAATTGGACCAATTTAAAAATTTCAATTTTATTAGGACTTAAATCATGGCAAAAGCATTAGAGGGGGTCAAAATCCTCGACTTCACGCACGTTCAATCTGGGCCAACTTGTACTCAGTTGCTCGCCTGGTTTGGGGCAGATGTCATTAAGGTGGAAAAGTCGGGTGAAGGCGATGCTACTCGGGGTCAGTTGCGTGATATTCCCGATGCGGATAGCTTATATTTCACAATGCTTAACCATAACAAGCGCTCCATTACGGTCAATACAAAAACCCAAAAAGGGAAAGAGATACTTGAGCGTTTGATAAAAGAGTGCGATGTCTTGGTGGAAAACTTTGCGCCAGGAGCTTTAGATCGTATGGGATTTTCTTGGGAGCGGATTCAAGAACTTAATCCTATGATGATCATGGCCTCCGTTAAGGGTTTTGGTCCCGGTCCTTATGAAGACTGTAAGGTATATGAGAACGTAGCGCAATGCGCTGGCGGCTCAGCATCTACAACTGGGTTTGATGATGGCCCTCCCATGGTTACTGGTGCGCAAATTGGCGATAGCGGGACGGGCTTACATTTGGCTTTAGGAATTGTGACTGCCCTATATCAGCGCACCCATTCTGGTCGCGGTCAAAAAGTATTGGCAGCGATGCAAGACTCTGTACTCAATCTCTGTCGCGTGAAGCTACGGGATCAACAACGTCTAGAGCGTAACAGCACTCTCAAAGAATATCCCCAGTACCCTAATGGTGAGTTTGGAGACTCTGTACCTCGTGCAGGCAATGCCTCTGGTGGCGGTCAACCCGGTTGGATTTTGAAATGCAAAGGCTGGGAAACTGATCCGAATTCGTATATTTATGTTGTTGTGCAAGCCCCTGTTTGGGAGGCTGTTTGCAAGGTGATTGGTAAAGAGGAGTGGATTACCGACCATGAATATGCCACTCCTCTGGCGCGCCTACCGCGACTGATGTCTATCTTTGCTGAAATCGAAAAGTGGACGATGACGCTGAGTAAATTTGAAGTGATGGATATCTTAAATAAATACGATGTTCCTTGTGGCCCCATCCTTTCCATGAAAGAGCTTTCACAAGAGCAATCACTGCGCGATACAGGCACGATTGTTGAGGTAGATCATCCCACGCGCGGAAAGTATTTAACGGTTGGAAATCCAATCAAGATGTCCGATAGCGAGACAGTAGTCACTCGTTCACCATTGCTGGGTGAGCATACTGATGAGATTCTGAGTGAACTAGGCTTTAGCACTGATGAATTAATTTCTCTGCGTCACGATAAGGTTATTTAATATGCGGGTGGCGTTGATTGGGAGTGCAGATTTTGGTAAGGCAGCATTAGATGCTTTTTTAGATCGCGGCGATGAAGTTGTTGCCGTTTTTTGCCCGCCTGATAATCCAAAATCCAGTAAGCCCGAGATGCTCAAAGAGGCTGCTCTTGCAAGGGGGATTACACCTTTGCAGTTTGCTTCTTTAAAGGGTCCCGAAGCCTCTCAGGCCATGATTGATAGTAAGGCCGATATTTGTGTAATGGCTTATGTCATTCAATTTGTACCCCAGGAATTAGCTAAGCTCCCTCGCCATGGCACGATTCAGTACCATCCATCCCTTTTGCCAAAGTATCGGGGTCCTAGTGCGATTAACTGGGCTATTGCATTAGGCGAAGAAAAAACTGGCCTAACGATTTTCCGCCCATCCGATGGTTTGGACGAAGGCGCCGTGATCTTGCAAAAAGAAGTCAAGATTGGTCCTGATGACACCCTAGGCAAAATCTACTTCGATCATTTGTTTCCACTAGGTGTAGCAGCCTTGCTTGAGGCCGCAGATCTGGTAGTTTCTGAAAAGTATCAAGAGCTTATTCAAGATGAGTCGCAGGCCAACTATGAGGGCTGGTTTGACATCAATGCCGCTCGAATTCATTGGGCGAGCGCTCTGCATGTTACGCAAATTTATAATCTGATTCGCGCCTGCAATCCTGCGCCTGGTGCATGGACAAAATTTGGCGAACATAAAGTGCAAATTTACGATTGCCACAAACATACTGCTCGAACCTTTGCGGATGTCAAAGGCAAGCCTGGTGAAGTGACGCAAATAACTTTAGATTCTTTTTTTGTCGCCTGTCATGGTGGGCAGATCGAAGTCTTAAAGGCAAAAGGTGCTTCTGGGAAGGTGAGTGGCGCTGAGTTGGCTCGGGAGTTAAATATTGAGGTAGGCCATTTTTTTGCGCTTTAATGACTTAGCGCACTAAATTTCAAGGTTATCAATTAGGCGGGTCTGACCTAGTTTGGCTGCAGTCAAGATGACCAAAGGCTCCCCGGCTCTTAGGGCCTCATCATGAGAGGGTACCAAGTCGGACTGTTGTCGGATGGCGATGTAGTCGGGCTGCCAACCGCGTTGTGCTAGTTGCGCAACCGCTCTTTTCTCAATGGCAGCAAGTGCCGCCATGTTTCGATCGCCAAGCTCCAGCACCTGATTGCGTACTTCATTGAGTAAGCGCTGTAAATGAGGGGCTTCAGTACGCTCTTCTATTGAGAGGTAACTATTGCGTGAAGATAGAGCCAAACCATCTTCTGCACGAATTGTTTCCCCGGGAATAATATCTACTGGTAGAGCAAATTGCCTAGCCATCTGGCGAATAATCATCAGTTGTTGGTAGTCTTTTTTCCCAAAGACAGCTACTTTGGGTTGGACGCAAGAAAGTAGCTTTAGCACTACTGTGCAAACTCCCTTAAAAAAACCGGGACGAAATTCGCCCTCGAGAATATCGCCAAGTTGCTGGGGTGGATCTACGCGGTATTCCTGTGGCTGGGGGTAAAGCTCGCGCTCAGTCGGCGCAAATAAGATGTAAACCCCTTCTTTTTCTAATTTATCGATGTCTGCTTGCATGGTACGAGGGTAGCTGTCAAAATCCTCACCGGGGCCAAATTGCAAGCGATTCACAAAGATGCTGGCAACGACGGGATCACCATGTTGGCGAGCTAGACGCATGAGTGATAAATGACCTTCATGTAAATTACCCATGGTCGGGACGAAGGAGGCGCGATTTTGTCCGCGCAAGTGGTCTCTTAATTCTTGTATATCGCTAATAATTTTCATGTGCTGGGTGTGTAGGCAAGGCGCACATAAATCGGAGCGTATGGCTCAGCTTGAGTAATCTCAACTAAGGCTTCTCGCGAGAGTTCAAGCATGGCAATAAAGTTCACAATTACTACAGGAACTCCACCACCAGACTTAATGGCATCCTCGAATAATTCACCAAATTCAACAAAGCGTGTGCCCTGTAGCCGACGCAAAATACGCGTCATAAAGTCGCGCACAGATAGCGCTTCACGGGTAATTGTGTGATGTTGATTAAGTTTGGCACGGTGTAAAACATCACGCCAAGCCATTTGCAGGTCATCAACGTCAACGTCGGGCCAAGTAACGGCAACCGTAGTATCTACATGGCCATGAGCGATTTGGAAGTCACGACCTTGCTGGGGAATTTGATCTAATTCTAGTGCGGCTAGCTTCATGCGTTCATATTCCAGCAGGCGGCGGACTAACTCAGCGCGGGGATCGTCAACCTCTTCATCGCTGTCTGCTTTTTTCATTGGCAAAAGCATGCGAGATTTAATTTCAATCAACATGGCAGCCATCAATAAATACTCGGCCGCAAGCTCAAGGTTGTGATGGCGAATTTGGTCGATATAGCTCAAGTACTGCAGTGTTACCTGAGCCATTGGAATATCGAGCACATTAAAATTTTGCTTGCGAATCAGATATAGCAAAAGGTCAAGCGGACCTTCAAATGCCTCTAGAAAAACTTCTAACGCATCTGGTGGAATATAAAGATCAGTTGGGAGCTTAAATAAGGGCTCACCATATAGCTTCGCAAAAGCCGAGGACATGCCATCTGTTACTGATGGAGTGCTATCAAGTAAATCCGATAGGGGCTGTGTACTAGGTTCAGTCATTCGAGTAAACGTAGGCGCGCTGCTTTAACTTAGCGACCTTTGCTCGACGCTGTTCCTCGGTGGTGAGAGGTTCTTTATCCCAAAGTAGCGCGCGACCAGCTTGCTGGCCTGCTTCGAGATAGGGTTTCTCAGATTTAAGTTCGTTTAGGAACTGGGTGAATTCGGATTGATATCTTGCCATGGCATTTCCTAAAATACTCAATTAATTCAATAACTTACAAAAGTAACTGGGCAGCAAATTAGCGCTGATCCTCTCATTATTAACGATTTTTCTTACCAGCTAGCTGATTTTGCATCCCCTAACGAAAATCCCCCAGTTTTGGGTGCTATCCCTAGATGTTCGCTGCAAGCAAAGTTTCGATTTGAGAGGCCTCTACGCGCGTCATGAGATGTTTGTAGGTATTGATTGGGTTTTGACTACTTAAGGGCGTATTGATGTCATTCCAGTTCAATGGTGGCACCGATAAGAAAGCCTCCACCCCAGCCACAACCTTCGGTAAAACTGGTTTTAGGTAGAGACTCAGCATGCGGAAAGCCTCTAAAGTAACGCTGCATACGCTTTGTAAATCGGCCTCACGTTCAGGGGCTTTAGCAATATCCCAAGGCTTGTTTTCGTCGACAAAGGCATTGACCTTGTCGGCAAGGTCCATGATGGCACGTAAGGCTTTTGCATATTCACGCCCTTCATAAAGGGTGGCAATCTTATCCTGAGCGGTGGAAATCTCAGTCAGTAAGGGGTGATTCATCGCCTCATCAGAAACAAGACCACCAAAACGCTTGACTAAAAATCCCGCGCTACGACTGGCGATATTGATGTACTTACCTAACAAGTCGCTATTGACTCGAGCAACAAAATCTTGGAGATTAAGATCTAAATCCTCCATGCTGTCATTTAGCTTAGTGGCAAAGTAATAACGGAACCATTCAGGATTAAATCCCGACTGAATGACGCTATGTGCGGAGATCAAAGTGCCGCGCGACTTACTCATCTTCTCGCCATCAACTGTGAGGAAGCCATGCGCAAAGACATTGGTTGGGGTGCGATAACCTGCAAAGTGTAATGTGGCTGGCCAAAACAGGGTATGGAAATACAAAATATCTTTACCAATGAAATGGTATTGCTCAGTAGTGGTATCGGGCTTCACCCACTCTTCAAAGTTCAAGCCCTTTTTCTCGCAATAATTGAGAAAGCTAGCGTAATAACCAATCGGAGCATCAAGCCAGACATAGAAGTACTTGCCTGGTGCATCGGGAATCTCAAAGCCAAAGTAGGGGGCATCGCGGGAGATATCCCAGTCGCCGAGCTTGCTCTCACCAGATTGTCCAACCCATTCCTTCATCTTGTTTCGTGCCTCAGGTTGCAAGGGTGTTCTTACCTGAGTCCACTCACGTAAGAAATTCTCGCAACGGGGATCCGATAGCTTGAAAAAATAATGATCAGATACTTTTTTTATGGGCGTTGCACCGCTAACTACAGAAAATGGGTTCTTTAAATCGGTGGGCGAATAGGTTGCGCCACATTTTTCACAGGAGTCACCGTACTGATCTTTAGCACCACACTTGGGGCACTCGCCTTTAATAAAGCGATCAGGCAAAAACATTTCTTTCACTGGATCATATGCTTGCTCGATCGAGCGCATTTCAATTAGACCAGCATCGCGTAACTTCAGATAAATGCTCTGCGAGAGTTTTTCGTTCTCGGGGCTATCAGTGGTGTAGTAATTATCGAAAGAGATTAAGAAATCATCGAAGTCTCGCTTATGTTCTTGCCAAACATTGGCGATGAGCTCCTTTGGTGTCAAACCTTCTTTTTCTGCACGCAACATGATGGGGGTGCCGTGGGTATCGTCAGCCCCAACGTAATGCACCTCATGGCCACGCATTCTTTGATAGCGCACCCAGATATCCGTTTGAACATACTCAACTAGGTGTCCTATATGAATTTGACCATTGGCGTACGGCAAGGCGGAGGTGACAAGAAGGCGACGTGGGGAGCTGCTCATGAAAAACGGACTTAAATAAGAATGAATAAAATAAATAGGGAATAAGAGATTATGAGGCTTGGGTCATCTTTAAGCAGTAATTTTAGACTGCGGTTAAAGTGAATGCCGATTAGAAAATAACTAAAGAGACTGTTTTATGGCGCTTCCCCCAACAATTCAGATGTCAAACGCTTCTGTGCCCCTGGTGCACGAGGTAGAGATCATGGACGAGGCTGGACGCCGTAAAACGACCTTCATTCCTGGTGAGCGCCCTCTAACGATCTATTTGGATAAGCGGGAGGTCGTGACTCTGATGACTCTGGGAAGCGCCCCTGAAGCCTTGGTTTTGGGTTATTTACGCAATCAGCGCCTAGTGGAATCTATCGACGATATCGAGAGTATTCAGGTGGATTGGGAAACTGATTCGGCGGCTGTTAAAACCCGTCGGAGCACGGTTGATATTGATGCTCTTACGAGTAAGAGAGTGGTTACCACTGGATGTGGGCAGGGTACGATGTTTGGAGGTTTGATAGAGGATATGGCGAAAATTCGCCTGTCCGACGGACCTCTTTTAACCCAAGAGGCGATTGTGAGTCTGATTGATGAGATTCGCGCCCATGACACTATTTATAAGAAATCAGGCTCTGTGCATGCCTGTGCTGTTTTTGAGCGGGATGGCAAAGAAGGAGTCCGTTTACTGCATTTTATTGAAGATGTGGGGCGCCACAATGCCGTTGACTCGATCTCTGGCCTCATGTGGCTAGCGGCTAAACCCGGTAAGGATTTGATTTTCTTTACCACTGGGCGCCTCACCTCCGAGATGGTTATTAAAGGGGTCCAGATGGGTATTCCTTTCCTCTTAACCCGTTCCGGCGTAACTCTAATGGGCCTCGAGCTGGCTCGCCAAACTAACCTTACCCTCCTTTCTCGTTGCTCTGGAAAGCACTTCGAGATTTATAACGCGCCTGAAAGGGTGTTATTTACCCAGGCCGCTTAGTTTTAAAATTACCCCAGGCGAAAATAAAAGGTTCAAAACCTATAATTTCATGGGCATGAGTCTGTGAAGGTTTTACAATTCGGCCATGACTATTAAATCAGACCACTGGATCCGCCGCATGGGCGAGCAAGGCATGATCAGCCCATTTGAACCTGGCCAAGTTCGTCAGGATGCCGACGGCAACAAGATTGTGAGTTACGGCACCTCAAGCTACGGATATGACATTCGTTGTGCTGATGAATTCAAGATTTTTACAAACATTAATAGCACCATCGTTGACCCCAAGAATTTTGATGACAAATCCTTTGTTGATTTCAAGGGCCCGGTATGCATTATTCCTCCCAACTCATTTGCTTTGGCAAGAACGGTAGAGTATTTCAAAATCCCTCGCAGCGTTTTAACCGTTTGCGTGGGCAAGAGTACCTATGCACGTTGTGGGATTATTGTGAATGTCACGCCATTCGAGCCAGAATGGGAGGGTTATGTCACCCTCGAGTTTTCCAACACTACACCCCTGCCCGCTAAGATATATGCTGGTGAAGGATGTGCACAAGTACTGTTCTTTGAGAGCGATGAAATCTGTGGCACATCATATAAGGATCGTGGTGGTAAATATCAGGGTCAAGTTGGTGTAACCCTGCCTAAAACTTAAGTTATCTGCCGCAGTGAGTGACTTTCGTTTAGGCCGCCGCCCAGAGCGGATTAATCTAGAGGATTATAGAAAGACTCTCACTAAGTCATCGCTGGCCCGCCCTGAAAATGATTTCTATCATTGGCTACTGGGAACGAGTTGGACCCAGTTCCTACTCTTAGTGATTTTTGTTTACCTCTCCACAAACCTAATTTTTGCATTTGCTTATTTGGCTTGTGGTCCCGGTGCAATCACTCAGGCTCAACCTGGATCTTTGGTCGATGTCTTTTTCTTTAGTGTGCAAACCATGGCTACGATTGGTTATGGTCAGATGACTCCAGTTGGGCATTGGCCCAATTCGATTGTTACCTTTGAGGCATTTTTCGGAATTGTATATTCAGCATTAACTACCGGCTTGGCTTTTGCCCGCTTTACACGGCCCACTGCAGGGGTACATTTTTCCAAAGTAGCGGTAGTCGGAAGTCATAATGGCGCAAAAACATTTAAATTTCGCGTTGCTAATGGCCGAAGCTCTCATATTGTTGAGGCGCAACTACGCCTATGGTTAATTGCAGAAAGTATGACTGCCGAAGGGGAGCGCTATCGTCGCTCAATCGAGCTACCTTTAGATCGACCTGAAAGTCCTGTCTTTTCTCTTACTTGGACGGCCATGCATAACCTAGATAAGACAAGCCCTTTGACGGAGTACTTAAACCAAGGTGTCTCCAACCAGAATTGGCATCTATTAGTCACATTTACTGGTTACCATGAGAGCTTGGCAAATCAAGTTTATGCGCGGCACGTTTATTTGCCGGGAGACGTGCAGCAAAATGCGACATTTGTGGATATAGTCACAGTTTCGCCAGATGGTGGTCGGGTAATTGATCTGACCAATTTTGAGAAGTGGGTTCCGAATTCTTCGGACAAGTCAGCAGGAGAGTTTGCATGAAATTTCGTTTCCCAATCATCATTATTGATGAGGATTTTCGTTCGGAAAACATTTCTGGATCAGGTATTCGTGATTTAGCCGAAGCGATCGAAACTGAAGGCATGGAAGTTATTGGCCTAACGAGTTATGGTGATCTAACTTCCTTTGCCCAGCAAGCTTCTCGCGCTTCTTGTTTTATTGTTTCGATTGATGATGAGGAATTTATTTCTGATTCAGAAGACCATGATTTGCCTGCTTTAAATAACTTACGCGCCTTTTTGATTGAGGTTCGCAAGCGTAATGAAGATATTCCTATCTTCTTGTATGGCGAAACCCGTACATCACGTCATATGCCCAATGATATTTTGCGTGAGTTACATGGTTTTATTCATATGAATGAAGACACCCCTGAATTCATGGCGCGTCACATCATTCGTGAAGCCAAGGTTTACCTTGAGTCGTTGGCGCCGCCATTTTTCCGCGCATTAACCAATTACGCTTCTGAAGGATCTTACTCTTGGCATTGCCCAGGACACTCTGGTGGCGTGGCTTTCTTAAAGAGTCCAGTGGGGCGTATGTTCCATCAGTTCTTTGGTGAAAATATGTTGCGCGCTGACGTTTGTAATGCAGTTGAGGAATTAGGTCAATTACTCGACCATACTGGCCCAGTATTGCAAAGTGAACGTAATGCTGCCCGCATCTTTAATGCCGACCATTTGTTCTTTGTAACCAATGGCACATCTACTTCAAACAAGATTGTTTGGCACTCTACGGTTGCTCCTGGCGACGTTGTTTTGGTTGACCGTAATTGTCATAAGTCCGTGATTCATTCAATCACCATGATGGGCGCGATCCCAATCTTTTTGATGCCCACCCGTAATCACCTTGGCATTATTGGCCCTATCCCTAAAGAAGAGTTTGAGTGGAAGAACATCAAGAAAAAAATTGATGCCAATCCATTTATTAAAAACAAGGATGTTATTCCTCGGGTGATGACGCTGACGCAAAGTACTTACGACGGCATTGTGTACAACGTTGAAATGATTAAAGAAATGCTCGATGGAAAAGTCGACTCTCTGCACTTTGATGAAGCGTGGTTGCCGCATGCAGCTTTCCATCCTTTTTATAAGGATATGCACGCCATAGGCCCAGACCGTAAGCGTACTAAAAAAAGCTTGATGTTTGCTACCCAATCTACCCATAAGTTGTTGGCTGGTCTTTCCCAAGCTTCACAAGTGTTAGTCCAAGATGCCGATGAGTGTAAGCTTGATCGGGATTGTTTTAATGAGGCTTATCTCATGCACACTTCAACCAGCCCGCAGTACGCCATCATTGCCTCATGCGATGTTTCAGCTGCCATGATGGAATCTCCTGGCGGTACCACTCTCGTAGAAGAATCGATTGCTGAAGCGCTAGATTTCCGTCGCGCCATGCGCGAAGTTGATGATAAGTTCGGCGCTGATTGGTGGTTTAAGGTTTGGGGTCCAGATCATTTGGCAGAAGAAGGTATTGGCGAGCGCTCAGATTGGATTCTAGAGCCTTCCGCTACTTGGCATGATTTTGGCAAGCTAGCCAAAGATTTCAATATGCTCGATCCCATTAAGGCAACAGTCGTTACCCCTGGCTTAGATATTGAAGGTAACTTTGGCTCCATGGGCATTCCTGCAAGCATCGTCACTAAATATTTGGCTGAACATGGCATCATCGTAGAGAAGTGTGGTCTGTACTCCTTCTTCATTATGTTTACTATTGGTATTACTAAAGGACGTTGGAATACCCTGGTAACTGAGTTGCAGCAGTTTAAAGATCATTTTGATAAAAATGCCCCCCTGTGGAAAGTCTTGCCTGAGTTTGTGGGCAAGCATCCACGCTATGAGCGCGTTGGTTTAAAAGATATCTGCCAACAAATTCATGAGTTCTACAAGAGTCGTGATGTCGCGCGCATGACTACCGAGATGTATACCTCTGATATGGTGCCTGCCATGATGCCTTCAGAAGCATGGGCAAAGATGGCGCATAAAGAAGTCGATCGCGTACCTTTGGATGCGTTAGATGGTCGGGTGACTGCCATGTTAGTAACACCTTATCCTCCTGGAATTCCATTGCTGATCCCTGGTGAACGTTTTAATAAACGTATCATTGATTATCTCTATTTTGCACGTGACTTTAATGAGAAGTTTCCAGGATTTGAAACGGACATCCATGGCTTGGTAAAAGGGGAAGCCGATGGCCGCTCTGAGTTTTATGTCGATTGCGTTCGACAAGAACGTGATATCACTCTTTAAGGCATAAATCTCAGCATGAAATAGCTGGGGTTTATTGCTGCGCCCTTGCTTGAGGTATTGGCACTTAGCTTTCTAGCACCACGAATTCTCCCGCCCAAACCTTTTCTCTAAATTGAGAGAAAGACAAAAAGGCTGAATTTTGTCCTTTGAGAAGAACTTCAATCTCTCCGTCTGGTGTGAGGTTGGCTAAATATTGCCCAGCTGGAAATAAAATTTTTAGGCTGCTATTGCCTATGCTGGCTGGAGTAAGCAATGCTAGAGCTTTGGTGATTTCGATGCGCATACCGTATCTTAGATGCTCATCAGTAGCCGAAAAAATGGGCTGCACAATTAAGCAAGTTTTTTGCACCATTTTGGAAATGTTAATTGTCTATGGGGCTTTGAGTGTTGTGTAAATGAGGTTTTGCACAGCTTCAGTGCATTCCAGTTTACTTGCGCTCCATCGAGTTGATATTGTGTAATCACGATGCCACTTTTTGTAGTCACCAACCACTTTCTTTCATCATGAAACTAATCACTGCAATCATTAAGCCCTTTAAGTTGGATGACGTGCATGAGGCCCTATCTCATATTGGGATTAACGGTATGACCTCATATGATGTCAGGGGTTTTGGCAGGCAAAATGGACATACTGAGCTTTATAGAGGCGCAGAGTATGTAATTGATTTTATTTTGAAATTAAAAATTCAAGTTGCAGTGGAGGATGGAATGCTAGATAGCGCACTTAATGCTATTGCAAAAGCCGCTTACACAGGCAAGATTGGCGATGGCAAGGTTTTCGTATCCCATATCGATGATGCTGTCAGAATACGGACCGGTGAAAGTGGCGCAGTCGCACTTTAAAGTATTAAAAAATAGAAGTGTATGAGCGAGCATCTGGTCTCTGCTTATTTGGCTTATGAGTAAAAATCATCCCAATCGTAATAAAGCAAAGTGGATCTTCTAGTTCCTCTAGAGAGAAAAGGATTCTCATTTTTTGACTGTAAAGAGTTTTTCCGCTCGATAGCCCTGAACCAAAACCCAAGGCATTAGCCATTAATAAAACATTTTGAATTGCGCATCCAGCGGAAATGAGTTTTTCTTGTTTTGGAATATCGCCTGATTCGCCATTTAATTTTACAGTCGCCAATAGGAGTAGCGGGCCTCGAAAGGCTTTTTGGCGAGCCTCTTCAATTTGAATTGGGCTTGCTCCCGAGTCCCTTTCAATCAAGTCATCGGCAAATAAATCCCCTAACAAATGACGACTTTCTTTACTCACCTCATAAAAATGCCATGGCGTTATTTTTCCGTGATCAGGGGCAGCACCAGCTGCATTCATAATTTCCAAATATTGGGATGCATCTGGACCGGGCGCAATCAGCCTTTTGGGTGATATATGCTGGCGACTATGAATCAGCTCTTTTGCAAGCCCAGAAATAGAGTCTGATAGTTTAGAAACCAAAGTGACTTAATCCCGGATGATCATCGGGTCTTCTACCTAGTGACCAAAAAAATTTGCGTTCTGATTCTTTGATGGGTAAGTCATTAATGCTGGCAAACCGTCGCATCATATAACCATCCACATTAAATTCCCAGTTCTCATTACCAAAGCTACGTGTCCAGTTGCCTGAATCATCGTGACACTCATAGGCAAAACGGACTGCAATACGGTTTTCAGTAAATGCCCAGAGCTCTTTAATTAATCGATAATCTAGTTCTTTTGCCCATTTACGTTGGAGTAACTCCTGGACTTGTTCGCGACCTTTTGGGAATTCAGTCCGATTCCTCCAAACGGTATCCTCTGTGTAGACTAGCGAAACTTTTTCTGGATCGCGCGTATTCCAGGCATCCTCAGCCATGCGTATCTTCAGAATTGCAGTTTCTTCGGTAAAGGGTGGCAGCGGGGGTTTGTGGTCCATGAAAGTCTCTTTTAATAAGGTGTCCTATGTGCATAACAATATACAAATTACTGCCTACAATGGGGTGTGAACCGTCATTTTTTGGTGCATTAAAATCATGAAGTTACCGAAAGCCCATTTGCGACAATTTTTAAATCAATTTTTTGCTACATTTTTGCCAGAGGCTAGCTCTATTTCTTGGTTTGAGCGCTTGAGATCCGCTTTTGGGGTTGCGCTAGGTTTGGCGATCATTGTTGGATTCGGATTATGGTTACCAAACTTAAGCAATGCTTCTGTTTGGATTATCGCCTCTATTGGTGCCAGTGCGTTCTTGGTTTTTGTATTGCCTTCAAGCCCGATGGCACAGCCTTGGGCAATTGTGGGCGGTAACTGCGTCTGTGCTTTAGTAGCGCTGACATGTGCGCATTTGGTTCATGAGGTTGCCTTTTTAATACCCTTATCAGTTGGACTTGCTATTTTGGCGATGTTTGTGATGCGCTGTTTGCATCCGCCAGCAGCCTCTTTGGCCTTATTGATTCCCCTTGCAGGATTAATGGATTATCAATTTGTGATATTTCCAGTGCTTAGCAACTCTGTATTGCTAGTTCTTGCTGGGGTTATTTATAACTCGCTTACTGGAAAGTCATATCCACATAGACCAAAAACAATTCCCGCAACCAGCCCCCTACAAAAAAGGGATCGTAAGATTGAAGATCTCGAAATCGATGCAGTTCTCGCAAGATACAACGAAGTTTTAGATATTAGCAAAGGGGATTTAGCTAACCTGATATCGCAAGTCGAGCACGGGGCATACCAAAAGAAATTGCAAAGCATGCAGTGTAAAAGCATCATGTCCACCGAAGTCCAGTATGTCAACATGGACTCCCCCTTGGATCAGGCATGGAAATTATTACGAAATCATCATGTGAAGGCGCTCCCAGTAATTGATGGTGCTAGACGGGTTCTTGGAATCATTACTATGGAAGATTTTATTAAAAGTGCAGCGATTGATTTTGACCAAAGCTTCGGTCAGCGCATCAGGGGTTTTATGCGAACTGCAATTCCTGGTTTAAATATCCTGCCCAATGCCGTAGGGCAGGTAATGACAAAACCAGTGAGAGTAATTAGTGAAGATCGAAACATGCTTGATCTTGCTGAGATCTTTTGTGGTGATGGGCATCATCACATTCCAGTAATTAATGCCGATAAGGCATTGGTAGGAATGATCACTCAATCTGATTTTGTTAAGGCAATCGACCAGTCTATTGATATTCGATAAGTAAAAACTTGCAACAGCAAAATTACTTGATCCCATCAGAGAGCCAGTCCTCAGGATCCCCAGACGCTCCAGTCATTTGATTGCGGTGATGGTGCATTCCACTTAACTGGGTAATGCAGTGCTTTTCCCGGGGTAAGTCTGCTCCAAATCGCAGCAACTACCGCAAGAATAAACACTCCTAATAAAACCACTTCAAGTAAGTGTGAAAATCCCGCATGAGCTTGAATCATGATTAACGGATTGGCGCCTGCTGGTGGATGTACGGTCTGAGTTAGGAGCAGGGTTGCTAGTGTAAGAACCTCCGCCAGTAAATATACCCATAAAGCATCGCCAAAAAATTGATAAGAAATAATCCCTATAAGGGCGCTAATAAGGTGTCCACCAAAAAGGGCTCGTGGCTGCGCTGCTGGTGCGCCTGTTAGCCCAAACAAAAATATGGTAGAGCCGCCAAGTGAGGCTAATAAAAGAGGTGAGGTGGCAGACTTAGTGAAAAATAGAGCCACTCCAAGCGCAATAGAAGCACCTGCAGAAATCCACAATAACCGTGCGACTACTTTTCTCATAGACTTAAGCTGAACCAGCCATAAGCGCTATCTGGCTTGACTGTCTTTGGATAGATTTTGGGCAGGCAATTTTTCCAGATAGTATTTCAGATACCAACAATGCGCTTGATTGCGCGTCAATTTTGGTAAAGGGGTTGACGTCTAAAAATCGCTCTTCTAAAGTCGTTTTTTCTTCCCCGTCAGAAAAGAGAAAGTGCATTTCCGGAAGTCGTTGTAGCGACGCCGTTGGCTCGCCTTCGTTGCCTCGCATGAGAATTGCATTGGCTGACCGAAGGTGAAAGTATTCTCTAAGTTTTTCTGGGTACTCTGGATGCGTATAGTTTGAAATTTGCCAAGCATCATTCAGCGTTGGATTAATCAGTTTGGCGAGTACATGCCCGGTATTGCGCAAGCCGATTTGCTCTCGGACATCAAGTAGTCTTTGCAGTGCTGGCGAAGCTATTTTTAGAGGATAAAAAATAGGGGATCGAGTATCAATTTGATTGGTAGATGCAGTTGAATTATTTAATATTGGCCAACCTAGTGATTGAAATATCTCATGCGTAGTAACTCTGGTTTGGTCTTTTTCGACCCCTTGAACAATGACTGTAAAACCTTGGGTGGATAGCATTCCCGCCAACAAAGGTGTTAAGTTGGCCTGTTTTCTTGCGCCGTTATAGCTCGGCAAAACAATGGTCGGTCTTGACCCTAAATCTAGCCTCCTGATTTCAGGGTCTAGTGCATCCATAAATCCCATTAATTCTGAGGCCGTTTCACCTTTGATGCGCATAGCGATACAAAATGCCCCTAACTCTAAGTCACTCACCTTGCCGGTAAGTATTTGGGTAAAAAGCTCTTTAGCCTGCTCTCGATCAAGATCCCCCGCACCCTTGCTGCCTCGACCAATGATTTTTAAGAATGACGTTATACCCATTTGGGGATTATGCAGCCACTTCAGTTTGCAAGTAGTTTGCAATAATTTGCTTTACTTCAGGTTTACAGGACCCGCAATTCGTGCCGCATTGAGTTTGAGTCTGGAGTAATGGCATGGCATCCTCTAGACTTAGTCCAATAGGCATTTTACCTAGGCATTTCTGCACCGTATCGGCGGTAACATTAAAGCAGTTACAGATTACTTTCCCTCTCGGCTTAAATTCTACGGGGGGCTTGCTGACAGGAAGAAGCAAAGAGCGACCCAAAACTTTAGCATCTAAACCGCGCTCTAAATACTCCCTTAACCAGGCGGTACTAGCTAAGCTTGTCACCGAACCTGTAAGCATTGCTGATAATACTTTATCTTCTGCGCGTACGAGACGCACAATCCCCCTACGTTTATCGCTATAGCGCATCACAGGTTCGGAAGAGGCTTCATCCAGTTTGAATTTTTGCATCACCATCTTCAATCCTTGGGCTGCATGAGATTCTAAATCTTCTAGTGGATCTGCATGATGTGCACCTTTAAATGAAACACCAATGTCATTGCCATCTTGTTCCCTGCCAAATAAAACGCATTGAGCGGAGTCAAAGTGAGGCAATACACTACGCAAGTTATTTTGAATTGAAAAAGCCTCCTCTTTTGGAAATAGCCCAAATGCAACAACACGCCATGGTAAGTTTGCAGGCAGAATCTTTACAGCAGCATGCTTTAGCTCTGGCTGCCCAGAGACGGGATCTATTGCGCTACAGGTGAGCCCATTCACACCTCGACCCGGTGTTTTTCCTGCGGCACCTGAAATAAATTCAGAACCCCAGTGCATAGCAATAAATGCTTGTGAGGAAGCGATGTCATCAGAAATTTTGATGGGAAAAATCTCACTACCCCTGCGACTAGTGATGTGAACGAGATCGCCGGTCTCTAAGTTCATTCTGCCAGCATCCTTGGGGGATACTTCCACGCAAGGCTCTGGAGAGTGCCCATATAGAGTCCCTAGTGTTCCAGTTCTACTCATGCCATGCCATTGATCTCGAAGCCGCCCAGTATTTAATGCAAATGGGTAGCGGGCATCAACTGATTCAGCTGTGGCTTTATATGGCGCTGCTATAAAACGTGCCTTCTGATCTTTGGTCGGGAAAACCCCGTCTTCGTAAAGTCTTTTTTTACCAGAAAAGGATCCCTTAGGCATAGGCCACTGTTGTGGACCGCGCTCCTCGAGAATGGCATAACTTAAACCAGTAATATCAAGATCCTGACCGGCCGTACTTTCCCGATGTTCATTCCAAATGTCCTCAGCGCTGGTATAAGGAAAGATCGTGGAAATTCCTTCCTTTCTATTTCCTGGAAGAAGCGCTTCTAATGCATGTGCAATTTCTAAGGCAATCTGCCAATCATGCTTGGCAGATTGATACGGATCAATGGCGGGATTGACCTTGGATATCCTTCGCTCTGAATTGGTTACGGTACCTACTTTTTCCGCCCAAGTCGTTGCGGGCAATAGGATGTCAGCATAAAGAGTGGTCGCAGTGTGTGCGTATGCTTCTTGAACCACCACAAACTCAGCCCTATTAAGGCCTTCGTGGATTACATTAAGATCTGGCATGGACTGCGCTGGATTGGTACAGACAATCCAAATGGCTTTTAATTTTTCCGTACGCAAAGCCTCAAACATCGGTATTGCGCTGAGCCCTGGTTTTTCAGGAACAGAATTCACACCCCATAAGTTGGCGACTTCTACTCGGTGTTCGGCGTTGGCAAGATCACGGTGTGCGGATAAGAGGTTGGCTAACCCACCCACTTCTCTACCGCCCATAGCATTAGGTTGTCCAGTCAAAGAGAAGGGTCCTGCACCAGCTTTGCCAATTTGACCGGTAGCTAAATGCAGGTTTACTAGGGTCGCATTCTTTGCTGTACCTGAGGCTGATTGATTTAGGCCTTGGCAGTAGAGGGAAAGTGTTGCAGGTGAAGTGGCAAACCAACGAGTGGCCTGATAAAGATCCTTTTCTTGAATGCCGCAGATACCGCAAACCACTTTTGGTGTGAAATCTCGCACCAAGTCTCGAAGTGAATCAAAGCCATTGGTGTGCAATGTTATATAGGATTCATCGATCCATTTTTCCCAGAGCATGATGTAGAGCATGCCGTGATACAAGGCGACATCTGTACCAGGCTGAATTTGAAGGTAGAGATCTGCCTCTTTAGCGGTATCTGTTTTTCTAGGGTCAACAACAACAACCTTTAAATTAGGATTATTTTTGCGAGCATCCTCAATACGGCGATACAAAATAGGGTGTGCGAAGGCTGTATTGGATCCAGTAATAAAGATAGTTGATGCACAATCAATATCTTCATAAGAGCAGGGGGGCGCATCCATTCCCAAAGTTTGTTTATATCCCGCCACGGCACTGGACATACACAAGCGTGAATTTGTATCAATATTGTTGCTACCAATCAAACCCTTCATGAGTTTATTAAAGATGTAATAGTCTTCTGTCAGCAGTTGCCCGGAGACATATATGCCTACTGATTCTGGCCCATGCTCGTTAATGATGTCTGCAAATCGCTTGGCAACCGTCTGAATCGCTTCGGGCCAGGAAATATCAGTAGGCTCACTACCTCTAGATTTTCGGATTGCTGGAAATCCTAGGCGCGCTTGTTTTTGTAAGCCTGGAGTTGCAGTAAGGTGAAGGGTCGAGCCTTTGCTACATAGCCTGCCAAAATTCGCTGGATGATCAGGATCACCACGCACACTAGTAATCTCTGGCTCCCCATTGCCATTGGGCGCAGTTTCAATAATGACACCACAGCCAACACCGCAATAGCAGCAGGTGCTTTTGACGTCAGCCATGAGGGGTCTGCAGTTCCTCGCGATTTAACCAAACTTCACCAACCTCTACTTTGACTTTAAATGATTTAGCGCAGCCCTCATCTGGAGCTTGTGCACAGCCAGTAGATAAATCAATATTCCAGGAATGTAGCGGACAGGTAACTGATTTTCCATGAACAATTCCTTGGGATAAAGGCCCCCCCTTATGAGGGCATTTATCTAAAACAGCAAATATTTCATTATCAGTATTTCTGAAAATAGCAATTTCCCCCACTATGGCCTTTATAACTCGAGCACCTAGTATGGGGATATCTTCAACGGAAGTAATTCGTTGCCACTGATCTAATAATGTAGCATTAGGCATTACCTACCTCCACAATCGGAATGGTTTTAAATTGGCGAATATCAACTCCTGCACGCTCAAAATCTTTCCAAGGATCTGGTGCATCCTTTAGGTCAAATAATAGCCGCTCATAAAGTGCTTTACGACTCTGCTCATCTTCAACCACTTTTTGCTTAACGTATTCCATCCCTACTCGCGCTAGGTAATGAACAGTGCGATCGAGATACCAAGCCTCTTCACGGTACAACTGCAAGAAGGCCCCTGAGTATTCCCTAACCTCCTCGTCGGTTTTTACTTTGCAGAGAAATTCAGCAACTTCCGTCTTAATTCCACCATTGCCACCAATGTAAAGTTCCCAGCCAGATTCAACGCCGATAATACCAACGTCTTTAATGCCTGCTTCTGCGCAGTTGCGTGGACAGCCTGATACTGCAAGCTTTACTTTGTGTGGAGCATACATCCCGAATAACATACGCTCAAGTTCTACCCCCATCTTCATAGAGGATTGAGTGCCAAATCGGCAGTGCTCATCACCAACACAGGTTTTTACTGTGCGTATCGATTTACCATATGCATGACCTGAGGGCATATCGAGCTCTTTCCATACTGCAGGAAGATCATCCTTTTTAATCCCCAGGAGATCAATGCGTTGACCGCCAGTAACTTTCACCGTTGGAACATGATATTTTTCAGCAACATCAGCGATACGCCGGAGTTCAGCTGGGGTGGTTAATCCACCAAACATTCGTGGAATAACAGAGTAAGTGCCATCTTTTTGAATATTGGCATGAGCGCGCTCGTTTATAAAGCGGGATTGAGGATCATCTATGGCCTCATGTGGCCAGGTCGAGATGAGGTAATAGTTAAGGGCTGGACGGCAGGTGGCACAACCGTTAGGCGCTCTCCAATGAAGCTGGCTACGAACTTGCTCTTGAGAGATAAGATGACCCGAACGAATCGCTTGACGGATCTCATCATGAGAAAGGTCTGAGCATCCGCAAATAGATTTTTTTCTTGGGGTGGCTGAATAATCTGTACCCAATACATTCATCAACACTTGCTCTACAAGCCCAGTACAAGAGCCGCACGAACTGCTTGCCTTGGTACATTTTTTGACTTCGTCTAGAGTAAATAACCCCTGTTCTCGGATCGCCTTCACGATGGCGCCTTTAGTCACTCCATTACATCCGCAGACCTCATCTGCATCAGTCATGCCTGCCACTTTATTGTGGCCCTGGTGACCGACATCTCCAATATTGGATTCTCCAAACATCAGGGTGTCACGAATTTCAGCAATGTTCTGGGAGTCTCGCATGAGCTTGAAATACCAGGTGCTATCGGCCGTATCTCCAAACATACATGCCCCAATGAGGCGATCATCTTTAAGTATAAGTTTTTTATAAACGCCGCCAATAGGATCGGCCAGGGTGATTTCTTCAGTTCCTTCGCCACCCATAAAGTTTCCAGCGGAAAATAGATCAACTCCTGTCACTTTCAATTTGGTTGAAGTTACGGAACCTTCGTATCGACCAATACCATGCTGCGCAAGATGATTGGCGCAAACTTTGGCTTGTTCAAATAAAGGGGCAACCAATCCATATGCAGTACCGCGATGGCTCGCGCATTCACCTACAGCATAGACTCTAGGATCAAATGTTTGCAAGGTGTCGCTAACTACAATACCGCGTTGGCAATGTAAGCCCGCAGACTCAGCCAATGAGGTATTCGGTTTAATTCCGGCGGCCATCACAACCAAATCTGCGGGAATTTCCAGGCCGCCCTTAAAGCGAATATGTCCCACACGATCTCCAACTGCATTTGCTGTCAATGCCTCTGTCGATGTTTTTAATAAGAACTTGAGCCCTTTGGCTTCTAGAGACTTTTGTAGCAGGTCGGCAGCAGTTTTATCTAGCTGTCTTTCCATTAGCCATTCAGCTAAATGCACTACTGTCACGCTCATGCCTCTGAGGGCTAAACCATTTGCGGCTTCAAGGCCCAATAACCCACCGCCAATCACTACTGCGTTTTTGTAGCGCGTAGCGACATCAATCATTTCGTTAGTATCTTTAATATCGCGGTAGGCGATCACACCAGGCAAATCATTGCCCGGTACTGGGAGTATGAAGGGTAGGGAGCCGGTGGCAAGAAGTAGGCGATCGTATGTTTCCACCGTGCCATCATCTGCGCTTACGGTACGTTCTTTGCGATTAATTTTGGTAATGGTCTTACCTAGATGCAAATGAATACCATTGCTCTTGTACCAATCAAGATCATTAAGAACGATTTGTTCTAGCGTTTGCTCACCAGCCAATACAGGCGATAGCAAGATACGGTTGTAATTGGGATGAGGCTCCGCTCCAAAGATAGTAATGTCATACAGTTCAGAATTGAGTTTTAATAATTCTTCGATAGTCCGAACGCCAGCCATCCCATTGCCAATCATGACGAGTTTTTGCTTTTTCATGCTTTGATCTTGAAGCTATCTGCATAAGCTGCTGGGTTTGAACCATTCCATACGACACCATCAAATAACTTGCTGGAGCGCATATCGCTTTTTGGCAATGGCGTTTTCGAAGCGGTAGCAGCATCTTTATAGATCGCGATGTTATTGACCTTTTTAGCTACAGCCAAATAGTCTGGATGCTCTTTGAGTAAACCCCAACGCTTATGTTGAGTCATAAACCACATTCCATCAGAGAGATATGGGAATGTCGCTAAACCATTGTTATAGAACGTCATTGCATGAGGGTCATCCCAGGTTTTACCAATGCCGTTGCTATAGCGCCCCATCATCCTGTCTTGGATCACACTCACATCAGTGTTTACAAAAGAGGGTGCTGAAACAACTTCGGCTGTTGTGTGTTTATTAGAGGTGGATGCATCAATATATTTTCCAGCCTCTAAGATTGCCGCTGTTACAGCGCGGCACGTATTAGGATATTTTTTAGCAAAGTCAGAGGTTGTGCCCAAAGCTTTTTCTGGGTGATCTTGCCAAATGGCTTGCGTTGTAGTTGCGGTAAACCCAATGCCGTCAATAATGGCGCGTGCATTCCAAGGTTCGCCTACACAATAACCATCCATGTTGCCACTACGCATGTTGGCAACCATTTGAGGTGGTGGTACGGTAATAATTTTGGCATCTTTAAACGGGTTAATTCCATAGTTGGCTAACCAGTAATACAACCACATGGCATGGGTACCCGTTGGAAAGGTTTGGGCAAAAGTGTAATCCCGCTTTTCTTTATCCATGAGCGCCTTGAGGCTAGTGCCATCAGTCACTCCTTTTTGATAAAGCGCCTTGGATAAGGTGATTGCTTGGCCATTGTTGTTCAATGACATTAATACGGACATATCTTTTTGCTGGCCACCGATACCCATTTGCAAGCCATAAATGAGGCCATAAAGAATATGGGACATATCATTTTCGCCGTTGACTAGCTTGTCACGGATGGCGGCCCAGGAAGCTTCTTTGGTTGGAATAATTTTTACGCCATATTTTTTATCTAAACCTAGATGATTAGCCATAACAACAGATGAGCAGTCGGTAAGGGCAATAAAGCTGACCTTGACATCTGTTTTTTCGGGGGCATCGGAGCCCGCAGCCCAAGCCCCAGCTTTCACCATGGGATCAATTAAAGACAAGATACTTGCGGAACCGATGGTTTGAATCAGTTTGCGGCGGGCCGTGTTGGGGGATGTAGAGCTCAACACGTTTGAATCACCCACAAAATCTTGAATCTTGGTTTTTGCTTTCATCCCACACTCCTTTAATTGATACCTAACAATAAGGAATTATTAATTTCTCCAGAATGCTTGGCGCCTTAGATTGGTGCACCAAAAAAAAGCATGTGCTCTTTTGGTTCACATAGTCTATTTAGGGTTATTTCTGACTGTTACAAATGATGAATGGAATTCATTACAAAAAATACAGGTAAGAACCCAAAGCCAATGATGGTATTGCCAGGGGTTTATCTTATAGGCGCTGGCCCTGGCGCGTCTGATCTCATTACCGTGCGTGGCGCGAGAATTCTTGCGCTTGCAGACATTGTTTTTTACGATGCCCTGATAGATTTATCGATGTTGGGGTGGTGTGTTGGCACTAAATTGGTGCCAGTAGGTAAAAGATGTGGGGCGCATTCAAGTTCACAGCACTTTATTAACAAGCAATTAGTCGATGCGGCCAATAAGTATCCAATAGTGGTGCGCTTGAAGGGTGGGGATCCCCTCATTTTTGGTCGTGCGCAAGAAGAAATTGATGCGCTTGAGGAAGCAAGCATCCATTTTGAGGTAGTGCCGGGAATCACTACGGCATTAGCTGCCTCGGCTCAATTAAAGCAGCCCCCAACCAGTCGAGACTTAAGTAGAACCTTAACCCTAACCACTCTACCTGGCCGTTGTACGCATGCTGATCATCAGACTTTCATTTATTACATGGCACGTGATCAGTTATCCGATATTGCACAAACTTTAATTGATCAAGCGTTTGCACTTGATACTCCCGTGTGCCTAATGGAATCAGTTAGCTTACCTACTCAGCGTAGCTTTGGTTGCACATTAGATGAATTACGCATGGGCGATGTGCAGCACTATTTTTTGGATAAACAACCGGTGGTAGTGATGGTGGGAGAGGTTTATAGAAGAAATTTTCAATCTCTAACGCCGTTAATTGAGCCGCAAATGAATTTTAATGTTTTACAGGCAGCATCTTAATTACTTACTAGGAGATAAAGATGAACTCGTATCGCCCATTTGATCCAGATAGACCTCTTTTTAGCAGTCGTTGTAGCTGTGGTCAGCATACGTCCGAACTTGAGCATCGGTTCGATCTTTTGGCAAAGATCGATGAAGAAAAGATGAGCTCTGATTTTGTTGAGGCTAGCCTGGTTAAGGCGCTTTTTCCGCAAGAGAGTCGAAGGCGTGCCTTTTTAAAGGCTGTGGGTAATGGAGGTGCAATGAGTGCGTTGTCTGGGTTTTTGCCAGTAGGGGCCCTACAGGCAATGGCTCAAGAAAAAGCCCCCTTAGAAAAACCAGATTTAAAAATCGGATTTATTGCTATCACATGTGCCACACCGCTCATCATGGCTGACCCGCTAGGGTTTTATAAGAAGCAAGGTTTGAATGTCACTTTAAATAAGACGGCAGGTTGGGCCTTAATACGTGACAAGATGATCAATAAAGAACACGATGCTTCCCATTTTTTATCGCCGATGCCAATTTCTATGTCGATGGGATTGGGTTCAGACCCTACCCAAATGCGTGTAGCTACTATCCAAAACGTGAATGGTCAGGCAATTACATTGGCCAATAAACACAAAGATAATCGGGATCCTAAAAACTGGAAAGGGCTGAAGTTTGCTGTTCCCTTTGAATACTCCATGCACAATTTCTTGTTACGTTATTACGTAGCGCAAGCAGGCTTGGATCCAGATAGGGATATTCAGATTCGCGTGACCCCACCGCCTGAGATGGTGGCAAATTTACGCGCTGGAAATATTGATGGTTTCTTGGGGCCAGATCCATTTAATCAGCGGGCAGTATATGACGAAGTAGGCTTCATTCATATCCTGACTAAAGAAATTTGGGATGGTCATCCTTGTTGTGCGTTTGGAACTTCAGAAGAGTTTATTAAAAAAAATCCGAATACTTTTGCCGCTTTATATCGCGCAGTATTGAATGCATCCACTATGGCGCGCGACCCCGCAAATAGACCCTTAATTGCCAAAGTAATTTCGACTCCCAATTACCTTAATCAGCCAGAAACTGTTGTGATGCAAGTGCTTACAGGTAAGTATGCGGATGGGCTGGGTAATGTAAAGAATGTGCCCGATCGAATTGATTTCAACCCCATTCCTTGGTACTCAATGGCAACTTGGATGTTGACGCAAATGCAGCGTTGGGGATACGTTAAGGGAGACGTGAATTACAAGGATATTTCTGAGAAAGTATTTCTCCTTACTGACGCCAAAAAATATATGAGCGAGACTGGAATTGCCATTCCGGAACAGGCTAAATCTGGCTATAAGAAGGTCAAGATTATGGGTAAAGAATTTGATCCTAGTCAGCCTGTAGCCTATTTGAAATCTTTTCCAACCAATAAAGTATGAATCAAAGGCTAATGAATGAAAACTGTATCCATTAAAGTAAAGGGCGCAATTCTTTCTATTGTGATTTTACTAATGTGCTTATTTATATGGCATATGGCAACCACCCAAAAGGTAGTAACGTCTCCATCAGAATCAGTTAATTCCAGTGAGTACAACAGCTTAATGGGCCAAAGTGGCGGGGAGACCGTTCAAAAAACAGGATTCCCAACACTCACGCAAATGGGCCAAACGATCTATAAGCAGTTGTCACATCCTTTTTATGACAACGGACCCAACGATAAAGGTATTGGCATTCAGCTGGCCTATTCATTAGCACGCGTTGGCTTAGGATTTTTGTTGGCAATGTTGGTAGCCATACCATTGGGGTTTTTAATTGGTATGTCCCCTTTGGCATATGAAGCATTTAATCCATTCATTCAAATACTAAAGCCCATATCCCCCTTGGCATGGATGCCAATTGCGCTATACACGATTAAAGACTCTTCAATTTCTGGAATTTTTGTCATTTTTATTTGCTCTGTCTGGCCAATGCTACTGAATACCGCCTTTGGAGTTGCTAATGTTCGCAAGGAATTATTGAACGTTGCCAAGACTTTAGAGGTGTCCCCAATTCGTAAGGCCTTTTTGGTAATCCTTCCAGCAGCAGCTCCCACGATATTGACAGGCATGCGTATTTCTATGGGTATCGCCTGGTTGGTAATTGTGGCTGCAGAAATGCTGGTAGGTGGAACGGGTGTTGGTTATTTCTTGTGGAACGAGTGGAATAACTTATCGCTCTCAAGCGTAATTTTTGCAATTCTTTTAATTGGTATTGTTGGAATGCTGTTGGATGTGGCGTTCGGTAGATTACAAAAGGCGGTTTCGTATGCAGATTGAAAATTCATTTCTCAAAGTTGAAAACCTCAGCAAGTCTTACAGAGCAGACGCGCCACCCGTATTTGAAGGGATTAATTTTGAAATTGAGCGCGGAGAGTTTGTGTGCATCATTGGGCACTCTGGATGTGGCAAGACTACTATTTTGAATGTTCTAGCTGGTCTTGAAGAGCCGACTGGGGGCAATGCAATTATGCTTGGAAAGTATATTAAAGGGCCCAGCCTGGAGCGGGGGGTTGTATTTCAAGGGCATGCCCTGATGCCTTGGATGACTGTTCTGCAAAATGTTTGCTTTGCCGTGAAGTCAAAGTTTCCTGATTGGTCCAAAGCAAAAATCAGTGAGCATGCAATGAAGTATTTAGCGATGGTGGGTTTGGTCAATGCTGAGGATAAAAAACCATCAGAGCTATCAGGCGGAATGAAGCAAAGGGTCGGTATTGCAAGAGCGTTTGCTATTGAGCCAAAAATGCTGTTACTAGATGAGCCTTTTGGCGCTTTGGATGCATTAACTCGCGGCGTAATTCAAGATGAGCTTCTTAAAATATGCAGTGAGACAAATCAAACTGTATTTATGATTACTCATGATGTTGATGAGGCTATATTGCTGTCAGACAAAATTCTACTGATGAGTAATGGACCTAATGCGCGCATCGCAGAAATTGTCATTAATACCCTCCCCAAGGGAAGGCAAAGAGCCCATCTACATCATGATGCAATGTACTATCCGATGCGCAATTACTTAGTTGATTTCTTGGTAAATCGTTCAAAAGATCTGCAGGCACGAAGTGCCAATGGTGGTTTAGTTGGGTATCAGCCAATTGTGGTTTTACCGGGCATTGATGCACCCGTTAATCAATAAATTTATATTTAATTAAGGAGATAAAAATGGACCGTTCAGTTGTTACTCAAAAAATTATTGAGGCAAAAGTGCGAAAAGGAATGAAGTGGAGTGATATTGCAAAAACCATTGGGGAATCAAAGGAGTGGGTTACTGCTGCCTGCTTAGGGCAAATGACGTTTACTAAAACTCAGGCTGAGACTGCGGGTACTTTATTTGATCTTAGTGATGAGGAAATGGCCTGGTTGCAAATTGTTCCTTATAAGGGATCACTTCCTACGGCTGTACCCACTGACCCATTAATCTATCGCTGGTATGAAATTGTCAGCGTCTATGGCACCACTATCAAGGAATTGATTCATGAAGAGTTTGGTGATGGCATTATGAGCGCAATTGATTTCTCCATGGATATTCAGCGAGAGCCAGACCCAAAAGGAGACCGTGTCCAAGTCGTGTTATCTGGAAAATATTTATCGTATAAAACTTATTGATCTCAGGTTTTAACTATCTAGATTGCTTATCTAGCTGAAAAACTACTGGCGCATCTTCATCAACAATCTTATTTGAAGATGTCGCCGGTTTTATTTCTTCGACACCAGTGAAATTAAATTCCTGACTTTGCACCACTACCGCTGGTTTATCCAGCAGAGTGGTTACCAGTGCAGGAAATGCCATGACCACCACAACCATAATGAGTTGCAAGCCAACCCAAGGTAGTGCGCCCCAGTAAATATCACTGCTTTTAACTTCCTTAGGGGCTACACCTCGCAGATAAAAAAGAGCAAAACCAAAAGGGGGGTGCATAAAAGATGTTTGCATATTGACGCACAACATTACCCCAAACCAAACGAGGGCAGCGCTAGCAGCAGCCTGTGGATTGCCGTTCATTGAATCAAGCAATACTGGGGAGAGTAGTTTGACGGCAACTGGTGCCAACATCGGCACCACAATAAAAGCAATCTCAAAAAAATCCAAAAAGAAGGCCAAGAAAAAAACAAAAAGATTAACGACAATTAAAAACCCAATCCAACCGCCGGGCAAATGAGAAAAAAGTGTCTCCACCCACTGTCCACCATCCACGCCCTGAAAAACAACCGAGAAGCAGGTTGAACCAATTAAAATAAATACCACCATTGCTGTAATGCGCATGGTGTTTTGGTAGGCTTGCTGTATGAGTCCCCTCAAATTGGGAATGCTGGCACGACGCAGCCAGGCTAGAGCTAAGGCACCCATTGCCCCCATGGCGCCCGATTCAGTGGGGGTGGCTATTCCAGTCATGATGGTTCCCAGGACTAGGAAAATGAGCACTGCCGATGGAATGATACCCATAAGACATTTTTTCCAGAGCGCCCAGCCCTTGAGGGTAAGTTCGTTTTCTGGTGCGGGCGGCAAGTAATCTGGGCGAAAGCGCGATAGAAAGAATGTGTAAAGCGCAAAAAGACCAATTTGTAAAAGAGAGGGTCCCCATGCGCCCAGATACATGCTACCCACATCAGCGCTACCATTTTGGGTTTTAAGCTGGTCCGCAAGAACAATGAGGACTAAAGAGGGTGGCACCAACTGGGTAATCGTCCCAGAAGCTGCCAAAACGCCCGTAGCGTAGCGCATGTTGTAGCCGTAACGCATCATTACTGGCAGGGAGATCATTGCCATGGCGATCACCTGAGCCGCCACAGTACCAGTAATAGCACCCAATACAAATCCCACAATAATTACTGAGTAACCCAGGCCACCCCGAATGCGACCAAATAGTTGGCCCATTGAGTCGAGCATTTCCTCCGCGAGACCACAGCGTTCTAGGATGGCTCCCATAAAGGTAAAGAAGGGAATGGCGAGCAATAAATCATTGGCAAGAACGCTGCCAAAGATGCGTTGCGGAATAGCCTGTAAAAACACCGCATCAAAAAAACCCTGACTAATGGCAATGCCAGAAAAAAAGAGGCCAGCACCCATTAAAGAAAACGCCACTGGAAAGCCAATTAACATAAAGAGGATAAGGCCACCAAACATCAGCGGAGGCATCCATTCCACCGGAATCATTGCGTAGGCTTTTCGTATTTAAGGTCGGCAGCAGGTAGTGCGCCATTCCCTTTAAGCATGCCAATACGTTTGATGATTTCAGAAAGGCCCTGCAGACTCAGCATGAAAAATCCAAGTGGCACGATAAACTTAATTGGATAGCGCGCCATACCACCTGCATTGAGGGAGTGTTCTGAAACAAGCCAAGATGGATAAAACAGAGTGGTCCAAGAAAGCCAAGCAAATAAAATACAAGCAGGCATCAAAAACAAGGTTAATCCAAACAGGTCTATCCAAATACGACCACGATCAGAGAGTTGTGAGTAAATCAAATCTACTCGAACATGTTCATTGCATTTTAGTGTGTAAGCGGCGCCGAGCATTACCGCGCTGGCAAAAAGGTACCACTGTAATTCAAGGGGCCAGTTATTACTCATGTCTAAACCGTAGCGCAGCAATGCATTCACAGCTGAAACAATGCAAGACAACAAAATCATAATGCTGGCCGCCTTGCCTAGCAATTGATTAAGACGATCAATGCCTGCGGAGAGTTTTACCCAGAACCCCATGCACACTAAAGCTCAGCGCGACCCCGATGAATAGCTGCCAGAACTTGCGCTGGCGCTGTGCCTCCAGCATGCTGACGTGAATTCACAGAGCCATCTACGGTCAATAAGGCAAAGACATCATCACCCATTAGTTCAGGGCGACTATCCAAGCCACAAGCAAAGCGTAGTTCAGCAAGACTGAGGTCGGTTAACATGCAGTTCCTGCCAACACAGGCTTTAACCGCGTGGGCTACAGCTTCATGTGCGTCTCTAAATGCCAAGCCTTTTTTCACAAGGTAATCTGCTAGGTCGGTTGCTGTTGCAAAGCCTTCTTCAGCAGCGGCCTTCATTACATCGGCCTTCACATCAATATGAGGAATCATGTCGGCGAAAATGCGAAGGGTATCTTGTACGGTATCGACCGCATCGAACAAAGGCTCTTTATCCTCTTGGTTATCTTTGTTATAGGCCAAAGGCTGACCCTTCATCAAAGTGAGCAAGGAGATTAAGTCGCCATAAACGCGTCCAGTTTTACCGCGAGCCAATTCTGGAACATCGGGGTTTTTCTTTTGCGGCATGATTGAGCTACCTGTGCAAAATCGATCTGGCAAATCAATAAAACCAAACCGAGGGCTGAGCCAGAGAACAAGTTCTTCGGATAGGCGAGAAACGTGCATCATCAAAATAGATGCAAAGGCACAAAACTCAATCGCAAAATCCCGATCTGATACAGCATCTAAGGAGTTATTGCAGATACCGTCAAACCCTAAAGCACGCGCTACTTGCTCGCGATCAATCGGGTAAGTTGTTCCGGCCAAAGCAGCAGCCCCTAAAGGTAGGCGGTTAAAGCGTGCACGTAAGTCGGCGAGACGACTGGCATCACGACTAAACATTTCAAAATAGGCCATGAGGTGATGGCCAAAAGTAATCGGCTGGGCAACTTGCAGGTGGGTGTGACCAGGCATGATGGTGCCAGCATGTTTTTCAGCTAAATCTAGTAGCGCGACTCGTAAGGTTTTAAGGGTGATAGCAATTTCGTCAACACTTTCGCGTAACCAAAGACGTAAATCAGTGGCCACTTGATCGTTACGGGAACGCCCGGTATGAAGACGCTTACCAGCATCGCCAACTAATTCAGTCAGGCGCGCTTCAATGTTGAGGTGGACATCCTCTAGGGCAAGTTGCCAGTTGAATTGGCCTGCCTCAATTTCACTCTGGATTTGCGTCATTCCCTTTTGAATATCCGCTAAATCCTGAGCGCTAATGATCTTTTTATCAGCCAGCATTTGCGCGTGGGCTAAAGAGCCCGCAATATCTACTAGTGCAAAACGTTGATCAAAACCAATGGAAGCGGTGTAACGCTGCACCAGTTCGTCAACGGGTTCGGTAAAACGGGCCGACCAAGCTTGGGCTTTGTTGGCTAAGGAATTTTTTGATGAGCTCATAAACACAGTATATTGGTGTAGGTCCTCTATTATTTTAAATGCTATGTCCCCAACTTCTATTTCTAGCCCCACTTCTACCACTTCTACCACTCCCAAGCGCTTAGTTATTGCTTCTCGGGAGAGTCGGCTTGCCATGTGGCAGGCTGAACATGTCCGTGATTGCCTCAAAAAGTGCTACCCAGACTGTGATGTCCAGATTTTGGGGATGACCACCCGGGGCGATCAAATCTTAGATAGAGCCCTGTCTAAAGTGGGAGGCAAAGGCTTATTTGTCAAAGAGTTAGAGGCTGCACTGGAGGATGGGCGGGCGGATCTGGCAGTGCACTCTCTCAAGGATGTCCCGATGGTGATGCCAGAAGGCTTTGACTTGTCCTGTGTGATGGCTCGGGAGGATGCACGGGATGCATTTGTATCCAATGATTACGCGGGGCTGGAGGACTTACCTCATGGAGCAGTAGTAGGTACTTCTAGCTTGCGCCGAGAATCCGTAATAAGAGCAAAGTTTCCCCATTTGGAGATTCAGCCTCTGAGAGGAAACTTGGATACCCGCATGGGTAAGCTCGATCAGGGTGAATATCAAGCCATTATTTTGGCGGCTGCCGGTTTAAAGCGTTTGGGTTTAGAGAGTCGTATTAAGGCCTTATTGCCCTTGGACCCTTATACCCCTGCCGCTGGTCAAGGTGCTCTGGGAATAGAAACTTTGAGCAAGCATCCTAATATCAAGGAATGGCTGGCCCCACTCAACGACTTGTCCACCTTATTTGCGGTTAGTGCTGAAAGAATGGTTTCGCGTCAGCTAGGCGGCTCCTGCGAAGTCCCTTTAGCGGCATATGCCACTTGGGATCAGAATCACATGGAGATTCGGTCATTTGTTGCTAGCGTGGACGGCAAAGCGATTTGCCTCGCCCATGCGCAATCATCGGTAAAGACTTTGGCAGAAGCTGAGGCCTTAGGTCTATTGGTGGCGCAAGATTTAATAGCGCAGGGTGCGGCTGACCTGTTACCCAATGGCTTGCCAAAATAAATTTGTAAAGCAAAGTAATCAAAGGAATTGCTCATGAGCATCAAGACGATTGTGATTACTCGCCCTAGTGGGCAGGCTCAACAATTGATCGAGGCGCTTAACTCCAGTTTGCGCAGTAGCGAGATACCTCAAGAGAATTTTCCAAAAATTATCTCCTTACCTTTGCTGACTATTGTCCCTAAAAATGATACTCGTCTTGCCGAGCTCATCCCTAATGCCTTAAAAGATGCAGACCTAGCTATTTTTGTTAGTCCCAATGCGATTGAATGTGTGATGCGTTTGCTTAATAGATCCTGGCAAGATCTTTCTGAAAAACCTATTCCGATAGGGGTTATGGGCGGCAGTAGCCAGCAGGCTTTGCACCATCACTATGTTGGTATGGAAACTTCCCCTACGCCGATCTTCATTCCCCAACACAATGACCAATGGGATTCTGAAGGATTATGGTCTGAGCTGCTGAAATTAAACTGGGATTGGTCTTCGCGCAAGGTAATTATTTTTAAAGGTGAAGGAGGGCGCGACTGGCTGGCCGATACTTTAAAAGCTGCAGGAGCCGCTGTTGAGTCTATTTCAGTGTATTCCAGAGTGCCTTTGGACCCAGATAGTCCGCCGTGGAAAGCAATCCATGGGTTAGATTTTTCTCAATCGCTTTGGCTGCTGACTTCATCGGAGGCGGTACGTTATTTAGGTCAAGTAGCTCACGATCAATTCCCGCAGGCCTTAAATAAAGCTTGCGCACTTTGTCCCCATCATAAAATTACTGACGCAGCAGAGGTCATTGGTTTTGGTGAGGTTTTTACCTGCGAGCCAGGAGACGCTGCTTTAATTGAAGCGACTAAGGTTTGGTTGGATAGCTCAGTAAGTTAGGTAAGAATACTTCTGTGACAAGCAGTGGACGAGACTTCAAGCTATAGAGAGTGCGTCTACCCCAAGCTGGAGATGGGAGATCGCTATATCTTTTAGAGCATTTTTTCCAAAGAGTATTTCTCTTATTTAAGTGAGCTATCTCACGGATGACCTTTTGTTGACTCTGCTTATGGGATTTAGCAAACAAGACTGCCCCCAAAGGACGCTTTCCTAAACGCAGTATGGGGTAATTACTACCACAAGAGCTTGCTGCTGGGATGATGCTATGGGCCATGACGAGGGGCACTTGGTTTGCACAAAGCAATACCTCACGTACTCGACATCGTTTGATCTTGAAATGAAAATAGCGACTTTCGTCGCTATTGAGGTTTTGGCGGCAATCACTCAGAACCAGTACCTCTAGTTTCTGACCAATAGCACGCTCAATTTTTTGAGTTAAAGACCCAGTGTCGCTAAGCCAAGATTGCCACTCACGTGGCGCTTGATGGAGCTCACCGGAATCGACTCGATTCCATACAGAACGGAGGCGACCACGGTGAGACATGTTTAACTACCGCTGAAGTTTTTGCGTTGACCGCCTGTTGCTGGTTTAGCAAAACGTGGACCAGCCGATGGACGTGAATCCGAAGAGCGTGCAGGACGTGAGTCAGCAGACCGTGCAGGACGTGAATCGGCAGAGCGTGCAGGACGTGAATCCGCAAAACGGTTACCTGGACGTGAATCACCCGAAGCAGGACGTGAGTCACCAGTAGAAGCAGGGCGTGAATCCGATGAACGGGATTCATAATGATTGCCTGAGCGGTTTCCACCACCGCCACCACCAGAACGAGACTCCGAACGTGCGCCTGAGCCATAACGACCGCCACCGCCACCACCAGAACGACTACCACCGCCTGGGCGACCGCCACCACCGCTAGGACGACCACCGCCACCACCACCAAAACTAGGCTTTGCTTGTGGCTCAAGGCCGGCGATAACTGAAGCAACGATGTCTTGCTGTGTAAAGCGTTCAATATTGCGAATCTTGGCGCGATCACGATGTTCAACCAAAGTGATAGCAACACCGTTACGACCAGCGCGTCCAGTTCTACCGATGCGATGCGTATAGTCTTCTGGTTTCATTGGCAAGCCAAAATTAATCACGTGACTAATACGGGGTACATCAATGCCGCGAGCGGCCACATCAGTCGCGACCAAAATCTTGGTATGACCTTTGCGAAGAGACTCCAGACGACGCATCCGAACAGCTTGAGGCATTGCGCCGTGTAAGGCGCTCGCTTCGTAACCAGCTGCACGCAAAGTGTCAGCAATTTTTTCACTTTCAACTTGAGTACTTGCAAAAACGACGGCTTGATCCAAGGAAGCATCAGCCAAAATGTGCTCAAGCAATTTATGTTTGTGTGACGTGCTATCAGCCCAATGCAGCTTCTGTTCGATATTCGCATGCTTTGCACCTGCATGAGCAAGTTCAATTCGTTTGGCGTTAGTAGTTAACTCATTAGCCAAAGACATAATCTTTGGTGCGAAAGTTGCAGAGAACATCAAAGTTTGGTTACGACCAGAACAGCGTTTGTCAATTGCCTCGAGGTCATCAGCAAATCCCATGTCAAGCATGCGATCAGCTTCATCGATAACGAGTTGTTTTACATCACCCAAGTGAATCGCTTTGCTGTCGCACAAGTCGAGTAAACGGCCTGGTGTTGCAACTACTAAAGATGCACCTTTAATTGCTTGGATCTGCTTGCCGTAAGGCATGCCACCCATAACGGTTGCAATTCGGATGCCTCTTAGGCCGCGAACTAAGTTCACTGCATCAGCGGTTACCTGTTGTGCTAATTCACGCGTAGGGCAGAGTACCAAGACCTTAGGTTGTGCGCGACCTGGCGCGGGTGCTGAGCCATTTGGGTTATCTTCAATCAGTTGATGAATTAAAGGCAATAAAAAGGCGGCGGTTTTGCCGCTACCAGTTTGGCTGCTGACCAATAAATCACCACCAGCCAATGCCGCAGGTACAACCTGAGCTTGAACTTCGGTGGCTTGGGTATAACCCAATTCAGCAACGTTTTTGAGAAGTGAGGCAGCTAAGCCAAAAGACTGAAATGAATTTCCAGTCTGCTTTGAGTCTTGAGACTCGTGATTAGTTTCTTTAGAAAAAGTCATGCTATTACCCATCCCTTTTAAGGAATGTCTCCGTATGTACACTCTTTGTTTTTTGTGAGTGTGATGGTCAAAGGCATCGACCATCAGACAAGCGGCAGCGTTGTTGTGTTTATGACTTCTAAACTAATCGCTGAAATATAGCTGGGGGGCGATGAATCAAATTGCTTTGAAAAAGCCTCCCATTATGACATTTGTAAGGGGGCAATACAAGGGTTTTCCCCAAATTAATTATGATGTAGGTATGCATTGGCTCTTAGCGCCCTCGAATTTTGGAGTAATTGATTTCCCGGCTTACTTGCTGGGAGTAATTTTTACGATCCTGTTTCCAGGTCCAAACTCTCTCTACATCCTAACTATTACCTCTCAAAGAGGGTGGCGTGCGGGGGTATGGGCATCCCTCGGAATTTTCATGGGAGATGCCATTTTGATGATTGGTGTTGCAGTGGGTGCGGCAACACTACTAAATTCTTCCCCAATGATTTTTAATCTTGTTCGAACGCTGGGCGCAGGGTATCTCGCATGGATGGGATACAACCTGATTCGGAGTGGTTTACGGTGCCACAACAGATCTGAGTCAACAGTTAATGCGCTTGAGTGGTCGAATTACTTCAGTAGCCTGCATCCCACTTTAGCGGCCTTAACTTTATCCCTGACCAACCCTAAAGCAATCTTTTTCTTTATCTCTTTTTTTGCGCAATTCATTGATCCTGGGTACGCTCATCCAGTACATCCATTTTTATATTTAGCTATTGTTTTACAGTTGGTGAGTATGTCATATTTGGCAAGTCTCATTTTTGCCGGGAAATTCTTTTTGAATTTCTTCCAAAAAGAACCGCGTTATGCTGCTCTTTTTTGGATATTCGTTGGGCTATTAATTATCGGCTTTGCAGGCAGAATATTGTTATAGGGCTTATTTTTTTTAATATTTCATCTTAACCAGCGCAATAGACGTTCTACCTTTTTGCCATAGGGTGGCCGAATAAGCTTAGTTCCGCTAAAAATCTTTGAACCCAAAATGCCGCGCACCTCTAAAACAGATTTGCGATGACTAAAGGTTTCATAGCCTGACTTACCGTGATAATTGCCCATTCCGCTTGCGCCGATCCCGCCAAAAGGTAAGCTTTCTACGGCCACCTGTAGCAGGGTGTCATTAATGGCAACGCCGCCAGAATGGGTTTCGTTTAAAACGCGTTGCATATTTATTTTATTTTTTCCAAACCAATACAGTGCGAGAGGGTTTGGCCTGCTATTGATAAAGTGGATGGCGGCAGAGACATCACTCACTGCAATGATAGGCAAAATAGGGCCGAAGATTTCTTCCTGCATGATGAGTGCGTCTTCAGGGACGTCGACTAAGGCAACGGGTGTAAAGCTGCTGGATTGGCTGTTGCCAGTATTTAACAGGGGAATGACCTGGGCACCACGATTGACAGCATCTCTTACCAAATGATGCCAGCGTATAAATTGCTCTTCATCAATAGGCCCCGTCAATTCTTCGGGACTATTAAATTGGGTATGAGCTGCTAGCTGGAGTTCCTTGACTAGAGCATCGCGATTGCTATGCTGAACCAAAACATAGTCTGGGGCAATGCAGGTTTGTCCACTATTGAGTAGCTTGCCGTAAATAATGCTGTCCGCCACATCTTTGAGATTGGCAGATAAATCAACAATCGCAGGGGACTTTCCGCCAAGCTCAAGGGTTATTGGAGTTAAATGATCTGCGGCAGAGCGCATTACTTTTTTCCCAACGCTTTCCGAGCCGGTAAAAAAGAGGTGGTCAAAAGGCAGCTCTGCAAAAGATTGCGCTACTTCTACGCCGCCAGTAGTGACGCAAAATTCACTGGGGTGAAAGTATTCTTGAATGAGTGCCGCTAAAAACCCTGAAGTACGCGAGCTTCTTTCGGAGGGTTTAAGCCAAACACGGTTTCCAGCAGCAAGGGCCGCGATCGCTGGTGCAAGGGCGAGTTGGATGGGGTAGTTCCAAGGGCTCATGATACCCACCACACCAATGGATTGAGTTTGAGTCCAAGCATGGGAAGCGCCCATAAAAAATGGAGTTTCAACTAGCGTGGGCTTCATCCATTCCTTAAGATACTTGCGAGTGTATTTACAGGCTTGGTACACCATTTGAAATTCAGCCAGCCGGCTTTCAATAGGATGGCGTACCCCAAAATCCGCTATCAATACCTTGCAAATCTTTTCTTCATTAGCAGAAATCATCTGCTCAATACGCCCTATTCGCTCGAGACGAAGCTCTAGACTAGGGTTGGGTTCTGCGGCATAAGCTGCCTTAATTTCATCTAATTGGAGCGTAAAACGATTCATGGGTATTGGACGTAAAGGTGACAAGCAAGGGATTGAATAAGGCATTAGGATAAAGCCATGAACAAAATTGACCATAAAAATGAGGCTTCTTTGGAGCGCGCCACCCTTGGCGGGGGATGTTTTTGGTGTTTAGAGGCTGTGTACCAGCAAATTCAGGGTGTTAAAGCGGTGGTGTCTGGCTATGGTGGCGGGGCAAGACCTAATCCGAGCTATGAATCTGTATGTACTGGAGTCAGTGGGCATGCGGAAATTGTGGATGTGTATTTCGATCCCAAGATCGTCTCTTATCGCGATTTATTGGAAATATTTTTTGTAATTCATGACCCCACAACCTTGAACTATCAAGGCAATGATCGTGGTACGCAATACCGTTCAGTAATATTTACACATGGTGAGATACAAGCTGGTGAAGCGCATGAGGTAGTTGAGGAGTTAGAGAAGTCGGGAATTTACTCGGGCCCGATTGTGACGCAGATTGAATCGGCGCCCCCGATTTACCCCGCAGAAGACTACCACCAGGATTATTTCCGCCAACATCCGGGTCAAGGCTATTGCATGGCGGTAGTAGCGCCTAAGTTAGCTAAATTTAGGGCGAAATTTAAATCACTGATTGCAGCAGATTTTGCTTAAGTAAGCTCAGGGCGCTAGGCGAGCTATACGCCAGGCACTGTTTTCCAGTTGATAGTGGATGCGGTCATGCAGACGCGATGGGCGACCTTGCCAAAATTCGATTTCTGTTGGATGTAGGCGATATCCACCCCAATGCTCTGGGCGTGGAGGAGTTTCTCCAAATTCGCTTTTAAATTTTTCCTCAGACTGTTCCAAAAATTCTCGATCGGGAATTTCTGCGCTTTGAGGTGAAGCCCACGCTCCAATTCGGGAGGCAGCAGGGCGAGAATGAAAATATTCATCACTTTCGGAGGCTGAGACACGCTCCACTAAGCCTTTAATGCGGACCTGACGCTCCAACTCATGCCAGTGAAAGAGTAGGGCGGCTTGGGGCCTGATCGCCAATTCCCTCCCTTTTTGACTTCCATAGTTTGTAAAAAAGGTAAATCCATTTTGATCCGCGCCTTTTAGTAAGACAATACGAGCTGATGGATTGCCTGCTACATCTGCTGTGGCTAAAGTCATTGAATTGGGTTCGGGACATTCAGCTTGAATGGCTTGATCAAACCAAACCTGAAATAAGGCTAGCGGATCGCTAGGAACTTCAGTTTCCGTTAGCTGGCCAAAGGTGTAGTTTTTACGAAGTTGTGCGATGGAGTCCATTTGTTCAGTATAAAGAGAAGTTATGGCAGAAGATAAAATAGAAATTAGCCCAGAAGACGGCGTGCAAAATCGTCGTTTTGGGGGCGTAGAAAGGCTCTATGGACCAGAGCTGCATAAACGTTTTCAAAATGCGATAGTGGTAGTGGCTGGCTTAGGCGGTGTTGGTTCTTGGGCGGCCGAAGCGCTTGCGCGTACAGGTATTGGGCACCTAGTTTTAGTGGACTTTGATCATATTGCCAAGAGCAATACCAATCGTCAATTGCATGCCTTGGAAGGTGAGTACGGCAAAGCCAAGGTGCAGGCCATGAGCGAGCGAATGCGTCTTATTAATCCAGATATTGAGCTCACTTCTTGGGATGCGTTTTTAGAGCCAGACAACTTAGACGAAATTATTCCTGTGGCTGCTTTGGTATTGGATGCGACAGATTCAGTCCAAACCAAGGTTGCTTTAGCGGCTTGGGCTGTCAAAAATAATCGTGCTTTGGTAATGTGTGGAGCTGCTGGTGGTAAGTCTGACCCCACTTCAGTCCGTTGCGATGATCTCTCTAGAACTGAACAAGACGCTCTTCTTGCGAAGGTGCGTGTAGGTCTGCGCACCGATCATGGTTTTTCAAGGGATCTGAAAAAACGCATGGGTGTGCGGGCAATTTATTCACATGAGCCTCGTGCTGGTACCGCTAGTGGCGGGCTTGCTTGCTCTGGGTATGGCTCTACGGTAATGGTGACTGCTGCTTGTGGTTTAGCGGCCGCTGCAGAGATTTTAAATCTCATCGCCACACTCAAATAAAAGCGATTTTCGCGCTTAACTTAAATCAGACACCAGAGAGGCTAATGTCTCTGGAGCGAGACTTTTGACCTGCATGGGATATTCCTTGTGATCACAGCCTACCATCATCTGAGCGCCAGCCTTTAAAGCTTTTTTCATACCTTCCGATAAATCAAAACACATAAAATGTACTGCTGAGATTTTTTCTTGTGCGGAGCATTCGAGATCCTCATCTGCGAGCGCATATAGCCGTGGCTGTCCTTTTACTTCGATAAATATCTGGCGCTCAATTCCTGCTAACTTGACTAATGCTTGCTTACGATCAGCTTCGTTGGGATATTCCACCATCATCGTCGCTTTGAAATTAGAGCCATCAGGAACTAAAGGGTTATAGGCATTTAACTCATTTTGAATGGATTCTTCCGTGGAGACTCCCTCCACCCGTAACATTTCTTGAATTTGGTAGCGCATTAAAAACTCACTCTCAAAGATCATGGTGAGATGATCGCCCAGATGAACGGTGCGCAATCGATGCTCAGCAGTAGCTTTTTCGCGAAAAGCAGGCCGCTCCTTGTTATAAGTCTCAAGACTTAAGAGGCTTTCACTGGTAATTTTCCCCATGGCGCTGTATTCCTAATAGTTCTTTTGATTAAAAACGGAATCAAATGCCGTAAGCTTTAGTAAACATGGTTAGTGGATAGACTATTTTGGATTTTGCAAATCTAGAGAGTTGCAAAGCGAAGTCTCTAAACTACCCTCAGGCGTTGTCATGTCTGCCCTTCATTATCTTAATAATATTAATTCCCGTCATTACGGGGATAGTGTATGGCGTAGGAGTCAGATAGCAAAATTGCATTGATTAACATTATTAATAATAAAAACCTAACTAACTGAATTTATGGACCTTTCCGCTTTAACGCTCTCTGCTGGGGTAGTCGCCCTCGCAGAAATGGGTGACAAGACCCAGTTGCTCTCCTTAATGCTGGCTGCTCGCTATCCCAAGCAAGCCGTGGCTATTATTGCCGGCATATTTATTGCCACAATCGCAAATCATGCTTGCGCTGCCTTTTTGGGTCAGTGGCTGACAACTTTGATGAGTGCCGAGATTCTGAAATGGGTCTTAAGCGTCAGTTTTTTGAGTATCGGATTGTGGCTCTTGGTGCCAGATCATATCGAGGATGGGGCTGACTCTAAGGTAGCTGATCGCGCCTCTCGGGTGTTCCTGCTGACGGTGGGTATGTTCTTCCTAGCTGAGATGGGGGATAAGACTCAAATTGCCACCATTGCCTTGGGCGCGCGCTATGCCGATGTTGTATCAGTCACAATTGGCACTACTTTGGGGATGATGTTGGCTAATGTGCCAGCGGTTTGGGTTGGGCAGAAATTTACTAGACGCATGCCGATTAAATGGGTGCATGCCGTTGCAGCTGCAACTTTTATTTCCATTGGGATTGCCACCTTAATTTGGGGTTGAGTCCAAAGCACTTAACCTCTTCAAGCGCAAGGAGCTCGGGGGACTTAAAATCAGTACATGAAAACCGATCTCCCACAAAGCTTTCGCAGGCTTGAATACCGCGCTCCGATTTATACCTTTGGTCAGGTTGAGCTTGACATTGCTTTAGACCCCGCTAGAACGATAGTCAAAAGTCGTTTGGAGGTGTTGCCTGGTAATAGCCATCAGGCTGGCGCACCACTAATTTTGCAAGGTCATGAATTGGAATTTGTGAGTCTGCGAGTTAATGGGCAGGCACATCGTCAGTTTGAGTTAACTCCAGAGTTACTGACGATCCACTCAATTCCTGATGGTGGTCAAACTCCCTTTATTGTTGAAATTATTTGCGTGTGCACGCCTAATAAAAATACCTCTCTCATGGGGCTATATGTTTCAAATGGGAACTACTTTACCCAGTGTGAAGCAGAAGGGTTTCGAAAGATTACTTACTTCTTAGATAGACCTGATGTGATGGCGCGCTATCGCGTCACCTTGCGGGCGCGGGAGGAGGAGTGCCCCATCCTACTATCAAATGGAAATTTAGTTTGCACTGAAAAATTGCCTAATGGTTGGCACTTGGCTACCTGGGAAGATCCCTTTCCAAAGCCATCCTATTTGTTTGCATTAGTTGCTGGAAAATTGGAATGTATTGAAGAAACAATTACTACCAGCAGTGGCGCAAAAAAGTTGTTGCAAATTTGGGTCGAGCCGCACGATCTTAAGAAAACTCGTCATGCGATGGACTCCTTAATTGCTTCAATTCATTGGGATGAAAGGCGCTATGGCCTTGAATTGGATCTTGATCGATTCATGATTGTTGCGGTGGGTGATTTTAATATGGGGGCGATGGAAAATAAAGGCCTTAATGTCTTTAATACTAAATATGTACTGGCTCAGCCAGAGACGGCAACTGATGCTGACTTTGCCAACATTGAAAGCGTAGTTGCGCATGAGTATTTCCATAACTGGACTGGTAACCGCGTCACTTGTCGTGATTGGTTTCAACTTTCATTAAAAGAAGGTTTAACCGTTTTTCGTGATCAAGAATTCTCAGCTGATCAAATGGGTAGCGAATCAGGTAGGGCTGTAAAACGCATTGAGGATGTGCGCCTATTGCGCCAGTTGCAATTTCCAGAAGATGCCGGTCCTATGGCGCATCCCATCCGCCCAGATGAGTACCAGGAGATCAACAACTTTTATACCGTCACCGTCTATGAAAAGGGTGCTGAGGTGGTACGTATGTACCAAACCCTATTAGGCATAGATGGCTTTCGCAAAGGAATGGACCTGTACTTTAAGCGTCATGATGGTCAAGCAGTTACCTGCGATGATTTCTTGGCTGCAATGGCTGATGCCAATGTGCGCGATCTTACGCAATTCGGGAATTGGTATAGTCAAGCTGGCACACCTCAAGTGCAAGTGCAAGAGCACTACGACGCGGACAGAAAGCAGTTTCAACTCACATTAACTCAAAGCTGCACTGCAAGTACTGGACAGTTGGATAAGAAGGCATTTCATATTCCGCTGAAGATGCGTTTACTGACCAGCGCTGGAGACCAGCCAGAACATTTACTTGAGCTGACAGAAGAACAGCAATCGTGGACGTTCGATAACGTTTCCGAGCGGCCTGTGCTGTCACTTAATCGGGGATTCTCAGCGCCTATCAATTTAGATTTTGTGCAGAGAGAAGCAGATTTAATAGCCTTATTTTCAGATGATGACGATGCTTTTAATCGTTGGGAGGCTGGTCAAAAGTTAGCCATGCAAATGATTCTAAAAAATCGCTTGCCTGATAAATCTCTGATCAATGCTTACCGTCAGATTTTAATAGACCAACATTTAGATCCCGCATTTAAAGAGTTGGCATTAACGCTCCCAGCGGAGACCTATTTATATGAGCAGTGCACTAGCGTAGATCCACAACAAATTTATAGTCAACGTAGGGCATTTCGCCATGCTATCGCCAGTGAACTCAGGTTAGAGTGGGCGGCCCTGTATCAACAAATGCAAACTGCTGAACCCTTTAATGCAGATGCTCTTAGTGCCGGTAAACGTGCTCTTAAAAATCTAGCGCTTAGTATGTTGCTTGAAGCAGACCCTCTGATTTGGTCGCCAATGGCAGTAAATCAATACCAAACCGCTGACAATATGACTGACCGTTATGCCGCTTTGGCGGGATTGGTGATTCATGGATCAGTTTCAGCAGGCGTTTGTTTGGAAGATTTCTATACCCGCTTTGCTGATGATGCTTTGGTGATTGATAAATGGTTTGCTTTGCAATCTAGTCGTCCACCTGTTAAAGGTGCTATATCTACCTTAGAAAATGCAAAGCGATTACTTGGGCATGACGCATTTAAGATGAATAACCCAAACCGAGTTCGTAGCGTCATTCATGCATTTTGTATGAATAATCCCGCTAGCTTTCATCAGCCCGATGGCAGTGGTTATGCATTCTGGGTTGATTCTGTCCTCGCGCTAGATCCAGTAAACCCGCAAGTTGCTGCTCGTTTAGCCAGAGCTTTGGATCGCTGGCGCAATTTTGCGCAGCCCCACCAAAGCCAGATGCATGCTGCATTACAGCAAGTAGCAAGCTGTCAGACGCTTTCGGCAGATGTGAAAGAGGTGGTAACTAAGGCCTTGGGAAATTAATCTTTTTCAGAACAAGGCAAAATAGACCTTATAGAGCAACATACCCATTACGGAGAAACCCCTTTTGACCACCCAAAGTAACTTCAACACCAATTTCAAACAATATTTAGAAACTGCCACAGTAAAGGGCGCAAGCATCCCTAGTGGCTTGCAAGAGCTACTTTTGGCGGTTGCCAATACTTGCGCTACCTTAAGTCATGAAGTGGCACAGGGCGCCTTAATTGGGTTGTTGGGTTCTGCTGGTACGGGCAACGTGCAGGGTGAAGTTCAGCAAAAACTCGATGTCATTGCTAATGATTTATTAATTGAAGGAGTGCAGGAGTGTAGGTCCCTCGCTGGTTTGGCTTCTGAGGAGATGGAATTACCTATGGCGGTTCAGGGTACTGGCGATTACTTGCTCTTGTTCGACCCCCTTGATGGCTCTTCTAACATTGACGTCAATGTCTCGATTGGCACGATTTTTTCTGTACTGAAAAAGCAGGATCCATCCACTCCATTACAAACTTCAGACTTTTTACTAACGGGACGCCATCAAGTGGCCGCTGGTTATGTGGTCTACGGCCCTCAGACAACTATGGCATTGACCTTGGGTGACGGTGTTGCAATGTTTACTCTCAATAAGGTAAGTGGTGAATTCGTATTAGTTAAGCATGCTGTTGAGATTGCTCATTCCTCAAAAGAGTTTGCTATTAATATGTCAAATATGCGCCATTGGGCTGAGCCGGTTCGTCGCTATGTGGACGAGTGCCTTGCTGGTGTGAGCGGTAAGCGGGATAAAGATTTTAATATGCGCTGGATTGCTTCAATGGTGGCAGATGTCCATCGCGTATTGACTCGTGGCGGTATCTTTATGTACCCCTGGGATCAACGTGAGCCCCACAAACCTGGCAAGTTGCGCTTAATGTATGAAGCCAACCCCATGAGCTTCTTGGTGGAGCAGGCCGGTGGTGTTTCTATTAATGGGGACCAGCTAATCATGGATTTGATCCCTACGGATTTACATGAGCGTGTCTCTGTGATGCTAGGTTCTAGAGAAGAGATAGAGCGCTTGCAGCGCTATCATTCAGAGGCTTAGCGGGCTACGGAACTAAAACACTTGTCTTTGAAACAAAAATGCCCAATCAATGATTGGGCATTTTGCGATCAGGGATGTGTTTCAAGCTCCCAATTGAGGCTGCACCTTTTCCTTTAGGTAGGCAAGCGATTCTTCCACTTGGTCAATCAGGATTAAGCAAATATCCCCAGGGGCTAAATCATTCAAGGCGGTATCAATTGCAAGAAATTCACCAGTGATCTCTTTTACTTGATGGGCCTTGGTGGCACCAACCAAACCTTCTTGCAGAAGTTTTAAGACCTCACCATCTTCGCGACCTCGTTGACATTGATCTTGATACAAAATCACATTATCAAAAGTATTTCCTAAGATACGTGTGAGATCTCGGATATCTTCATCACGGCGATCACCCGCACCGCTAATCACCACATGACTCTTCTTGGGCTTCATAGCTTCAATAGCGCTAGCAAGAGCACGCATGGCATCGGGGTTATGCCCGTAATCTGCAATGACGGTAGCGCCTTTATATTCGAAGCGATTAAATCGGCCCGGCACCGCATTGGCAGAGCTCTCAAAAGAATGCAGGCCACGCGCAATTTTTTCTGCATCAAGGCCTAGCGCCCAAGCGGCACCAATAGAGGCCATCACATTTTCAATCTGAAAGCCAAGAACCCCATTCTGGGTGAGTGGAATTTCACTAACAGGGAAGCGATACAGTACGCGAGCTCCTTTGGAGGCAACAATATAAGCACCATCAAAGTAGATTACTTTTTTATTTTTTGCGCGGTGTGCGGCAATTACTGGATGATGTTGGTTCTGGGCGAAGAAAATCACCCGACCCGTGCACACATCACCCATCTTAACCACCATTGGATCTGCCGCGTTGAGCACTGCTGCTCCAGTAGGGGCCACATTCTGGACAATGACGCGTTTTAAGATCGCCAAATCCTCAACGCTAGTAATGTAGTTCAGACCTAAGTGGTCGCCTTCACCAATATTAGTAACAACGGCGACTTCACATCGATCAAAGCCCAAGCCTTCGCGCAACATACCACCGCGAGCGGTTTCTAAAACCGCTGCATCTGTATCGGGATGCATTAGGACATTGCGGGCACTCTTAGGACCACTGCAATCTCCAGAGTCTATCAGTCGATGATTAATATATACGCCATCAGTAGTGGTCATTCCCACGCGCAGACCGGTCTCGTTGATGAGGTGAGAAATTAATCGCACAGTAGTGGTTTTACCGTTAGTTCCAGTAACAGCAACCACTGGAATCCGACCGTCTTCACCGGGTGGGTACATCATGTTAATAATGTCCTCACCTACAGGGCGGCTTTTGCCGTAAGAAGGTTTTAGATGCATACGCAGCCCAGGTGCGGCGTTGACTTCAACAATGCCGCCGCCCTGCTTTTCTAGGGGTTTATAGATCGCCTCACACAGGATATCTACGCCAGCAATATCTAAGCCAATCATTTGCGCTGCGGCAACGGCACTCGCTGCGACATCAGGATGCACATCATCAGTAACATCGGTGGCAGTTCCACCAGTACTTAGGTTGGCGTTATTGCGCAATAGTACGCGTTCACCTGTTTTAGGAATGTATTGCGGGGAGAGTTGGGAGCTTGCTAAATGGGCTAACGCAATGTCGTCAAAGCGAATTTTGGTTAAGGCAGTAGCATGTCCATCGCCACGTAATGGGTTCTTGTTTTCGAGCTCTACTAACTGGGCAATCGTATGTGTGCCATCGCCTACTACTTGAGCAGGTTCACGACGAGCCGCTGCTGAAAGGCGGTTGCCAACAACAAGCAGGCGGTAATCAGCGCCGGGCAGATAGCGCTCCACAATAGTTTCACGACCAAATGCTTGGGTAACGATAAAGCCAGCGCGCACCTCCGCTTCAGTTTGAATATTGGCTACGACACCCTTACCCTGGTTTCCATCTTTGGGTTTAAGAACAATTGGACCGCCAATTTTTTGAGTGGCACGCCAGGCATCATCAGCAGTGGTGACCACTTCACCAATCGGAACTGAAACCCCTGCAGCTGACAACAAATTCTTAGTGAGTTCTTTATCCTGTGCAATCGCTTCGGCAATGGCGCTGGTATTGCTAGTCTCGGCAGCTTGAATGCGCTTTTGTTTGCTACCCCAGCCAAACTGCACCATGCTACCCTCAGTCATGCGGCGAAAAGGGATATTGCGTTGAACTGCTGCATCGACAATCGAGCTGGTGCTGGGACCCAAACGAACATCCTCATACAGGGCTTCTAATTCGGAGAGGGCGGCAGCCAGGTCGAATGGAGCATCATTTAAGGTTGCCTGAATCAGCGCAAAGGCAAAATCAAATGCCATGCGCCCAACAACTTCCTCAGAGTATTCCGCCACGACCTGATAAACGCCAGGATCAATGGTTTGCACTGTGCGACTAAAGGTGACGGGGCAACCTGCTTGAGACTGAAGACCAAGCGCCGCGTGCTCTAAAGCATGGGCTAAAGAGAGTACTTCATTATGACCACCACGACGCATGCTTCCTAGCTGAGGAAAGCGTTCACGAATCTTGGTCTCAAATTGCGGAATGGAATCAATAGAGCGTTCATTATCTTCGCAAGAAACAATCGCTTCTAAGGCAGTGTGGCGGCTCCATAAATTAGGGCCGCGCAGCATACGAATTCGGGTGATTTCCAATTAAGCCCCTGCTGGAACGCTGGAATCAGAAACAAAAGTTTCTGCGCCAGCTTCAATAACGTTGAATGGAATGTCTAGAGCCCAAGCGGCCCCAATAGCTGCACCTAAGTTCATGGATTTCCATGGGGTGCTTGAATCTGATTCTGAGTGACGTGGCACGGGAATACTTTTTTGATCTTGATTGCCCAGTTTTAGCGTAATTTGTTGCTTGCCAACTAAGACTACGCGACCACGATTTTTGAGGTGGGTTTGGACAACCTCAGATGAAGAGTCTTGTGTGAAGTAAATAACCTCACCATCACAAAGTTCGGCCATTTGGGCCACCATTGGATCATCCGCATTAAGTACGGCAACCCCTTGAGGTAGTACTACGTCAACCTGTGTCCTCACCACACTAAATATCTGTTCTTCATCAAAAATAGCATATTGAGGAAAGTTTGCGCTGGAATCGACATTCAATACAACTCCTACTTGGCAGCGATCGTAAGCCAAGCCTTCAATGAGCATTGATAAATTATTATTTTCAATAACAGCGGCTTGAACTGCGCGATTCAGTAATGTACGACGGGCATTTTCCCAATTGGCTGCATTGCTTTTCTGAATAGCGCGGTGGCCAAAAAATAAGCCCTTACTACATGAAAGGCCAACATAAAGATTGGTCAGGCGCAAAAAATGCGCAATCATTTCTGCTACAGGTGTTTTACCGCGAGCACCTGCAACGCCCACTACAGGAATGCGGTACTCAACACCGGGCGGGAAAAGGTGGTTAGCAATTTCTTTGCCTACGGGCTGAGGCTTGCCACTGGCAGGTTTTAAATGCATTAATAAACCAGGGCCAGCATTTACTTCAACAATTGCTGCATTTTGCGATTCGAGGGGTTTGCTAATATCTTGTGCAACCAAGTCGACGCCTGCAATCTCTAAGCCAACAACACGGGCCGCTAATGCTACTTGGCTGGCCACTTCGGGATGTACTAAATCAGTAACATCAAAGGCGACATTTCCATTGCTTTGAATGAGTACTTTTTGATCGACAAGAGGGATGCTTTCGCCTACCAGTTTTTGACGTGCTAATTCCAGTTCCACTGCGGAGTCAATGCGCACAGGGTTGAGTGGGTGTTCTTCGGCTGTACCACGACGGGGATCGGAATTAATTTGAATTCGTATGAGATCAAGCACAGTATGCTGCCCATCACCAGTAATCCAAACCGTTTCTCCTTTGGCAGCAGCAACTACTTTATTGCCAACAACCAATAGGCGATGCTCATCCCCAATAATATGACGCTCTACCAATACTTCGCTACCTTCATTAATGGCAACAGCATAGGCTGCTTCAATTTCTGTCTGGGTATGCAGATTGATAAAAACACCGCGACCATGATTGCCATCGATTGGCTTGACTACGACTGGTAGGCCAATGTCTTGAGCGGCCTCCCAAGCATCATCAGCGCTGGTGACTGTTCTCCCTTTAGGAGTAGGTACCCCAGCACTAGCTAATAAACTCTTTGTGAGATCCTTATCGCGTGAGATCGTCTCAGCAATCGCGCTAGTCTGATCCGTCTCTGCTGTCCAAATGCGACGTTGATTCGCGCCATAACCCAGTTGGACTAAATTACCTTCCGATAAACGAATAGATGGTATGCCACGTTCTTCAGCGGCATTGACGATGCAGGCCGTGCTTGGTCCTAGCAAGAGGTCGTCTGCAAGCTCGCGCAGATTTTCAATGATAGTGTCGACTTCGGTAGCAGAATTTTGAGTATCTTGAGCAAGCGCAAGGTAAAGATCTTTAGCGTACTTGAGGGCAGTCAGAGTTACCTCTTCATTAATAGCGCTCACCATCACTTTGTAAACACTGCGTCGGTCGCCATCACGAGCTTTACCAAAACCACCGGGAATACCAGCTAAATTTTGTAGTTCTAAAGTTAAGTGCTCCAGGATATGGGCAGGCCAGGTACCTTCTTCGACGCGCTTAAGAAAGCCACCAGCTTCGCCATAGCTACAACGATGCTCTTGCAGGCTGGGGAGAGTCTTGACAAGGCGATCATAAAATCCGGGAATCAGGTTGGAGGGATAGTCTTCCAAGTCACCAATATCAATCCAAACCTCAAGGACTGGGTGGTAAGTCCACATATTGGGGCCGCGTAGATGCTTGACACTCAAGATCTCAATGGTTTTATCTAGTAATTGGGGCATGTGTGGAATGGCGATAATCAGCGCCACTATGGGCGGGGACGTCTCAGACTGTCTCTCTGTTTCTAGTAATTATTGGAAATCCACAAAATTAGCAAAAATGCGTAAAAAAGCCTACTTCGCTAATTCAACGGTTTTGAGTACACCTAAGTTGACATAGATAGTAAATCTAAAATAGCCTAGCTCCACTATACTTTTAGAGTCAATGAAGCCAGAAATTTCCCATTCCACGCCTGCAATCCCAAGCAATTGGTTCGGCATAGTACAGGCATTCCAGCCGCCTATTAAAGGTCTTGATGCCATACTGGCGTGGGCTGAGTTAGATTTAGATGGAGTAATGCGTTTTGAAAAAAGCCTGCTTTGCCTGACTTCTGAGGGCTTATTTTGGACTGATGGTGAGCGTGTAGAAATTTGGCCTATGAGTCTTGAGGCCCATCTTTTGCATGGTGATCATGCCGGTGTGGGGCATCTCAAGCTAGAAACTTCAGCAAGTTTAATGCGAATTTGGTATTTTACCTTGGGCATAAATCCTCAGGTTTTACGCTTGCAGACTGCCTTTAAGCAATTGGCCCGCGGCGATCAGTCCAGTATGGCACTCGATACTGTTACCCAATACGATAAGCAGGTCTGCCCGGTATGTCTGAGTCCAAAACCAGCCAATTCAGATGCGTGCCCTACTTGCGATCCAGAGAATGACCAGCCTCCCTCAACTTGGACCTTATTTAAGTTATGGCGCTTTGCTCGACCTTATAAGAAAGAGCTTTTACTGGGATTTGTTCTGACCTTGCTGTCCACTGGCGCTACCTTAATTCCACCTTATCTCACGATGCCTTTGATGGATCATGTGTTAATTCCTTATGAACGTGGCAATCCAATTGATTTTCAACTAGCCAGCACCTATTTGCTGGCTTTATTTGCTGCTTCAATTGTGGCTTGGGGTTTGGGTTGGTGGAAGACTTACCTGCTGGCATTGGTGAGTGAACGAATTGGCGCTGACCTACGCAACACCACGTTTGAGCATCTCCTCAAGCTTTCCTTGGAATACTTTGGCGGCAAAAGAACTGGTGATCTCATTGCCCGAATTGGTGCGGAGACTGATCGGATTTGCGTATTTTTATCGCTGTATGCATTGGACTTTGCCACTGATGTCTTGATGATTCTAATGACTGCCATTATTTTGGCATCGATCGATCCATTGCTTGCTTTAGTAACGCTAGCACCATTGCCGTTTATTGTGTGGATGATTCATGTAGTGCGCGACAAACTGCGTTTTGGTTTTGAAAAGATTGATCGCATCTGGTCTGAAGTAACCAACATTTTGGCCGATACCATACCTGGTATACGGGTGGTTAAAGCCTTTGCGCAAGAAGAGCGTGAACTTAAACGATTTGTGGATTCAAATAAACATAATTTACAAATTAACGATCGGGTAAATCGTATCTGGGGGTTATTTTCCCCTACGGTGACCTTACTAACCGAAACGGGCCTTTTGGTTGTTTGGGGCTTTGGCATTTGGCAAGTTGCACATCGCCATATCACCGTAGGTGTACTTATCGCCTTCTTGGCTTACATCGGCCGTTTTTATATTCGCCTGGATTCGATGAGTCGGATTGTTTCGCATACCCAAAAAGCAGCAGCAGGTGCCAAACGTATTTTTGATATTTTGGATCACGTTTCCAGTGTTCCTGAGCCCATTAACCCACTTCCTTTGGGGGAGGTAAAGGGTCGCATCTCTTTAAATGGGGTGGGTTTCCGTTACGGTAACCGCGCTGTATCTAAAGGAATTGATTTGGATATCGCCCCTGGAGAAATGATTGGTTTAGTGGGGCATAGTGGCTCGGGAAAGAGCACCTTAGTGAACTTAATTTGCCGATTTTATGACGTTAGCTCTGGCTCTATTGCTTTAGATGGTCGTGATATTCGGAGCATTGGCATTGCAGATTACCGAAAGCGCATCGGTTTAGTTTTGCAGGAACCTTTTTTGTTTTTTGGCACGATTGCTGAGAATATTGCCTACGGAAAACCTGACGCTACTCGTGATCAAATTATTGAAGCAGCTCGCGCCGCCCACGCCCATGAATTTATTTTGCGTTTACCACTGGGTTATGACTCTTTAGTAGGTGAGCGAGGCCAATCTTTATCGGGTGGTGAGCGTCAACGAATCTCTATTGCTAGAGCGCTACTTATTAACCCAAGCATTTTGATTCTGGACGAGGCCACTTCTTCAGTAGACACTACGACTGAGAAGGAGATTCAGCGTGCTTTGGATAACTTGGTTAAAGGTCGAACGACTATTGCTATTGCACATCGACTCTCTACCTTAAGAAAAGCAGATCGCTTGGTAGTGCTTGATAAAGGTGAGATTGTGGAGATTGGTTCGCACGATGAATTGATGGCGGTACAGGGTGCTTATTACACGCTCTATCAAGCCCAGCTTCGCCACGCTGCCGAACTAGTTGAGGGTGGCGCCATAGGTGAGAGCATGGATGAGCAAGAAGAAGATCGCCTGCAGGTGGCCGCCAAAGTAACGGGAGAAGGCGTATGAGTGACTTCAATGAAGATCAAGTGAAGTCTTATCAAAAGCCACATCAATTAGAGCGAGATGCATTGGGGCGCTTGGTATTAATTGATGCGAAAGGAAGTCGGCACATTGGCATTTACCCAGTTAGGGCGTTTCCAATAACTGCGCCTGGTAATGGCATTTCTTTAATGGATCAGTCAGGTAAAGAGCTTTGCTGGTTTGCTGATATGGGCGCTATACCCGAGGCCGAACTAGCATTGCTCGAAGAAGAAATGGCCTCGCGTGAATTCATGCCAGTGATTCAAAAAATTACTAAGGTGTCTACGTTCGCAACCCCTAGTATTTGGGATATCGAGACCGACCGAGGTTCAACCCGTATTCGCCTAAAGGGGGAAGAGGACATTCGGCGCATCTTTGGCAATACCCTCTTAATTGCCGATTCTAATGGTCTGCAATTCTTAATTAAGGATTCCACTCAGTTAGATAAAGTCAGTAAAAAATTGCTCGATCGTTTCCGTTAGAATAAGTAAAAATATATAAACTTTAAGCAAGTTTCACACCGCCGCTTTAGCTCAGTTGGTAGAGCAGTTCATTCGTAATGAAAAGGTCGCCAGTTCGATTCCGGCAAGCGGCACCAGATTTGTATTTGAAGAAAGTCCCAAAAGTACCATGTACATCTGCTAGTGAGAAGAAAAAATCCTTTTTGGATTTAACTTTAAACCGATAGCCACAGCATCCCGATTATGAGCGTGATGATAGTCAGGGGGGCGCCAATACGGAAGTAATCCCAAAAACCGATTACTACGCCAGAAGCCGCTGATTTTTGTACGACAATTAGATTGGCTATTGACCCAAGGATAGTGAAGTTGCCCGCCAATGTTGATGCCATTGCAATTACCAACCATGCCTTGTCCTGATTGTTCAGGATTTCAACAAACGGCTTAAGCATCAATACAGCGGGTACATTGCTGACTAAATTGGATAGGATCGCCGTCAACGCTGTGAGCATGGGCACTTGATCTAAATGCAATCTTCCCACGGTGGAAATCACGCCCGGTGTAACAAGTACATGCTGAGCGCCGGCGACAATAATGAAAAGACCGGAAAACATCAACAGCAACGTCCAATCTATCTCATTTAAAACCCTATAACTCTTCACGCGTCCGGATAGTAGTAAAAGTCCACCAATAATGATTGCAGCCTTAGCTGGCGCAACGCCAGCAAAAAATAGACCTATCATGGTCAGTGTTGCAATCAATGTGCGCAAGACTAAAGTGCGATTGATGTGAGTTTTTACTGCTGGTGCTTCAAGTCGCGTATTGTCTGAAAATTCGGTCCGATAGAAAAGGGCAATTAGGATTACTGTTGAGATTAAACCCATTATGGCAACCGGCCCTAGAGCCAATGCAAAGTTACCATAAGGAATATGAGAAAAGCTTCCGATCATGATGTTTTGTGGGTTACCGGTAATGGTCGCTGTTGAGCCAACATTTGATGCCATCGCAACTGCTAAAAGATACGGTACTGGCTTGCGCTTAAGGGCAAGCGTTAACTCCAATACCATCGGAGTTAAAACCAGGCAGATTGCATCATTCACCAAAAAGGCTGATAGAAATCCTGAAATCCCGACAACCACAGACAGAAGCACCAAAGGCTGTCTAGCATGCTTCCTACCCCATGCATTTACAAGAGAGAAAAACCCCGAGATTCGCAAGCTGGCAATAACAATCATCATGCCTAGAAGTAGGGTAAGGGTATCTAGATCTACTGCCTTATAGGCATCCTCAAGCGGTAGCGCCCCCGATGCGACCATGAGACCAGCGCCAAGCAAGGCAATACCAGTTCGGTCAATCCTTAGGCCGGGTATTTTTCCGATGGCAATTGCAAGATAGCAGCCGACAAAAATAAACCCAGTAGCAAGGTACCTACTTTCCCAAATAAGAGGGTGGTTAGTGGGGAGTAGTATGGGTGTTAGAGCAGAAACAATTGTTATTGCTATCACTATGGTGACCGTTAACATACTTATAAAAGTAAACATTGACGAGCGTTGCCATTTTTGGGGGCCTACCATTTTTTGCCATTACGATTGTTAGTTTGGTTTTGTAAGGCTCGTCCAAGCTTGAGGGAAGCCTCTGCAAGGCTTATGCGCTTCAAACTGGGAAACTAAGCTGGGTAGATTCTGCCGAGTCATCAGTATTGAATACCGAATTAAGCGACTCGCTTAGTAATGCAAATTGAATTCTCAACTTCTCTTTAGATCGAATGGTTTTTACTCTGTGGTCATCTTGGCTGGGATTAGTCTCGATCCAACCTTCAGTAGTTAATTGTCGAATGTGATATCGAATCCCCATGTCACTATAAGGAAGTTTGGCGAAAAGCTGTTTTACGGAGTATTGCTTACCCTCTAACTCAGACCGGATTACTTCCGTGAGAATGTCATATGGAATAAGTGAATGACTAATACCTAGATGATCAATGCATCCTGCCCTTATTGTAGAGAGTGATTTTAATAACTGTAACTGTTGTAATTTTTTCATAGAAATTTGTTGTACTTTTTATGAAAAACCTCGAAAGGATTATGTTCTATGGCCTAAATTAGGTACACATTTGATATATGAACTATATACATAATATTCATAGTCTGTTTTTCTTGCTATCAATAGCCCTGAACCAGTAAGGTCAAGACATAGGGGCTGGTGGTTAGTTTTTGAAGGCAGTAAGCGAAGAATTTTTTAGGTACTACTTTTATTTAAAAGCAATTTAATTAATAAATTTAAAGGAGTAAACGCTAATGAAAACAACGAATATATTCCGGATGGGCGCTTTCTCATTATTAGCTCTAATTTGTTTTACGGTAGTAATCAGCGGCAATGTTTTGGCAGACTCTTCAAGTTTTGTATTGCCTCCAGTAATCTCTGACTTTAAAGTATTGCCTACCTCTCAGGCAAAATTAGCCTCCTACATTGCCTACGATGCAACCAATTACAATAATAGCCAAGACCTACAAAAGGATTTGAGTGAGGCATCAGATAGGCCCGTTATTCTCAAGCCAGGAAAACTCATGGCAAATGGAGACTATGTAGTAAATATCTCGCCAGATGGTCATTACTATCTCTCTGGCTCTATCAATGGTTTTCCAGTCAACTTCATGGTTGATACAGGAGCGGATTACTGTACGGTAGATGCTTCAATGGCAAGAAATTTGGGTATCAGGGCTGGTATGTCTATAACCGTGGATACGGCCAATGGTCAGGCAGTGGCGGGGAATACCTCTGGAAATGTTGTAACCCTGCCTAATGTCAGCCTTACTAATGCACGTGTAACAGTGATGGAGGGGCTGCGGTCAACATTGCTTGGCTCAGAAATCCTCAACAGATTGAATATTAACTATGGGCAGGGAGTGATGACCATTAGCAAGGTGGTCATAAAGTAATTCAAATATTCAGCCAATCATTAAGAGTCAGTGTTTTATCCTTCATCTTATATAAAACTCAGATCATGGATGCAGGTAAGTTGCAGCCTCTGTAATCGTATTTAGAATTCGTACTCCACCTGCATTCGAATTGTGTTCTTTGGAGATGCTGTTGTTGTACCCCAAAGGTAGGCTGCGTTATAAACTAATGCTTGTTTATTTCCGAGCTTTGTCTTACCAAAGATTGCAGGCCCAGCGCTACTTTGCTGTTGTTGATCAGTATTCCAGCTATTCACCTTTCCTAGCCATGAATAAAGCTGCGCCCCCAGCTCAAACTCTGGTTGAAGTCGGTACTTAACCTGACCCTGATAGCCAAAATACGTACCCTGATTCTCTGTCCCCGTGTAATGACCTTGCATGAGTACATTCAAATTTGCTTGCCACTTACGCCACTCACTTTGAAATAAAAATCCATACTTAGCCTCGTAGCCTTCATTTCGATTTTGGGGGCGCTCTAATTCAAGTAGGAAGCCAATATCGACGGGGTATTTTCCTGTTTCCGTTAACTGAAATTTATTTTCCCACTCAATTGCATCGAAAGAAGAGTTATTGCCTTCCCACTGCGCCTTCCCATAAATCTCTGTAAACCACCAAGAGGTGACCCCATAGCCAAAGCCAATCGACGCCCCCGATTGCCTTGCATCCTCTCCGTTTCGAGGCGTCTGGGTGCCAAACTTAGTATCTATTTCTCGCTCTCCTTCTTCAACTATGGGGCTATATACATAATCAGACGGTCCACTCAAATACTCTGCGGCGTAAAGATATGGGCTAAAGATAAAAACACTACACAGCAATAGTGCCTTATACGTTTGAATTTTCGAATTCATTTAACGATCACCACTCCTTGAGCTGTCATAGGGCTAAATTCACCTTCAAAGTGAAAACGTCCAGGGGAGAGTGGGCCAATATAAAAAGATGCTTGGCTATTGGCTTTTATTAAAACTTCTCGATTGAGATCGTAACTCTCAAATTCCTCTGGCGTGTCGTCTTGATTAATGATGACAAGCTTCACTTTGGTATTGGCCGGGATCTCAAATTCAGAGGGAATAAAACGACCTTGGTGAATTTGAATTTGGACTTCAGGCGTAGCCGCATAAGACGGTTGAAGTATTGCAAGAGTGCAAGTAACTCCAAGTCCGAGCGCTATCGTTGTGTTTAAAAGTTTATTCTTCATATAAATATGTTGGCCAGTAATTGAGAACGGTTCTCATTGTAAATCATATTGAGAACGGTTCTCAATTAACTTATTTTTTATATTTATTTGCTGGTATACGCTGAAGAGGGCTAGAGCATCCCACTGATTTGGGGTGGAAAAAATAGAGACTATTGTTAAAAAAAGATATAAATCCTATAAAATACAACTACTTACGGAAATTACAGTCCTTATTATTGGATGAACTAACTAGAGCGGTGTTAGGGTTATACTCTAGGTATTAACCCTTAAGGAGATGTACATGACTCAATTATTAAATAAGTTCAGTAAGATTTTTTCAACAAGTAAGCCTTCTGTCGAAAAACTCATTCGTCACTATGATTTTGATGGCGCTTACCGCGGCATGTAATCTGTATTTGTTTTTTGAAATGGCCGCCTTCGGGCGGTTTTTTTTGATCAAAATATTCCCTAGATTCTTATCTTAAAGATCGTACATTTTTGTACACAGGGTAATTACTCACATCTTCTCAGCTATATGCTGAATAAAACCAACATCAAGTAAAAGCCTTGATATATTTTGTGGTTGTCGAGGGTATTCACTAGTGCCGATTTAGTAAATACTTGATGGGTATCAAGATCATAATGATTGAAATGCTCAAAAATTACGGATGCCATATTTAATGGCTCGATGCATTTATAAAAAAGTTTTTTAGGAGAACGTAGATCGTGACTAAACCTTGGCACAACCGCTGGATGCAATTAATTTTCGGAATTATTTGTATGGGCTTGGTTGCAAATCTTCAATATGCGTGGACTTTGTTTGTAAATCCTATCCAAATTAAAACTGGTTGGGCTTTATCTGCAATTCAACTTTCCTTTTCAATTTTTATTGTTGTTGAAACTTGGCTGGTTCCAGTTGAAGGCTGGATGGTAGATAAGTTTGGTCCCCGTATCGTTATCTTGATTGGTTCTGTATTCGCCGCAACTGGCTGGGTACTTGATAGCTATGCCACCTCTATTGAAATGCTTTATGTTGCAGCTGTGGTTGCTGGTATTGGAGCTGGGTGTGTGTACGGAACATGCGTTGGTAATGCCTTGAAGTGGTTTCCAGATAAGCGCGGTTTAGCGGCAGGTTTGACTGCAGCAGGCTTTGGCGCCGGCGCTGCAATTACAGTTATTCCTATCGGCAATATGATTTTGAGTGACGGATATGAGCATGCTTTCCTCTTTTTTGGTCTTGCACAGGGCGCATTTATCTTCTTACTAGCTTTGCTAATGGTGAAACCAACTCCACCAACTGGTATTCAGGCTATGCCACGCATTGTGACGACAAAGGTTGATTACACTTCTGGCCAGATGATCAAGAAGCCCTTGTTTTGGCTAATCTATGCAATTTTTGTGGTGGTGGCCGCTGGCGGTCTTATGGTTACAGCGCAAATTGGCCCGATTGCTAAAGATTATGGCTTAGCTAAATTGCCAATGATGTTCTTTGGCGCAACATTGCCTTTGTTAACGCTAACCTTATCTATCGATAATCTATGTAATGGATTTACCCGCCCCTTGTGCGGCCTTATTTCCGATAGAATTGGTCGCGAAAATACGATGTTCTTTGTCTTTTTAGGCGAAGGTTTGGCGATGTTAGGTCTCATGCAGTTTGGCCATGACCCATATGCCTTTATGACATTTGCTGCTCTGATCTTTTTGTTCTGGGGTGAGATTTTCTCCATCTTTCCAGCAATCTGTGCCGATACATTCGGCGTCAAGAACGCAGCTGGAAATGCAGGGACTTTATATACAGCTAAAGGGACTGCATCTTTAATCGTGCCTTTAGCATCTGTATTGTCCGCAGGTGGTAATTGGAATGTGGTGTTTATCGTTGGGGCAGTAGTGACCATCGGCGCTGCAATTGCGGCCAAATTCATATTGGCACCAGCTCGTAAGCGCTTTATTGAAGAGGCAAATAAGAACGCTGCCTAAGTTTTTAAGGCCAGTAGAAATCAAGACAAAGGGGCTACGGCCCCTTTGTTCAATTTGCCTCGCTAAATATGGGATAAACTAGCCTCACTATGCATGCCCGAACTCGCAAACTCATTCACTGGATCGCCGTAACATCGGTTCTCATGAGTGCGCTTGCACCAACCCTTTCTCAAGCGGCATCCATAGTCAAACATGGTCAAGGCTTTGCCATGGAAATCTGTACAGTTGATGGCAGCAAGATGGAGTTGAGGATTCAAGCTGACTCTCAAGCTGATTCTCAGTTGGACCAGGCGGATCAAACTCAACCCTGTCCTTACTGTGTTGCGCATACGAGTATTACACCCACCTTTAATACCCATTTGAAGTTCCAGGCACCGCAATCTTTAGCGCTGTTGCCTCAGCTTTTCTACCAATCGCCAAGACCCCTTGCTATCTGGTTATCTCCGCCCTCTGCGGCACCTCCAACACAAGCCTAAGTTATTTATTGGGGCATAGCCTAGCTATGTAATTGACAAAGTGTTGTCGTTGAGTTGCGTGAAAAAAAGAAAATGAAATTAAAAAAAATAGCAGTAGCAATGGTTTTGGTATTCCCTGCTGTAGGTGCAATGGCTTGCGCTAGTTGTGGATGTAGTTTAAATACTGATATTGGTACACAAGGCATGGGCATGAATGAAGGTTGGACCCTGGACGTTCGGTATGACACCTTGAATCAGAATAAATTACGTTACGGCAAACAGGGTATTTCTCAAGGACAGGCTGCCACTACAGCCAATCCTAATACTGGGCAAAATGCCGAGGTTGAGGGGTATACGCAAAATAATTACGTAACGGCATCGTTGGACTATAACAATGGTGAAAGTTGGGGCGTCACAGCAGCCCTTCCATACGTTATGCGTAACCACAATACATTGGGAACCTATGCGGATGGAGATACTCCGCCGCCCACGCCAGGAAATGGTGCATACAGCTCTCAAACTTCTGGGATTGGCGACATGAAAATTATCGGTCGGTATTTTGGGCTTGCTGAGCAAAAGGATTGGGGTTTTCAGTATGGCATCAAACTTCCTACGGGGAGTAGAAGTCAAACTGGCGCCTTAGCCAGCGGATCTGGACAAACCGCAATTGACCCAGGTTTGCAGGCTGGTACAGGATCTACCGATGCCATTCTAGGCATTTATAAATTTGGCTTAATTAATGATCTTGATGATTGGGGATATTTTGCTCAGGTGCAATATCAAGCTGCCGTGATGGTTCAGTCAGTTCCCAATTCCTTGGTAGGTGTTAATGGAAATCTGGGCGGTTCATATCGCCCAGGCAATGCAGCGAACTTGAATTTGGGTATGAATTACCAGGGCTTTGCAAAGTGGGTGCCAACCTTACAGTTAAATGTTTTAAATAAACGTGCCGATAGCGGTACTGCCGCAGACACATGGGCAACCGGTGGTACTTTAGCCTACTTAACTCCTGGAGTACTCTATCGCTTAACTGAAAAAACTCAGGTTTATGCCAATGTGCAATTACCGGTTTATCAAAACGTCAACGGTATTCAACTTGTACCTTCATACATTGCCTCAATGGGCGTAAGGGTATCGTTTTAAAGAATAATTAGAGTAGTGGGGTAATGGCTTCCTCTAGAATCTTGAGATCAACCTGAGGGTCCCCGGTGAGCCCATTCTTTTTTAAGACGCCCTGCTTATCAATAATGAAGGTACTTGGTATGCGCCAAATCCTGCCGTATCCAGAAAAGTCGATATGTTTTTTATCTGCAGATAGAAAGGAGTAGTTTTCCATGATCTTATTTGCCTGCTCAAGATCTGAAGGTCTGTCCATGCTGATGGCTAAGACCTCCAACCCTTTTGCCTTATTTTTCCTTAGGTACGCCTCGATGATAGGCATTTCTTCCCTGCAAGGCTCGCACCAGCTAGCCCAGAAATTGACTAAAACAACCTTACCCTTATTGGCGCTTAAATTAAATGGCTTTCCGTTGACAAGATGGCCCTCAATATTGGGGGCGGCCTGCCCAACCTCTAGTGCTGCAATAGCCATTGAAGAATGAAGGGCAATAATGAAGAGGAGAATGCGAAGAATTACCATAGTCTTTAAAAGAAGTCAGTGGGTGAAATTTACCACTATCTTCACGTCAGCATTGAATTGGATTTGGGTATTGAAAAGCGCCCGAGGAAGGTCTTCGGGTTTAATGTTTTATTAGGAGGATGCACCAATGAAAAGCAACACTTTATTAAGGGTTTTATTAGTTTCTGTAGTGGGCTTAGGTTTCAGTAGCTTAACCCAAGCCCAAAATGCCAAAGTCGGATCCCTACAAATTGAGAATGCCTATACTCGCGCAACCGTTCCAGGTCAGCAGGTCGCCGGTGGTTTTATGAAAATTGAAAATACTGGTACTGCCGATCAATTGGTCTCTGTGAGCTCACCAGTGGCAGGAGAAGTACAGTTGCATGAAATGGCCATGGAAGGCAACATCATGAAAATGCGCCAGGTCAAAGATATTTCTGTACCGGCAGGTAGCTTTGTTGAGCTAAAGCCAGGTGGCTTGCATTTAATGTTCATTAATATCAAAGCCCCCTTAGCCGCTGGTGAAAGTATTCCAGTCAAACTTAAGTTTGCTAAAGCAGGCGAAGTAGAAGTAAAGATGCCAGTGAATGCAATGGGCGTTTCAAAGTAAAAAGATAAACATCATAGGTATCTTTTCAGGCGGAGTTTTGTATAGGATGTAAAAAGCCCCTCAGTTCAATTTGAACTGAGGGGCTTTTGTTTTAAGACTTAGTTTTGTTAAGCTGCCTTGACTTAACCTAGGTTTAAATCTGTTACAGCGCCTTTGCTAGCGCTGCTGGCTAGGTAAGCATACTTAGCCAGCAATCCTCGCGTGTAGCGTGGCTTGGGCTGCTTCCAAGTGGCTCGACGTTTAGCAATTTCTTCATCGCTGACATTAAGCTGAATCAGGAGCTTGTGCGCATCAATAGTGACAGAGTCACCTTCATTAATAAGGGCTATTACACCCCCTACAAAAGCCTCAGGGGCAACGTGACCAACAACCATGCCCCAGGTACCGCCAGAGAATCGTCCATCAGTAATGAGGCCCACAGACTCACCAAGACCTTGGCCAACCAAAGCAGAGGTGGGGGCAAGCATCTCGCGCATTCCAGGGCCACCTTTAGGACCTTCATAGCGAATCACGACAACATCACCATCTTTAATATCTTGAGCCATGATAGCTGCCATTGCATCATCCTCAGAATCAAAAACGCGCGCTGGACCTGTAATCGACGGGTTTTTGAGGCCAGTAATTTTGGCAACACAGCCCTCAGGTGAAATATTACCTTTGAGAATCGCTAAGTGACCTTGTTTGTACATTGGGTTATCCAGTGTGCGAATCACTTTTTGATCTGTGCGTGGTACCGATGGAACATCTTTCAGCACTTCCGCAATAGTTTGTCCGGTGATCGTAATGCAATCGCCGTGTAAGAGACCGCCATCCAATAAGAGTTTCATTACTTGGGGAATGCCACCGGCTTCATGCAAGTCAGTTGCAAGGTAAGTACCTGAGGGTTTCATATCCACAATGACGGGAACTCGCTGACGAATACGCTCGAAATCATCAATTGTCCAGTCAATTTCAGCAGCGCTTGTGATGGCTAAATAATGCAAGACTGCGTTGGTAGAGCCGCCAACTGCCATGATGATGCTCACGGCATTTTCAATGGATTTCTTGGTAATGATATCGCGCGGACGAAGATTATTTTTAATCGCTTGGACCAATACACGGGCAGATTGTGCTGCACTAGCGACCTTTTCTTCGTCCACATTTGACATGGTAGAGGAATAAGGCAGACTCATGCCAAGCGCTTCAAAAGAAGAACTCATGGTATTTGCGGTGTACATGCCACCACAAGAACCGCTACCTGGACAGGCGTGTTGTTCTACGCCCTTAAGATCCTCTTCACTCATTCTGCCGGAGGTAAATTCACCAACCGCCTCAAATGCGGAGACGATATTCAATTCCTTGCCTTTAAAGTGGCCAGGCTTAATGGTGCCGCCGTAAACATAGATACTGGGCACATTGGTGCGCGCCATGGCCATCATTCCGCCAGGCATATTTTTATCGCAACCACCAATCACCACCACACCATCTTGCCAAAGCCCATTCACGCAGGTTTCAATACTGTCTGCGATGACTTCACGCGAGATCAGGGAGTATTTCATGCCCTCTGTACCCATGCCGATTCCATCAGATACAGTAGGTGTTCCAAATAACTGGGCTTTTGCACCAGCCTCTTCTAGGGCCTCAACTGCAGCATCGGCCAGTTTTTGCAGACCGCTATTGCAAGGTGTAATGGTCGAGTGACCATTAGCAACCCCAACCATCGGCTTAGCAAAATCCTTCTCTTGGTAGCCCATCGCGTAGTACATCGAACGGTTAGGTGCGCGCATAACCCCTTCGGTTACGTGGCGTGAGCGTTCATTAAGGGGTTTCATGCGTTGATTACTCCAGAAAAAGAAATGTCTAAAAGCTCTATTGTGCCGTGAGATAGGGGTCGGTGCAGTGGTTTCTGTAATTTTCGAAAGTGTGGCCGGACTCATTTATTGTTGCGATGCAGCATATATGACTGACATATACAGTCATAGTTGGCTGTTAGGCTAATGAAAAATGCTTTTTTAAATTTAACATTCAAGCAGGCCATGAAAAATCACGCAAAACTTCCGGTCATTCGTCATGAGGCCTTTACAAAAGGCAGGGAGGCGCTTGGTTTAAGCGCTAAGGCTCTTGCGGCACAAGCGTGCTTGTCAGCTCGACAAGTAGAGCAGCTTGAAAATGGTGAACAGAGTTCTTTTTATGGGTCTCAAGTAAAAATCACTGCCGCTAAGAAAGTGGCTGGAATATTGGGTATAAAAGATGAGGAGGCATTTGATTATGGTGAGATCTTAAAAGAGCAGGTAGCGATCAACAATTTAAAAATGCCCGTTGAACCTAAATTTAAAAACAAATCTGCAGTTGCAGTTAAGCCAATAAAAACAGAAACCGTATTGCAGACTTTAACTCAAGCGACTGGGGAAAATAAACCAAACCCTCAGAAGCGCTGGGTGCTTTGGCTGAGTCTGATAGCGGCAGTTGTATTTTCTATTATCAATTTACGCCCACTATTTTTTCCTGAGCCAGTAGAGGAAGTGTTAGTAGCAAGTGAAGAAGTTCTTGAGTCAACCCTACCGGCCGCACCGCTAGAGACAGCTGCAGCTACGAGCACTGCCCCAGTTGAGGTATCCGCCTCTACTCCCGTAAACAGCGCACCAGATTTGATGCCCACTTGTCCCGCTGAAGATGTGGCGATTGCCAGTTACAAACCTGAGGCACCACGTAAAGCCGCTGATATAGTGTATGTTCAAGTCAAAGCTAGGCAGGTCATTTGCGTAGTGGATGTTACGGGTAAGAGCCAAAGTAAAATGGTTGACCCTGGGATAGGAGGCTCTTTTTATGGCAAGCCACCTTTTAAATTGCTCACTGGTGGATTAAACCAAGTGGATGTTTACTTTCAAGGCGCAAAAGTGCATCTTGCAAATCCGAATACCAAAACATTAATTTTAGAGCCAGCTAGTGTGGCGGCACCCACAAACCAGTCTGATTCAGAATTCCGCTAACTCCATCAGGAGTTAGAGCCCCAAGACTCTTTACTTAAACTGCTGATTCGTTAGTTTCACCAGTACGAATCCGGATTGCTTGTTCAATAGGGCTGACAAAAATCTTCCCGTCACCAATCTTGCCAGTGCGAGCGGCTTTAGTAATTGCCTCAATGGTGGCTTCAACACGATCGCTGGCCACTACGACTTCAACTTTTACCTTGGGTAGAAAGTCAACAACATATTCGGCACCACGATACAGTTCTGTATGGCCTTTCTGGCGTCCGAAACCTTTTACCTCTGTAACAGTGAGGCCTGTGACTCCTACTTCCGCTAAGGCTTCACGAACTTCGTCAAGTTTGAATGGTTTAATAATGGATGTGATGAGTTTCATATATTCCCCTTAATACACCAATCATACCTAGAACTCCTACTCGATACCTGAGATGTGGCGATTAGAAGAATTTTAGGCTCTAAATTGGGAGGTAATAGGGTATCTCCAGTCGCGACCAAAGGCGCGGGTAGTGACACGCACTCCCGGTGGAGATTGGCGTCGCTTGTACTCATTGAGCTTAATTAAGCGAGTCACCTTTTCAACGCTCTGAGCGTCGAATCCAGCGGCCACGATTTGTTCGATAGATTGATTTTGCTCCATGTAGCGCTCTACGATGCCATCCAAAACTTCGTATGAGGGCAGACTGTCTTGATCCGTTTGGTCTGGCCGTAATTCAGCAGAAGGGGCGCGAGTCAGAATACGCTCTGGAATAATCGGGGCAATACTATTGCGGTAGGCGCAGAGTCGGTATACCAAAGTTTTGGCGATATCTTTAATCACTGCAAAACCACCAGCCATATCTCCATAAAGCGTGCAATAGCCCACGGCCATCTCACTTTTATTGCCAGTGGTTAGTACGAGTCGACCTGTTTTGTTGGAGAGTGCCATTAGGAGCGTGCCACGCACTCGTGCTTGAATATTTTCTTCTGTAGCATCCGCCTTCATACCCCTAAATTGCTCTGCTAAGGATTGTTCGAAGGCGTCCACAGGGCCGCTAATTGGAATTTCATCGTACTGAACTTGAACATTTTTTGCCATTTCTCGAGCATCAATCCAAGAAATATCTGCGGTGTAGCGCGAAGCCATCATGACTGCTCGGACCTTATCTGCCCCAAGGGCATCTACTGCAATAGCCAGCACTAAAGCAGAATCGACTCCACCCGATAAGCCAATGATGACACCAGGAAAATGATTCTTGTTTATGTAGTCACGTACACCCAAGACTAGGGCCTGATAAGCCTGAGCTTCAACACTAGGTGTTGGAGTAATCACGCCGATGTCTATTTGTGCGCGGGGGTTGACGTGGACTATGCCAAGTCCAGTCTCAAACTGGGGCATTGACATCACCACTTCACCCTGAGCATTCATTGCAAATGATCCACCATCAAAAACCAATTCATCCTGCCCGCCTACTGCGTTGATATAGACCAAAGGCATTTTGGTTTGGGCAATATGTTGGCGTAGCACCTCAATGCGCAGCACTTCTTTTTTCAGATGATAGGGCGAGGCATTAAGAACGAGCAAAATTTGCGCACCTGCAGCATGTGCTTGTTTGGAGGGGCCTGCATGCCAGGCATCCTCACAAAGTATTAAGCCAAATTGAATGCCTTCGTTTTCAAAAACACAAGCTTGATTGCCTGGCGTGAAATAGCGTACCTCGTCAAATACTTCGTGGTTGGGGAGTTCTTGTTTTGCGTAACTTGCAATTACTTTCCCATCACGTAAAACAGAAGCGTAATTTTGTAATCCAACAGAGGTTTTTTTAGGGTGACCAACAATAACGGTTAGTTTTGGGAATTTTTTGAGCTCATGCATTAAACGGTTGAGCTCACGGTCGGCCGCTTCAATAAAGGCGGGGCGGAGTAATAGGTCCTCTGGAGGGTAGCCTGTAAGCGAGAGCTCGGGCGTTAATACAAGAGTGGCGCCTTTATTAAAAGCCTCAGAAGCAGCTTCGAAAATGAGCTGAGCGTTGCCCGGCAAATCACCCAAAAGAGGGTTGATTTGCGCTAAGGCGATTTTTTGTGAGCTCACTTCCAAAAATCAAACTAATAAAAATTTGTTAGGGAATAATTATTTTTCTGACTGTGCATAACCTTCGATACCCTCAAGTATTTCTTTATGAGCATCAGCTACACCGGCCCAACCTTTAATTTTTACCCATTTTCCTGGTTCGAGATCTTTGTAGTGCTCGAAGAAATGCTGAATTTGGTTCAAGCGCAAAGGATTCATATCCTCTGGTTTTTGCCAGTGGGTATAGATTGGCAGAATGCGGTCTTCAGGTACGGCCAATAACTTGGCATCTTGACCGCCTTCATCTTCCATTAGAAGCACGCCAATTGCACGGCAGCTTACAACTACACCAGGAATCAAGGGAAAAGGAGTGATGACAAGAACATCAACTGGATCCCCGTCACCCGCAATGGTTTTGGGAATATAACCGTAGTTGCAGGGATAGTGCATTGCAGTACCCATAAAGCGGTCAACAAAAATCGCACCACTTTCTTTATCCACCTCATATTTTATTGGATCGGCATTCATTGGGATCTCAATAATGACGTTAAAGCATTCGGGGATTTTTTTACCTGGTTTGACCTTGTCAAGACTCATACATACTCCGGATAGTGATTAGTAAATACCCTGATCTTAAAAAAGAGCTGGGGTAGTGATTCTGCTACATACTGATACAGCTTATTAGCTCTAGTTTATCGCTTTCGGAAAGCTGGCTGACATGGGCGCTAGATACAAAACAATTTAGATCAAATTTTAAGGAGTTCAAGCATGAGTAATATCACTTTAGGCTTGTATTTTGCCTTGGCGTGTGGAGTTTTAGCGGTGATTTATGGTTTTGTGATGCGCCGCTGGATTCTGAGGCAAAGTACTGGCAATGCCAGAATGCAAGAAATTGCCGAGGCGATTCAGTTGGGCGCCGCCGCCTACTTGTCGCGCCAATACAAAACTATTGCCATTGTTGGGGTCGTTCTCACGGTTTTAATTGCCCTCTTTTTGGATTTTGCAACTGCCATGGGCTTTGTCATTGGCGCAGTACTTTCCGGCGCTTGTGGTTTTATTGGGATGAATGTTTCGGTACGAGCAAATGTGCGCACCGCTGAGGCTGCTACCAAAGGAATGAACGAGGCTCTGAATGTAGCCTTTAAGGGTGGGGCCATTACTGGCATGTTAGTGGTGGGCCTTGGCTTACTGGGCGTCAGTCTCTTCTTTATGTTCTTAGTCTCCATGGGGGCAGGTCAAGACCTTTCGTCAGTTCTACATCCATTAATTGGTTTGGCATTTGGATCGTCTTTAATTTCTATCTTTGCGCGGCTAGGTGGCGGCATCTTTACTAAAGGTGCCGATGTGGGTGCAGATCTAGTTGGAAAAGTCGAAGCAGGCATTCCAGAAGATGACCCCCGTAACCCAGCGGTGATTGCGGATAATGTTGGCGATAACGTTGGTGATTGCGCTGGCATGGCCGCCGATTTATTTGAAACATATGCAGTGACGTTAATTGCAACAATGGTTCTGGGAGCGCTGATGGTTGCCAGTGCGCCAGTTGCCGCAATTGTCTATCCGCTGGTTCTGGGCGGCGTCTCTATTATTGCCTCGATCATTGGCTGTTCTTTTGTTAAGGCGACGCCTGGCATGAAAAATGTGATGCCAGCTTTGTATAAGGGCTTGATTGTGGCTGGCGGCATTTCACTCATCGCCTTTTATTTTGTGACCAATTTCATCATGCCTGATGATGCCTTGGGTATCCCTGGTAGTCAGTGGCGCTTGTTCGGGTCTACGGTGGTTGGTTTAGTGCTAACTGCAGGCTTGGTATGGATTACTGAGTACTACACTGGCACGCAATTTAAACCAGTACAACATATTGCAGAAGCTTCAACCAAAGGCCATGGCACCAATATCATCGCCGGTTTAGGTATATCCATGAAGTCGACTGCTTACCCCGTGCTGTTTGTTTGCGCAGCAATCTATGCGGCGTATTGGCTGGCTGGTATTTATGGAATTGCTATTGCAGCAACGGCCATGTTGTCGATGGCGGGTATTGTAGTTGCCCTCGATGCCTATGGCCCCATTACTGATAACGCTGGCGGTATTGCAGAGATGGCTGGTTTACCCCAATCCGTACGTGATATTACCGACCCATTGGATGCGGTTGGTAACACGACCAAGGCGGTCACCAAGGGGTATGCCATTGGTTCAGCAGGTTTGGCTGCTCTGGTGCTTTTTGCTGATTACACCCACGCTTTGGAATCTATTGGCCAACAAGTCTCCTTTGATCTTTCTAACCATATGGTCATCATCGGTCTCTTTATTGGCGGCATGATTCCTTATTTATTTGGTGCGATGGCCATGGAGGCGGTAGGGCGTTGTGCGGGTGCTGTGGTTGAGGAGGTGCGCCGACAGTTCAGAGAGATTCCTGGAATTATGGAAGGTACTGCAAAACCAGAATACGGCAAGGCAGTAGATATGCTTACTTCAGCAGCCATTAAAGAAATGATTGTTCCCTCACTTTTACCAGTGGTAGCACCAATTGCAGTCGGCCTTTTATTGGGACCCGCTGCACTGGGTGGCTTACTCATGGGTACGATCGTAACGGGCTTGTTTGTGGCGATCTCTATGTGCACTGGTGGTGGCGCTTGGGATAATGCCAAAAAATATATCGAAGAAGGTCACTTTGGGGGCAAAGGTTCCGAAGCCCATAAGGCGGCGGTTACGGGCGACACTGTAGGTGACCCTTACAAGGATACTGCTGGCCCTGCCGTAAACCCACTTATTAAAATTATTAATATCGTGGCATTGCTCATTGTGCCTTTATTACCTTTAGCTAGATAAGAAAATAAGTGCCATAAGAGCAAAGCTCCCTTGGGAGTAGTAGTAAAGTAAAACGCCTAGCAATGCTAGGCGTTTTTTTATCTTGAATTCTCAAGGTAAATTTAACTTACAGTTTTTTAAGAAAGCGACTCCAAGTAACGCTGCGCGTCTAATGCCGCCATGCAGCCTGTTCCAGCACTCGTGATGGCTTGACGATAAATATGGTCTTGCACATCGCCAGCGGCAAAGACGCCCGGAATATTGGTGGCAGTAGCATTGCCCTCTAAGCCAGAATGCGTCTTAATATAGCCGTTATTCATCTCAAGTTGCCCAATAAATAACTCGGTATTGGGTTTGTGGCCAATTGCTATAAAGGCCCCGGTAACGGCAATATCTTCTGTGCTGCCATCTTGTTTTGTAATGCGCACGCCAGTGACACCCCTTTCATCACCAAGAACTTCATCAAGGGTGGAATTTAATTTAAGCTCTACTTTGCCTTCCCCAACTTTTGCCATCAGGCGATCATTCAAAATAGGTTCCGCGCGAAATGTATCGCGACGATGAATGACCGTCACTTTATTTGCAATGCCAGTAAGGTAGAGCGCTTCTTCAACAGCGGTATTGCCACCGCCGACTACGCACACATCTTGATCGCGATAGAAAAAACCATCACAAGTAGCGCAACCTGAAACGCCACGCCCCATAAATGCTTCTTCACTTGGTAGACCAAGATACTGCGCAGAAGCTCCAGTAGAAATAATTAATGCATCACAGGTGTAAGTACCAGAGTCACCCACTAAGCGAATGGGTTTTTCTGTCAAGGCAGCGGTATGAATATGATCAAAAATAATTTCAGTATTAAAGCGTTCCGCATGCTGTAAAAAGCGACCCATCAACTCTGGACCTTGGACGCCATCTGGGTCGGCTGGCCAGTTTTCCACATCAGTAGTGGTCATTAACTGACCTCCCTGAGCGATTCCAGTGATGAGGGTGGGCTTTAGATTGGCTCGCGCTGCATATACAGCTGCGGTATACCCAGCAGGGCCAGATCCGAGAATTAGAACTTTGGAGTGTTTTGGGATATTTGTCGTCATTACCAAATTATAGATTTGCTTGTTTACAATCACCAGAACATGGCTAGAACCGTAAACCCGAAGTCGAAAATCCCCTTGGCTCCTCAGTTGCCTGAAAATAATGGCCATGGGAGGATGCCCCGTCTATTGCTTGAGGCGCGCTGGTTCATCTCCTGCGGGCTTTGCCTGGGTTTATTTGCTATTTTGATTACTTATTCCAAGGCGGATCCAGCCTGGTCTCATGCCAGTTTTGAGGCCCCTAAGAATCTGGGCGGTCGATTTGGGGCCTATGCAGCCGACTTAATGCTCTATATTTTCGGCATTTCTGCCTTTTGGTGGGTTGTTTTATTTGGACGTCGCGTTCTAAATGGGTGGCGTGAGCTCTGGAGCATCCCTTTGCCAGTAGATCCAGAGGCAAAACTAGACTCATTAGTCATTCGTTGGCTGGGCTTTGGGCTGACTTTAATTAGTAGCATGGGTCTTGAGTCCATCCGCCTGCATTCACTGAGCTGGGAGCTTCCTAGGCCTCCAGGGGGTATTTTGGGTGAGTTAATCGGTGACCCCCTTCAAATGTCACTGGGCTTTACAGGCTCCACCATCGTTTTGCTGTTTGGTCTTTGTGCTGGTTTGTCGTTATTTCTGCACTTTTCTTGGTTAGATGTTGCTGAAAAGGTCGGTCGCACCTTGGAGTTAGCCTATTACCGCTTGCGCCAACGTCGTGATGGTATGGCGGATCGTAAATTGGGAGAAGTGGCGGCAGAGGAGCGAGAGGAGTTTGTGGAGGAGTTTCGTGGGCGCGTAGAAATTGCCACTCCGGTACATATTGTTCGAACTCCGGTAGAAATTCCGAAGAGCGCACGTGTAGAGCGTGAAAAACAACAACCGTTATTTGTGGATATCCCTGATTCAGAATTGCCTCCTTTGGCTTTGCTTGATCCTGTGCCTGAAATCAAAGAGACCATCTCAGCAGATGTTCTGGAGTTCACTTCTCGCTTAATTGAGCGCAAGCTTGCAGAATTTAACGTTGAAGTTAAAGTCATCGCTGCCTATCCAGGTCCAGTGGTAACCCGTTATGAGATTGATCCAGCGGTAGGTGTCAAGGGAAATCAGATTGTTAATCTTTCACGCGACTTAGCGCGCTCACTTGGTGTAGTGAGCATGCGTGTAGTGGAGACTATTCCCGGTAAAACTTGTATGGCTTTGGAGTTGCCAAACCCAACACGCCAGTCTGTTTACCTGTCTGAGATTTTGACTTCACAAATTTACAACGATAACCATTCGCTATTGACTCTGGCTTTAGGTAAAGACATTTCTGGCAACCCAATGGTTGCTGACTTGGCGAAGATGCCTCACTGCTTGGTAGCGGGCACTACTGGCGCTGGTAAATCAGTTGGTATTAATGCCATGATTTTGTCGATTCTCTTCAAGGCTAAGCCTGATGAGGTACGTCTCATCATGATCGATCCCAAGATGTTGGAAATGGCGATGTATGACAAGATTCCCCATTTACTTTGCCCGGTAGTAACCGATATGAAGCAGGCGTATAACGCGCTTAATTGGGCGGTCAATGAGATGGAGCGCCGCTACAAATTAATGAGCAAGTTTGGTGTGCGCAATTTGGCCGGCTTCAATAAGAAAATTTTGGAAGCAGAAGAAAAGGGCGAGAAACTCACCAATCCATTTAGCTTAACTCCAGATGATCCAGAGCCAATTTATAAGGCTCCTGTGATTGTGATTGTGATTGATGAGCTTGCAGACTTAATGATGGTTCAAGGTAAAAAGATTGAAGAGTTAATTGCCCGCATTGCTCAAAAGGCGCGTGCCGCAGGTATTCACTTGGTACTGGCTACTCAACGCCCTAGCGTGGATGTCATTACTGGGTTGATTAAGGCCAATGTACCAACCCGTATTTCTTTTCAAGTGAGCAGCAAGATTGATAGTCGGACCATCTTAGATCAGCAGGGCGCGGAAGCCCTTCTCGGTATGGGTGACATGCTCTATATGGCTCCAGGTACCGGCTTACCTGTTCGGGTGCACGGCGCATTTGTATCTGATGATGAAGTGCATCGTGTTGTGGAGTGGCTTAAAGAGAAGAGTGAAGCAAATTATATTGATGGTGTTCTCGAGGGCGCCGATGAATCTACTATGGATGCCCTTACTGGTGACGGCGGAGGTGAATCCGATCCTTTGTATGATCAAGCGGTAGCTATCGTGCTAGATAACAAAAGACCATCAATCTCTTTGGTACAGCGCCACTTACGTATTGGCTATAACCGCGCAGCTCGCTTATTAGAAGATATGGAAAAAGCGGGCCTAGTATCCAAAATGGGTAATGGCGGAAATCGTGAAATTCTTCATCGCTCGTCTGAATAGGGTAGTAATTTTGAAAAGATTGATTTCTACGCTATCGATTGCAATCATCATGGGTTTAATCTCTAGCAATGTATTTGCAATTGATGTTGAAAGTGGTTCAGAGCAACTACGTCAATTTGTGCGTAACTCTAAAACTGCCGAAGGGGAGTTTGTACAGCAGCAGTTGCGCTCTCCAAAGCCAAATGAGCCGCAAGATAAGGGCTTGAAAGTGATTCGTCAAACCCAAGGTCAGTTCGTATTTCAGCGTCCTGGCCGTTTTATCTGGGACACTCAAAAACCGTATGAACAAAAACTAATTGCTGATGGTAAGCAATTAATTCTCTGGGATAAGGATCTCAATCAAGCGACTTTTAGATCCGCTGGTCAAGCTCTGGCCTCAACACCCGCAGCCATTCTTTTTGGTGAGGTCTCACTTGATCAACATTTTGATTTAGTGGAAGGCGAGGAACGTCTGGGTATGAAGTGGGTGGGCTTGACTCCCAAAAAAGATCCCGGTGTTAAGGGTGGCAATGATCTGCCTTACACCAAAATTTCTGTGGGCATGGCCAACGGTCTGCCAAAAGCTCTGGAACTTGTTGATGGACTAGGCAGCATAGTTCTGGTGACTCTAGATAAGATCCAGTTAAATGTCATTCTGCCCGCTAACCGCTTTACCTTTATTCCCCCTGCTGGGGCTGAAGTCTTACGCTTAAAATAGAGGCTTTAGCACCAACTTACTAATAGAGCAATACATGATTGATCCGCAATTACTCCGTAAAGATATCGCTGCAGTTCAAGCGCGCTTGGCTACCCGCAAATTTCAGTTAGATGTTGAGAAATTCAATGCCTTAGAAACTGAGCGCAAAACTTTGCAAACGCGCACTGAAGAATTGCAGGCTAAACGCAATCAACTGGCTAAAGCCATTGGCATGAAAAAAGGTCGTGGTGAAGATGCATCTACTGAGATAGCTGAAGCGAGTCAGATTAATGTAGATATGGAGTCCGGAGTAGCGCGCTTGACCATTTTGCAGGTGGAGATTTCTGATTTTTTAATGGGCATTCCCAATCTGCCAGATGAAGCAGTTCCTGTCGGCAAGGATGAGAAAGAGAATAAAGAAGTCAAGCGTTGGGGCAATGCTCCTATATTTGATTTTGAGATTCAAGACCACGTAGATTTAGGTGGGCCACTTGGACTGGATTTTGAAGTTGCTGCCAAAATTAGCGGCTCACGCTTTGTAGTCCTAAAGGGGCCGATCGCCAGGTTGCACCGTGCGCTAGCGCAATTTATGCTTGATATCCATACAACACAGCACGAGTACCAAGAGATCTATGCGCCGTATATGGTTAATGCTGCGTCAATGCGCGGCACTGGGCAGTTACCAAAATTTGAGGAGGATCTATTTAAGGTTCCCCGTCAAATGGGTGGAGAGGATGACGATGGGGGGGTTCGTACCGAGAACTTTTACCTTATTCCAACTGCGGAGGTACCGGTTACAAATTTAGTACGTGACGAGATTGTAAATGCCGACAATTTACCAATGAAATTTGTAGCGCATACACCATGCTTTCGTTCTGAAGCGGGTAGCTATGGGCGAGATGTTCGCGGCATGATCCGTCAACATCAGTTTGATAAGGTTGAGTTGGTACAAATCACCAAACCAGAAGATTCTATGCAAGCATTAGAGGAGCTTACTGGCCACGCCGAAAAGATTTTGGAATTACTTGAGCTACCCTATAGAAAAGTGTTGCTCTGTACGGGTGACATGGGTTTTGGTAGCGCCAAAACTTATGACTTAGAGGTGTGGGTGCCTTCGCAGCACGCTTATCGCGAAATTAGCTCTTGCTCTAGCATGGGCGACTTTCAAGCAAGGCGTATGCAAGCTAGATTTAAGGTTGGTCAAGGCAAACCCGAACTAGTTCACACCTTAAATGGCTCTGGTTTGGCAGTAGGCAGAGCGCTGGTAGCGTTGATTGAGAATCACCAGCAAGTTGATGGCAGTATCTCGATTCCTAAGGCATTGCAGCCATACTTAGGCGGTTTAGATAATCTCAAGCCCATTATTAAATAAGGCCAGCAACTGTAACCAACACCAAAGCTATAATTGCACTTCGGTTCGGAGAGGTGGCAGAGTGGTCGAATGTACCTGACTCGAAATCAGGCGTAGGGTCAAACCTACCGAGGGTTCGAATCCCTCCCTCTCCGCCACCAGTAATGCTTTGCGGGTTTTCCACATCAAAAGTCAAAATCAGATTGGGTGGCAAAATCTGCTCAAAGCTAGCTTTTACTCTTAGAGAGTTAAACAAGGGGCGCATATAACTGCAATGAGTGATGATTCCAATGCATTGTTTTTAGGAAGGGTCAAAGCGCAACGATTGACCTCGATTGAGGAGGATTGCAAAAGAGAGCGCGAGCAAATATTGGTTGATCAGACTCGTTTTGCAAAATATGGCACTAATAGCGTCAAGAAGGCTCAACTGATTAAAGATGGCACGAGGGAAGAATTGACCCATGAAAGATTCCGTGAAGAAGATCAAGCCAACGATTGAGGCCCTGCTTGTTGAGGGGTCTGTAGTCACGGGAAAACAATTGGTAGAGAGGCATAAGGAGATCGAAAGACAAAAAGTCCTTTTACAGGAGGCTATTGATTTTGAAAAAAGACATCGAAAATCTAAAAAAGCTATAGTATTTCGGGATCTTCAGACTTAGAGTCTTCATCATCGCGTATTGGTCCCAAGAGATTTCTTAAACTATATTTTTGCTGTGCATGGATCATCACTTTAAAAAAATTTGACGAATTATCAAGTGTTAGACCTTCTTCATTAAATCTACTTAGAAAGTTTATGCAGTCATCCTGAGTAAGGTGGGTTACGGATTCATATAGAGTATTTTCTGGATCGTTAGTTTTGGTAGTAAATGCAATCGAACCTGATGTTGGTGTTTCGCCATCGACAAATGAGATCAATATGTGGGCATTATCAAAAAGATAGGCTGTGTTGTAAACAATCAGCTGTCTTTCAAATCTGACTTTTTCAGGGCAGATCTTTATGCTTTGACCTTTTCTATACTCAAATACTTTGGTGAATAAATTATTAATATCCCTTTTTCTAACAGTCTCTTTCAATTCCTCTATCTCAATAAGCAAATCTTCTACTGAATTTTTCTTCATTTGTTTTCCTGTTAAGTAATCTAAATACTCTATTTAGAGCTAATTTTTGATATTGCTGCTGTTAAATTTTCTGTTGCTAGATGCGCATAGCGCTGTGTCGAGCGCATATCCTTATGCCCTAAAACGGCTCCCACATGAAAGAGATCTACATCGTTTTGAACCATTGCACTAGCACAGGAGTGTCTTAGATCATGAAAGTGGTATGTTTTTAACCCTAAACTTTTTTTAACTTTCTTTATGACATTTTGTATCCGATTTCTATTGAAAGGCCTTATATTTCGACCGATGTAAGCAATTTTTCTGTCTATGGGTAGTTGGCGAGGACTTCCATTTTTTGTGGTTTGCAGGACAAAGTACCCATTAATTACTTTTGCTTTGCAGATTTCGCCGAGTCGCATGCCTGTGTAAAAAGCTAGGGGCAGTGCGTTGATGGGAGACAACCACAATCCCATCCTTCTTCTTATAGCCATGCACATTAGTTGTATTGGGGTTACCTTGGTTACCAGCGTAGGATGACTTTGAGTGGACTAGTGGTGGTACTAGTAGGACTACAAGCTATGCCAGAAGGACAAGGGAGGGTAATCATCCCCTAGAACCAAAGTAATCAGAAGTAGAATTTTCTCAATTAGAGGAGTTCTACATGAAGCGTTCTAAATTTACCGACAGCCAGATCATGGATGCCCTAAAACGGGTAGATGCTGGCTTAGCCGTTCCAGAGGTCTGCCGTGAACTAGGTATCAGCACTGCGACTTTCTATAAGTGGCGTGCCAAATACGGTGGCATGGACACCTCCATGATGGCTCGCATGAAGGAGCTTGAGGCTGAGAACGCTCGACTTAAGAAGATGTATATCGAAGAGAAGCTTAAAGCGGAGATCGTGACTGAAGCCCTCGCAAAAAAGTGGTGAGCCCAATCTCACAGACGTGAGATGGCCCAGCGGGCAGTGAGTGATAAAGCAATCCCCATTCGCTTGGCGTGCGAAGCCTTTAGGGTCAGCGAGTCTTGCTACCGCTATGAAGCAAAGAACAACGCCGAGAACGAACTCATTGCTAATTGGTTGATCCGCTTGACCGATAACAATCGTAACTGGGGCTTTGGCCTGTGCTATCTGTACCTGCGCAATGTGAAGAACTTCAAATGGAACCACAAACGGATCTACCGTATTTACAAGGCTTTAGAGCTCAACCTACGCATCAAACCCCGCAAGCGTTTGGTACGAGATAAGCCAGATGCTTTGGTAGTGCCGCTAAGCATTAACCAGGTGTGGTCAATAGATTTTATGCATGACCAGTTGCAAGATGGCAGATCGATCCGCCTCTTCAATGTGATTGATGACTTTAATCGCGAGGCATTAGGTATTGAAGTGGACTTCTCATTACCAGCAGAGCGAGTGGTTCGTAGCTTAGATCAGATCATTGCTTGGCGAGGTAAGCCTTGTGTGATTCGAGCGGACAATGGTCCGGAACTTGTCAGTGGCAGACTCATGGAATGGGCAGCAAAGCATCAAATCTACATACAGCATATCCAACCAGGTAAGCCACAGCAAAATGCCTATGTAGAACGCTTTAATCGCACGGTGAGATATGAATGGTTATCTCAGCATTATTGGGAAAGTATTAACGAAGTTCAGGAGTTTGCAACGCAATGGATGTATAAATACAATCATCAACGTCCAAACATGGCATTGGGCGGCATCACCCCGAAACAGCGACTGGCCATGGTTGCTTAATTAATCCTACTTCTGAGAGCGGTGGTTAATGGGGATGATTACCGGAGGTCTTAGTTAGTTTCATATATTCTTATTAATAGGTTGCTAGTTAAATAGATCCTGATCCGTAGCATTTTAGAATTGCTCACGATATATACCCTTAATGCTGCCATCAGGCAATCAATCCCATAAATATATACTGAATGAATCTCTCAGAAAGCACATCATGGTAGGCAACTCATTAGACATTTTTATTCAAGAAATGAAAGACTCCTGGGGGCCACTCTCTTCGGAAGTTGTGGCTTGCAGCCAGATTCACCTTGAGACTCTAGCTAATGCTTCACCAGATGAAGTTTGGCTATCAACACTGCATAAGAATGCTTCACCTTATGTAGAGTTGTATCGTGACCCAGTTTGCGGATTTATACTTTTGGCACATACCGAAACTATTGATCTTTACCGTCCCCCGCATGACCATGGAAGATCGTGGGTTATTTATGTAGTACAAAGTGGCGAAATTGAAATGAGGAGCTATGCTCGGATTGAAGATCAAGAAGGCAGAGTTCAACTTGTAAAAAGAAATTCAACGATAGTAAAACCAGGGCAAACCATGGTTTATTTGCCTGGGGATATTCACGATACCCGTTGTATTAGCGAAACAGCACTTCTTTTTCGATTCACTGAACGCGATCTTAAAAAGGAAGATAAAGAAGAGGGTAAGGTTACCCGCTTTGTAGAGCGAGAAGGTATCTGGACAGTTTAAGGCTAGAGTCAGACATCCTAGGCCCCGGTCGATTCCGCCCCTGACCACCAAGAAACACCAAAACCACTAAATGAACAGTCAATTTAAGTAAGATCAGTGGGCGTTATCCGATCAATAAGAGGCTTACGGCAGTCCATCTACTGACTCTGATTTTTCAGTAGCTGGGCGTTAACCAGCATTACCACCTCATCAATTGCAGGAAGGCTTCTGCCCTTTTTCTTGGCGATGGATTGAACCAATTTGTCTACCCGCTCAATATGCTTTGCCCCACCAAATAATGCCCTTGCAGCAGAAGAGGGGTTCGCAAGTCCATTTGCGGCAGCAGCATATTTCTCGAATGGAACTAAATCTTGAGAGTCGGCGCCAAGCGAAATGCATAAATCTCTCACCCATTCATATGTTTTCTGAGACTCCTTAATATCAGAATGAACTGCCTCTTTAATTGGGCGCATACCGCTTGCGGTAATACAGCGATAGTTTCCGGCGATTAGCATGCTCCACTTAGCCAGTGGTACAAATACAGAATCAAACACTTTTAACTTTACTGGCAATTCAATTGCATCTCCATCGACGTCAAACCTTATGGCCTCAATATCAGCAGCTATTTGACGTAGCATATTGGTGTGATTTTCTGACTCAAAACGGGCTGCTTTAAAGTTGGTTGGAAGACGAACCTGCAATACATTAACATCCTCTTCTGGGGGTCTGAAGGCTTGCGCATCAGGACTGCATAGGGTCATCAATTTCGGATCAAATTTATCCCAAACTTCAGGCGCTGTATAGCAATCACGATAATCATTCGCATTTAAACCTGGAATACGCGCTAAATATGGCAATGGGGGCATATTCATAATCGACATTGTTGGAATTCGTGCGCTTGCTACTTCTTCTAACAAGGCGCGCACAGCAGGAGCGCCGTATTGAGGTTCCTGCATGGCCAACACCACCAAATCAAAGTTAGCAGAATTGACATTTTCTGGCGTAGCCGCGCTAATCTTTCCTAGTAATTTACGGGAATCAATTTCAACTAACGCTTCGCGACCTTTGATAGGCAATCGAACACGAGTGCCAGCAGAGTTAATCAAATCTGCCTCTGCCGGCAAACAGACTAAGGTTGCGTTGTGACCCGCCAAAGCTAATTTACTGCCTAGCAAGGAGCCATAAGAAGCTCCAAAAATGAGAATATTAAAATGTTGAGTTGGTTTGATATGCATTTAAATCCACCCTAAGCGAATACCAAGACTAGGTAATGCAAAAAGCGCATTAGATCAATCCAGGCTACCGCTCCCCCTGTCCTTTTTACCTGAGAGATTCACGCTTAATTTATATTAAGCATTTGCTCCTTCGGCGCACCATTAACTTTAATGATGACTCTCCAGTCGGCGATTCAAATTAAGCAGTACATTTCCATTGGATACCTGAGCGTTCATGGGAGTTTTCGCCTTCGGTGGAGGTTTAATCCTCTCTCTCCTGCTTTGTATCAGTATATCTTTAACATAGCGGGTAACTACTGGGGATTAGGCTAAGGGGGGCTTAAAGTGAGTTGACGCGGTTATAAAACCCAAAAATGATGAGTGCTATCTTTACGCAATTGCTCAACAAGTCCAAACTCCCAGTCTAAATACGCCTGCATGGTATCTGGGTTTGCATTAGTTCCTTCATAGGGGCGCTTGTACCTGTCAATAGGTGGGGAAGCTAGTTTGGTAGCACCTTTTTCAATTGGTAATCCCGCCTCAATCCATGAATTGTTTCCGCCGATAAGGACATAAACATCCACCTGGACTAATGATTCGAAATCCTTACTGGCGAAAATAGCCAGCTCCTTTGGGGCGCTTGTTAATACATAGCGATTAGCCTTAGGTATCTTTTCAATGGATAGAGCTAATTGGGACCGAAGCGCATACCAGCTACCGGGGATATGACCCTTTACATAGTTGGCATGTGAACTAAAGTCGATAATGAGGGTGCTCGATGAATCTTGTGCCCAACTCAAGAGCGTGTGAACATCGACCTCTTGGATCTTTGGAAGAGGGGGTAGTGGGGCCTTCCACGCTCCTGTTTCAGTTAAATCGGTCGCTTTAATATCATCGAGTACGTAAACATCCCATGCCATTTGAGAGAGCCAGGAGGCTGGCATATTTGCCCTTACGCCGCCAGGATCAGCCAATACAATTCTAGCGCCTCTGACGGGGGCAACCATTTCAGTTTCTTGTACTAACTGGCCTCCAGGAACTGACCTAAACCCTGGAAAATGAGCGGCCTCATACTCTTCAGGTGTCCGAGTATCGAAAAAATAGGTAGTACGATCTGCCTGAGATTTCCAGATTGCAACATCTGCTTTGCTGGCGCGCTTTACATTTGCCCTGTCTGCAACGCTTCTCGAGCGTGCGCTGGCCTCCAAGCTAGTTTCTAAGCTCACTTCGTGGAATTGACGATTTTGGCCTTTATCTAATGCTTGGCCCGCCAGAAGCCAGCCGATAGTACCGTTTCGTAAGGCAAGCACTTTATTGGGGATGCCTGCATTAATCAGCGATTGCGTTCCAATAATGCTGCGGGTTCTACCAGCACAATTAACAACAATCTTTGTTTTCGGATTGGGTGCAATCTCGGGAGCACGTAAAACCAGCTCTGCTCCAGGAACACTAATACCAGTAGGAATGCTCATCGTCTGGTATTCATCGAATCGACGTACATCAACGACTACAAAATCTTCCTTGGCAACGAGCATCCGCTGTACTTCTTGAGCAGATAGAGAGGGAGTGTGTACCGTTGACTCAACTAACTCTCCAAAAGATTTGCTGGGTACATTTACGTCTTTAAAGACTTCACCGCCCGCTAATTTCCATTGCTGAACGCCACCTTCAAATATGGATACGTTGGTATACCCAAGTGAGTTCAATTTTTGAGCTGCAAGTTCAGCATAACCCTCGCCATCATCAAGCGTTACTATCAATACATCTTTTCTGGGCAACTTCCCAAGAGCATCTATTTCAATGCGAGATAGCGGAAGGTTGGCGGCGAATAAAGGATGCTCTTGAGCGTGTGGATCCTCTTCGCGAACGTCTAAAAAGGCAATCTCTTCTCTATTTAATAGTTTGGATCGAACAAATGCATAGTTCTGCTTAGGGAGGGAAAGTAAATTAATCATTATGTATAGCGCTATAAAATGTTTGAGAAGGGGACGGGCTTTCTATTGCTAGCAATTAACTCTTCCAGCATTTCAAGGCGATCTTGCCCCCAAAATGGCTCATTCTTATAGAAAAAAAATGGGGTGCCAAAAATTTGCCGTTCAACACCTTCTTGAGTTAATGAGTCAATTTGATTTTTGATATTGACATCGTTGCTCTGTTCATAGAGGAGTCTGCCATTTAGCCCAGATTTATCTGCCACTGCAATCATGACCTCATGATCCTCAATATTCAGATCGTCGACCCATAGCACTTTGAGTGCATTACCAACAAAGTCCTTAATGTCCTGTTTGTTGGCGATGGCCGCTAAGAGCATCCGATGGCCAAGTTCTGGATTGGATGGATGGTGCTTGGGTTTTAAAACAAGGGGGATGTGTCTGGCCAAAGCCCATCGCTCCATCTCAACCAATCTATAGGCTTGTCTTTGTCGCGGTCTTTTGGATACAGGTAAACCACCGCTGGCTAAAAAAATAGCATGAAGATTAATGGGCTTGTAATTCACCGCTAGATCCTGCCTTTTGACTATAGCTTGAAATGCTTCATAGCCTATGTAGGTATAGAGGGAAATAAAACTAAAGTAAAAATCAATGGTTTTCTTTATAGGCAAAACTTTTCCTTATTAGGAATCATTGGGGTCTTAAGCTTAATCTACTTTTGCGCCCGAGTCCTTGACCAATTTCGCCCATTTTGGGGTTGATGAAGTTAGATAGTCAGCCAATGTTTTTGGTGAGCTAGCAATAACTTCAAAACCTTCTGAGATCAATTGTCTTTTAACTTCAGGATCTTTTAGAATTCCTACAATTTCTTTGTTTAGCAAGTTGATAATCGAATTGGGAGTACCTGTTGGAGCAAGAAAACCCTGCCAAGAGTTGAGGTCATAGCCTGGTAGCCCTGCTTCTGCAATAGTTGGTATCTCTGGTGCGCCTGTAGAGCGTTTGGCGGAGCTGATTCCAAGTGCTGTTAATCGTCCTGAGCGAATATGCTGAATCGCTGCCGGGAGAGTAACCATTAATGAATCTACATGGCCAGCCACTAAATCCACTACTGCTGGAGCGCCCCCTTTATAGGGAATATTGGTAAATTGAATATTAGCCCGAGACTCCAGTAGGCTACCGGCCAAATGACCTGGACTGCCATTTCCTGCATTAGCAAGGCTAATAGAGCCAGGATCTCTACGCGCTAGCTCAATAAAAGTCTTTAAATTCTTTACTGGAAGCTTGGGCCCTACTACTAATACTTGAGGGGCCGTTATAGCTAAAGTAATAGGTGCAAATTGATCTAATTTATAAGGGAGCGAGGGGTATAGCGCCGGATTAATAACAAGGCTATCCCATCCCACTAATAATGTATAGCCATCAGGCGCGGCCTTTGCAACATATCCAAAGGCAATATTACTTCCGCCGCCTGCCATATTTTCAACAATGACGGATTGACCAAGTTTCTCAGTCAATCCTTTGGCTACTGTTCTAGCAAGAATATCTAAACTTCCGCCTGCGGGTACTGGAACAATGATTTTGATCGGTCTAGTGGGCCAAGTCGAATTGGCTTGGGGGGACAGTGGGTAGGTCACTAAGGCCGCGATTGAGATGGATGTTTTAATAAATCCGCGGCGTGTAGTTGACATGTCTTTTTGGTGATGATTGCTTAAAGCGAGATCATAGTTCAAGGCAGACATTTTAAAAAGGAAGCTTTTGTTATGAGCTTATCAAAAATTCATCTATAGATTGATCCGCCGGCCAGTTGGTGGCTGAGGGCGCCCATATGGCGTTAACAAAATTTTGAACGCACACCCTCACTAGAAATAATTTGGCAAATATACGGGTAATCACTCAGAGTGATTGATTGACATGAGAGCGATATATGACCAATATATCAGCTATATATTGATATAGATCAAATGTAAGATTATTAGTGGACTAATCCAGCTTAGGAGCGCGATATGAATACCTTCCCCCAGCCAATGCACATGACAGAGCGCCAAGAAAAATTTCGAGCGGAGTATAAGAGCCAAATTAGCCCGCTCTATAACGGTTTACTGCACATAGGGGTGATGTATGCGGTTGGCTTAAGTCTGATCTACTTTTGCTTAGGACGCTTGGACAATGCTACTTGGGCTTGGTTGACAGTGATCCCAGTCGCTCTTGCGGGAAACTTTATTGAATGGGCGATGCATAAGTATGTCATGCACCGTTTAGTAGATGTATTTGCATTAAGGGCTATTTACGATAGGCATACCCGTCAACATCACCAATATTTCACTGACACTGAATACACTATCGATACAACCAAAGAGTTTCGAATTGTATTTTTTCCATGGAGAGTTTTAGCGGTTCTTGGGGTTGCTGGAACAGTGTTTGGCTATCTCGCGTCTCAAATTATTAACTCAAACGTTGGTTACATACTCTTTATGACGATGGTAGGTCACTATCTGATTTACGAGACATTTCACTATTGCTGTCATGTTCAGGAAAACTGGTTTGTTCGAAATATCCCATTGATCAATACGATTCGCCGACATCATGCAGCCCATCACAATTTGGGAATCATGATGCATAAAAATATGAATCTGTCCTTTCCACTTGCCGACTGGGCTATGGGTACAAGTGATCTTAAGCGTAGTTTATTTGGGACCCTCTTTAATGGATACGATGAGTCCTACATTGATCCAAAGCTAAAGCCAATCATTGAAAAGTTTAAAGACGGTAAAGTGCAGCAAGAAAAGGTCACCCTTGAGGGTCCGATCCTGAGTGATGTTGAAAAAAGTACTTTGGCTGCATAAGGAAATGATTTGAATAAGAGAAATAAGGAAGTGGTGTCTGGGGTTGCTAAGACGGACTCACTATCAGATCGGGCTTATCACCAGCTCGAGCAATTGATAGTAACCATGCAGCTAGAGCCAGGGACTCCTGTTTCAGAGTCTCAGCTGTCAGAGATGCTGGAAATTGGCCGCACTCCAATTCGAGAGGCCTTGCAGCGTTTAAGTAGGGAGCATCTTGTGTCAATTCTTCCTAATCGAGGAATATTTATCGCTGATTTGAATCCCCAAAAGCAACTAAGAGTGTTAGAGACTAGGCGTGAATTGGAAAGATTGGTCTGCACAAAGGCAGCCAAGCGGGCAAATCAAGTAGAAAGATCTCAATTTGACCGTATTGCTAGAGATTTTGAAAGAGCTGCAAAAGATAATGATAAGCAGCTTTTTATTGAGGTTGATAAAGAATTAAATGATCTCATTATTTTTTCCGCAAGAAATGAATATGCCGCAAGTGCGATGGCTATGTTGCATGGAATGTCTAGAAGATTTTGGTTTGGGAATTTTCATCAAGTTGCAGATTTAGCTTTGGCCTCTAAATTACATTCTGATATTGCGAAGGCAATCGCTAAAGCAGATGAAAAAAAGGCTGGGGATGCTCTTGATGAGTTGCTTAACTATATTGAGGAATTTACTCGTAAGACAGTATTTCTTGAGGATTAATTATTTTTAGAAGTAAGCAGCGCTTGATTGAAGTCAGTTTGAAATATAAAAATATGGAGGCAAAATGAATTCATTATCAACTGCAGGAAATGCTCGAGGGAGTATTGCGGCAAGGCTTGAAAGACTACCATTAACCGGATATCAGAAAAAGCTCTTTGCGATCATTGCAACGGCTTGGTTTTTTGATTCTATGGATTTGGGTGCCATGACCTTTATGCTCGGTTCAATTAAAGCGGAATTTGGTTTAAGTCCGGCACAAGCAGGTCTTTTGGCGAGTTCAAGTTTTTTTGGAATGTTTCTTGGTGCGGCTATTGCAGGTATGTTGGCGGATAAATTTGGGCGTAAACCTATATTTCAAATCAGCATGATTTTTTGGGGGCTTGGCAGCTTATTTTGCGGTCTCTCAAGTGATGTCAATACGCTGATGCTCTCCCGGGTCTTGCTTGGTTTTGGTATGGGTATGGAGTTTCCAATTGGTTTATCCATGGTCTCCGAAATTGTTCCTGCAGCTAAAAGAGGTAGATACGTAGCGATCCTTGAAGGGTTCTGGCCATTAGGGTTTATTGCCGCTGGAATTTTGGCTTATTTTTGTCTTCCTATTATTGGTTGGCGCGGCATATTTATTGCACTCGCTGTACCCGCTGTTTTTGTTTTTGTAGTTCGGAGATCAGTCCCAGAGTCCCCACGTTGGCTGGAAGAATCGGGAAGAATTGAAGAGGCTGATGCAGTTGCAAGTGAATTTGAAAGGGAAGTGATGAAATCTGGAGGTTTAAGCTCATTGCCTGCAGTTTCAAATGTAATGACTTCTACCATTGCATCGGATCGTCGTGGATCTTTTATCGAGTTATGGCGCGGTGAGTATGCAAAACGTACCTTAATGTTGTGGGTACTATGGTTCTTTGCTTTACTTGGATATTATGGTTTAACTAGTTGGCTGGGCGCATTATTGCAACAAGCTGGATATGCGGTAACAAAATCAGTGCTCTATACAGTCTATATTTCTCTTGCAGGTATTCCTGGGTTTATATTTTCTGCATGGTTAGTAGAAAAATGGGGTAGAAAAGGTACTTGCGTTCTGATGCTTTTGGGTAGCGCCACTTTTGCATATTTTTATGGTCAGGCTGCCTCAGCACAAGTTCCTGTAGAGCAGTTAATCGCTACTGGTATGTGCATGCAATTTTTCCTATTTGGTATGTGGTCTGTTCTTTATGCATACACACCAGAGTTATATCCAACCAGAACGAGAGCTACTGGTTCAGGGTTCGCCTCTTCAATTGGGCGAATTGGCTCTTTGATCGGCCCTTATGTGGTGGGTATCGTCTTGCCTATTGCTGGGCAGTCAGGGGTCTTTACACTGGGCGCTGCATCTTTTGTTATTGCTGCATTAGTGGTGGTGCTTTTAGGTGTAGAGACAAAAGGTAAATCTTTAGAGGCTGTTTCTCATTAAGGCAAGGTAAGTTCAGGATGAATTTTTTAGGTGCCGTTCTTAAGGAGGTTGGAAAGCCGCTTGTGCTTGAATCTCTGGCACTTAAAAATTTATCCGATCGTGATGTAGTAGTGCGTATCAAGGCAACCAGTCTTTGCCACACAGATCTTGAGGCTGTGGAGGGTGCTTTAGGCACCCCTTTGCCTTTTATTCCAGGTCATGAAGCTGCTGGAATTGTCGATTCAATTGGTAAGGACGTTCGAAGTATTCAAGTTGGTGACCATGTGGTTATTTCATGGAATCCCTACTGTGGGTCTTGTTACTTCTGTCAGCGTAAGCAGCCAATTATTTGTAGCCAGTATAGAAATAATGCAACACCATCCTTTCATTTCGACGGTACACCCAGAATCTATATGGGCAATGACCCAGTACATCAATTAATGTATTCAGGAAGCTTTGCCCAGATGGCAGTGGTTACAGAGGACTGCGCAGTCAAAATACCTGACGAAGTGCCATTTGAAATTGCTTGTTTAATTGGCTGCGGCGTCATGACGGGTGTTGGAGCTGTTTTAAATATTGCTAAGGTTTCTTCTGGCGCGACGGTGGGGGTAATTGGCTGTGGAGCGGTTGGACTTTCAGCAATTCAGGGGGCGAGATTAGCTGGAGCTGAGAAAATTATTGCAATTGATCGCGATTTAAAAAAATTATCGTTTTCGAAGCAATTTGGGGCTACACAGACATTATTGGCGGATGAATATATTGCTACTTCGATATTGAGTGCGACAAATGGAATTGGTTTAGATTATGTGATTGAATCGGCTGGAAATGAGGCTGCTTTTCAGCTTAGCGTTGAAATTGTCAGGCCAGGAGGGCAGGTTGTTTGGCTTGGAAAAGTACCATCTCAACAAAAAGTCAACTTCCGCTGGGGGTCGCTGATGGGGGAGAAAAAAATACACAGATCAAGCTACGGAGGCGCTATTCCAAAGACGGATTTTCCTTACCTCGCTCAGTGTTATTTAGATGGTAAGCTTAAGTTAGATGAATACATTACCAGCAGGATTGAACTCAAAGATGTAAATGAGGGCCTCAACCGTCTTAAGCGAGGCGAAGAAATTCGTTCGGTTATTCAATTTAACTGAGAACGAATTTCTGCAGACCGGTCCCATAGGTTGGGTGTTTGCTGTGAGGAGTAGCCCGATACAAAATTCTTCATTTCGTCGCTATCAGGCTTGTAAATATGCCTTTTAACAGCGCCTATATTTGCTCCGTATACGTGGATGCTGATAGATGTTTTATCTGAAAATGCGTTGCTAACAATATGAATATCGCCAATGGATGGACTTACAACTTCAATACCTCCGGGGTGGAGCATAGTTTCTGGACCATCAGAAACAAGCTTTCCCATGAAATCGTATTTAAAACGTTGCCCAATTTCAGCGCCTTTTAGCATGCCTATGAGCCCCCATGTGCAGTGATCATGTATGGGTGTTTTTTGACCAGGCCCCCAGACAAAACTAACTACTGAAAAGCGTTCCAAGGGGTCTGCGTGAAGTAGGTATTGCTGGTAAAAATCGGGATGAGGGATTGTGCAAAACTCAGGCAGCCAAGTGTCAGTAGTAATTAGTTTAGAAAGTAACTTGGAGCTTGCATTGACGAGGGTGACTTCATCCTTGCTTTGACTGACCAATTCCGTCATAGCAATAACGAAGTTGCGTAAAGGAGCGATTTGATCCGTTTTAGTAGTCATGGTGGCAGTATCAATATTTCGAAGTGACGATGATTCTCAATTTACCTTAAAAGTGGAGTTCGAACAATGTGGAAAACCTGGACAAAAGAGGAGCTAGGAAAGGCATATAACAATTCTTTAGCGGTTAACAATAGCGCGGAATTGATCCGGTTATGGGTAGACAAGAGTGCGAGCGCCCGAAAAACAATCAAAGGCGACCTCAATATTCCATATGGCTCTAGCTCCAGGCAATCATTTGATTTCTTCCCCGGAGGAAATCAGTCGCCAATAGTAGTTTTCATACATGGTGGATTTTGGCAAGTACGATCCAAGGATGACTTTACGTTTATCGCCCCAAGATTGCTGGATGAGGGAATGACGGTTGCGCTATTGGGCTACTCTCTTGCTCCAGAGGCAAAAATGGCTGACATTGTTTTGGATGTTCGTAACGGCCTTAATAAGATTGAAAAAAAAGTTCGGTCTGAGCGGGGATCATTTCCAGGATTTTATTTATTGGGTTGGTCTGCTGGTGCTCATTTGGTGGCATCGGTCATGGATCAGGCTAATGTGTCTGCGGGACTCGCTATCAGCGGTATTTATGATCTAGAGCCCATGCGGCATTGCTATGTCAATGATAAATTACAGCTGGATTCCAAATCTTCTTGCGACTATTCACCCATCCTTCAGAAAAACCATTTTGGTAAGTCTATAGATTTATTTGTGGGTAGTGCTGAGTTACCAGCAATGCAAAAACAAACAACGGACTTTATCCGATATCGACAGTCTCACTCTCAGCTGGGGGAGTTTAAATTATTAAATGGGCTGAATCACTACACCATATTTAATGAACTTATTAATCAAGACGGTGATATTTTAAAAGTTCTAAAACACCGAGTTTTGTAAAAGTTAAGCATTATTTTGCAGCTTTAGAAACAGGCATTCTTTTTCCAATAGCTACAATAATCAAAACTGCGCTGGCAAACAAGATATTACTTAGAGTTAGAGGTTCAAGTACAAAAAGACTAGACAGTGCGAGCGTGCAGAATGGTTGTAGTAGTTGCACTTGGCCTACATGCGATATGCCCCCCATCGCTAAGCCGGTATACCAAAAGATATTTCCAATGAAGGCAGACAAGATGCTGACGAGCAATAGGGCAGACCATGCCTGCATTGATATATTGTGAAGAGGATGAAAATTTTCGTTGGCACCAAAAATGTAAAAAAGTGTAATGGGAAGGCTGGGTATGAGGGAGGCAATGGCTACCCAAGAAATAACCTCTTTGCCACCCATCTTCTGGGATAGATTGCCAGCCTCGGCATATCCGTATGACGCAGCGACTGCGGCAAAAATGAGGGCAATATCGCTCGTTTGTAAGTTGCCATTACTTTGTTGAATAGAAAATAGCATCACAATAGCGCTGCCGACTACTGCGGTAATCCAAAAAGCTTTCGATGGTCTTTCGCCAAAGCGAATAGTGGCAAATAGGGCAGTCAAGAGCGGTGATATCCCTAGAACAATGCCGCCATGGGATGATGGCAGATCTTGCATGGCTATTGCGATAGAGATTGGGAATGCAAATGAAATAAGTGCTGCAATGATGCACAGAGATAGCAGATCTTGCTTGCGTGGAAGGGAAATCTTACTTGCTACAACATACAATAGCGCAGCTATTCCGGCAATCGTGGCTCGGTAGAAGGAAACAGGGATTGCTCCAAATTCAGGAACAGCGATTTTTGTTGCCGGTAAGGTCATGCTGAAAATGATCACCCCTACCACTCCAAGCCAAATCCCTTTAGTTTCTTTATTCAATGTTCTTTGCCTACATAATGATTGAATGGCAGTTTACTTGAGCGGCTACCCCTTTGCGCGATAGTAAAGGCATAATTTGTAATCTAGTTCCATTCCCTTCAATATTGTTAACCTTTACTATAGATTGCCTTCATGAAAGTACTTATCACTGGCGGCGCAGGTTTTTTAGGTCAAAAGCTTGCTAAACAATTGCTACAACGCGGATCTTTAAAAGATTCAGCGGGGAATGATCAAACAATAAATCAACTCATACTCGTTGACGTTGTGAAAGCTAATGATTTCGGAGATGAGCGGGTTAAGGTGATTGCTGGCGATATTTCCAGTGCGGAGCTAATGCAACAATTAATCACTGCTGATATTCAGTCAATCTTTCATTTGGCTGCCATTGTGAGCGGACAGGCTGAGGCAGATTTTGATCTTGGAATGCGCATTAATTTAGATGCAGCCAGGATTCTGCTAGAAACCTGTCGAAGGGTGGGGCATCAACCAAAAATAGTCTTCACTAGTTCGGTGGCCGTCTACGGTGGAGCTTTGCCAGAAGTTGTCTTGGATACAACAGCACTTAATCCCCAATCATCCTACGGCGCACAAAAAGCTATATGCGAGCTCTTGCTAAATGACTACACCCGCAAGGGTTTTGTAGATGGTAGGGTTTTGCGTCTGCCAACAATTAGCGTACGTCCCGGCGCACCTAATAAGGCTGCATCTTCATTTGCTAGTGGCATTATTCGTGAGCCCTTAAATGGTAGCGCTTCGATTTGTCCGGTATCACTTGATTTACGCATGTGGTTATTATCCCCACGCTATGCCATTGAATCCTTAATTGCAGGTCACGACTTGCATTCAAGTGTTTTAGGTTTTAATAAGTCAATCAATCTCCCTGGCGTCTCAGTCAGCGTTGGTGAAATGATCGAATCACTGAGGAAGATTGCTGGTGATGAGGTAGTTGATCGCATCGTGGTTGATCCAGACAGTAAAGTGGAGCTGATTCTCAGGAGTTGGCCTGCCGCCTGGGATGACAGCAGAGCAAAATCTTTAGGTTTAAAAGCTGATCCGAATTTTTCTAGCATTATTCAGGCCTATATCGAAGATGAATTGAAGGGTACGCTGTAATGAAGAGGATTGGAATTATTGGGCTAGGAATGATGGGGCGTGGCATTGGGATTAATCTCTTAAAAGCCGGATTTCCCTTATCTTTTTTACAGCGAACCGTTAAAATATCTCAAGAAGACGTGATCACCCAAGGCGGACAACCGCACTCCTCAATCTCTCAAATTACTAAAGCTTCTCAAGTTATTCTGTTGTGCTTAACGGGTAGCACTCAAGTCGAGGAGGTTATATTTTCCCCAGATGGAGTTTTGGAAAATTTACTTCCCGGTTCTATTGTCATTGACCTAAGTACGGCAATTCCAAAGTCCACCTTGACGGTAGCTAAGGCCATTCAAGATGCGGGCGGTTTTTATCTCGACGCTCCAATGACTAGAACGCCTAAGGAGGCCCTTGAAGGACGCTTAAATGTCTTGGTGGGTGGCGATCCCGCGTTACTAGAGGAGTGTCGTCCGATTCTCGAGTGTTTTACTGAGAATATCGTCTATGCTGGCCCCCTCAGCTCAGGTCATCGCTTAAAGCTCATCCATAACTTTGTTGCTTTAGGTTATGCCGGCGTGTTGGCAGAGGCGGTTGCTTGTTCCAAGTTAGCTAATGTAGATTCGGACGTGCTCATACAGGTTCTAGATACTGGCGCAGGGAACGGTGCCATTTTGAATCGAATGAAAGGATTTATTGAGACGGGCGATGATTCTGGTTTTCAATTTAGCCTAGGAAATGCAGTAAAAGATTTAACTTATTACAAGGCCATGGTTTCTGAATTGGAGGCATTTTCAATGGCTTCAGACGCCATACAAAGTATGTATGAATTTGCTGTGAATAAGAGTGGGCTCGGCGCTACCGTGCCGCAGTTGGTGAAGATTTTAAAAAAATAAAGCGAAATTAAACTGATTTTGATCTGCTTGCATTAGTGGTACTGACAACAATATCACGTGCCAAAGCACTACCTGCTTCTTCCCAAAAAGATCTATCTGCCAATTTCAGCCGCTCAGCTGCGTGTAACATATGCTGGCTTGCCGCCAATCGTGCCAACTCAGGATCGCTTTGTGCAATTGCGGAAACAATCTGTTCATGCTCTTTCTGCACTTGTTGTGCAAAGTCAAGCCTTCTATCCTCATTAGCTCTTGTGACGCTGGTTGCTGAGCGTAGAGAATAGGAAAAGGTATCAACAAACTCCAGCCAATATGGGTTGCCAGTTGCTTGTGCAATAAGCATATGAAAGCGTACATCTTCCTCCACTCCGCTTTGGCCTGCATCGGTTACTTGTTTAATTTTTAGTAAAGCATTTTCAATATCAGAGAGCTGTCCAGGAGTTCGCCTCAAGGCTGCTAAGGCCGCTATCTCTGATTCAATTCCTCGCCTAACTTCAATAATATTTAACAGGGCATGTACAGACTGCTCTGTTAATTCATGATCTTTTTCAGGGTTGGGTTTAAATTGTTCGCTAATAAAGGTACCGCTCCCTCTGCGCGATTCAAGAATGCCCTCTTTTTTAAGAATGGCTATAGCGTCACGTACAACAGTTCTGCTCACTTTAAAATGCTTAGCAATGACCGCTTCGGAAGGTAGACGAGTGTGTGGTGGCAAGTTATCTGCATGAATTTTATTAAGCAAATTACTTGCAACACGAACCCCCAGTGTCCCAGTTGAAAAAGGGACTTTTTTAATTTCTACAGCTGTAAGCTCTAAAAAGGCGGTCATATGAGATATTGTTTAAAGTTGTCTAACTTAATTTCTAGTAATGATACAACTTATAAGGGTAAATGATACATAGAAATCCGTTGACACTATTGTTTACAATGAATACGATTTGCCTATAAAGTTGTATGAAAGTTGTATTTAATATTTAAAAAATATGGGCCAGAATTTGAAAGCCCTTAATTACAGGAGGCAGTAATGACTGCAGCAACCATAAGTACTCCCAGCGCATTTGAGGATGCAACCTATAAAAAGGTTGCATGGCGAATCATGCCTTTACTGATGATTTGTTACATCGTGGCTTATTTAGATCGCGTTAACGTGGGTTTTGCCAAATTACAAATGTTAGGCGATTTGGGTTTTAGTGAAGCGGTTTATGGATTTGGTGCTGGAGTTTTTTTCTTTGGTTACTTTATTTTCGAGGTTCCAAGCAACATTATTTTGCATAAAGTGGGGGCTAGAGTTTGGATCGCACGAATCATGGTGACATGGGCGGTTATTTCTGGCGCTTGTATGTACATCAGTACACCGACCAGCTTTTATGTAATGCGGTTTTTATTGGGCTTGGCTGAAGCCGGCTTCTTTCCCGGAATTATTTTGTACCTAACTTACTGGTTCCCATCAGCGCGACGTTCTAGAATTGTTTCGATTTTTATGGCAGCAATTCCATTGGCAGGTTTAATCGGCGGTCCATTGTCTGGCCTAGTGATGGAATCGGCTGCAGGTTTGGGTGATTTGAAGGGTTGGCAGTGGATGTTCGTGATCGAAGCTATTCCCGCGATTATCTTGGCTGTTGTGGTGTTCTTTTATCTCGATGATGGCATCCAAAAAGCGAAGTGGCTCAACAACGAAGAGAAGGTCTTATTGGCCGCAAATATCGTTGAGGATCAAGTAAACAAGGTAGAGCACAGTTCATTTATTGCAGTATTGAAGGATGGGCGTTTGTGGCTTGGCATTTTGGTTTACTTCTGCATTGTCATGGGTCAATATGGCTTAACTTTTTATCTACCAACCTTGATCAAGACAGCCGGCATTAAAGGGGTTCTCAATATTGGTTTGTTTACTGCTATTCCTTATGGTGCAGCGGTCATCTCGATGATTTTGTTCGGCCTTAGATCTGACAAAATGCGTGAGCGCCGTTGGCATCTAGTGATTCCAATGTATATGGGTGTTATTGGATTAGTTGGTAGTGCGCTAGCCGGCACAACCAATACTGAAGTTGCAGTAGCCTTTTTAACTTTGGCAGCTGCTGGCGTTTTATCAGCTACTCCATTGTTCTGGGCATTGCCAACTTCTTTTTTGGTTGGCGGTGCTGCAGCAGCGGGTATCGCTGCAATTAACTCGGTAGGTAATCTATCTGGTTTTGTGGCTCCATTTTTAATTGGTGCAATTAAAGATGCAACTGGATCTTCTAATATTGGCCTGTATGTTATTTCAGGGGTATTGGTAATCGGTTCTTTTGCAGTATTAAAGTTCCCGGCAAAATTGGTTAATCGCTAATAAAACCAGTGGCAATAGTTGAAGTGGGTGGTATCTGCCCTAGGGTTGATACCATTTTTTATTTCAAAATAAGGAAATGAAATGGGTTTGCAGGAAAAACGCATTGGAGTTATTGGGCTTGGCGCCATGGGGCGCGGTATGGCTGGCTCATTGCGGCATGCTGGCTACGAGGTATATGTGGCCGATGTTAGAAAAGAGGCTGCAGATCAATTTGTAAAAGATGGCGGCATTGCCTGCGCATCTCCTGCTGAAGTCGCACAACATTGCGATGTCTTAGTAAGTGTTGTAGTAAATGCAGTACAAACCGAAGAAGTCCTATTTGGCCTTAATGGCGCTGCTCATTCCATGAAAAAAGGTGCTGTATTTGTGATGTGCTCAACCGTAGACCCTAATTGGTCGATAGCCCTTGAGAAGCAATTGAATGATATGGGGCTCTTGTATTTAGATTCACCGATTTCAGGTGGGGCTGCGAAAGCGGCCTCTGGTCAGATGACTATTATGAGCGCAGGTTCTCCAGCCGCTTATACAAAGGTAGGGAATGCTTTAGATGTCATGGCTGCCAAGGTATACCGACTAGGAGACTCGGCTGGCGCTGGTAGCAAGGTCAAGATCATTAATCAATTATTGGCTGGTGTGCATATTGCCGCTGCTGCAGAGGCAATGGCGCTTGGTTTACGTGAAGGTCTAGATGCTAATGCGTTATACGATGTTATTACTAACAGCGCAGGAAACAGTTGGATGTTTGAAAATCGGATGGCTCATGTATTGGCGGCAGATTACACGCCGCTCTCCGCTGTAGATATTTTTGTAAAAGATTTGGGATTGGTCTTGGATACTGCAAGAGCAAGTAAATTTCCTTTGCCCTTAAGTTCTACTGCCCACCAAATGTTTATGCAAGCTTCAACTGCGGGCTTTGGAAGAGAAGATGATTCTGCAGTTATTAAAATTTTCCCAGGAATTGAGCTGCCAAGTAAAAAGTAATTAACAAATTAATTAGAAGAGCTAAGAAAATATGTCTGTTTTATTAGGTTGTATTGCCGATGACTTTACTGGTGGCACTGATTTGGCGGGAATGCTAGTAAAGGCTGGAATGAGAACGATTCAGCTCATTGGCACGCCAGATGGTCCTGCCCCTGAAGGTGTCGATGCGATTGTGATCGCCTTAAAATCCAGAACCAATCCAGCCTCAGAGGCAATCGAGGAATCCTTGAAGGCTTTAGAGTGGTTGCAAGCTCAAGGTAGCAAGCAGATTTACTTTAAATATTGCTCTACTTTCGACTCTACCTCCAAAGGCAATATTGGCCCCGTAGCAGAGGCTTTAATGAAAGCCCTAAATACATCTTTTACTATTGCTTGTCCTGCATTCCCAGCTAATAAGCGCAGTATTTATCAAGGCTACTTGTTTGTAGGGGGTGAGTTGCTGAGCGAATCTGGCATGCGCAATCATCCGTTGACGCCGATGACAGACTCAAATCTCGTGCGGGTATTGCAAAAGCAAGTGACAGCCAAAGTTGGTCTAACAGATTATTCTGTTGTAAAAGCAGGGGTAGAGCAAATCCAAAAACGATTTGTTGACTTACAAAAGGATGGCTGCCAATTTTCGATAGTAGATGCATTATCGGATGAAGACTTACATAGTATTGGGTCTGCGTGCGCTGATTTACCTTTAGTAACTGGAGGCTCTGGCATTGCATTGGGATTGCCTGAGAATTTCAGAAAAAAAGGGTTGCTGAAAACGATTGGCGATGCTGACAGGCTAGGTACAGTTCGTGGTTTAAAGGCAGTTATCGCTGGAAGCTGTTCCCTTGCCACGCAAGAGCAAGTCAGAGCAATGAAAGAGCGCTCACCAGCCCATTATGTTGATGTCCTTGCATTGGCTGAAGGTAGGGATGTCATTGCTGAGACTTTAGCTTGGGTCGAAAAGTATATTGTGACTGGCCCAGTATTGATCTATGCTACCGCTAGCGCTGAGATGGTTGAAGATATTCAAAAGCAGCTTGGCGCAGGAAAAGCGGGTGAAATGGTAGAGCAGGCGCTGGCTGAAATTGCTTTCGGGCTGGTAAAGTTAGGAGTTGGGCAATTGATTGTGGCCGGCGGAGAAACCTCAGGGGCTGTTGTAAAGGCTTTAGGCATATCTGGTTTACGCATTGGCCCTGAGATTGCGCCAGGTGTTCCCTGGACAAAAGCTATCTTTAAAGATCCATATGCTGACCCTTTGGTCCTCGCTCTGAAATCTGGTAATTTTGGAGGAACTCAATTTTTTAATGAAGCATGGGATTACATCAGATGACCTTTTTTATTAATTCCAATCCCGAAGAAACAAAACAACGCGAAAAAATAGTCGAACTAGGAAAATCACTTTTTGAACGTGGGCTAACTGCAGGCAGTAGTGGCAACTTAAGCGTCCGCTTAAATGATGGTTGGCTGCTTACTCCTACCAATGCGTCCTTAGGTAGATTGGATCCGGCAACCCTAACCAAGCTAGATTGGGCCGGTAATACGATCAGCGGTTTTCCGCCATCTAAAGAGGCTTTCTTACATCGTGCAATGTATAACACAAGAAGCGGTGCCAAGGGAGTCGTGCATTTGCATTCTACTTATTCAACGGCTGTATCCTGTATGTGCGGGTTAAATCATGAGAGCTGTATTCCGCCGCTCACACCATATTTTGTAATGAAGGTAGGTCGATTGCCTTTAGCGCCATACCATCGACCTGGAGATCCAGATTTGGCCACTGTTATTGAGAGCTTGGCAGTGAAAAATTCTGCGGTATTGCTAGCAAATCATGGGCCGGTAGTATCGGCAAATTCGATTGAGGCGGCAGTCAATGCCGCTGAAGAGTTAGAAGAGACTGCTAAATTATTTTTACTACTAAAAGGCGTTGAGACCCGCCCATTAAATAATGCGCAAATTGAGGATCTCAAAACCACTTTTAATCTTGATCTTTAACGAGGAGTAATACAGTGCCAAAGTTTGCCGCCAATTTAACAATGATGTTCAACGAACATGATTTCCCTAGCCGATTTGCAGCTGCTGCTAAAGCGGGATTTGAGGCAGTCGAGTTTTTATTTCCATACGATTACTCACCCGCAGATGTCGGTAAATGGGTTAGGGAAAACAATCTGATTAATGTACTTTTTAATCTTCCTCCTGGGGATTGGGCTGCGGGTGAAAGAGGAATTGCAGCCTTACCAGGCCGGGAGGCAGAGTTTCGCGCGGGTGTAACTAAAGCTATTGAATATGCTTTGGAGTTGGGTACGCCTCAGTTACATATGATGGCAGGGCTTATCCCACCCAACTCAAATCTGGCCTTACATCATAAAACCTATCTTAAGAATATGAAATATGCAGCACAAGCTTTGGCTCAGCATAATCTAAATTTGTTGCTTGAGCCAATTAATACACGGGATATGCCCGGGTATTTTCTAAGCACTCAAGCGCAAGCCCATGAACTGCGCTTGGAGTCTGGAGAGCCAAACGTCAAGGTGCAAATGGATTTTTACCATGCCCAGATTATGGAGGGTGACTTGGTTGAAACCTTTAAGAAATACTTTGAGGGAATTGGACATACACAGATTGCCAGCGTTCCAAAAAGAAATGAGCCCGATGATGGTGAGGTCAATTACCCCTATCTTTATCAACTACTAGATGAGATGGGTTACACGGGCTGGGTTGGTTGTGAATATCGTCCTAGAGGAAAGACTGAAGACGGTTTGGCTTGGTTTAAGAAATCTAAGTAATTTTATCAATTAAATATAAAAGAGGATGACATGAGCGCAAAGAAGATTTTATTTTTAACGGGTGATTTTGCTGAAGATTATGAAACAATGGTGCCATTTCAGGCAATGCAAATGGTTGGCCATACTGTTCATGCGGTCTGCCCTGGAAAAAAATCAGGGGATACCATTAAAACTGCTATTCATGATTTTGAGGGCGACCAGACCTACACAGAAAAGCCAGGGCATTTATTTGCTTTAAATGCTAATTTTGAGGATGTCAATGTTAGCAACTATGATGCCTTAATGATTGCTGGCGGAAGAGCTCCTGAATATCTGCGCATGACTGAAAGAGTATTGGACATTATTCGCGAGTTTGATAAAGCTCAAAAGCCAATTGCTGCAGTCTGTCACGGTGCGCAACTGTTAACTGCTGCCGGTGTTATCAAGGGTAAAAAGATCTCCGCATACCCTGCTTGTGCTGCTGAGGTGACCTTGGCTGGTGCGGAGTATGCCAATATTAGCGTGGATGACGCAATTACCGACGGCCATTTTATTACTGCACCAGCATGGCCTGCGCATCCAAAATGGTTAGCTCAATTCTTAAGTGCGCTCGGAACAAAAATTACTTTATAAAAGTAAGGCAATTAAATGAGCTTACAGAATTTAGAAGTGCCAAAATATAAGATCGGCTTAGTGGCGAATAGTGCACATCAGAATTCTAAAGATGCAGCACTAGTCCAGCTTTTAAGTGGATCAAAAAATTCAATCGAACATGTTCTAAAACCTCATTTTTCTGTCGTTGGCAGGACTATGGATGCAATAAAGATTTATGATCTATTGACAGATTACCCTGATATTGAGCGCCTTCCATATGGTCATGATGGTGGTTTAATGCGTTTAGTTTCAAGAATCGTAGATCCAGATCCAGAAAAATCATTAAACGCAATTATTTACTTAATGGATCCGGTTGACTCATCTTCGGCATTCCCTGAGGCGCTTGCCTTAAAGCGACAATGTGTGATTCATGGAAAACCATTTTTATCAACTTTAGCTGGTGCTAGAGAATGGATCGAGTTGGAATCGATGAATTTGACGGGAGAAAAAACCGCAGCATTAGATCCATATTTCTCATATGAGAATCAAGGTATCGCCCTCATTGCCCATGATGCGATGAAACCTGAAATGCTTCGATTGACTGAAAAGCATTTTGATTTTCTTGATCGATTTAAAGTGCGCTATGCAACTGGAACAACTGGTGGCTTACTTAATGAATTAGCCATTCAAATTAAGGGTAGTAGAGAAGGTAAGAATTGGGTGATACCTTGTTTAAGCGGACCAATGGGTGGCGATGCCCAAATTGCAGAGTTGGTTTTAGATAGAAAGTGTGGAAGAATTTTATTCCTAGAGGATCCCCATGTCGCACGTCAACATGAGGCAGATATCCAACTTCTTGAAAGAGCCGCACGAGTTGTAACTGATTTTGCTTCTTGCAATAGCGATAACAAGAGTGCAGATCGGTGGCTTGGGTTGCTGGCAAAAAGAGCCTAGTACTTACATTAAAGTTTAATGGCTAAATTATTCAACCTCATAACTAAGTATTTATTAGAATGTGATTAAGATGCTTGATTCGAAAAATACTGAACTCCCCTTAATTGAAGATATTCGCCTACTGGGAAAAATATTGGGAGATATTATTCGGGAGCAAGAGGGCAATGCTGTTTACAGGCTGATTGAAAAAGTTCGTAAACTATCAGTTTCATTTCATCGGGATGTCAATCAAAAGGCTAATCAAGACCTAACTAAGTTGCTTAAAGGGCTGAGCAGTGATAACGCCATGAAGGTACTTAGAGCATTTACTTACTTTAGTCATTTAGCTAATTTAGCTGAAGATAGGCATCACATTCGCCGTCGCGTAGCATATGAGCGGTTGGGTAGTTATCAGGATGGCAGTATTCCAGTAGCCATGAAAAAACTTCATGCCGCTGGCATTACCAACAGGGCCATCTCTAAAGCCTTAGAAAAGAGTTTAGTTTCACCGGTCCTTACAGCACACCCTACAGAAGTACAAAGAACAAGTATTTTGGAGGCTGAGCGCGATATCGCTAACCTCTTGGCCGCTCGTGACCAGATTAAAGAGTCCTCAAGAGCGCACAATCCTGATAAAGATGCCTTGCTGACTAAAGAGCTTGGGTTGAATGAAGCGCAAATTCGTGCAAGGGTATTGCAGCTTTGGCACACCCGACTTTTGCGATTTACTAAACTAACGGTTGCAGATGAAATTGAAAATGCACTCACTTATTACGAAACTACCTTTTTAAGAGAGATTCCGAAGATCTACGCTCAATTAGAGGATGTGCTGCCTGGAAATTCAGTTGCGAGCTTTCTGAAGATGGGGCAGTGGATCGGTGGTGACAGAGATGGTAATCCTAATGTCAGTTCAAAAACACTAGAGTACGCGATTACAAGACAGTCTGAGATGGTGTTGCGCCACTATCTGACAGAAGTGCACTGCTTGGGAAGAGAGTTATCCCTATCCGCTCTTTTATTGAAGTTCCCTAAGAAGATGCAGGAGCTTGCGGCGGTCTCGCCGGATACGAATGAGCATCGCCAGGATGAGCCCTATCGCAGAGCCCTTACTGGAATGTATTCTCGGCTTGCTGCAACTTTAAAACTCTTAACGAATACTGACGCAGCTCGCCATGCGGTCCCTCCCCAAAACCCGTACAAAATCGCACAAGAGTTCTTATTCGATCTCAGGATAATTGAAGCTTCTTTGGTTTCTCAGGGTGCAAAGGCTTTGTCTGATCGACGCTTACGGGGTTTAATCAGAACAGTAGAGGTATTTGGATTTCATTTGGCGACTGTAGATTTGCGTCAAAGCTCTGATGTGCATGAGGCAGTATTGGCGGAGCTACTTGATGTCGCCTCAATTGAAAAAGCGTACCCCAGCCTTTCGGAAGAAAAAAAACGTGACCTCTTGCTGTCTTTATTAAGAGATCCAAGACCACTGAGGGTTGTAGACCATTCCTATTCTGAGTTGGCAGTATCTGAAATGGCTATTTTTGAAATGGCTAAAAACATGCGAGAGCTTTTTGGTAAAGAGGCCATTCGCCATTACATTATTAGCCATACAGAGACTGTGAGCGATTTATTAGAAGTATTGCTCCTTCAAAAAGAAGTGGGATTGATGCATGAGGTTTTGGGTAAAAAGTCATCAGCCGATCTTATTGTTGTTCCTTTGTTTGAAACTATTGGGGATTTACGAAATTCCGCGCCGATCATGCGCGATTTTTATGCCTTGCCTGGCATTCTTGATTTGGTTAAAAGATCTGGCGGCGAGCAAGACATCATGCTGGGGTATTCAGACTCGAATAAAGATGGCGGTATCGTCACCAGTAATTGGGAGCTTTATTGCGCCGAGATTGCCTTAGTTCAAGTATTTGAACCATTAGAAGCAAAGCACGGGGTTAGATTAAGACTTTTTCATGGACGTGGCGGTACGGTGGGTCGTGGCGGCGGTCCAAGTTATGAAGCAATTTTAGCGCAGCCCCCAGGCACAGTACGCGGTCAAATTCGCTTAACAGAGCAGGGCGAAGTAATTGGCTCCAAGTATGCTAATCCTGAGATTGGCAGGCGCAATTTGGAGACCTTAGTGGCTGCAACATTAGAAGCTACGTTATTAAAGTCAACCAAGCCGGCAAACAAAGAATTTCTGGAGGCCGCCACTCGAATTTCGCAAGCCAGCATGAATGCATATCGCAACCTTGTGTATGAAACCCCGGGGTTTGCCGAATATTTTTTTGATGCAACACCAATTCGTGAAATTGCGAAATTAAATATTGGATCCCGACCAGCCAGTCGCAAGGCGAGTCAAAAGATTGAAGATTTGAGAGCGATTCCTTGGGGATTTAGCTGGGGTCAATGCCGCTTAACACTTCCGGGCTGGTATGGTTTTGGATCGGCTTTTGAAGAATACTTAAGTCAAACAAGCGCGGAAGATAAAAAGGCAGCATTAAGTCTTTTGCAGAGGATGTATAAAGAGTGGCCATTCTTTAGAACATTGCTATCAAATATGGATATGGCTTTGGCAAAGAGTGATTTAGGTCTCGCTTCTCGTTATAGTGAGTTGGTTGCTGATGTCAAGTTACGTAAACGAATCTTTGGAGCAATTGAGACTGAGTGGAATAAGACTGTTAATGCACTTAATTTAGTCACCGGAGAAAAGGTGCGCTTAGCAAAGAACCCTGCCTTAGCTAGATCAATACGCAATCGCTTCCCTTACATTGATCCCTTGCATCACTTACAGGTTGAGTTAGTGAGGCGTTATCGCTCTGGGAAGCATGATGAGCGCGTACAAAGGGCTATTCACATTGCCATTAATGGAATTGCTGCCGGATTACGCAATACTGGCTAGAACAAGAAGTCATCATGTCGGCGCAATACAAACATGAGCATTAAAGGTTGGATTCTCTGCTAGATTGAACTTGAACCGAGGTAATGGAGTCAGTTTCTTTAGCTTACCTCCAATTGGACGGTAACAATACCCCATATAAATAGATAAAACTTGATGGAGATAGTTATTACGCCGCCCATTTGCTATTTATATTACTAAGTAAAAGTCTATTGGATCCCTATTTATGGGCCAGGTCGATTAAACCTCGATTTATCAAGTTCAAAAATAATAAATTATTTCAGGTGCAGACATGGGAAAGAGCCTAATTTAAACCCGCCAGATTTGATAAATCAATAATATCGAAGATTGTATTAAATACGGCATTCACGGATGCATGTGATCTTTTTATGGTGGTTATGCAATTAATGAATGAAAAAAATATTACTATAATTAATATTAATAAATATAATATTAAAATTAGATTCCAACTAAAATGATTTTGTAAAAAAACATGGGCACTTTCTTGTGCGGGTCTAAGATTTTTGAATCATGAATAACGGTTGATCTACTGCTTGATATCTTGAGGTATAAATCGAAAGTTTGAAATGAATATTTTTGCTAAAGCCGATATAAAACCAAAAGATTTAAGCTCCCCAAAAGTCTTGAGAGAATTATTTGAGGAGGCTGGCATTGCTATAAATGGCCCAAATATTTGGGACATCCAGATTCATGATCCCAAGACTTACTCTGAGATTTTATCCAAGTGGTCTTTAGGTATGGGTGAGTCCTACATGAATGGTCAGTGGGACTGTGAGAGACTTGATGAGATGCTCACTAAGTTACTTAGTTATGACATTAATATGCGTGTTCAGGGCGTAGCAAAGGCGCGCCTAGCGTTTGAAGTCATGAGGGCGAGAATGTTAAATCTACAATCGAAAGACAGGGCTTTTCAGGTTGGTGAACAACATTACGATATCGGAAATGATATTTTTGAAATGATGCTTGATCCACAAATGATGTATTCGTGTGGGTATTGGGAATTTGCCAATTCGTTAACTCAGGCCCAAGAGCATAAGCTTGATCTTATTTGCAAAAAGCTTCAACTAAAACCTGGTGAAAGACTATTGGAAATTGGTTGTGGCTGGGGAGGGTTAGCAGCTTATGCTGCTAAAAAATATGGTGTTGAGGTTGTGGGAATTACAGTTTCGAAAGAGCAGCAACAATTTGCAATTGAAAGATGTCAGGGATTGCCAGTAAAGATTGAACTCATTGATTATCGCGATCTCATTGGAAAATTTGAAAAAATTGTCTCAGTAGGAATGTTTGAACATGTTGGTGAGAAAAATTACCCCATCTATTTTCAAACTGTGAATAACCTTCTTGCCGATAATGGTTTATTTTTACTACATACTATCGGGAGCGATGTAACTATTGATAGGACTGATCCCTGGATAGACCGATATATCTTCCCAAATGGAAAAATACCATCGGCAATGGAAATAGGTAAGTGCACAGAAGGTATTTTTTTAATAGAGGATTGGCAAAACTTTGGGCAAGATTACGATAAAACATTAATGTCCTGGCATCACAACTTTACCAATAATTGGTTCAAAATATCCAGCAAATACGATGGCCGATTTTATAGAATGTGGACTTATTATTTGCTGAGTTGCGCAGCTTTTTTTCGCTCACGTCAGGGGCAGTTATGGCAGATTATTCTGACAAAGAGAGCTAGGTCTGATGCCTATAGGTCCATACGATTGTTTCCTACTCTATACAGTTGATTGCTGTTTCAGGCTCTACAAGAGAGCATAGAATTCCCTGCTCAGAGGTAAATGTCCATAGCTATGTTGGGCATAGTCAAAATCGCTGCAATATATTAAGGACTCGAGCAATATTTTTTATTGCATTTGACTAGTTCGTCTACAAGTATCCCTGAAATTGCCTAGGGAATTCCTCTATAGGATATTCCCTATAAAACAGCTGAATACCCTAATTAACGACCACGCACAGGAATTTACTTATTAGAATCTTTTTTTATTAATGTGAAGTCTTTTTAGGAGAAGCGTATGTCTGATGCAACAGTGGCGCGCATAGAGGCAAATCCAAAATACCAGGAGCTTAAGCGTAAGCGTAATGCTTTTGGTTGGACCCTTTGTATTTTGATGTTTATTGTTTATTACGGCTATATTTCCCTGATTGCTTTCAATAAGCCTTTTTTGGCTCAACCTATCGGTGATGGCGTAATGACTTTGGGCATTCCTATTGGCTTTGGGATCATTATTTTTACTATTGCAATTACTGCTTTGTATGTACGCAGAGCAAATAGCGAATTTGATACGTTGACAGCAGAAATTTTGAAAGAAGGCACTAAATGAAGCGCATAGAAAAATTACTTTGCGCATTGGCGCTTCTGGTTTTGCCTATTTTCGCAATAGCTGCTGGTGCTGATTTGGGGCAGGTGGCAAAGCAGGAAACAAACTGGGTGGCTATTGGTATGTTTGCCGTCTTCGTTGCCGGTACACTTTATATTACTAAGTGGGCAGCAACCAAAACTAAATCTGCAGCAGATTTTTACACTGGTGGTGGCGGTATTACGGGCTTTCAAAATGGCTTAGCCATTGCTGGTGACTATATGTCTGCAGCATCATTCTTGGGCATCTCTGCAGCGGTGATGATGAATGGCTATGATGGCTTAATCTATTCCATCGGTTTTTTAGTTGGATGGCCTGTCATTACTTTCTTGATGGCAGAGCGTTTGCGTAATTTAGGTAAATTCACTTTTGCTGACGTAGCAGGATATCGTTTTCAGCAAGGTCCAATCCGAGCTTTTGCCGCATCAGGTACTTTAGTTGTTGTGGCCTTTTATTTAATTGCTCAAATGGTGGGCGCAGGTCAATTGATCAAGTTATTGTTTGGTCTAGAGTACTGGATGGCAGTGGTGATCGTGGGCTGCTTGATGATGATTTATGTCTTATTCGGTGGAATGACCGCTACTACTTGGGTGCAAATTATTAAAGCCTGCCTCTTGTTGGCTGGGGTAACATTTATGGCGTTTATGGTTTTAGCTCAGTATGGCTTTAGTCCAGAGGCATTGTTTGCAAAAGCGGTAGAGGTTAAAACTTTAATTGCAGCTAATGCAGGAAAAACTCCTGAAGAGGCTGCTAAAGCTGGTTTAAGTATTATGGGGCCGGGTGGATTTATTAAAGATCCCATATCCGCGATCTCATTTGGTATGGCATTGATGTTTGGTACCGCTGGACTGCCACACATTTTAATGCGTTTCTTTACTGTTCCTGATGCAAAAGAAGCGCGCAAATCGGTTTTGTGGGCAACTACCTGGATTGGTTATTTCTACGTATTGATCTTTATTGTTGGTTTTGGTGCCATTACTTTAGTCTTAACAAATCCAGAGATGGCGGATGTAGCTAAGGGCGTCATTAATGGTGGTGCAGGAACGGCAAATATGGCAGCTGTATTGGTAGCCAAAACTGTTGGCGGAAATATTTTCTTTGGGTTTATCTCTGCTGTTGCATTTGCTACTATTTTGGCTGTAGTGGCCGGCTTAACTTTGTCTGGCGCCTCCGCTGTTTCTCATGATATTTATGCGACTCTGATAAAAAAAGGAAATGCTGATAGCGCCTCAGAGTTAAAGGTATCGCGCATTACCACCTTAACTTTAGGTGTGATTGCAGTCATATTGGGGATCACCTTTGAAAAGCAAAACATTGCTTTTATGGTGTCCTTGGCATTTGCGATTGCCGCATCTGCCAATTTCCCAGTCCTTTTTATGTCAGTACTTTGGAAAAACTGCACTACAAAGGGTGCAGTTATTGGTGGCTTCTTAGGTCTCATTTCTTCCGTAGCATTAACCGTTGTTTCACCAGCGGTATGGGAGGCTGTATTGGGCAATCCTAAGGGCTCAGCACTATTTCCTTACTCATCTCCTGCCTTGTTCTCAATCACTATTGGTTTTGTTGGTGTTTGGTTATTCTCTATCTTGGACAATAGCGAGAATGCTAAGAATGAACGGGCTGCATTTTCTGCGCAGCAAGTGCGTTCTGAAACTGGATTTGGTGCTTCGGGAGCCTCTGGTCATTAGTGCTATTTAAAAGTATTCCTTAAAAAGCCAGGAGCAATCCTGGCTTTTTTAATTTGCAAGCAATTTACGAAGTTTAATAAAGGCCATGCCAGTCATCACTGCATCGTTCAAGGCATCATGAGCCTCTCGTAAGGGTAAATCCAATTCATGCATGATGGTATTAAAGCGTAGGTCGATTCTTTCATCACGTTCATTCACTAATAATTGGGAATTTTTGTACTCATAGTACATGCTAGAAATCTCAATCTTTTCTTGGGGGAGCCCCTGGCCTAGCATGCGCCAGACTATCTTGTTCAGCATTGCCATGTCGAACTCTAAGTAGTAGCCCACGATGGGACGGCTACCAATAAAATTCATTAACTTTGCTACGGCTATCGTTGGATCCAATCCATCGGCAACGTCGAGCTCTCGAAGTCGATGGATTTTTACGCTCTCTGCAGACACCTCCTTTTGAGGCTTCACCAGAAGTTCCAATCGTTCGCTTGTCAGCAGGGTATTGCCTACAATTCTGACGGCGCCAATCGAAATTACTTCATCTTTTGCAATATTGAGCCCAGTTGTTTCGCAATCAAGTACAACCCATTCATTAATGGGTGGCGGGTCAAACATAAACAGGTAGTCCTCGTCGGCTAAATGGTAAATAAGCCATTCTCGCCAAATCGAGCGATAGAACTTTCTAATCAGACCTGGCACTATGGCGCTCATGTAAATTCAAGATGGAAGTGTTGGCGAAGAAAAAATTTAAACTTTTTAACTACATTTAAGGAATCTTTGAGTAAATCCCTTTCAAGGCTTGATAGGTGACTTATATCAACATCACCAGATACCTCTTTTCCTGTCTCTAATTCGGATAGGCCAATCTTGAGCCTGAGCCCCATTAGAAAATATAGCGATTCTATAAGGTCATTAGATAGGTCCTTAGGAAGTTTATTATTTTGCACGAGGGCTTGAATGCGCTCTGCAGTGGAATTTGCCCATATATGGTTCTCAAGGGCAAGTGAGCGAACCCCGTGAACGATCGCAAATATCCCAGCCTTTTTTAGGTTAATAGAATTTCCGGAAGGATCTCCGCCTAGGGTAAGAAAGCGGTTCCACCAACCCGTCTCTGAGGAGATGCTTTCAATCGCAGAAGCAAATCGTGCCAATAGAAATTGGTTGTCTGTAATCAGATCAAATAGTTCCTGTTTTACTTGGTGGAGTAAAGCAGCATTGCCACTGACAGGATGAGAATCTAGAAAAATAGCTAAATTCATGAGGCTATCTGGAGTGGGGTCAAGAAGCCATTGTTTGGTTGTTTCTTTGTAGTCCGCGACAGACATACGCCAGGCTGAATTATTGACCATAATTTTCCCTGGACACTCTGGATATCCAAATTCAATTAATGCTACTGAAAAGCAGTTACAGGCCTCGACTAGGTCATCACCAGCGGGATAATCGTTTGAAAAAATTAAGCCATTGTCTTGGTCCGTTTTGAGAGTTTGCTCACCTCTACCTTCGCTACCCATGACAAATAGACAACTTTGACTCTGTAATTCAGGGTTAGCTATCAGAGACCAGGCTTTATCGAATAGCTTGGCATTCAACTCTTGCACTAGACGTGCAATCATGCCTACTTTGGTGCCATTTCGGTGGAGCAGGCTAATTAAATTAGTAATTTGTTCTGCCGGCACTTTAAGTTCGTCCAAAGACTTTGCCATTAATATTTTTTGCACTACTAATGAGGACCCATTGGCAATAAAGCTCAGTAAATCTATTTGCTCAAGAATGCCAACGACTTGCAACTTATCCATCACAATGACTCGATGTACTGAATGGCGGATCATAATTGCCAATGCCTCATATAGGAGATCAGTTGCTTGAACAGTAATTAGCTCATAGTTACTTAAGGGACCAACAGACGTTAAATCCATTGGCAATCTTGCCAAAATTGCTCGCTGAAGGTTGGTGGCTGTAAATATGCCAAGCCGACTCTCATTCCCTGATCTATCATCTACTAAGACATGGGTAGTCCGCTTCTCATTAAATAATTTAACAACTTCAAACAAGCTGGTGCTAGAGCCAACAATGTGAACCTCTCTCAAAAAGGCTTGGCTCACTAAAGCCAAGCTGAGAGAACTCATTTCATACTGACTCCGTCTTTCAGAGAGTGCGTTTAATTTTTTAGAAAGATCGGCAAAAAGCAATGCGCCAAAAGTTGCATTGCTTGATATCAACTCATTTACCGCTACTTTGGCCAGTTGGTATGACACCACCTCCTGGGATGCAATAAACTGGCTAGATACTTTTCCTGTCATCAGTCCGCGACCATCAAAGCAGTCATCTGGGCCATACAGCGCTACCTCTTCACCGCTTTCATATTGCCGGACAAAGCCTTTAATGGGAATAAAGAGATGGGTTGGGGTAAAACCCACATCTAAAATAATTTCGCCTTCTTTAAAGTAGGCTATATCAACGCTATCTCGCACCAGTTTTTGCTCTAAGGCATTAAGGCAATCGAAAGGGGAGGCGGAAAAATTGAAGGCGTTTGGCATGCCTTATTCTATTTCTTGTGATGCAATAAGTGGCAAGGCATTTAAAAAATATTGCTCATTTATTCAAATTTAATATTTAATTGCTATAGTTTTGACAGTGCACGGGTTATATATTGATTTATACGACCAAAAGTGGCCGCTTCAATATACTTTGATGGTCTTATTTGACTGCAGCCGGTATGGGAAGAGAATCAATAAGTCATGCTGAAACCTTTTTTAAGGAGCTGGCTAGGCGTATACCAAGGCCGGTAAATGTTGTAACGCTTAATTTTCTCAATCTTATGTAACAGCGATCCTCGTTAGGAAATTAGAGCGGCCCCACCTTCCGAAAGTGCATTTGAAGGATGTGCTGTAATTAATTTCTCTCGATGTCTCAAGATCAAGAGCTCATTGCGCAATCAATTAAAAATTGCCCACTACTTAAATAACAGTAACTACAATCAGTTAGACTTAAATCAGCTATTCTCTTCGAGTAAGAAAATAGCTGATTGATTAATTTATGGCTTGCCTAATCTAAATACGGATCTTACAAATCAGTCAATGAAGTAATTGATTTATTTCTTGGGATCCAAGATGTTCCCATATATTAGGCGGCAATAGTTAGGCTACCATTCAAGATGGCCCATATAGCATCTTTACACCTTAATCCAATTGAATTACGAAGTCCTCTTTAGGGCGCCTTACCTTTTTGAGATTGACTAACCAATCTTCATTGGCCTGTCTATAACCCAAAGGAAGCATGACTACACTTCGCAATCCCTTCTTTTTAAGATTTAGAATTTCATCAAGAGCTTTAGGATCAAATCCTTCCATGGGGGTGCAGTCCACCTCTTCGTAAGCAGCTGCGATTAATGCAGTGCCAAGACCAATATAGGCCTGCTTAGCGGCATGGGTGAAGTTGACCTCCGAATCTCTTAATGGATATGTGCCTAGTAACTTCTGACGATAAGTTTCTGCGGCCTCACTCTTAATATTGCGGATCTCGTTTGCTAGGTCATACATTGCATTAATACGATCAGCCGTGTAGTTATCCCAAGCAGCAAAGACAAGCAGGTGAGAGCAGTCAACAATCTGAGATTGATCCCAGGCAATCGATTTAATTTTTTCACGAATGGCTTTGTTGGTCACTACTATCAAATCATAGGGCTGCAATCCACTAGAGCTCGCGGTTAATCTGGTGGCCTCTAAAATTTGATCAAGCTTTTCCTGGGGAACTGATCTGCTAGGATCCATTTTTTTTGTAGCATAACGCCACTGCAATTTTTCAATTAAGCTCATTTTGATTCCCTTAGGTTTGATTGGTGAAGCTTGAAATCTAATTTTAGATTATGTTAACTTTTTTCGTCGCCGCATCTTAGTCTTTTCTTGCAGACCAACCTCCGCCCATAGCTACATAAAGGGCAACTGTATCTTGATATCTTTGAGCCAAGGCCTGCAAATAGGCAATGCTAGCCTGGTGATATTGCACATCAGCAACCAGTACGCTCAAATAATCAATCAAACCAGCGTTGTAACTAATTTGCTGTAACTTTAAAGCCTCTCCTCCGGATGTTTTAGCATTGAGTTGACCTTGCAAAGATTGTGCATCATGTTCTAGTGCTGTTAAACAATCAGCCACTTGTGAAAAAGCAGATAACACTGTTTGCTTATAGTTAAATTGAGCTTGTTCATAGGCATCTAACGCAGCTTGTCTTGCATAATAAAGGCTACCCCCTTTAAATATAGGAATACTAATGCCGGGGCCTGCAGACCAAAATTCTTGACTTGGTCCTGATAAATTAGAAAAGGTATTGCTAGCAACTCCATAACTGGCATTTAAGCTGACGCTTGGAAACATATTTGCAGTTGCAACACCAATATTGGCGCTTGCGATATGCATCTGTGCTTGAGCGGCAAGAATATCTGGCCGATTTTTTATTAATTCAGATGGAACACTAACTGGAATGTTAGATGGAAGCGCTAAATTTTCCAGGGAGATCTGGGGCAGACTTACGTGGCCGGGATCCACCCCTTCTAATGCGGCCAATAAATGCTCCGCCTGGCTTACTCGTTGACGCAGGGGGGCAATAGAGGCCTCATTGCTTGATATCAAGCTTTCGATACTTAATACGGTTGCATATGCTGCGGTCCCTCCAGCAACCTGAGCTCGCGCGACCTTTAATTGCTCTTTTTCAAGGGTGATTAATTCTTCTGTGGCGGTAATTTCCTCTAAATAGGCGGCTCGGGCGATGCTAGTATTAACCACATTGGCTGATAGCATTAGGTAGGCCGCAACAGTAGAATACTTTTGAAAATCTACTTGAGCTCTTAAGGCTTCCACTTGCCGCCTTTCACCCCCAAATACGTCAAGGATGTAACTCACGCTAGCGCTTGCAGTCAGTAGATTAAATACAGATCCTGAAGCGGACGAGCCTAGTTGCATTGGTGCCGCTGAAACACGAGTAGCGCCCAAGCCTGCGGATACTTGTGGAAAAAAGATGCCGTATCCGGCCCGCAATAAATCCTGACTTTGCTTGAGGCTTGCTTCTGATGCTTGCAAAGAAGGATTCCGTTTTAAGGCAAGTTCCACAATATCATTAACAGAGTTGGCGTTAAACATCGCCCACCAGCGTGAATCAGCTATAGATCCTAAAGATAAAGTTTGCGATTTACCCTCTACTGTGAAGCTTTTTCCTAAAAGAGATTCGCGGGTAAAGGCTGCATTTTCAGGTGATTCTGGAGAAACAAAGTCTGGCCCAACAGCGCAGGCGCTCAGCAAAGCGATAGCAATACAAATGCAGGCGGTATATTTTTTACTTGAGAGCACTTTTGCCTATATAAACATCAACCAATTGACCGGGATAAATAGTGACATCCTTGGGTTTTTCGAAGCTAAATATCACCGGAAGAACACGTACATCAACCCTCTCAGTTCGCTGGTTAGAGAGTTCAATTTTTGGGGAAACATTAGGTTGGAATCGAACCATTTTTAATGGAACTTTAATATTTGATCCGCGAATAAACATATAAGCATTCATTTCACTCTCACTAGGCAATCGCTGTAGAAGTACTTCATCTACATAACACCGAATTGCTAGGGCACTACCGCTTGCTCCCATAACCATAATAGGTTGATTTTGCTGGGTATAGGTGTCATAAACACCTTGTGCCGAGATATAGCTACCAACTGCCGTGTTAATGGAAATAATTTTTCCAGGTGTCAGGGCATTGATTTGATATTTGGCTAATAGGTTAGACGCTGTTTCATACTGCTTTTGACTAACATCTAAATTAGCCTTAGCCAATCCAACTGCATCTCTTGCGCTATCTAGTGCATCTTTACTAACGGCCCTTGGATCAATGTCTGACGCAGCCTTTTGCTTTTGATAGGCATCTTCAGAAGTTCTTAAAGAGGCCCGAGCGGCACTAATTTGTGCTTTTGCTTGTGCAGTAGTAGATTTTTGAACCGAGTCATTAATTGAAAGCAGTGGAGAGCCAGCATCAACATTTTGATTTTCTTCAACAAATATCCGATTTACAGTTCCCGGAACTTCAGGGTAGATATTAATATTCGATCCACTATTTTGTAGCGCTTCAACGATACCTTCGGCATAGATTCCATTTTCAAAAGGATTTGATGCTGGAGTAAAAGCGGGTGGTAAGGGGTTTTGCCTGAGACCCCAATAATAAGCAGTAGTAATGGCCAAGAAGACCCCTGCAATAGCTAGACCAATAACAAGTCTATTTTTCATCGCGAAATCTTTCTATATTAATCACTTTTCCATCCTCCATTCTCATCATCGCATCCGCATACTCAAATATTCGAGTATCGTGAGTTACGATAATGATGCAGCGAGTGGGGTTTAGGATATCCTTTTTTATAAATTCTAATATTTTTTTACCAGTATCTCCGTCTAAAGATGCCGTGGGTTCATCAAAGATCAATATGTCTGGTTGTGCAGCAATAGCTCTGGCGATTGCCACGCGCTGCTGCTCGCCCCCGCTCAACTTCATAGGGGGAAGATCTGCTTTGTTTTCCAAGCCAACTACTTCCAAAAAATAGCGAGCAGTATTTAATGCGTCTACCCAATTTACTCTTCTTAATATGAGTGGAATAGCTACATTTTCTGCAGTTGTTAAGCGTGGAAATAAATGAAAATCCTGAAATACAAATCCAATTTTATTTAAGCGAAAATTAGCCAGCTCATCAGATGATAATTTCCATAAATCTTTATCCTCTACTAATACCTCTCCAGTATTAGGTTTTAGGATTCCGGAGATCATGCTCAGTAAAGTTGTTTTACCGCTACCTGAGGGGCCAACTATAAATAAAATTTCACCAGCAAAGGCCTCAAAACTAACATCCCGTACCGCATAAGTTCTTGATTCGCCTTCACCAAACCATTTACTGAGATTATTTGCCCTAAGCGCGACCTTATTCATTTAGCCCCTAAAAATATCAAAAGGCTGAATTTCTAATACTTTTCTAATGCTGATATAGCTTGAAAAGACGGCAATAATAACAACCAATAAGAACGCTAAACTTAAATTGGTATTGGTTACTTGGGCAGCATAATCAGGCATTCTCAATTTAGCCAAAATCATTGCACTAGTAGCTAAACCAACGCCTAAGCCATACCCTATGAGGCAAGTAAAGGTGCATTGCACCATAATCATCATAACGAGCTCGCGTCCTTTTGCCCCAATAGCTTTAAGAGCGCCGAACTTATCTAAGTTCTCAACTACAAAGCTATAGAAGGTCTGACCTGAAATCGATAAGCCAACAATAAAGCTAATGATGGTCATAATTAGTACATTCATCCCCATCCCCGTTTTAAATTTATAAAAGTTAGAAATTTTTTGAATAAACTGTTCACGAGTGAGGGCCTCGTAACCCAGTCCCTTAATTTGACTTTGTATATAGGGAATATCTTTTACTGATTTAGGTTCAAGTAGTACAAATGACAACGTAAAGCGCGATGAGGGAATATATGTAATCGCCCTGTTATAAGTTGTGTATAAGGTAGGCACCCCAAATAGACCGGACTGAGGAACTTTTGCAATACCAACAATTCGACCTCGATGGTCGTTGATCTCAAACTCAGCACTCATCTTTGGATTTTCTAATTTTTCATACTCCGCATCCTTAACGACGATAAAGCCATTTTCAGCATAGATGTCCTCTATTTTCCCTTCGAGCAGAAATGGTCGGCCATACAAAGTCGTATCATCTAAACCGATGACATTTACCCCTTGATAGGTTCCATCCCCTAGTTTGACCATGGCACCACCAAAATAAATAGGCTCTGCATGTTTTACCCCATTAATACTTTTTGCAAAATCAAGTACGTAATTAGGCATGGGGATACTGCTCGAAACATTATTGACGGCTGGGTCTAGGATCCAGATCTTGGCGCCTACATTTTCGACGGAAGATGATGCTCTTAACAGAATTCCAGAGAACATTGACATCATCATGACCATTAGAAAAACAGCAAAAGTAATGCCCATTAACAAGGCAGAAAACTTTCCCTTGTCATTCATCAGTAACTTTAAAGCCAGCTTAAAAATTCCAAGCATGCATTTTTCCGTTCGATTCACATAATTTTATCGTTCAGCATACTTTTTTATGGTATTGCTATTAGATTCTATATTTTATAATATCAATGCCAATGATGCATTAAATAAAACCTGCTAAGCAATATAAAATTAAAGCCTCACTAGAAAATAGATATAGATGTAGTCGAAATTTACTAAATCCTGTTAATCGTTCTATTTAAGATGGGATTAAGGAATTTATTTGTAGGATTTAGAGCATTCTTAGACTGGGCCGACAGTAGCTCATAACGATTCAATGCTAAGCAGGTTAGATGGACATCTCCTCTTCTTGCATCTGACTGATCGATTGTTAGGCTGATATGCCCCTTTCTTTTTCAACTCTTTATTCTTTCATGCAGAGTTTCTTGCGAGGCCAGTGTTGCAATCGATGCGAGATCGCCAATTAATGTGGGCTGGTCTTGCTTTGTTGTGATCACCACAGGCTTGTTTAGTAACCCCTCTCTAGAGGATCAAGATTATTCCATTCTGCATCATTGGAAATCAAATTTATTAAGTTTAAAAACCGAATGTAGCTAGACTTTGAAATGCGCCTTTGTAGAGCCCCATTTGTTAGGGCTATATATTTTATCTATTAGGCTTTTACTATTTTTAGGCATGCTTAGATAGGGCTGGCTATATTTACACTTACCATTAGCCGCATTCAAAGCATCAATTAACTTTATTTTCTGATGCATAGTTTAGCCACTGTGATTGAGCCGTCTGAATGAGCTGATACTTTTCCTTATTGGCTTCTCCAATAGTGATTTTCTTAGATAGAAGCTCCGCATATACCAAATCTACTTGTTTGTAGAATGATGCGTAAATATTTTTTAACTCTGGTACTGGAAATTGACTAGAGATAACGCGACACTGATGGGATGTATCTAAATAAGATATTAATGCTGCCGATTCTTCGTCGGTAATGGTGTTTTTAGATAAAAATAAGTTTTCTTTATGCACAGATTTTGGAACGATTTCAAAGACTTCTTCATTAACGACCTTAGCGGCATCACTCATTTTGTCTTGGTTTACGCATTCCGACATTTGCTTTTGAACTAAAGCAATTTGTTGGCGTAAATTGATTACCGGCGCCTCTTGTAATGGGCTATTTTGAGCTTGAGCGAAGTTAGTCATCCCTATACCGGTAAATATCAATGTTAATAATTTCTTTTTCATAAAAATCCTTTAATTAAAAACCCCCAAACCTTTGAGTTTTCTGGGGCAATGGAGGAAAGTGCTTTAAATTAAATGGTGGATAAACTCAGTTCCGATAGGGTGTCTATACGATGAAGATCATCGTCCTGAGGACTCATTAGGTGCTGTCCCAATAAAACAGATCCTGTAATCGCAACTATCACTAAAAAAGTAAGTAGCTTGGGATTCAGTCTAGCAACCGTTAGAACTTCAGATAATCGATGGATCGACTCATCATAGGCTATTGTTCTTTGCCAATCCTGATGGATAAGTTGCTCAAAATTAGCCGCTGGCTCTTGAGGTTTAATTTGATCCAATAATTTCTTCAAATGTCGTTTTTCACTTGATTTCATGAGATTCACCTTTCCTCTTTTCCAATTCCAATTTCAGCTTTAGCTTAGCTCGATACAGCAATTGATCAACACTGTTTTTATTCATTCCCATCGATAATCCAATCTGCTCTGCAGTCATATCTTGGTATGCCCACATCAACATAGCCATTCTTTGCTTGATACTCAATATATCCATTGCCTTTTTAATTCCTTCTGGGTTAATGCTCGGCATTATTTCAAAATCTACGCTTTCAATCGAGCAGTGCTCCAACTCATCAAACTCTTCAAAGAATTGCTTGCTACCCTTTTTTAGTCTATCCAAGCAAAGATTACTCACGATTGCATAAAAGTAGGTAAAGAGCGCTGACTTTCCCGAAAAGGATTCTGCATTTTTCCATAGCCTAATAAATGCTTCTTGTACTGCATCCTCTGCATCCTCTTTGTTTCTAAGCATCTTCCATGCTAGTGAGTAGGCGGGAGAGCTGAGCAATCGAATAATCTCTTTTGATGCTTGTGAGTTTCCAGCAACCGCTCTTTTTAATAGAGCTTGCTCAATACGATGCTGCTTACTGGGAAATAAACTCAAACTGATCCTTAGTTGGTCATTGGCTTATTCCAATGTTCCTTTTCGCTGGGGTGGGCTTTCATCCACTCAGCCCGTTCTTTTTTCATCTCAGAGCGCTCCTCTGGAGTCATTGCTGCAATTAAAGCCTTACGGTTATCACGTAACTCCTTCTTTTGTTCAGGACTAAGGGCCTGCCACTGCTCATGCATCTTGTCACGTAAGGATTTTCTCTCTTCAGGGCTCAAGGCTTTAAATTTAGCATGTAGTTTCTGGCGGTATTCACGCCGCTCTTCAGGGCTTGCTTGTTTAAACTGTTCACGCAAACTTTTAGACATTTGAAGACGTTGTTCAAAACTCATATTAGCTACCATCTGAGGATCTTGTGGCTCAGGTAGGGTAGCGCTAGCTATTCCAATGGCGCCTATCATCAAAATGCTGGCCATAATCAGTCCCTGCATCGTTCTTTTCATGAATTTCTCCTTAGATGTTGTAATTTAGACCTGGGTAGCCTACAAAAACTTACGAAACACCAAAGAAAAATTATTTCCATATTCACGGTAAGTATTTGGTTAAATCACTGTCTAATAAGCATTCTGTCCAACAGCCTAAGAAAAATGGATCTATTGTGATCTTATTTCGATTGACTCTGCCCGTTCAAAAACCTTTGCCCAAGGGAGCGCTTCACAAAGCCTAGGAAACTCAGAGATATCCAGTGTTTGAAAAAAAGAGGCTGGTTCAATAATATTAATCCAGTGTCCCCCACTGCATTAATAAATGGTTATATAGCAATGCCTTCGACAGACTCAAGCCTCTTAACTTATGAACAAATCGAAACTTGATTATCCCAATTAGAGGACGCTATTAAGATAACAACTGAACAGAGCAAAATTTGGGGTAATTTTTCAGCTAAGGCACGACTCTATGCTGGTGATGCGGAGAAAGAAAGGGCCCGATTAAATTCGGATACTAAAAGTGCTATAAATGGACTGAGCTATCTCTCCCAATCATGCGAAGATGTAATGAGCCGGTGTACCAGCCTGAAAGAAGTTAATGATGCAGCTAAACCACTCCATAAGCTACTATGCCTAGAGCAAAAAACCACATTCGACAGTGGGGTTCCCACTTTGTTGCTACCGGCCCTAAAAAACTGTGCTCAAATCAAGCTTACAACTTGCCAGACTTGGGTGGCGCTTCTGAGTCTGGTCAAAACGCTGGATCAAACACGCTGCCCGCCTATATCCATCAATAAATGCGTAGCCCCAATAATTTAAGTGGTCATATTCTTCCAACCTCAGGCGCTATGCTTGGGGTATGTATGACAGTTATTAGCATTGTGAAGCTCACCCAGTCAAATCGGGGCGTTGCATATTGGGTAGACGACTTACTGGCTTTAGATGCACTTATCTTTTTGACCAGTTCCATCCTTTCCTACCTCTCGATACGAAGTAATTCCAAAAGAATTTACTTCGAAGACATTGCCGACAAGGTTTTTATGCTGGCATTACTTTGTATGGGGGCTGCTGTTATTTTGTTGACATATGAAATCGTCTAGGTTGTGTAAAAAATGCTTCTTAACCCTTTTTTAATCAATCTTAAGATCCTGAGGTCTTGGTTTGCGTGATTCAATTTGATGTACCCGTGGTGTAATCGTAGGTTGGCTTAGCTGTGCTCACATTGTTCTTGAATGCCAAGCTATGTATGGTCTCTTTTGCCTGATTAAGATCTTCCTTTAGCTCCTCCTTAAGTCCTAGTTTGAATGTACCTAGGTTATCTGTCAGTCTGTGCAATTTAGGATTGAGGTTATCAGGAAGGTGATGTGGGTTTTTTTGAGCTATTTCAGACTGATCTTGTAGGCTGGCCTGAACCTGAGTTACGGCCAAAGCAATCACAGTGCAGAAGGTCAACGCTAGTAGAAGGCTGATGCGCGGCCTACTTTGAATGAATCGATTAACGGGAATTGAATTCTTCAATTAGTAAGCCTGGTCTTGTAAGTGAGATTTTTGAAAGCTGGATACGATCTTATCCTTTGAAGGTAGCGCATTGTCCATCTCGACAGTGGATGCACTCACGACTCCAGCAAAAAAAGAAATTACTGCAATCACAATATATTTGCTCATTTTCTCATCCTGTTTATTTTCATAGAAACTACATTTAATAAAATATAACTAGAATTTAGAATAATATTATGACGTTCTAATGTCATTTTTATGACAATTATTTTAGGGTTAGTAAATGCTATCAAGCTTCAATCTTGATGCGTTTTAACATGAAATAATAACGCCGGAAATTTTTTACAAGGAAGCTTTTTATGTTGAGGAAGTCCATGTAAACTGACGCTGAAAAGTTAAATTGTTTTTATTAACTCACCCCCCCCTTTTTTTTATTCTGGTCCTAGGTCGGGTAATAATTATTTTAAGAATTAAATATTTCACGGCTATATAGAGATAAATTAAAGCTCTGCTAGAGTAGACGTGGTAATTAAGATAGAACCCTTGTAACCCAATCTCCGAAGCTTATCATTTTTGAGCAAGCTTGAAACAGCTTCTAATACCCGAAATTCGTCCTACAAGTCATGCTCACATCAAGCCGTCAATAAATAGCCATTCACGATGAATTATTCCCTTTTTCGCTGTTTTTATAAGGTTCAATAGCTATGAAATCAATAAATGAGCATTCTCAAGACCCCTCTAGTTTTGACTGTAGTGAAGGGTTAAAAGAAAAAAAAACTCATCATCGTACAAAGGCAAAGTAGAGTACTTTCTGAGCTAGGTAAAACGGTGGCAGAACTAAAAAGTGAGCTCAATCGCGTAGAGCGACTACCTGAAGACTGAAGATGTTGATATTGATACCTAAAGCGTAATTATGACAATTTCATCATATAAAATATAATCATTTAAATATCTACTTAGCGATAGAACTGTCACAGTTTTTTGATAAAAATATAAGCTACTTATGGGAGATGAAGTGCAATTCTTTCAAGTTGTTTGAAAGTTTGTTCTAACAGCCCATAGGTAACCAAGGCTTATATTTTTTAAGGAGATGGGGATGACTAACCATAATGCTGATGACAATCAAGATTTTGAAAAAGAACAAATACCATTTTTCGGTCATTGCAAGTTAACTGATAACTTGTGGCCAGATAAAACTCAAACCTTGCACCCAGTCTTAAAAAAAATTAAAGTGGATTACCGAATTGAAGATAGCAGCGAAGATTTAGAGAATTAAACTAAGCACCCCGCATAATTGTTATTAAGCATTTCACTTTTTGATAAGGGGTGTCAGTGGCCTCACTCCTGGTGTCAATACGAGTGGAGGCTAAGAGTCCTTTAGGTGATTGGCTTCACTGTTAATACGAGTCGATCCTAGCTACATCAGCAAAAAAATAGTAGAAGAACGTCGGATTACCCAAGTTGCGGATGATGACTTGACTATCTCAGATTATTTAAAATAATCTGGAGTATCTGTAAGCCAATCAATAAGACAAGAGGGGATAAATCTAATGCGCCCATGCTCGGCAACATACGCCGAATGGGTGTTAGTAGCGGTTCAACCAAAAGAGATAGTAAATACTGGATTTGAGAGCCTGCACTAACCCAGGAAAGTATGACGCTGGCAAAAACCAAGCCAACCAACCCAGAAAGGGCTAAATCAAAAAGGTCGATAAGAGCAAAGATCAGATGAGGCAACACCCCAAGAGAGCTTCCTATTAAAAAAGAAAGTGCAAATGCCTTCCCCAGTAAAAGGAGGTAAGCGGCAACAAAGCTAGCCATATCAAATCTGCCAATGCTCGGGCTGATTCTGCGCAAAGGAAGGACTATCCAGTTAGTAAGCGGAAGTAAATAAACGCCGATAGATTTGCTTTGGCCAGACCCCAGATTAAAAGCGAGCCACTGGAGATAGCAGCGCAAGAGGCAGGCGCCAGCGATGATGCTGACAAAGACTTGAAGAAGCAGGTTGGTAATTTGTATAAGCATGTGCTTATTGTATGGGCTGGCGTTGATCGGAAAGCCTAAATTTATGATGGGTAAATTTGGCGGATCATTGACATCCTCCTCCGCCTAAAGACGGAGGATTCCTACTGCTAGACGCGAATGTCCTCGCGCAAGAATATTCCTGGCCGCATTGAGGTCACGGTCATTGACCGAACCACAATCTGAACAAGTCCATTCTCTTATTCCAAGTCCTGCTCTACCTTTCGGACTACTGACGGCTATAGAGCCACAGCACGAACAAGTCTGGGTTGTAAAAGCCTCATCAATCACCTCATAGACTACGCCAGCGTGATCGCTTTTATATTCCAACATGGTTTTGAGTGATGACCAACCCGCATCGAGCGTGGATTTAGCCATCTTGGTTTTGATGAGTTTGCTGCTAGATACATTTCCTACAAATATTGCTCCATACTCTTGAGTCAGCATGGTCGAGAACTTGTGGAGCTCGTCTTTACGACGATTCTTGATCTTGGCATGAAGGTTTTTCGCTTCAAACTTCTTATTGGCGCGTTGCGCAATACCAAGCTTACTTTCCAGTTTGCGGTAATGACGACCAACAAGGCGCTGGCCGTCACTGGTTACGGCACATTCTTTGAGCCCAAGATCAATGCCGATGGACTGAGTAGCGGCGTTGGGCTTCTTCTCTACCTTGACCGTGGTATTGAAATACCAGCGACCACGGGAGTCTTCTGAGAAGGTACCAGAACCCAGTTCATAATCCGCTAGGCCATATGAATCCCATAGGCCCATTGCGTAGCCTTGGTAGTGAAGCTGGCCATTGCGGTAGCGAATAACTGATTTTTTAATCGGAATCCAGCCAAGAGAGCGCCTTGTGCCACCACTTTTGCGCCACGAGAGGCGTAGCTTGCGAAACTGAATCCGACGAGCAACAAACTCTTCGTTAATCGCCTGTACTGTCTGGCTGTGTAAGCTCAAACCCTCTTTGCTAGCACCAGTGGTGTATGCGTTAAGGTCATAAGCTGAGAAGAATTTAGCGGTGCGGCGCGTATGTTTTTCGGAGAGCTCGTTAATGAAGTTCCAAACGAAATTGACTTCCCGAGCCTGTGCGCAGAGCATCTTCGCGTGCTTATCTTTAACGCGAAGGCGCAGCGTTCTAATAACGATCGGAGTACTCTCTGACATACTGTAATTATATACAGTAGTAAGCAAAATGCCATTTAATTTTTTGGCAAGCAAATCGAAAATTCATCCTCCAGCTAAGACCGTAAAGGTCTTCGCCAGCAATCTAAGCGCTAAAGCGCAAGATTACTGCGAAAGCAAGAGGTTTTCTTTTCTGCATGCCTTGATAAAATAACTCTTTTTGCTGAGGTAGTTTATTTGACATTACCTAGGGAAAACCCTTTGTTTAATTGATCATTACCTAACCATGGAATTAGATTTGAATTTGTTCTAGCATTAAAGGGTGCTTAAGCAATAAGGAGTGCGGAGGACGTAGAGGCGACTAGTACGAGCCATTTGATCGTCAAAAATAATAGCTTTGTATAAAGCGAGCGCTGGATTTCTGAAAATAAAATTTAACATTTACTAGGGGATCTTTAATTACCTATTTTTGGTTCTTTATTAGGAAATGCCTAAATATAAATGCATAAAAATGGCTAGAATAGGTTTCTTCTAAGCACATAGGCAATCTTCAAATGAAAAATATCCGAGCCATTTTGATTGTGAGTGTGAGTATGGTTTTACTGGCATGCGCAACTCCGGAAAGCGAGTTTGGGGTCTATCGCCAATCTGATGGAACTGTGGGGGTTCATGCACCTAAATCTGCTAAAGATACTGAGGCTCAGGAAGCTGCACTTGGGGAGTGTAAAAAGTTAGGAAAGCGTACCGCCACTATTGTTGAATCTCACAAAACAGTGAACGATCGCTTTCCTATGACCTACATCTTTGTGTGTGGCGGTTAAAGCAACAAAAGATTGCCGTTGATTAGCTCAGCAACCACTTCTTAATCGATTTATTTACACACATTGCATCTATTGCCAGACCAAAGAACTCGGATCCATTGGTAATCATGCTTTCAATGGCCTCCACTTTTCCGGACTTGATTCCTCGTAAATAAGTAGCCACACGGTAACGCAGGAAATGCTCGTTTGCGCCTTCTTCGTTATCTGTGGAGCAAATTTCTAGATTGCCATAGCGGGTTTCTGGATTAATATTTAGAATCGATAATCCTAATGCACCAATCAATTTCTCTGGCACTGGAATAGGAACGTAAGAGTAAAGAGAAATCAGCATTTCCTCTTCATCCACTTCAATAATGTGATCGACATCAAAGACGTCTTTTTCAGTTAACTCTGTTTCACCAGAGTCACCGCCACCAAATGTCGACTCAAACTGCAACATGGCGGTGTTACTGTCTTTTGAAATCTCAATCATGTCAGGATAGCCAAGCAATCCTTTCCACCAGTACATTAAGGAGAAGGTGCAGGGCTTGACTTCAACCAAGCCTTTTTTTGTTGATTTAGCAAAATAGAGACCATAAAATTCATCATCTTGTTCAAGGCCGTATTGATCGACCTTTAAAGCTTTGGTTGCTCTAGGCGCCTTTTTTACAGCCTTTTTAACTACTGGTTTTTTTGCGACAACCTTCGTTACCGATTTTTTGGCAACGGGTTTTTTAGCGGCTACTTTTGTTGCCGCTGGTTTCTTAACGGCAACCTTCTTAGTTGCGGGTTTTTTGACTACCTTTTTCGTGGCCTTTTTAGCGATTACCTTCTTGGCAACAACCTTTTTAACGGCTTTCTTTGCAGGGGCTTTTTTTACCACCTTAGTAGCTACTTTATTTTTTGCTGGTGACTTCTTTGTAGCCATGGTCTATTACCCTTCGTTTTGGTAGTTAATGTGCCTTGTGCACAAATGAATATTACTGTAGTTTTTGGCTGACTTTACTAATTCTTGCATGGGGTTTTACCTCAAAATTTTAATGAGCTATGGCTTTTGACCAAAGCTAGCTTGAAATTGAATGTCATCTTGATACACTGGAGCAGTGCTTTATCAACAACCTAAACCGAGAGAGAATCCATGTTTCCTGAATATCGTGAATTAATCAGCAAGTTGAAGACATCTGATCGTCATTTTTCTCATTTGTTCGACAAGCACAATAACCTGGATCAACAGATTCAGAGAATGGAGGCGCATTCTGAGCCGAGTACCCCCGAGCAAATCGAAATCCTGAAAAAGGAGAAGCTGCTTTTAAAAGACCAGCTATACGCAACGCTTAAGAAGTTTAGCGCCTAGCTTAATGTTCATTAGATCTGAATATGCGGTCTAGATGTGTTTAAGCTTTTTTTAAGAAGCAGGCCTTAAGGAGCATATTGCCAGCTTCGGTTTTGCAATCCACCTCATGATCGCCGGAGACCAGGCGAATACCTTTGATTTTGCTGCCAACTTTTAAGGTGGTTGAGGAGCCCTTTACCTTGAGGTCCTTAATCAGAGTGACGGTATCGCCATCAGCTAAGAGGTTGCCATTGGCGTCTTTCACGATGAGTCCGCCTTCATCATCCTCTTTCGCAACGGCCATAGGCCATTCATGACCACATTGTGCGCAAACATAGTTTTCGCCATCAGGATAAGTCATGTCCTCTTGGCATGCGGGACATTTTGGGAGGCTAGTAGCAGTGTTCATGATGGGTGTTTGCAAATAAAGGTTAAGGGTTAATTTTAGTCTATAGACCCATTCTTAAAGTTAGAATTAAATGATGATGAATAAAAAGATCAAGATTCTTGTAATGGCTTTGTTAGCACTGCTTGCTCTCGCTGTAGCAGGCATTTGGTACGCTGCATCTTCAATTGATCAGTTTAAGCTCACGCGGTTACTAGGCGCAACCGTGAAGGATGCTACGGGTCGTGATCTCAAAATATCCGGACCTATTGGCCTTACCTTTTTTCCTGCGATTGGCGTATTGGCCCAAGATGTTACTTTGAGCAATGCTGATTGGGCTTCAGATTCAGAGATGGTGAGGGTTAAGCGGGTGGAGTTAGAGGTCAAGCTACTCCCCTTGCTTTCAAAACGAGTGGAAATTAGTCGGATCAATATAAGTGGCATCGAGGTGCACTTGCAATCAAATTCAGGTGGAATCGGAAATTGGGTATTGGCAGCCCCTTTAGTCCAAGGCAATTCTGCCCAAACAAGTTCTCCTGGCAGAGATAGCAATACCTTTGTGGCTATCGAGAGCTCGACCGTGACCGATGCCCGCATTATTTATCGAGATCCATCGGGATCCGTAAAAACCTATGAAATTGCCCAACTCTCACTGCGTGGGGATGGAGGTAATACTAATATCAAGTTAGATGCCAAACTGGGTAATATTCAGTTAGGAGTTGATGGAAAGATTACGAAAATTCGTAAGATTTTCAATGATTGGGACCTTCATCCACTCAAGATTGAAATGAATCTAAATCTCGAGCTCAATGGAAAGGTCCTATCTGTAAAGGGGGATATTCAAAAGCAGTCCAAGGCAGCCCCTATTTTTGATGTTGAATTAAGCTCTAAGTCTTTTGATCTAGCACCACTTGCAAGCGCTTCTGCCTTAGCTACATCAGGAGGAGGATTGCCCGCTACCGCGGCGAGAACTCAGGCTCCATCCCCTTATTTCTTTAGCGATATGTCGATACCCTTTAATTTATTACCCGAAGCTAGGGGTCGGGTGGGCGTTAATATTAATCAGCTTGGATTGCCCAATTACGCCCCTTTAAAAAATGTTACCGCTTTATTTCAGTTCGAAAATGAGCAAATAGATCTTCAAAACCTTAATTTTCAGATAGGCTCTGGCAGCGCACAAGCCCAAGCTTCAATTGTCAAGTTTCATAGCGGAATACCTAAGGTTTCATTCAGAGGGCAAGCCAATGGATATAGCTTAGAGCAAGTACTTAAGACTGCCGATGGGAGCTCTAAAGTAAGCGGTGGTGATACGCAAATTGCTTTTGATTTGAAGGGCTCTGGTGTGAGCTTGCATCAACTGATGGGAAGTTCCACAGGTAAGGTACAAATTTACCTATCCCAGGCCAAACTCCCATCTAGTTATATTAATAAAGGTGGTAATTTTGTGATCTCACTTTTTGATGCTATTAATCCGTTACGAAAAAATTTAGATCAAACGGTATTGGAATGTGCGGCCGCCTACTTACCAGTAAATAATGGTCTAGTAAATGTGGCAGATTCAGTGAGGGTCCAGACTGATCGATTAAATGTCGTGCTATCGGGCACGGTAAATCTTAATACGGAAGTAATTAATTTAAATATCTATCCTAGAGAAAAATCAGGCCTGACTATTGGCCTAGATTTGGCTAATCTTGTGAAGCTGCAAGGGACACTGCAAAATCCTACCGTGGGGTTGAATAAGGCTGGTGTAATGAATAGTGCTGTCTCTATTGGTCTAGGGCTATTTACTGGGGGTGCATCAATCTTGGCTGAAAATGCCAAATCAATGACGACCAAGTTGCAACCTTGTAAGGTAGTGCTGCATCCTTGGTCGGATATTTACTCTCGAATACAGTAAATCTTAGAACAATACTCCGCTGATAAAAAGGCTAAACAGCGAAATAAAGATACTGGCAAAAAAAGCAGTCCAGAAACTGGAAATAGTAAACCCAGTGACTAATGCTGAAACGAGCATCAATACCAAAGCATTAATCACCAGCAAAAATAATCCCATGGTTAAGACTGTTAATGGTAGTGTAAACAGAATAAGCAAGGGTTTGACAATTGCATTGGCAAAGCCAAGCAGCAGGGCTGCAATGAGCAATGAGCCACCATCTGCAAAGCGCAGGCCACTGAAGATATAACTGGCCACCCAAAGGGATAATGAGGTAAGACCCCACTGAACAAAAAATGGTGCTAAGTTACCCATGACTTGATTCCTTTATGACT